>Ga0308176_10002427_pt1 | contig 11756 bp, 10 predicted proteins | sample PhyCR2_3_FD_203890 | JGI IMG/M metagenome (GOLD analysis project Ga0308176, IMG submission 203890) | Soil microbial communities from UC Gill Tract Community Farm, Albany, California, United States - DLSLS.C.R2 | ecosystem: Environmental > Terrestrial > Soil > Agricultural land | place: USA... | reverse complement strand
CGATCTGCTGCCCCCGGTGCGGCCGGTGAAGGGGCAGGTGCTGCGGCTGACCGTGCCCCGGCGGTACGCGCCGTTCCTGAACCGCACCGTGCGGGCCGTGGTGCGCGGCAGCCAGGTCTACCTGGTGCCCCGGGAGAACGGCGAGCTGGTCGTCGGCGCGACCAGCGAGGAGCTGGGCTGGGACACCACGGTGACCGCGGGGGGCGTGTACGAGCTGCTGCGCGACGCCCATGAGCTGGTGCCCGGGATCACCGAGCTGCCCCTCACCGAGACCCGGGCCGGTCTGCGCCCCGGCTCCCCCGACAACGCCCCGCTGCTCGGCCCGTCCGGGCTCGACGGGCTGCTGCTGGCCACCGGGCACTACCGCAACGGTGTGCTGCTCACGCCGGTCACCGGGGACGTCATGGCCGAGCTGCTGGCCGGCGGCGAGCTGCCGGAGGCGGCCCGTCCGTTCACCCCGGAGCGCTTCGGCGCCGTACTCGTGGAGCAGCCCGCATGAGCATCCGTGTCTCGGTCAACGGCGAACGCCGGGAGATCGCCCCGGGCACCGCGCTGGACGCGCTGGTGAAGACCCTGACCGCGGCGCCCTCCGGGGTGGCCGCGGCCGTCAACGAGACCGTCGTACCGCGCGCGCGATGGGCGGCCACCGCGCTCCTCGACGGCGACCGTGTCGAGGTACTCACCGCCGTCCAGGGAGGCTGACCATGACCGACGATCCCTTCGTGGTGGGCGGGGTGCCCTTCGGGTCCCGGCTGATCATGGGCACCGGCGGCGCGCCCAGCCTGGACGTGCTGGAGCGCGCGCTGGTCGCCTCCGGCACGGAGCTGACCACGGTGGCGATGCGGCGGGTCGATCCCGGGGTGCACGGCTCGGTGCTGTCGGTGCTGGAGAAGCTGGGCATCCGGGTACTGCCGAACACCGCGGGCTGCTTCACCGCCGGGGAGGCCGTGCTGACGGCCCGGATGGCCCGCGAGGCGCTGGGCACCGACCTGGTGAAGCTGGAGGTCATCGCCGACGAGCGCACCCTGCTGCCGGACCCGGTGGAGCTGCTGGACGCGGCGGAGACGCTGGTGGACGACGGGTTCACGGTGCTGCCGTACACCAACGACGATCCCGTGCTGGCGCGGAAGCTGGAGGACGTGGGCTGTGCGGCGGTGATGCCGCTGGGCTCCCCGATCGGCTCCGGGCTCGGGATCCGCAACCCGCACAACTTCCAGCTCATCGTGGAACACGCGCGCGTGCCGGTGATCCTGGACGCGGGCGCCGGTACGGCCTCGGACGTCGCCCTGGCGATGGAGCTGGGCTGCGCCGGTGTGATGCTCGCCTCCGCCGTGACCCGGGCCCAGCGGCCCGAGACGATGGCCGCGGCGATGAGGCACGCGGTGGAGGCGGGGCGGCTGGCCCGGCTGGCGGGCCGGATCCCGCGCCGGCACTTCGCCGAGGCCTCCTCCCCCACCGGGGGCCGCGCCGACCTGGACCCCGAGCGGCCCGCGTTCCGGGCCGGTCGTCAAACTCCCGTCGACCACCCGTAGGGCGTGGTTCCCCCAGGGACAGTCACAGGTCTGCTGCAGTCCGTCACCGGAACGGCGCAGCGTGCGGCGGTGTCCGTCGGTCCTCGTACACTCGCCTGCGTGGATACGACCCTTCAGGACCCGCTCGTCGGGCAGGTGCTCGACGGACGCTATCGCGTCGACGCGCGGATCGCCGTCGGCGGGATGGCCACGGTCTACCGGGCCCTGGACACCCGCCTGGACCGCGTGCTCGCGCTCAAGGTGATGCACCCGGCCCTGGCGGCCGACGGGTCGTTCGTGGACCGGTTCATCCGTGAGGCCAAGTCGGTCGCCCGGCTCGCCCACCCCAACGTGGTGCAGGTCTTCGACCAGGGCACCGACGCGTCGTACGTGTATCTGGCGATGGAGTACGTCGCCGGGTGCACGCTGCGGGACGTGCTGCGCGAGCGGGGGGCGCTGCAGCCCCGGGCGGCGCTGGACATCCTGGAGCCGGTGCTGGCCGCGCTCGGCGCCGCGCACCGGGCCGGGTTCGTGCACCGGGACATGAAGCCCGAGAACGTGCTGATAGGCGACGACGGGCGGGTCAAGGTCGCCGACTTCGGGCTGGTGCGGTCGGTGGACACGGTGACCAGCACCACCGGCGCCGTCCTCGGGACCGTGTCGTATCTCGCCCCCGAGCAGATGGAGCAGGGCACCGCCGACCCGCGCGTCGACGTGTACGCCTGCGGTGTCGTCCTCTACGAGATGCTGACCGGCGGCAAGCCGCACTCCGGGGACTCCCCCGCGCAGATTCTGTACAAGCACATCCACGAGGACGTGCCGCCGCCCTCCGCGCTCGTGCCGGGGCTGCCGCCGGACCTGGACGTGCTGGTCGCCTCGGCGACCGCGCGCACCCCGGACCTCCGGCCGGACGACGCCGCGGCGCTGCTCGGCCAGGTGCTGCGGGCCCGTGCCGGGCTCAGCGCCGGTCAGCTGGACGCCGTGCCGCCGCAGGCGCTGTCCGCGGAGCACGACAACGCCGGGGACCGTACGAGCGTGATCCCGCGCTCGCTGACCGTGCCCCGGCCGCTGCCCGTCAACGAGGACGAGGGTCCGGCGGACGTCCAGCACACCAGCCGGCTGCAGAGCCCGCCGGTGCCCGAACGGCGGGCGCCGCTCCGGCCGGGACGCCGGCTCGCCGCCCTCGTCGCCGCCGTGCTGGTGGTCCTCGGCGTGGGCGCGGGGGTCTGGTACATCAACTCCGGGCAGTTCACCAAGGTCCCGCCGCTGCTGGCCAAGACCGAGGAGCAGGCGACGGCGCGGCTGAAGTCGTCCGGGCTCCACGTCAAGGAGATCAAGCGCGAGTACAACGACACGGTCGGCAGCGGCACGGTCATCAGCTCCGATCCGACGGCCGGGTCCCGCATCCGGGGCAACGGCTCCGTGAGCCTCGTCATCTCCCGGGGCCCGGAGATCGTGAAGGTGCCCGACCTGCGCGGAGTGCCGCTGGCCAAGGCGCGCTCGCGGCTGAGGTCGGCCGGGCTGGAGCCGGGCATGGTCAACCGTGCCTTCAGCGACGGCGTGGATCGGGGCTCGGTGATCAGCACCGACCCGGAGCCGGGCATCAAGCGGCACGCGGGCTCGGCGATCGCGCTCCTGGTCAGCAAGGGCAACCCGGTCGACGTGCCGGACGTCTCCGGCGAGGACCCGGACAGCGCCCGGCAGGACCTGGAGGACGCGGGGCTGAAGGTGCGGATCTCCGCGCAGCAGGTCAACTCCGAGTACGACAAGGGCCAGGTGGCCCGGCAGACCCCGAAGGCCGACAGCCAGGCCGCCGAGGGCGACACGGTGACGCTGACCCTGTCCAAGGGCCCGGAGATGGTGAGGGTGCCGGACGTGGTCGGGTCGAGTGTGGACGACGCCACGCAGCGGCTGGAGGCCGCCGGCTTCCAGGTGAGCAAGGACCGGGGCCTGCTCGGGCTGTTCGGCGACACCGTGAAGGAGCAGTCGGTGGGCGCGGGCGAGAAGGCGCCCAAGGGGTCGACGATCACGATCACCATCCGCTGACCCGGTGAGCGGGGTCACCGGGGACCGCGGCCCGGCGGCGGCGGACGTCATGACACCCTGAACGGGTGACATCTCAGCCGTCCCGTGCCGCCGCCCAGCCCCTCTCCGGCCCCGCCCGCAACCCGATCGGCGGTCACATTCCGGTGGCCGGCGGTCTGCACTCGGTGGGGCTGTCCTACGCCCGCGAACTGAAGGCCGAGACCGTGCAGGTCTTCGTCGCCAACCCGCGCGGCTGGGCCACACCGGCCGGGAACCCGCGGCAGGACGAGGCGTTCCGCGAGGCGTGCGCCGCGGAGTCGGTCCCGGCGTATGTGCACGCCCCCTATCTGATCAACTTCGGCTCGCACACCGAGGCGACCGTGGAGCGCTCGGCGGAGTCCCTCAGGCACTCGCTGCGGCGCGGGCGGGAGATAGGGGCGCTGGGCGTGGTGGTGCACACCGGCAGCGCGACCGGCGGGCGGACGCGCGAGGTGGCGCTGAAGCAGGTACGTGCCCACCTGCTGCCGCTGCTGGACGAGCTGACCCACGACGACGACCCGTTCCTGCTGCTGGAGTCGACCGCTGGGCAGGGCGCCTCGCTGTGCTCGCGCACCTGGGACTTCGGGCCGTACTTCGAGGCGCTGGACGCCCATCCGAAGCTCGGCGTCTGCCTGGACACCTGTCACATCTTCGCCGCCGGGCACGACCTGACCGGCCCCAGCGGCATGCACCAGACCCTCGATCTGCTGGTCGGCACCGTCGGCGAGGGCCGGCTGAAGCTGATCCACGCCAACGACTCCAAGGACGTGGCCGGCGCGCACAAGGACCGGCACGAGAACATCGGCGCCGGTCACATCGGCGAGGACCCGTTCCGCGCGCTGATGAACCACCCGGCGACGGCGGGCGTGCCGCTCGTCATCGAGACTCCCGGCGGCAAGGAGGGGCACTCGGCGGACGTGGAGAGGCTGAAGAAACTCCGGGATTCCTGAGCCCGAGCGGAATACCCCCAGGGGGTATGCGGTTCTCCTGGTCGCAGGAACCGTCCGTTCGGCATTGGGGGACCCCATGGAGCACACGGCACACACCGAGCGCCACCAGCAGCACGGCCAGGGCCACGACCACGGATCCGGGCACGACCACGGATCCGGCCAAGGCCACGGCCCGGCAAGCTGGACGATGGCCGCGCAGGCCACGCTGCACTGCCTCACCGGCTGCGCCATCGGCGAGGTGCTCGGCATGATCATCGGTACCGCGGCCGGCTGGGGGAACCTGCCGACCACGCTGCTGGCGATCGTCCTGGCCTTCTTCTTCGGCTACTCGCTCACCATGCGCGGGGTTCTCCGGGCCGGTGTCGACCTGCGGACCGCGATCCGCGTGGCCCTGGCCGCCGACACCCTGTCCATCGCCGTGATGGAGCTGATCGACAACGGGGTGATCCTGGTCTGGCCGGCCGCGATGGACGCCACGCTCGCCGACGCGCTGTTCTGGATCTCGCTGGCCGCCTCGCTGGTGATCGCCTTCGTCGTGACCACCCCGGTCAACAAGTGGACGATCGGGCGGGGCAAGGGGCACGCCGTGGTGCACCAGTACCACCACTGACCCGGCACGGACGCCAGGATCAGAGCTCGGGACCCTCCCCGGGCTCCTCCTGGTAGGAGTAGCGCTGCTCCTTCCAGGGATCGCCGATGTTGTGGTAGCCGCGCTCCTCCCAGAAGCCGCGGCGGTCGGCGGTCATGTACTCCACGCCCCGGACCCACTTGGGGCCCTTCCAGGCGTAGAGGTGGGGGACGATCAGGCGGACCGGGAAGCCGTGTTCGGCGGTGAGGAGTTCGCCGTCCTTGTGGGTGGCGAAGATCGTGCGGTCGGAGGCGAAGTCCGCGAGCCGCAGGTTGGAGCTGAACCCGTACTCCGCCCACACCATCACATGGGTGACGTTCGCGGCGGGCGGGGCGAGGTCCAGCACCGCGCGGGCCGGGACGCCGCCCCACTCCGCGCCGGTCATGCTGTACTTCGTCACGCAGTGCAGATCGGCCACCACGGTGGTGTAGGGCAGCGCGGTGAACTCCTCGTGGTCCCAGGTGCGCTTGTCGCCGTCGGCGGTGGCGCCGAAGACCCGGAACTCCCAGCGCTCGGGCCGGAACTTCGGCACCGGACCGTAGTGCGTGACCGGCCAGCCACGCTGCGGCCGCTGCCCCGGCGGAAGCTCGGACCCTGCCGCTTCTCCAGACGCTCGCTCCACCGGATGACCCATGTATCCATCCTGACAGACCTCGGGCAGTGCCCTTGACCACCCACCCCCAGGTCGGACAAATGCCCTCAAAACGCCACTTACATAATTAGTACGCACTTACTGGACGATCTTCTCGGCCGGTGAAATCATGCGGCGCTAGGTCGTGTCCGCGAAGTCGCGTCGTTCGCCCGCAGGGCGGGGGTCGCGGCGTGACTGTGCGGACACGACCTAGCGCCTGTCGTCACATTCCCGTCACCCGAAGAGGCGGACGGGAATGTGACGACGGGCCCTGGCGACCTGGTTCGACCATCTGAAGGAGTCCATCGCGATGCAGGGCGACCCCGAGGTCATCGAACTGCTCAACGAGCAGCTGACCGCCGAGCTGACCGCGATCAACCAGTACTTCCTGCACGCCAAGCTGCAGGACCACAAGGGATGGACGAAGCTCGCCCAGTACACCCGGGCCGAGTCGTTCGACGAGATGCGGCACGCGGAGGTCCTCACCGACCGCATCCTGCTGCTGGACGGCCTGCCGAACTACCAGCGGCTCTTCCATGTGCAGGTCGGGCAGACGGTTGCCGAGATGCTCCGGGCCGACCGGCAGATCGAGGTCGAGGCCATCGACCGGCTGCGCCGCGGCGTCCAGCTCATGCGCGAGAAGGACGACATCACGTCGGCGAACATCTTCGAGGCGATCCTGGCCGACGAGGAGCACCACATCGACTACCTGGACACCCAGCTGGAACTCGTGGACAAGCTCGGTGAGGCGCTGTACCTGTCGACCGTGATCGAGCAGAGCCAGCCCGACCCGTCCGGACCGGGCACCGGCGGCTTCTCCACGCGCTGAGCCGCCACGGAGGGTGGCGTCGGGCGGGGTGTCAGGCGGCGTCGTCCAGCCGGTCGAGGGCCGGTGCGCGCCGGTCGATCAGTTCCCGGCGGGGGCAGGCGCCCCGGCCGAGCAGCGCCTGGATGCGCCGTACGCAGCCGCCGCAGTCCGTGCCCGCCTTGCAGGCGGAGGCTATCTGGCGGGGGGTGCCGGCACCGTCCTCCGCGTGCTGCTTGACCTGGGCCTCGGTGACGCCGAAGCAGCTGCAGACATACACGCGGATTCACCTCCAGACGGGATCGCCGTTGTCATGCCATCCCGTTTCCCGGTGAGGCAAACCTAACCTTACCCATCGCGTGGAGAGCGCAAAAGTACGTGGGGCGCGGATCCGGTGTGATCCGCGCCCCAGATCACTCACTGGGCCCGGTACATCTCCGCGACGAGGAACGCCAGGTCGAGGGACTGGCTGCGGTTCAGGCGCGGGTCGCAGGCCGTCTCGTAGCGCTGGTGCAGGTCGTCGACGAAGATCTCGTCGCCGCCGCCCACGCACTCGGTGACGTCGTCGCCGGTCAGCTCCACGTGGATGCCGCCCGGGTGGGTGCCGAGCCCCTTGTGGACCTCGAAGAAGCCCTTCACCTCGTCGAGCACGTCGTCGAAGCGGCGGGTCTTGTGGCCGGAGGCCGCCTCGAAGGTGTTGCCGTGCATCGGGTCGGTCACCCAGGCCACCGTGGCGCCGGACGCCGTGACCTTCTCGACCAGCTCGGGGAGCCGGTCGCGGACCTTGTCGGCGCCCATGCGGACGATGAAGGTCAGCCGCCCCGGCTCCCGCTCGGGGTCGAGGCGGTCGATGTACCGCAGCGCCTCCTCGGCCGTGGTGGTCGGGCCGAGCTTGATGCCGATCGGGTTTCGGATGCGCGAGGCGAACTCGATGTGCGCGCCGTCCAGCTGCCGGGTGCGCTCACCGATCCACACCATGTGCCCGGAGACGTCGTACAGCCTGCCGGTGCGGGAGTCGACCCGGGTCAGGGCGGACTCGTAGTCCAGCAGCAGCGCCTCGTGCGAGGAGAAGAACTCGACGGTCTTGAACTCCTCCGGGTCGGTGCCGCAGGCCCGCATGAAGTTCAGCGCGCTGTCGATCTCCCGCGCCAGCTGCTCGTAGCGCTGCCCGGACGGGGAGGACTTCACGAAGTCCTGGTTCCAGGCGTGCACCTGGCGCAGGTCGGCGTAGCCGCCGGTGGTGAAGGCGCGCACCAGGTTCAGCGTGGAGGCCGAGGCGTTGTACATGCGCTTCAGCCGCTCGGGGTCCGGGACGCGGGCTTCCTCGGTGAAGTCGAAGCCGTTGACGGAGTCGCCGCGGTAGGTCGGCAGCGTCAGGCCGTCCCGGGTCTCGGTCGGCTTGGAGCGCGGCTTGGAGTACTGGCCGGCGATCCGGCCCACCTTGACCACCGGCACGGAGGCCGCGTAGGTCAGGACGGCACCCATCTGGAGCAGCGTCTTGAGCTTGTTGCGGATGTGGTCGGCGGACACCGCGTCGAAGGCCTCGGCGCAGTCGCCGCCCTGGAGGAGGAACGCCTCTCCCTTGGCGACGGCCGCCATCCGGGCGCGCAGCTGGTCGCACTCGCCCGCGAAGACGAGCGGCGGATACGACTCGAGGTCCGCGATCACTGCGCGCAGAGCCTCGGTGTCGGGGTACTCGGGCTGCTGCGCCGCGGGCAGGTCTCGCCAGGTGTTGCCAGCGCTCGGGCTGGTCTTAGCGTTCACGGTCACCCCTCAACACTACGGGGTCGCGCCACGCGGCCTTCGTGCGGCTCGACAGGTGAGACGAGACCCCCTGCGCGGGCCACCTCGACCGGGTTGGTAACCTCACGCGCCTTCCGAGTTCGCGTCACAGCCAACTCGCGGACATATTCATATCGAGCGCACACCGGGGTGGGGTTTTGAGCGCGGAGCACCGAAGAAACCGCAACAAGAAGAGACTGCTCGTCTACGGCGTCGCCTCGGCGGTGGTCGTGGCCGCCACGACGGGCACCCTGGCCCTGGCCTCGCCGGGCCTCCTCGGCCTGGACACCGACCAGGCCGCGGCCGCGCCCGCCGGGGCCCGGCTGCAGAGCGAGTTCGAGCAGGCCGCCGAGGAGTTCGACGTTCCGCAGAGCGTGCTGATGGCGGTCTCCTACCGGCAGACGCGCTGGGAGGACCACGACGGGCTGCCGAGCACCACCGGCGCGTACAACGTCATGGGGCTCACGGACGTCGACGCGGACATCCTGGAGAACGACGGCGCCGCCGAGGTGCGCGAGCACCGGCTCGAGCACATGAACCGCAGCGGCGACCCGGTCGTCGAGAAGCACTTCGACGCCGACAAGGCGCTCGAGAGCCTCGACGAGGAGCCCGTCGACACCGACGACCCGCGGCTGCACACCCTGGACGAGGCGGCCGGCCTCATCGACGCCTCCGCCGAGAAGGTGCAGAGCGACACCGGCGAGAGCATCCGGGCGGGCGCCGCACTGCTGGCGCAGTACCAGAAGGACGCCACCGGCTCGCTGCCCGAGGACCCCGGCGCCTGGTATCCGGCCGTGGCCCGCGCCAGCCAGGCCCCGGACACCAAGGGCGCGCAGCTCTTCGCGCAGCGCGTGTTCGAGTCGATCAAGACCGGTGAGCAGCGCGTCACCGCGGACGGCCAGGCCCTCACCCTGCCGGCCGACCCGGCGGTGAAGCCGAAGAAGACGACGGACCTGGAGCTGGCCGCGGCCTCCGCCGCCCCGGCCCCCGAGTGCCCGTCCGGCCTGAACTGCGACTTCCGTCCCGCCGCCTACAAGCAGAACGGCGGCATCGACGACTGGGGCAACTACAACGTCGCGAGCCGCCCCACGGCCGGCCACGAGATCACCTCGATCGTGATCCACGACACCGAGGGCAGCTACAGCAGCGCGCTCGGCGTCTTCCAGAACTCCCTGTCGTACGCCAGCGCCCACTACCTGATCCGCGCCTCCGACGGTCTGGTCACCCAGATGGTCGAGACGAAGAACGAGGCCTGGCACGCGGCCAACAAGACCCTCAACATGCACTCGATCGGCATCGAGCACGAGGGCTACGCGATCAAGGACGGCAGCTGGTACACCGAGCCGCAGTACGAGTCCTCGGCCGCGCTGGTGAAGTACCTGGCCGGCAAGTACGACATCCCGCTGGACCGTGAGCACATCCTGGGCCACGACGAGGTCCCGGGCGTCCTGGACGGCAACGTGAAGTCCCAGCACTGGGACCCGGGCCCCTTCTGGGACTGGAACCACTACATGGGCCTGCTGGGCGCGCCCACCGGCGCCGGTGGCGCGGGCGGCCCGTACAAGGCCGGACAGGTGATCCGCGTCGTCCCGCCGTTCACCACGGCGAACCAGCCGAAGATCACCAACGGGGGCTCCTCGGTCCCCGCGCAGCCCGCGAACTTCACCTACCTCTACAGCTCTCCGTCCACCGGCTCGGCCACGCTCACCGACCCGTACCTGGGCAGCCAGACCTGGACCGAGGGCTGGAACTGGGGCAACAAGGTCCTGGCCGGCGGCGAGTACGTGGTCGCCGAGGCACGGCGGGACTGGACGGCCATCTGGTACGGCGGCAAGAAGGCCTGGTTCTACAACCGCGACGGCGGCTTCGCCACCGCCGCCGGCACCCCGGACGTGGTCACGGCCAAGGCGGGAGCCGGCTCGGTCCCGGTGTACGGACGTGCCTACCCCGAGGACGGCGCGTACGCCGGCACCGGAGTGCCGGTCCAGAGCAGGAACAACGAGTCGCTGACCAAGTACGGCGTCCTCGCCGGGCAGAAGTACGCCCTGGCCGGCGGCGCCATGAAGGGCTCCTACTACAACAGCGGCAACATCGACGGTTCGGGCGCGGGTTCGCGCACGGTGGTCGTGGGCGACACCTCGTACTACCCGATCCGCTTCAACCACCGCATCGGCTACGTCCGCGCGGCCGACGTCCAGCTGGTCAAGGGCACCGCGCCCGACCCCGGCACCGACCGGTACAACATCATCGGCCGGGACGCGTCGGGCGTGCTGTGGCAGTACCAGGGCACCGGCAGCGCCTCCTCGCCGTTCTTCGGCCGCTTCCGCGTCGGCGGCGGCTGGGACACCTACAACGTGGTGACGACGCTGACGGCGCTGCGCGCCGACGGCACCGGCGACATGGTGGCCCGCGACAAGAGCGGTGTGCTCTGGTACTACAAGGGCAGCGGCAACCCGTCCGCGCCGTTCGAGCGCCGCACCAGGGTCGGCGGCGGCTGGTCCGTCTACGACGTGATCACCGGCGCCCGGGACATCACCGGTGACGGCAAGCCGGACCTGATCGCCCGCGACAAGAGCGGCGGGCTCTGGCTCTACCAGGGCACCGGCAACACCTCCGCCCCCTTCCGGACCAAGTCCCCCGTCGGCAGCGGCTGGAACACGTACAACGCGCTGACCGACACCGGCGACCTCACCGGCGACGGCAGGCCCGACCTGGTCGCCCGCGACAAGAACGGTGTCCTGTGGCTCTACAAGGGCAAGGCCAACGCGGCGTCCCCGTACGAGCGCCGCACCAGCATCGGCAGCGGCTGGAACACGTACAACGTGCTGCGCGGCCCCAGCGACCTGAACCGGGACGGCAGGCCCGACCTCGTCGGCCGTGACAAGAACGGCGTGCTCTATTTCTACGAGGGCACCGGCAGCGCCTCGGCGCCGTTCAAGCGCCGCACCACGATCGGCAGCGGCTGGAACACGTACGGCCTGATCATCTGAGGCGTCCGCCGGTGATCCACCGGCGATCCGGCGCACCGTCCGCGGCGTCGCGGCCGTCCCGCATCGCGGGATGTGCCGCGGCGCCGCGCGCGCATGCGCTAGGGTCCTCGGCATGTTCGCGCACTCGACCCAGAACTGGTGGTGGACCGCTCACCCGGCGGCCCACTGACTGCGCGCGACTCCAGACTCGCGAAGGCCGCCCGAGGGGCGGCCTTCGGTGTTTCCGAGCCCGGGTCCGTTCCTCCTCACCGACGAACCGAGAAGGACACGGACCCATGACACCGCTCGACAGCCTGCTGACCGGCACCCGCCCCTTCGCCCTGCTGCGCCGCCGCGCGCCCGGCCGCGACCACGACGTCGTGGAACTGCTCCTCGGCCCGGTCACGGAGCACGGC
>Ga0308176_10002426_pt1 | contig 11757 bp, 13 predicted proteins | sample PhyCR2_3_FD_203890 | JGI IMG/M metagenome (GOLD analysis project Ga0308176, IMG submission 203890) | Soil microbial communities from UC Gill Tract Community Farm, Albany, California, United States - DLSLS.C.R2 | ecosystem: Environmental > Terrestrial > Soil > Agricultural land | place: USA... | reverse complement strand
GACGCGGACCCGGGCTCGTACACCGGTCCGCAGCGGCTGCGCGAGACCCGCGGCCCGATCGGCCCGGCGAAGCTCAGCCGGTGGGCGCAGGACGACGAGCTGGCGCTGAAGCTGTGGGACCTCAGCGTGCTGAGGACCGGCGTCGAGCTCGACCTCGAGCCCGCCTAGAAGCCGAGCTTGCGCAGCTGGCGGGGGTCGCGCTGCCAGTCCTTGGCGATCTTGACGTGCAGGTCGAGGTAGACGGGGGTGCCGAGGAGCGCCTCGATCTGCTTGCGAGCCTCGGTGCCGACCTTGCGCAGGCGCGCGCCCTTGGGGCCGATCATGATCCCCTTCTGGGAGTCCCGCTCGACGTAGAGGTTGGCGTGGATGTCGAGGAGCGGCTTGTCCTCGGCCCTTCCCTCGCGCAGGCCCATCTCCTCGACCACGACGGCCACCGAGTGCGGGAGCTCGTCGCGCAGGCCGTCAAGGGCCGCCTCACGGATCAGCTCGGCGGCCAGGATCTCCTCGGGAGCGTCGGTGAGGTCGCCCTCGGGGTAGAGCTGCGGGCCCTCGGGCAGCAGCCCGACCAGCAGGTCCTCCAGCAGCGAGACCTGGTCACCTGCCTTCGCCGACACCGGGACGATCTCGGCCCACTCGACGCCGGTCTCGGCACCGAGCTTCTGGATGTCGAGCAGGTGCAGGCCGATCTGCTCGGGCGTGGCCAGGTCGGTCTTGGTGGCGACCGCGACCTTCTTCGTCCGCTTGATCCTGGCCATCTCGTTGACGATGAAGCGGTCGCCGGGGCCGATCTTCTCGTTGGCCGGGAAGCAGACCGAGACCACGTCGACCTCTGAGAGCGTGGTCTTCACCAGGTCGTTGAGCCGCTCCCCGAGCAGGGTCCGGGGGCGGTGGAGACCGGGGGTGTCGACCAGGATCAGCTGCGCGTCGTCGCGGTGCACGATGCCGCGCACCACCGTGCGCGTCGTCTGCGGCTTGTCGGAGGTGATGGCCACCTTGGTGCCGACCAGCGCGTTGGTCAGCGTCGACTTGCCGGCGTTGGGCCGGCCCACGAACGACGCGAACCCGCTGCGGTGTGCCGATCGAGCCTCACTCATGTTGCGCCCTCGCCTCGTCGTAGTCCGCCCAGATCTGGTCGTCGTCCTTGCCGGCCATCTTGCCCGCCCGCCAGATCGGGCCCGGGTCGACCGCCCGCGGCTGCCGCTTGGCGACCCCCCGCCAGTAGCCCATCACGTCGTACGCCGTGCTCGGCAGGCGGCGCTCGCGCATCAGGTGCTTGCGGATCGCGCGCATCTGCGCGGACTCCCCCGCCATCCAGAAGTAGCCATCGCCGGCCGGCCAGTCGATGGCCTCCACGACGGCCGCCAGGTCGCTCTGCCCGCCCGCGGGCGGCTCCAGCCAGGCCACGTCGGCCCCGTCCGGGAGGTAGCCCGATCCCCGCAGGAGCTCGACGTCGGGCACCTCGGCCCAGATCCGGGTCGGGACGCCGGACCGCGCGACGGTCTCCGCGATCCGTGCCATCGCTGGCATCGCCGTCAGGTCGCCGACGAGCATGACCCACGCGGCCGAGTCCGGCATCGCGAAGGAGCCCTTGGCCTCGGTGAGCGTCACCGTGTCCCCGACGCAGTCGCGGGCGGCCCACTCCGTGACCAGCCCGACCTCGTGGACCACGACGTCGAGGACCAGCTCCGCGCCGTCCCAGGACCGCACCGTGTAGTAGCGGCTCTGGAACTGCTGCGGGACGACCAGGCCCACCCACTCGTCGGGGATGCCGGTGCTCTCGAAGGCCTCGGGCCCCGGTCCGGCCAGCCCCGCCCCGCCGAGCGTCAGCCGGACCAGGTGGGGGGTGAGCTGCTCGCGGCGCAGGACCTCAGCGGCGTACTGCCTGGCTCTCGTGCTCACCGGGCAAGGCTATTCGCCGACCCGCCCCTCGTTCACATCGAGGGTGCCGGGTCGGCGATCAGAAGGTGTGCCGCAGCGGGTAGCCGCTCTCCCCGGCCTCGTCGGTCTTCGTCGCGAGGACGTGGTGGAGCTGGATCTCGTTGCGCTCGAACGCCAGCCGCGAACCGGCCATGTAGAGGCCCCACACCCGCGCGGTGCCCTCCCCCACGTCGGCGACGCACTCGTCCCAGTTGTCCACGAGGTTCTGGCACCAGCCGGCGAGGGTCTTGGCGTAGTGCACGCGAAAGTTCTCCTCGTGCTGCACCTCGAGCCCGGCGTTCTGCACCTCGGTGATGATCTTCCCGGACCCGATCAGCTCCCCGTCGGGGAAGACGTAGCGGTCGATGAACGCGCCGGTGCTGCGCGCGATGTTGTCGTGCCGGGTGATGCAGTGGTTGAGCAGCCGGCCCTGCGGGCGCAGCTTGTCGCGGATGAAGCCGAAGTACGCCGGGTAGTTGCGCACCCCGATGTGCTCGGTCAGGCCGATCGAGGAGATCGCGTCGAAGTCGCCCTCCTCGACGAGGCGGTAGTCCAGGAAGCGCACCTCGGCCAGGTGGTCGAGCCCCTGCTCCTTGATCTTCTCCTGCGCCCAGGACGCCTGCTCGCGCGAGAGAGTGACGCCGATCGCCTTCACGCCGTACTCGCGGGCGGCGTGCCGGACCATGCCGCCCCAGCCACAGCCGAGGTCGAGCAGCCGCTGGCCCGGCTTCAGGTCGAGCTTGCGGGCGACCAGGTCGTACTTCTCGGTCTGCGCCTCCTCCAGCGTGGCGTCCGCCGTGGGGTAGACCGCGCACGTGTAGGTCATCGAGGGCCCGAGCACCAGCTCGTAGAACCGGTTCGAGACGTCGTAGTGGTGGTGGATGACCTCGGCGTCCCGCGTCATCGAGTGCCGCACGCCCTCCATCACCCGTCGCCACTTGGGCAGGTGCTCCTGCGGGGGCGGCGGCGGGGGCTTGAGGTTGGAGAGGCCGAGCCCGCGCAGCAGCGCGATCGCCTCCCCCGGCGCCGGTTTGCGGAAGCGCAGGCGGCTCTGCAGCAGCGTCAGTGCCTCGTAGGGGTCCCCAGGGTGCACGCCGTGCACCTTCAGGTCCCCCGAGACGTAGGCGCGCGCCATCCCCAGGTCGCCCGGGGCGGTCAGCAGGTAGGAGAGCCCGCGCTGGTTGACCAGCTCGAGTCCGATCTCCGCGTCCGGGGAGCCCGCCACACTGCCGTCGTACGCCGTGAAGCGCACCGGCATGCCGTCGCGCATCAGCGACGCCACCGCCTCGCCGATGGGGAGGGTGGCCCTCTGGGTCCTGTTCTGGGTGAGCGTCATCGTCTCTTCACCGCCTTGTCGTAGAGGCTGGTCAGCCTGTCGTCGGGGTCGTAGCGCCGCTTGACGGCGGCGAGGTTCGCCCCGTCGTACAGCTGGTCGAAGGTCTCGGGGTCGTAGAACGCCTCCGAGTAGAGGGACTTGTGGCCGCCGAGGTCGTGCACGCGAGCCTCGATGGCGCGGTTGCGCGGCCCGTTCGGGGCGTCGGGTCCGACGTGCACGGTGCCCCAGAAGCCGACGTTGACGTACGTCGCACCCGGCGCCAGCGGGTAGGTGGGCCAGTCACGCCGCGACACCAGCGGGCACAGCCACACCGGCCGCATGCCGATGTCCTGGTCGAACCAGTCGAGGAACTCCCCGAGCCGCTCGACCGGCACCTCGACGTCCTGGATCACCCGCTCGCGCAGCGGTCGCCCGGCGCGGCGGTCGAGCCGGTCGGCGATGCCGAGCCTGCGGTCCAGGCCGACCAGCTTGTGGTAGACGTCCGAGCGGCGGTAGCGGCGCGGCCACAGGCGGCGCACGGCCGGGTGCTGGACGCCGAAGGCCCCCGAGCACCAGAACCAGTCGGTGTCCCAGCGCCACAGGTAGTCGTAGGTCGTGAGCAGGTCCTCGCCGGACCCGGAGGCGGCGCGCTCCTGGATCGAGCGGTAGTAGACCTGCTGGCCGGTGTAGTCGCTCGGCTCGACCACGGCGCCCGCCAGGACCGGCTGGTCGGTCCAGGTCGCCAGGGTCAGGTAGTACTCCCCCGGCGCGAACGCCACGCCGTCGAGCCCGTCCACGCGGGTGCCCTCGAAGGACCCCGTCTCGACGATCTCGGCGATGGTCTTGGCCAGTGCCCCGGTGTCGTCGAGTCGGACGTGCCGCAGCGCGACGTACGGCGGCACCGGCTCGAGCCGGATCCGCAGCCGGGTCGCGTAGCCCAGTGACCCGTAGGAGTTGGGGAAGGTGTCGAAGAGGTCGCTGTTCTCCCCCTCCGGGCCTGGGCGCGCCGTGACCACCTCGCCGGCGCCGGTGAAGACGTCCATCTCGAGCACCGACTCGTGCGGCAGGCCGTTGCGGAAGCTCGTCGACTCGATGCCGAGGCCGGTCACCGCGCCACCGAGCGTGATCGTGCGCAGCTGGGGCACCACGAGCGGGATCAGGCCGTGCGGCAGCGTGGCGTCGACGAGGTCCTCGTAGGTGCACATGCCCTGCACCTCGGCGGTCCGCCCGACCGGGTCGACCTCGATGACGCCGTCCAGGCCGGAGACGTCGAGGCCGGGCGCGGTGGTGGCCGCGCGCGGGCGGAACAGGTTCGACGTCTTCTTGGCCAGCCGCACCGGCGCACTGCGCGGGATCGCGGCGTACGACGCGCGCAGCCGGTCGACGGCCGCCGCGTGCTGCTCCCAGGCTCCCCCTGCTGTCACTCCAGACAACTTACTCCCGTCCGGTGTCCGGCGGGCGCCGGGGTCGGCTCAGGTGGAGAGTGTCTCCGCCACCGAGCCCCGCGGGTCGCCCACGTGCACGACGACTCCGGCGCCGGCGAAGTCGGCCAGGGTCGCGAGGTCGTCGGCGGCGACGGACCCGGCCCCGGTCAGCACCACGGCCGCCTCCAGGCCCCGGGAGCCGGACGCCACCGCCATCGCGACGCACACGCCGAGCGCGGACACCTGCAGCGATGGCAGGTCGACGGTGGCGCCGGCGTAGGTGCGGCCGTCGCTGTCACGGACCGCGGCGCCCTCGGCGGCTCGGGTGCGGGCCCGGGTGGCACGGGCCAGCGTCACCAGCTTCTTGTCCTCGCCCGACAGGTCACTCGGTGCGCTCACGGAAGGCTCCTTCGTCGTGCGCCGGGGCCTGGTGGTGCTCCACCCGACTGATCAGCACGGTCTCGATCCTGTTGCGCCGCCCGACGGTGCCCTCGGCCTCGAAGCGCAGCCCGTGCGCCTCGACGTGCGAGCCCGGGATCGGGACGCGCCCCAGGTGCTTGGCCATCAGGCCGCCGACGCTGTCCACGTCCTCGTCCTCCACCCGTTCGCCGAAGAGCTCGTCGAGGTCGTCGATCGGGTAGCGCGAGGAGACCCGCACCCGCCCGGGCGCCAGCTCCTCGACGTCGATCTCCTCCTCGTCGTACTCGTCGGTGATCTCGCCGACGATCTCCTCGAGGATGTCCTCGATGGTGACCAGGCCGGCGGTGCCGCCGTACTCGTCGACGACGACCGCGATGTGCTGGCGCATCGCCTGCATCTCCGAGAGCAGCGCGGCGACGGGCTTGGACTCGGGGACGAAGTGGGCCGGGCGCATGACCTCGTCGATGCGCTGGGTGAACTCCACGTCGGGAGCCTCGAAGTCGCGGCGCACGATGTCCTTGAGATAGGCGACGCCCACGACGTCGTCGAGGTTCTCGCCGATCACGGGCACCCGGGAGAAGCCGCTGCGCAGGAAGAGCGAGAGCGTCTGGCGCAGGTTCTTGTAGTGCTCGACGTAGACCACGTCGGTGCGCGGCACCATCACCTCGCGGGCGATGGTGTCACCGAGCTCGAAGACCGAGTGGATCATCTTCCGCTCGCCGGACTCGATGACCGCCGAGGCCTCGGCGAGGTCGACGAGCTCGCGCAGCTCGGTCTCGGTCGAGAACGGCCCCTCACGGAACCCCTTGCCGGGCGTGATCGCGTTGCCGACCAGGATCAGCAGCTGCGGCAGCGGACCCAGGATCCGGGTGACCTCGCCCAGCGGGGCGGCCGAGATGAGCGCGACCCGCTCGGAGTGCTGGCGGCCCAGGGTGCGCGGCGCCACCCCGATCACGACGAACGACACGACCAGCATCACCCCGATCGTGGTCAGCACGGTTGGCCACCAGCCGCCGCCGAAGCCGTCGTGGACCTCGAGGGTGACCAGGACGATCGCCGAGACCTCGCACAGCAGCCGCAGCAGCAGCGCGGTGTTGAGGTAGCGCGGCGGGTCGTCGAGCAGCCCCAGCAGGCGTCCCGCGCCGGGGCGGCCCTCCGTCTGGAGCTCCTCCGCTCGGGCGCGCGAGAACGACGCCAGCGCGGCGTCGGCGGCGGAGAAGGCGCCGGCGAGGATGACGAGGGCGGCTGCTACGACGAGCAGCCAGGCATCACCGCTGCTCACCGTCGGCCGAGCCGGCGCGCCACGCGGCGAGCAGCTCGTCCTGGAGACCGAACATCTCCTTGTGCTCCTCCGGCTCGGCGTGGTCGTAGCCGAGCAGGTGGAGGATGCCGTGGACGGTGAGCAGCTCGATCTCCGCGTCCTTGCCGTGGCCCGCGGTGATGCCCTGCTTCTCGGCGATGTCCGGGCAGAGCACGAGGTCGCCGAGCACGCCCTCCTCCGGCTCCTCGTTGACCAGGCCCGGGCGCAGCTCGTCCATCGGGAAAGCGAGCACGTCGGTCGGCCCCTCCTTCTCCATCCACTGCTCGTTGAGCCCGGCGATCGTGGGCTCGTCGACGGCCTTGATGCACAGCTCGGCCTGCGGGTGCACGCGCATCCGGTCCATCACGAACCGGCTCAGCGCGGCCAGCTGCCTGACGTCGAGCTCGTGGCCGGACTCGTTGAGCACCTCGATGCTCATCGGGGGCCCTCCTGCCCGGTCCTGGGACCGGACCCGTTGCCGCGGGCGTCGAACTCGTCGTAGGCCGCGACGATCTTGCCGACCAGGCGGTGCCGGACGACGTCGTGGCTGGTGAGCCGGTTGAAGACGATGTCCTCGACGCCGTCGAGGATGCCCTCGATGACCCGAAGGCCGGACTTGGTGCTGCCCGGCAGGTCGACCTGGGTGACGTCGCCGGTGACCACGATCTTGGAGCCGAAGCCCAGCCGCGTCAGGAACATCTTCATCTGCTCGGGCGAGGTGTTCTGCGCCTCGTCGAGGATGATGAACGCATCGTTCAGGGTTCTTCCACGCATGTAGGCCAGCGGCGCCACCTCGATGGTCCCCGCCGCGAGCAGCTTGGGGATCGTCTCGGGGTCGATCATGTCGTGCAGCGCGTCGTACAGCGGGCGCAGGTAGGGGTCGATCTTCTCGCTCAGCGTGCCGGGCAGGAAGCCGAGCCGCTCGCCCGCCTCCACGGCGGGGCGGGTGAGGATGATCCGGGTGACGTTCTTGGACTGCAGCGCCTGGACCGCCTTGGCCATGGCCAGGTAGGTCTTGCCGGTGCCCGCCGGGCCGATGCCGAAGGTGATCGTGTGCTTGTCGATCGAGTCGACGTAGCGCTTCTGGTTGAGCGTCTTCGGACGGATCGACCGGCCCCGGTTGCTCAGGATGTTCAGCGACAGCACGTCGGCCGGGCGCTCGGTCGTCTCCGCGCGCAGCATGCCGAGGACCCGCTCCACGGTCTCGGTGGTGACCCCCTGGCCGGTGCGGATGATCGTGACCAGCTCGTCGAGCAGCCGCTCGGCCAGCGCGACCTCACCGGGCTCGCCGTACAGCGTGATCCGGTTGCCGCGGACGTGGACGTCGGCCGAGAAGGACTGCTCGATGAGGGCGAGGTGCTCGTCGCCCGGCCCGAGAAGGCTGACCATGTTGATGCTGTTGGGGACCGTGACGGTGTGCCGGGTGGGGTACGTCGACGGGGTCCCGTCCTGTCGGTGCGTGTCAGTCATGGATGCCCGGGTGGGGCGCCTTCCGGTCGGGGTGAGCGAGCCCCTCCATGTTACGGGAGGTGGTCGCGTGGGCCCACCCACTTTGGTTACCGCCCAGCGAAACCCGACGCGGGTCTTCGAGGCGGCCTACCGTGGTGGCATGAGGGAGGCGTGGGAGGACGCGTACGACGACGCCGACGACCATGACGACGACACGCCGCCGTACTGGGAAGCCGGCAACAGGATGCCGCCCGACGCCCGCACCATGGGCCTGACCCACCACGTCCCGGACGGGGCCCTGCTCGACTTCGCCGGTGCGCTGGACTCCGGCAAGCGCCTGCACCGGATCACCGCGTGGGTGATGCTCGTGGTCTTCGGCCTGCCGGTCCTGCTCTACGTGCTGCGGCTGGTGCTGGCGGTCCTGCCCGGCTAGGGGGCCTCCGGCAGCTCAGTCGAACGCGACCTGGAGCATCCCGAGACACATCTCGTCGGTGGTGCCCTCGCCCCACACGACGTACCGCTCCTGCTGGCCCTGGAACGCCGGCAGCCGGTCACGCAGCCACTGCACGTGGCGGCAGGTGACCTTGACCGTGTCGAGCGCGTCGAGGTGGACCGGCGCGATCGGCTTGGCGCCCTGGTTGTCGAAGTCCCACACGGGGATCCTCAGGATCGTGCGGGCCTCGGGCGTGCCGGGGTTGGTCTCGATCCGGATCGAGCGCCCCAGCAGGTGCATGTGCCCTGCCACCCCCAGGATCGTCATCGGCCGTGGCACCCGGCGCGCGCAGGACGTGACGTCCGAAGGCACCGGCTTGCCCCCGCACAGGAAGTAGAGCAGGTCGGCGGTGGAGCCCGGTCCCGCGCCGAAGCGGGCCTTGACGTCGGCCACGGCCGCGGCCCGGTCGCACAACGGGGAGGAGTCGTGACCCGGCCGGCACGGCAGCTCGACCGGCGCCGGCAGCAGCACCGTGTGGAGCGGCGTCAGGTCGGCGGACTGCGGCGCCACCCGTAGCTGGGCGGCCGAGGTGTCCGGGCTGTCGCCGGCGAGCAGGTTGTAGTGGACCTGCATGATGATCCGCGAGCCCTTGGCCAGGTCGACGCCGTAGCCGCGCTGTGTCACCGTCTCCTTGCCGCCGGGCGCCCATGCGCCGAGCCAGTTGGCGTCGTCGAGGTTGGTGAAGTCGCCGGCGAGCCCGGTCCCGCCGAAGCAGGTCCAGCCCTCCCCCGGCTGGCCGGCGTCCATCCGGCGTGCCTCGGCGACCTGGTGGGGGTCGACCCGGAACAGGATCACGTGGTGGACCACGTCGGGGTTGCCGGGGAGCACGTTGGTGCCGGTCAGGAAGGTGTCGCGCTTCAGGTGGGGGTCGAGGAGGAAGCAGCGGTAGTCGTCGGTGCCGACCCCCGTGGGCGCCGAGGGCGTGTAGGCCTGCGGCATCCTCACGGTCAGCCGCTTCTCCCCCGGGCGCAGCGGGGCCAGCGTCCCCGGCCGCGCGGCGGGCGCGGCGCTGCCGGTGGCCGATGCGAACGGCGTGCCGGGGCTCGCGGACGGCTTCCCCGACGCAGTGGGCCCGGGGTGTCGGTCGCTCTCGTTGGTCCCGCCCGGGGCGCAGGCGACGAGCAACCCGGCCGCGCATGAGGCGGCCAGCGCCCGCAGGCCGGACCTCATCCCGGCGGCCAGGTCATCGGGCGGCCCGCGAGCAGGTGCAGGTGGGTGTGGAACACGGTCTGGCCGACACCCTCGCCGGTGTTGAAGACGATCCGGTAGTCCTCGTGCCCCTCGGCCGCCGCCACCGCGGCGGCCACCCGCACCAGCTCGGCCGTGGCCTCCGGATCCCCGTGGGCCAGCTCGGCAGCGTTGGCGTAGTGGGCACGGGGCACGACGAGCACGTGGGTCGGCGCCTGGGCGTTGATGTCGCGGAACGCCACGGCGTACTCGGTGACGTGCACGACCTCGGCGGGGATGTCCCCGGCCACGATCTTGCAGAACAGGCAGTCGGGTGCCGTGGTCATGTCTCTCCCTCTCGTCGCGCTCATGCTGTCACGGACTTCCATGAAACCTCTTCCGTCACGCGTGTAAACCCCCGGCCCTCCTCGCGCGTGGCACTAGCGTGATGACCCATGCGACGGCGATCTCTCCCGGTCGGTCCCCCGGGACCGCCTCGGTGAGCATGTCCGGGTCGCCCGCGAGCGGCGCGTGGGGTGCCGACGAGGCCCTGGAGCACCTGTACGCCGCCCACTGGCGACGACTGGTCCGGCTCTCGGTGCTGCTGGTGCGCGACGTCGGGACCGCCGAGGAGGTCGTCCAGGACGCCTTCGTCGCCGTCCACGCCCGCTGGTCCCGGCTCCGCGACCCCGACCTCGCACTGGCCTACCTGCGCCAGGCCGTGGTCAACCGCTCCCGGTCGGCGCTGCGCCACCGAGCCGTCGTCGCGCGGCACGCCCAGCGTGCGACGGTCCCCGCGCACGCCGGCGGCGCCGACGAGGCGACCCTGGCCACCACCCGTCGCGACGCGGTCCTGGAGGCCATGCGCGCGCTGCCACGGCGCCAGCGCGAGGTGCTGGCGCTGCGCTACTACCTCGACCTGTCCGAGGGCGAGATCGCCGACACGCTCGGGATCAGCCGCGGCGCCGTGAAGAGCCACGCCTCTCGCGGGGCGGCTGCCCTGCGCGACCTGCTGGCCGACCACTGGCTCGGCGACGACAGCGAGGAGTGGTCATGAACGACCCCCGGCCCGACCCCCGCCGGCCCGACGAGGGCCGGCTCTCCGAGCTTCTCTCCGATGCCGTCTCCGACGTCGAGCCCCGCGAGGCACTCGACTCCATCCGCACCCGAACGAAGGGGACCCCGATGTCCGCTCGCCGCCCCTGGACCTACGCCGTCGGCGGTGCCGTCGTCGCCACCGCCGCCCTGATCGCCGCCGTGGCCTTCGCCGGCGACCGCCTCGGCCTGACCAGCCCCGGAGACGACGGCGTCCCGGCCGCGGCCCACCACCCGAGGCACCACGGCAAGGCCCACCCGAGCCGTACGCCGGACGCCGCCGTCTCCTCGACCGGCGACCCGAGCGCGTCCGCCTCGCCGGTGACGACGTCCTCGACGATGGCGGGCTACTACCTCGGCAGCACCCCCCAGGGCACGCTCCTCTTCCGCGAGTTCCGCAAGGTCGAGGCGCCCACGCCCCTGGACGGCGTCATCTCGCTGCTGGTCAGCACGCCGCACGACCCGGACTACTCCACGCCGTGGCAGCCCGGCGACCTCGTCTCGGTCACGAGCTCCGGGGACCGCGCCGACGTCGAGGTGTCGCCGGCGGTGGCGCAGCGCCCCGCCGGCATGAGCGAGCACGACGCCCGCGAGGCGGTCCAGCAGGTCGTCTACACCGTGCAGGCGGCGCTCCAGTCCCGGGTGCCGGTGCAGTTCTCGACCGACACGGTCCTGGGCGTCGACACCTCCCGGCCCGTCGCGAACGCCGACCCGCTCCACACCCTGGCCCTGGTGAGCATCAGCTCGCCCGAGGAGGGCGCCACCGTCAGCGGCAGCTTCACCGCCGGCGGGGTGGCGAGCTCCTTCGAGGCCAACGTGCCGTGGGAGGTCCGGCAGGGCGACACGGTCGTGAAGAAGGGCTTCGCCACCGCGGAGGGCTGGATGGACAAGCTCTACCCGTGGCAGACCCGCGTCGACGTCTCGGGGCTGGCGCCGGGCACCTACACCTTCGCCGCGATGACCGACGACCCCTCGGGCGGCGAGGGCGGCGGCCCCCACGTGGACACGCGCACCATCACCGTCCAGTAGCCGAACCCGCCCCTCCCCGCTGCCAGCGGGGGGTGCGGGCCAGGAGCGCCGCGGCGGCGGCGAGGCCGGCGGTGGACGTGCGGAGAACCTCGGCGCCGAGGCGGACCGAGGTGGCGCCGGCGGCCACGATGGTCGCGACCTCCTCCTC
>Ga0308176_10002425_pt1 | contig 11758 bp, 12 predicted proteins | sample PhyCR2_3_FD_203890 | JGI IMG/M metagenome (GOLD analysis project Ga0308176, IMG submission 203890) | Soil microbial communities from UC Gill Tract Community Farm, Albany, California, United States - DLSLS.C.R2 | ecosystem: Environmental > Terrestrial > Soil > Agricultural land | place: USA... | reverse complement strand
GCCGGCCTCGGGCTGTGCTCGGCGCTGCGGGTGCTCAGCCGCACCCCGGGCCTGATGCGCTGCCTGCCGCTGGAGCGCTGGGAGGTGCGCGCGGCCACGCTGGCCGTCCCGGCCGTGGTGCTGGTGGCCTGGGGGCTGGCGACCGCGCCGGCGGTGCACGAGGCGATCGGAGGTACGACGTGGGGCACGGCGTTCTGGGTGGCCGCCGCGTTGGGCGTGGCCGCCCTGACCGCGGTGACCCGGTGGATGACCGCGGCCCCGCCGGACTACCTCAAGCCGTTGGTGTCCTCGCCGATGGGCGCAGTGCCCACCAGCTTGTTCGGCAGCCTGGCCCGCGGCTTCGACGTGCTCCTGCTGCTCTGCGCTCCGCTGCTGCTGGCCTCGCCGGCGAACGGCGCGTTCATCTCCCTGGTGCTGTCCGGGGTCGTGCTCACGTACCTGCTGAACCGGCCCTGACCATCGCCAGCGCCCGCTCCACCCGGTCCGGGTCGTCCCAGCGCACCCAGCCGATCCGCGGGTCCTTGCGGAACCAGCTGTCCTGGCGCCGCGCGAACCGTCGCGTCGCGGAAATGGTGTCCTGCTTGGCCTGCTCCTCGCCGATCGCCCCGTCGAGGTAGGACAGCACCTGCCGGTAGCCGAGTGCCCGGTTCGCCGTACGCCCCTCCCGAAGCCCGGCCGCGGCCAACCGTCGTACCTCCTCGACGAAGCCCGCCTCCCACATCCGCTCCACCCGGGCCGCGATCCGCTCGTCGAGCACCGGGCGCGAGATGTCGATGCCGACCAGCTGCGTGTCGTCGAAGAAGAACTCGTGCTCGGGCAGGCTGGCGCTGAACGGCCGGCCGGTGATCTCCACCACCTCCAGCGCCCGCACCACCCGGCGACCGTTGGTCGCGACGATCCGCGCGGCGGCCTCCGGGTCCACCTCGGCCAGCCGCCGGTGCAGCGCCTCCGGGCCGACCTCGGCGAGCTCCTCCTCCAGACGTTTGCGTACGACGGGGTCGGTGCCCGGGAACTCGAAGCGGTCCAGCACCGCCCGCACGTACAACGCCGACCCGCCCACCAGCACCGGGACCACGCCGCGAGAGCGGCAGTCCTCGATCACGCCGCGGGCGGAGCCCTGGAACTCCGCGACCGTGGCCGGCTCGTGCACGTCGAGGATGTCCAGAAGGTGGTGCGGCACCCCCTGCCACTCCTCTTCGCTGAGCTTCGCGGTGCCGATGTCCATGCCCCGGTACAGCTGCATCGAGTCGGTGTTGACCACCTCACCACCGAGCCGCAGCGCCAGCGCGATCGCCAGCTCCGACTTGCCGGCCGCGGTCGGCCCGACGACGGCGACGATCGGAGGTGGCATGTGCCGAGTCTGGCGGGTCGGTGTCCGTTTGGTCCCACGGGGGTCGGGTACCGCCGAGGTCCCGGTCCTCGACCACAGAGGAGGCGCCTGTGGCTTCCGAGCAGCATCCCGAACGCGAGCACGACTACGAGCCGGAGTCCCCCGAGGAGACCGCCCCGGCCAACGCCCCGGACACCCCTGGTGAGGCGAACCCGAACGCGGGCGGCCCGCAGCGGCTGCAGGGCGACATGGGGGTCAGCAGCGAGCGCCCCGGCCCGCTCGGCGGAGACCGCAGCACCGACCGCGGCATCGAGGGCACGGGTACGACGTTCGCCACCGCCGCCAACACCAGCGGGGAGATGGAGACCTTCCCCGGCGGCACCGACATCCCCGAGTCCCCCGAGAAGCGTCCGCAGTCCTCGGAGGACCGTCCGCCGGACGAGGGCAGCGGCCCCGGCGTGGACCGGACCGTCGGCGAGGACAACACCGCCGAGGTGCCGCCGCAGGCGCACGACCCGAAGCGGAACCCCGGACACTCGCACGGCACCTGACCCCGACCCGAGGAGGCTCCCCTCGCTTCCTTCCGTCGTCGCCTTGGCTTCTAGCCGACGATCTTCCAGTACGAGTCCTTGCGGCGGATCTTCCCATCGACGTCGAGGTCGAACAGATCGCAGCCGCGCACGCGCACCTGCTCCCCCGACGTGCTCGTCCCCGTCAGCAGCCACGTGGAGACGGCGTGCTCGCCGCACATCCAGTGCTCGTCATCGCCGTAGTGCACGTCCGGGATGCCGGCGAACCGGTCGGCAAGCGCGCGACGCACCTCCTCGTGCCCGGTGTACCTGGTGCCCCACGGCTCGCTGCCGCGCGGGGTCTCCAGCTCGCAGTCGTCGGCGAAGAAGCCCATGATCCGGTCCAGCTCGTGGGCGTTGAACGCCTCGACCAGAGCCCGCAGCGTTCCCTCATCGGTCATGGCACCAGCGTGCCCGCGTTCATGTCGTTCGGCTACTGACCGCGTCCGCGGCCTCGACCAGGTTCCCGACCAAGGCGCGGACCGGTTCGACCCGGAGCATGTCCGGCCAGTACACCAGCCGGACGTGTCGGCGCGGCCAACCGGCGAGCGTGCGCGTGACGATCCGCGGATCCCGGTGGGCGCGCATCGCAAGGTCCGGGACCAACGCCACCCCGAACCCCGCTGCGACCAGCGCCTGCATCGCCACGTAGTCGTCGACCATCATCAAGGTCTTGGGCGTGAACCCGGCCGCCGACGCGAGGGCCTGCAGACGAGCCTCGAACTGCGAGCTGGCCACCAGGAAGGTCGCTTCGGCCAGCCTGGCGGGCTCGACCAGCCGCTGCGACGCAGCCGGATGGTCCATCGGCAGCACGAGGTGGATGTCCTCCACGAGGACCTCGTGCCGCTCCGGCCCCGCGCCCGCCTCCATCTCGGATGCCCGGAGGTCGGGATAGTGGTACCCGAGCGCGACATCGGCCGAGCCGCGCCGTACCAGCTCCCGGGCGCGCGGAGGCTCCGCCTGCACCAGCCGGACCTCGACCTGGGGGCTGCTCCGGCGCATCGCGGCCATCGCCGCCGGAAGCAGGGTGGCGCAGGCCGAGGGAAAGGCGGCGAGCCGCACCGTCCCGGCTCCCCCGTTCGACAGCTCGGCCAGCTGGTCCTCGGCAGCGCGGACCGCGGCCAGGATCCTCTCCGTGTGGGCGAGCAGCGCGGTGCCCGCCGCGGTCAGCTTCATGGCCCGGCCGATGCGCACGGTGAGCTGCGCGCCCACCTCCCGCTCCAGCCGCCTCATCTGGTAGCTGACCGCGGGCTGGCTGAAGCCGAGCTCCCGGGCGGCCGCGGAGTAGGAACCGGTGCGGGCAACCTCGTGGAGCAGCTGCAGCTGGCGCGGATCGAGCATGGGCGAATCATAAACAAATGCTTCAGATGTCTCGTAAGCCTCTATTGGTGCTTTTGCCACGCCCTTCCCTAGGTTTCCGTCCATGGCAGACGCTCAGAGCACGGGCACCACCACCGCCTCTGGCGCGGCGCAGGCTCCTCTCGTCCGCGTCCAGAACGTGGACAAGCTCTTCGGGGACTTCCAGGCCCTGCACGACGTCAACCTCGACATCCACCGCGGCGAGGTCGTGGTGGTGGTCGGCGCATCGGGTTCGGGCAAGTCGACGCTGTGCCGGTGCATCAACCGTCTCGAGACGATCAGCCGTGGCTCGATCACCCTCGACGGCGTTCCGCTCCCCGAGGAGGGCAGGGCGCTGGCCAAGCTGCGATCCGACGTGGGCATGGTCTTCCAGGCGTTCAACCTCTTCCACCACAAGACGGTCCTCGAGAACGTGACCCTCGGGCCCACCCGGATCCGCGGGCTGAGCCGCGAGGAGGCCACCGCCAAGGCGCGTGAGCTGCTCAAGCGCGTCGGCGTCGACAACAAGGAGGACAGCTATCCCAGCGAGCTGTCCGGCGGCCAGCAGCAGCGCGTCGCGATCGCGCGTGCCCTGGCCATGCGGCCCAAGGTGATGCTCTTCGACGAACCCACCTCGGCCCTCGACCCCGAGATGATCAAAGAGGTCCTCGACGTGATGACCGAGCTGGCCCGCGAGGGCATGACCATGCTGGTGGTCACCCACGAGATGGGCTTCGCGCGGCAGGCCGCCGACCGGGTCGTGTTCATGGACGCCGGCCGGATCGCCGAGGAGTCCACTCCCGACGAGTTCTTCAGCAACCCCAGGTCCGAGCGTGCTCGCGACTTCCTCTCCAAGATCCTGGCGCACTGACGCGTCGCCGCCCCCCACCCCTGCAGGAGGAAACCTTCCATGTCCCTACTCAACCCAGCGCGTCGACGCCGTACGGCCGCCGTCGCCGGTCTGTCCGCGGCCGCCCTCGTGGCTCTGTCCGCGTGCAGCAGCTCCGCGAGCGCCCCGTCGGTCGACGGCGGCAGCGGGGGCGACATCAGCGCCTACAACAAGATCATCACCTCCGCCCCGGTCGCGTCCGACAGCGAGATCAACGGCAACGCCTGGGCCAAGAAGATCAAGGAGCAGGGATACCTCAAGGTGGGGGGCACCGACTCCGGTCCGCTCTTCTCGCTCCGCGACCTCGACTCCGGTGAGCTGACCGGCTTCGACGCCGGGCTGTCGCAGATGCTCGCGCACTACATCACCGGCAAGACCGACGTGAAGGCGCTCACCAAGCTGACCATCACCTCGGTGGACACCCGGGAGACCATGCTCCAGAACAACACCGTCGACGCGGTCTTCGCGACCTACTCGATCACCCCCGAGCGGGCCCAGAAGGTGGACTTCGCGGGGCCGTACTACCAGTCCGGTGACGCGATCATGGTCAAGAAGGGCAACACCTCCATCAAGACGGTCGACGACCTGAACGGGAAGACGGTCGCCACCGAGAGCAACTCCACCGCGGCGCTCGCGGTGCACAAGCTGGCGCCCAAGGCGCACGTCCTGCTGTTCAAGGACGATGCACAGTGCGTCGCCGCCGTCCAGCAGGGCCGTGCGGACGCCTACGTGCTGGACCAGGGAATCCTGATCGGCGACGCCCAGTCCAACCCGGCCGTCCAGGTCATCGGCGGCGACCCGTTCACCGTCGACCCCTACGGCATCGGCGTCAACAAGCAGTCCGGCGCCAAGCCCTTCGTCAACGCGTTCTTGCAGAAGATCTTCGCCAGCGGTGACTGGGCCAAGCTCTGGAAGGCCACCATCGGCACCGTCGTCAAGGGCGCCCCGCCGAAGCCGCCGGAGATCGGGTCGGTCCCCGGCTCGTGACGGGTCTTCCGTAGCCGTCCGCCGACACCCTGAGCACCTGTGGAGCTGCCTTGCACCTGATCATCAACCACTTCGGGTTCCTCATGCAGGGTGTGCTGTACACGCTGGGGCTGACGGCGATCGGCTTCGTGGGCGCACTGCTGCTCGGCACCGTGCTGGCCGTCTGCCGGGTCGGGCCGATCACCCCGTTGCGGGTGATCGGCTCGGCCTACGTGGAGTTCTTCCGGAACATCCCGCTGCTGTCGCTGCTGGTGCTGTTCATCTTCGGGCTCCCCGATGCGGGCGTGACCATCCCGCTGTTCGCCTCGGCAGCCATCTGTCTGGCCCTGTCGGCCTCCGCCTTCGCGTGCGAGGCGATGCGTGGCGGGATCAACTCGGTGTCGGTGGGTCAGGCGGAGGCGGCCCGGGCGATCGGCTTGTCCTTCGTCGAGGTGCTGCGGTTCGTCGTACTGCCGCAGGCGTTCCGGGCCATGGTCCAGCCGCTCGTGAACGTGTTCATCGGGGTGCTGCTGAGCTCGGCGCTGGCCGCCGCGGTCGGCGTCGCGGAACTGACCAACCGGACTCAGCAGCTCAACCTGAAGTACGCCGAGGCGGTGGTCTGCTTCCTGTTCGCAGGCGCGGTCTACCTGCTGATCGCCCTGGCCGGCGGCACCGTCGGCAGTCGGCTCGAGCGGATGCTGGCGATCAAGCGATGACCGTTCGTAGGCACACGTCGAGAGGATGGCCGGCATGAGCTCGGCGAACCGGGTTCTCTTCGACGCGCCAGGACCACGGGGCCGCCGGCGCATCAGGACCCTGACCGTGGCGTCCGTCGCCGTGCTGGCCATCATCGTCGCCGCCGCTCTCAAGCAGCTGGGCGACCACGGACAGCTGGCGGCGTACCGCTGGCAGGCGTTCACGACGGTGCCCTACCTGCGCGTGCTGGGCGAGGGCCTGTGGGGCACCCTCAAGGCGACCGGCATGAGCGCAGTGCTGGCCTTTCCCTTGGGGGCCCTGCTGGCGCTGATGCGGCTCTCCCGGCGGCGCCCGGTGCGGATGCTCGCGGTCGGGTACATCGAGGTGTTCCGCTCGATCCCGCTGCTCCTGCTGATCTACGCCTTCCTGCTCGCGCTGCCGCGCTACGGGGTGAACCTGCCCGTCTTCTGGAAGCTCGTGGTCCCCATCGTCATGGTGATGTCGGCGATCATCGCGGAGGTATTCCGGGCGGGCATCCTCGCGCTGGACCGGGGGCAGTCCGAGGCCGCCGAGGCGATCGGGTTCCGCTACTGGCAGGCCATGCGCCTGGTGATCTTGCCCCAGGCCACGCGGCTGGTGCTGCCGAGCCTGATCGCGCAGCTGGTCACCGTGCTGAAGGAGAGCACGCTGGGCTACGCGGTCAGCTATCCCGAGCTGATGAAGCAAGGGGACTTCCTCACCGCGCGAACCCACCTGCTGTTCCAGACGTTTGTGATCGTGGCGGTGATCTACGTCGTCATCAACTTCCTGCTCGGCCGGCTGGCCAGCCTCGTGGAGCGCCGGCTGAGCCGTCGCACGGGTGGCGCGGGGCCTCGGGCGACGCAGGACACCCAGCTGGCGAACGCCCCCAACGCCGGGCTCGCCCCCACCGCTTGACCGGCGCTCGCTGCCGACCGCCGGAACCCACCAACCACGAAGGGCCTGAACGCAGATGTGCCGACTCCTCGGCGTTGTCTCCCGCTCCGCCGCTCCCCTGACCGACACCTTGTCGAGCGACCTCGCGCCGTTCGCCGCACTGTCCTCGGTCCACTGCGACGGCTGGGGCATGGCGTACTGGAACCCGCACGACGACCTCGTCGTGACCAAGGCTCCTGAGGCCGCACAAGGCAGCGAGGGCTTCTGGTCGGCCGCGAAGCAGGCATCGACGGATGCGGCGGTGCTTCATCTGCGGAAGGCCTCGGCGGGCATGGTCCCCGAGGAGGTCAACACCCATCCCTTCGTCGCGGGGAGCGTCGCGTTCGCCCACAACGGCTACTTCGCCCCGGCCTCGAAGGTCGAGGCCGAGCTGCTGCAGCATGGCGGCCGGCCACCGGAGGGCCAGACCGACAGCGAGCGCTACTTCGGGCTGGTGCTGGCCGCGATGCACGACGAGGGCCCGGTCCAGGCCCTGCAGTCGACCGCGGAGCGGATCAGACGACTCAGCGACGAGCTGGTGTCGCTCAACGCGGTCCTGCTGACCCAGCAGGCGCTCTACGCCTTCGCCTACTGGGACGAGACCGTGCCGCCCAGCCCGGAGGCCGGAACCGCGACCTACGAGCTGATGTTCCGGGTGAGTGCGGATGCGGTGACGGTCGCCTCGGACGGCTGGGAGCCTCCGGGACCGCGTTGGGAGCGGATCTCCAACGGGATGGTGCTCGAGGTCAGCCGTCAGGACCTGCGGGTGATGGTGCACCGGTCCTAGTCGTCCTCAGCGGGAGCAGCCGCCTGTCGCCGCCGGGGCCGGCTCCGGGACTCCGACCGTGGGCAGGCCGAGCAGCACCCCGCTGTCCTGCGGCGTCCTGGTCCGGGCCTCCCAGGCGTCACCGGCCCGCGTCCGTCGTACCGCCTTCACCGGGCCGTCGGCGACCAGGTGGTGCGGCGCGCCGTACGTCACGGTCACCTCGACCATGTCTCCGGGGCGTACGACGAGCGGGGCGCCGTCCTGGTCGACGGGGGTGAAGTGCACCAGCCGGTTGTCGCGGGCTCGGCCGGACAGCCGCTGGGTCTGCTCGTCCTTGCGGCCCTCCCCCTCGGCGACCAGCAGCTCCACGGTCGTGCCCTCCAGCCGGCGGTTCTCCGCCCAAGCGATGTCGTTCTGCAGGGCGACCAGGCGCTCGTAGCGCTCCTGCACCACCTCGCGCGGGACCTGGTTATCGAGGGCCGCGGCGGGCGTGCCGGGGCGCTTGGAGTACTGGAAGGTGAACGCCTGCGCGAACCGGGCTCGCTCGACCACCCTCAGGGTCTCGAGGAAGTCCTCCTCGGTCTCGCCGGGGAAGCCGACGATGATGTCGGTGGTGATCGCGGCGTCGGGCATCGCCTCGCGGACCCGGTCGAGGATGCCGAGGTACTTCTCCTGGCGGTAGGAGCGGCGCATGGCCTTGAGCAGCCGGCTCGAGCCGGACTGCAGTGGCATGTGCAGCTGAGGCATCACGTTCTCGGTCTCGGCCATCGCGGCGATCACGTCGTCGGTGAACGCGGCCGGGTGCGGGCTGGTGAACCGGACCCGCTCCAGGCCCTCGATCTCGCCGCAGGCGCGGAGCAGCTTGCCGAAGGCGTACCGGTCGCCGAACTCGACGCCGTAGGTGTTCACGTTCTGCCCGAGCAGGGTCACCTCGCAGACGCCCTCGGCGACCAGCGCGCGGACTTCGGCGAGGACGTCGCCGGGGCGCCGGTCCTTCTCCTTGCCGCGGAGGCTCGGGACGATGCAGAACGTGCAGGTGTTGTTGCAGCCGACGCTGATCGACACCCAGGCGGCGTACGGCGACTCGCGCTTGGTCGGCAGGGTGGAGGGGAACACCTCGAGCGACTCGAGGATCTCGACCTGCGCCTCCTGCTGCACGCGGGCGCGCTCCAGCAGCGCCGGCAGCGAGCCGATGTTGTGAGTGCCGAACACGACGTCCACCCACGGAGCCTTGCTGGTGATCTGGTCCTTGTCCTTCTGCGCCAGGCAGCCGCCGACCGCGATCTGCATGCCCGGGTGCCTGGCCTTGACCGGCGCGAGGTGACCGAGGTTGCCGTACAGCTTGTTGTCGGCGTTCTCGCGGACCGCGCAGGTGTTGAAGACCACCACATCGGCCTGCTCGTCGGTGTCCGCCGGGCGGTAGCCGGCGTGCTCCAGCAGGCCGGACAGCCGTTCGGAGTCGTGGACGTTCATCTGGCAGCCGTAGGTGCGCACCTCGTAGGTGCGTGGCTGCTGCAGCTGCTGCTCGGGCGCTTCTTGCACTGCGGGCATGGTGCGGTTCGGATCGAGGCTCATGACGCGTCAAGGGTACGTGGCGCCCGGGTCTCGTCGCTCCCACGCCCCACTGGCTGGGGTCGGACCGCCACAACGGGTCGCAGCGAACCGTTTTTGCTGCCCACGGCGGTGAACGACAGCAATAACAGGTCGCCACGAACCCTTGTTGCTGCCTCGCTAGGTGTCGCTGGCAGGAGGCGGGGTCTGCTTCTTCGCGGTGGACCCGCCGCTGCTCTTCTTGGCTGACCCCGTCGTCTTCTTCGGCGACCCGGTTGACGTGCTGCTCTTCTTGCTGGCCGAGCCGGTCGACTTCTTGGATGACGACGTCCCTGTGCTCTTCTTCGCGGCCGAGCCGCTCTTCTTGGTGCTCGACTTCTTCGCCGCGGTCTTGGAAGGCTCGGCCTTCTTGCGCGGCGGCAGCTTGTCACCCGGGCCGGTGTCGGAGGTTGGCTTGGGCTGACCGTTCTTCTGGATCGCCTTGGCGACGTCGGCCGGCGTCGCAGGCGGGCCCGAGGCTGCGGGAGCGGAGCCGGGCGCAGCAGCAGGCTCGGTCCGCTGGAAGTCCTGGACCGGCCCGGCCGGCTCGTTCACGTCCGGCACCGGCCGGAGCCCGGGGTCATGCCGTCCGGCGCGCCGGGCCGCGCGACGCTCGGCCAGCGTCCCTGCCGTCTCGGTGGCCTTGGTCATCGCCGTCCGCCCGACCCGGCCGGCGACCTGTCGGGCGACAGAGCCGGCTCCCTTGGCCTGGGTGTACAGCCGGTCCGCGGTGCTCCGCGGGTCCTTGATAGAGCTCAGCGCCTTCTCGGCGATCTTGTCCAGGGGGTTCTTCCGGGCCACGTTGATCCCTTCCGTCGAGGACACGGTCCGACCGCGCGGCCTAGAGCCGCGAGCCGGCCAGCGGGCGGTCCGTCGTACCGACTCGCTACGTTGCTCCCATGACCACGTCGGGCGGGGCACACGGGCGCGAGGACGAGCCAGTTCCGCTCGTCGTCCTCGAGCGTGTGAACAAATGGTACGGGGAGTTGCAGGCCCTGCGTGATGTGAATCTTTCAGTACGACGCGGCGAGGTGGTCGTCGTGGTCGGCCCGAGCGGCTCGGGGAAGTCCACGTTGTGCCGGGTGGTCAACCGGCTGGAGCCGATCGACTCCGGCGACATCCGGATCGACGGGACGCCGCTCCCCGAGGACCCGCGGGCGCTTGCCCGGCTGCGCGCCGAGGTCGGCATGGTGTTCCAGTCCTACAACCTGTTCCAGCACAAGACGGTGCTGGAGAACGTGATGCTCGGCCCGGTCCGGGTCCGCGGCCTCGGGCACGCCGAGGTGGAGCGCTCCGCGCGGGACCTGCTGGGCCGGATGGGGCTGGCGGACCAGGCCGACAAGCTGCCGCGGATGCTGTCGGGCGGGCAGCAGCAGCGCGCGGCGATCGCCCGGGCGCTGATCATGCAGCCGAAGCTGATGCTGTTCGACGAGCCCACCTCCGCTCTCGACCCGGAGATGATCAAGGAGGTCCTCGACGCGATGACCGACCTGGCCCGCGGCGGGATGACGATGGTGGTGGTCACCCACGAGATGGGCTTCGCGCGCACCGCAGCCGACCGGGTGGTGTTCATGGCAGACGGCAGCATCGTGGAGGAGGGCAGCCCGGAGGAGTTCTTCGAGAAGCCGAGCACGGAGCGGGCGCAGAGCTTCGTGGCCACGATCCTCCGGCACTGACCTCAGCGGGCGGTCTCGGTCGCCCGGGACTCGCGGATCACGGTCACCTTGATCTGCCCCGGGTAGGTGAGCTCCTCCTCGAACTGCTTGGCCAGGTCCCGCGCCAGCACCTGGGCAGCCAGGTCGTCGACCTGGTCCGGGAGCACCATGACGCGCACCTCGTGGCCGGCGGACATCGCGAACACCTTGTCGACGCCCGCCTTGGACACCGCGATCTCCTCCAGCCGGTGCAGCCGTTCGACGTACGCCTCCAGCGACTCCCGCCGGGCCCCCGGCCGGCCGCCGCTCATCGCGTCCGCGGCCTGGGTGAGGATCGCCTCCACGGTGCGCGGCTCGACCTCGTTGTGGTGCGCCTCGATCGCGTGCACGACGTCGTCGACCTCGCCGTACTTGCGGGCCAGCTCCGCCCCGACGATCGCGTGCGACCCCTCGGCCTCGTGGGTCAGCGCCTTGCCGATGTCGTGCAGGAACGCGCCGCGCACGCACAGCTTCGGGTCCACGCCCAGCTCGTGGGCGAGCAGCCGGGCCGCGTGGCCGGACTCGATGAGGTGCTTGAGCACGTTCTGGCCGTACGACGTACGGAACTTCAGCCGGCCGAGCGTGGCAACCAGCTCGGGATGCAGGTCGGTGACACCCATCTCGAACGCGGCGTCCTCGCCGGCGCGCAGGCAGAGCCGGTCCACCTCGACCCCGCAGCGCTCGTGGACGTCCTCGATGCGGCTGGGGTGGATCCGCCCGTCGGCGACCAGCTCCTCCAGGGCCAGCCGGGCGACCTCGCGGCGGACCGGGTCGAAGCAGGACAGGAGTACGGCGCCCGGGGTGTCGTCGATGACCAGGTTGACCCCGGTGGTCTGCTCGAAGGCCCGGATGTTGCGGCCCTCGCGGCCGATGATCCGGCCCTTCATGTCGTCGCTGGGCAGGTGTACGACGGAGACCACCGACTCGCTCGTCTGGTCGGTGGCCAGCCGCTGGATGGCCGTGGCC
>Ga0308176_10002424_pt1 | contig 11759 bp, 10 predicted proteins | sample PhyCR2_3_FD_203890 | JGI IMG/M metagenome (GOLD analysis project Ga0308176, IMG submission 203890) | Soil microbial communities from UC Gill Tract Community Farm, Albany, California, United States - DLSLS.C.R2 | ecosystem: Environmental > Terrestrial > Soil > Agricultural land | place: USA... | reverse complement strand
TGCCGCTGCAGAATTTCTTCCGGCATGCCCAGGTCGCGACCGATCCTCCGCACTTCGTCTTTAAACAAATCTTTCAGCGGCTCGATCAGCTTCAGTTTCATCTTCTCCGGCAGCCCACCGACGTTGTGGTGCGATTTAATCACCTGCGAAGGACCTCGCACCGACCGCGACTCGATCACATCGGGATACAACGTGCCCTGCACCAGCCATTTCACTTTGCCTTCGGTCTTCTCGATGCGCCGGGCTTCTGCCTCGAAGACTTTGATGAATTCATTTCCGATGATCTTGCGCTTCTTCTCCGGATCGCTGACGCCTTTCAGCTTGCGCAGAAAACGGTCCGTCGCATCCACGGCATCCAGGTGGAGGCCGAGCTTGTCCCGCAAGGTCTTCTGAACTTTCTCAAACTCGTTTTTCCGCAGGACCCCGTTATTGACAAACACGCAGGTCAGGCGCGACTTCCCCTTCGCGTCGCGCATGGCTCGATCCACCAGCACGGCAGCTACCGAGGAGTCCACACCGCCGGAGAGCGCGCAGATGGCCCGTCCGCTGCCCACCTGCGTTCTGATCTGCTCCACCGTCGAATCGATAAAATGCTGCGCAGTCCATGTGGGCTTGGCCCCGCAGATCTGAAAAACAAAATTCTTTAGAATCTGCGTGCCTTGCGGCGTGTGGTGAACCTCGGGATGGAACTGCACCGCATACCATTTTTTGGCAACATTCTGAATGCCCGCGACGGCGTAGTGGGTCTTGGCCATTAGCTCAAAGCCGGGAGGCAACTCCAGAGCTTCATCGCCATGCGACATCCACACGGCCAGCTTTTTCGCCATGCCCTGAAACAGCATCGACGCCGAGATCACATCCACTTCCGCGTGCCCGTATTCGCGCTTCTCCGCGGGACGCACCTTCCCGCCCAGCGTGTGCACCATAAATTGCAAGCCATAGCAAATCCCGAGCACGGGAACGCCCAGTTCGAAAACGCGCGCATCCGCGGGCGGCGCGTCTTTGTCGTACACGGACCAGGGCGCGCCTGAAAGAATGATTCCCACCGGCCCATAGCTGTTGATCTCAGCCAGTTTGGCGTTACACGGCAGCACGACTGAAAAGACATTCTGTTCGCGGATGCGGCGCGCGATCAGCTGCGTGTACTGCGCGCCAAAGTCCAGGATGACGATGGATTGATTTTGCAAGAGATTGTGCGGGGATGGGGTTTCCACGAATGAGTTTCTCAATTCCAAGAGAATGTGTAAAGCCTTTCGTAGAGACGTTGCTTGCAACGTCTCTAGCCTGAGCACGACCGCCAATGCAGGATGAGAGGCGTAACAAGTTACGTCTCTACGATCAGATCCGGGAGATCGCTAAGGATCGGTTCATCGCGGTCGATACTCGTTTGCAGAGGCGTTGGAGCAACTGGAACCGGCGGCGGCAACGGCGCGAACATCTCATCCGTCATCTCAACAATGCAGACATAGCCCGCAAGCCGCGCCATGTACAGCCAGTCAGCCACCGCAAAGTAGACCAGCGCAATGAAGATCATCGCGAGTACCGCGACCCGCCACGGAACCAGCGGAATAAATGCAACGGGCATGGAAACCACCGTAGTGGCAGCGACGAAAAGTACCAGATGAGCCACTCCCACCCAGCTGCTCACGGCGAAGATCGCTCCCGTGCGCCGGCGAAAGAGCGCCATCGCCGCTGCAATCGCCCCGAGCCAATCATCGCCGTCCCGCACCACAAACACGGCGGCGAGGGAAAGCATCCAGTTCAGAGCCGACCAGAATAGCCATACCAATCCGGCAACAGGCACGAACGCAATAAAGGCCAGGCCTGGACGCGGATGCGCATCGGGCGAAACCAGACCAGCGAGGACAATCGCCCCGCCAAGGCCTAGTACTGCTGCCAACGTCAGCACGGCGCGTAGCAGGTGCAGGGACATGAGCGGTGAAAATAAATTGCCATGCTCAGTCGCTTGGCCTGCGCGAGTTCCTTCCAAATTCTCGCTCTGCGCGGACAGGCCCTGAACAAAACGTCCGCGAAAATATTCAAGCATGGCCCGCAAAGTCGCGATTCGCCCAAGGGCCCCAGCCACTGCCCAGACACCTGTGACCAGCAAGGTTGCCACGAGCAACGAAAGAACGGCCCGGCTCAGACTTCCGCGGAGAATGTGCAGAATGGCCTGGCCCACAAGATAAGGTTGGCGAGAGCGCAGGAACAGCATCTCTCCCCGGCTCACCGGCAGGCTGCTGAGGTATTCGAAGAGGCCGAAAAAAAACAATGCTGTTGCCGTCGCGCCCACAGCCCAGCGCCAGCTGATTTCGGCCAACGTTAGCAGCGGCCGCCGAAACACAACCCGGAACCCTTCCATCGTGGGCGAAATGCGCGACATGCCATCAGGATAACCTAATCCCACTAATGCGGCTCGTGTAGGGGCGGACGCCTCGTCCGCCACGCTCGCTGAGCGAGCGTGCGGACCCGGAACATCGTAAGACGATATGTTTTGCAACGGCTCCGTGCCGCCAAGCATCCAGATGAGTGAAGCATTTTTAAAGTGCCACACGCCTCGCAGTCGGGGCGGCGCTTCATTTAAATCGGAATTTTAGGAGAGAGAGAAAACAATATGCGTGCATCGAAATACTTCGCCTTAATCGCGACTCTTGCCCTGATGTTGAGCGTCGGCGCATTTGCCAAGGACAGCAATTCGGGGAAATTTGACCTGCAGCAATCGGCCAAGGTCGGTTCCACTGTACTTCAGCCCGGGCATTACACGGCGGAGTGGACTGGTTCCGGCGATGCTGTGAAGATCAACATCCTGCAACACGGAAAAACTGTCGCCACTGCCGAGGGAACGGTCAAGCAACTGCCGGCAAAGTCTCCGTATTCGTCTGTGTCCATGAAAACGCAGTCCGACAATACCCCGAAAGTCGACGAAATCGATTTCAACAACCGTTCGGAAGCCCTGGTCATCCACGGCGGCATGTAATTCAACTACATCAATTGAAAAGGGGCCGGCAATCCGGCCCCTCCTTAATCTTTTGCTGCGGAATCTTACCTCACCACCAGGTTCACCATCTTCCCTGGAACGTAGATCTTCTTCACGATCTGCTTTCCAACAATGACCGCTTTTACCTTTTCATCCGCCAGAGCGCGCTCGAGCACGAAGGCTTCCTCCGCATCGGCGGGCACGAGCACACGGCTGCGCAACTTGCCATTGACCTGCACAGGAATCTCGATCTCTTCTTCCTTCGCAAGGGCCGCATCATATTTCGGCCAGGGCGCGCGCAGCAAGCTTCCCTGCTCTCCGATCATCTCCCAAAGTTCATGGGCAAGATACGGCGAAAAAGGCGCCAGCAATAACACGAGATTCCGCTGCACCTCAGCCAGAAACGCCGCCGGGACGACCTTCTTGGCGATCGCATCTTCCGCCGCGTAAAGCACGTTCACCAGTTCCATAATCGCGGAGATGCAGGTGTTGAAATGCCAGCGTCCCTGAAAATCATCACTCACTCGCTTGATAGTCTGGTGGAGCTTGCGCTGAATCGCGCGCGCTTCCGGAGACAACTCCGGGGCGACCGAATCACGGCGACCATCCTGTCCAGCGTTGCGCACGAAAAATCGATACACACGTCCCAAGAAGCGCTGAATGCCTTCGATCCCGGTATCCTGCCAATCCAGATCACGATCGGGCGGAGCGGCAAACAAGCTGTAGAGCCGGGCCGCATCGGCCCCGTAACGCGCCACCATCTCGTCCGGGGACACCACGTTGCCCAGGCTTTTCGACATCTTCGCGCCGTCTTTAATAACCATGCCTTGCGTGAACAGGCGTTCCACCGGCTCGTCGTTCTTGATCATCCCCAGGTCACGCATGAACTTCGTCCAAAAACGTGAGTAGATCAAGTGCAGGATCGCGTGCTCGACACCGCCAATGTACTGATCAATCGGAAACCAGTATTGCGCAATCTTGCCGTCGAAGGGTGCGCGATCGTTGTGCGCGTCGGTGTAGCGGTAGAAGTACCAGGACGAATCGACGAACGTGTCCATCGTATCCGTCTCGCGCCGCGCCGGACCGCCGCACTTCGGACACGTAGCATTCACGAACTCAGGCACTCTGCCCAAAGGCGAGCCGCCGGTGAGGGTAATGTCGACCTTCTCCGGCAAGATCACCGGCAAGTCTTTTTCCGGCACGGCCACGATGCCGTCCTTCTCGCAATAAAGCATCGGGATCGGCGTCCCCCAATAGCGCTGCCGCGAGATGCCCCAATCTTTCAGGCGATACGTGACCGTCGCTTTGCCGAATCCCTTCTCCTCCGCATACGCGGACATCTTCCGGATGGCATCATCGCAACTGAGACCGCTGAACGGGCCGGAGTTGATAGTCATGCCCTCATGCCCCACGAAGGGCAACTGCGGCTCCGCCATCGTCTCTTCCGGATCGCCCGACATGGGAAGAATCACCAGCCGGATTTCGAGCCGGTATTTTTTGGCGAACTCGTAATCGCGCTCGTCATGGGCAGGCACGCTCATAATCGCGCCGGTGCCGTAGTCCATCAAAATATAGTTGGCGATCCAGATCGGCACTTTCTCCCCGCTGAACGGGTTGATCGCGAAGCGGTGCGTATTCACTCCATGCTTTTCGATCTCGCCGATGTCCCCTGCTTCTTTCGCCTTCCGCTGTTCAGAGATTAATTTCTGTACCTCCTCGCCCAGAACCTGGTTGTAATGCGTAAAGTCCGCAACGAGAGGATGCTCGGGCGCAAGCTGAACCGAGGTCGCGCCGTAAATCGTATCGACGCGCGTCGTGAATACGCTGATGCTCGACCCGGCGGGCCCCGCATTTCCATCCAGCTTGAAATCCACCAGCGTGCCTTCGCTGCGGCCAATCCAGTTGCGCTGCATGGTCCGAACCTTTTCGGGCCAGTCCTTCAACTTGTCCAGATCGCGGAGGAGTTCTTCTGTGTACTTCGTAGTGCGCACAAACCACTGTTCCAACTCCCGCTGCTCGACCAGCGTGTCTTCATGCCGCCAGCAACATCCATTGCCGAGGACCTGTTCGTTGGCCAGCACGGTCGCACACTTCGGACACCAGTTGACCTTGCTCTTCTTGCGATACACCAATCCCTGCTCGTAGAGCTTGAGAAAGAACCACTGGTTCCAGCGGTAGTAATCGGGCAGGCAGGTAGTAACTTCGCGCGCCCAGTCGTAGGCAAAGCCCAAGCGCTTCATCTGCCCCTTCATGTTTGCGATGTTGCCCAGCGTCCATTCCCGCGGCGGCGTGTTGTTGGAAATAGCCGCGTTCTCGGCGGGCAGGCCGAACGAGTCCCATCCCATGGGATGAAGCACGTTATAGCCGTTCATCCACATGTAGCGCGCCAGCGCATCCCCAATCGAGTAATTGCGCACATGCCCCATGTGCAGCGCTCCCGAGGGATAGGGCAACATCTCCAGCACGTAATATTTCTTCTTCTGTGAGTCGCGCTCGGCGGCATAGAGCGAGGCGTCCTGCTGGAAGCGCTCGAACCACTTCATCTCCACGCGCTGCGCATCGTAGCGCTCGTCGTTCGGACGAGGCGCGGGTGTACGGGAACCCTCGGTCACAGCGTTGGCCGTTTTGTCTCCGATTGCCATAGAGGGAAATGGGACCTGGTGAATAAACGTATATTTTACACTTCGTGCCTTGGGCCGCGCCCGCAAACGCATCCGCATGACGAGTGGAACGATAGGTACCAAGTGAAACTTTCGTAGAGACGTTGCTTGCAACGTCGTGCTGCTCCGCTCCTGCGGCTCTCTGCCCCGCCAGACCGCCTATCCAACCAGGTTGCTCAGCGTTCCGATCGGCGGAATCGTGATGCGGATCTCGTCTCCGTGCTGCAAGGTGAACGAATCCGGCGGTACCACCCCAGTGCCGGTGAAAAGAAAGCAGCCATGAGGGAAGCTGCTGCTGTGATAGAGATATTCCACCAGTTCCTCCGGCTTGCGTTTCATTTCTTTGAGGCTGGTCGAGCCCGAGAATGCGCAGGCACCGTTGCGCAAAATCTCTAGGCTGATTTCAGTGGAAGCAGGCAGCGCCTCGTCCGAAATCAGAAGACAAGGCCCCAGCGCGCAGCTGCGGTCGTAAACTTTTGCCTGCGGTAGATACAGCGGATTCTCACCCTCGATGTCCCGCGAGCTCATATCATTGCCCACCGTGTAACCGGTGATCTTTCCGCCGGGACTGATCAGCAAAACCAACTCCGGCTCCGGCACCGACCACGACGCATCCTTGCGGATAGCGACCTTGGCGCCGGGCCCGACTACTCGATGCGCGTTCGCCTTGAAGAACAGCTCGGGCCGCGCGGCATGATACACGCGATCGTAGAAGTCACCTCCGCCGGCGCTCTTGGACTCTTCCATGCGCGCGTCCCGGCTGCGAAAGTAGGTTACCCCTGCCGCCCATACCTCCTGGCTGCCAATGGGCGGAAGCAAGTCCTCAGGTGAGACACCACTGAGCCGCCGCCCCTGTTCGCATTGCCGCGTCAGAAAATCACGCAGGTCCTCTCGAACTACGAGGTCGTCCCAGGATGCAGAATTGATGCTGTAGAAGTCCCCGTGCTGCTCTGCCAGGATCCCCGATCGTGTGCGATAAAGCTTCATGCAGACCTTTTCCTTACGCGTACATGGCTAATGATTGCCCGATAAAATTCCGGCTGCATTGACTCGGCTCGAAATTTCCCACAGACCCCAAAGCATCGCCAGCGGCCCACCCCAGATATACAGGAACGACTTCCAACTCAAGTTCATCACCAGTTCGCGTTCGCTGCGGCTGGAGATCACGAAGGGGCCGCCGCCCTTCATCAGAATGACCGGAGGATGATAGTCGAACTCATCAGAGATCAGGTCCGTACCGGAAGCAAGCGTGGGATTGAGCGTGGGAAACGCCTGCTGTCGCAGCAGATCGGCCTCGGCCTGGCTGACGAAACCGGGTCCAATGCGCGAGAGTTCGCTGCATTCCGTCGCAGGATTCCGATGCGCCCAGGGATTCTCCCGCAGAGTGCCCAGCACGTACAGTTGGTCGCCGGGCCGGATACAAAACTCCTGCACGAACTCGGCGCCCTCACTGCCATAGCCCTCCATCGCGAGCACAGCCTTACCGTACTCCGCGCGATCTTCGGACGCCTCCAAGTCGAGTTCGCAATGTTCGGGGCACACCATCACCGTGCCGGTGCCGTCATCGACGTAGAGAGGAGCCGACAATTCTCGCATTTTTGCATTACTGAAATCTTTTTTCGGATTGGATTGCACCGCGATGCGGTAATAAAGACAGTCTGCATGACTAAGCGGCGCAACCAGTGTGTAAGGCCCGACAGCCTTGCCGCTGATTTCCACGGGACCCAGCGCCGCCCCTCTCACCGTGGACCGCGGGATGTCCATGATGAGCCGCTTCCGCTGTAGCAGGCGGAATCCGCGCACAAAAAGAATCGGGCCTGAAATCACACCCAGCACGGCCCAAAACAAAGTTTGGGAAACCAACCACGCCAGCAGCCGAATCATAAGACGGCCAAATATATCAGACGCCCACGCGAGTCCTGCCGGGATCAGTGACGAGCTTTTTCAACGCAGCGACGTTCTTACGATCATCGCCCGGTTCGTCGATTGGAGTCTCGGCGATGAAGGCACCGTGGGACAACCGAGCATCATTCAATAGCCGACGAAAGCACTCCAGCCCGATACTTCCCTTCCCGATGTGCTGGTGGCGATCGAGTTTGGAACCGCGAGCGCCTTTGGCATCGTTGCAATGCCAGACCTTCACCCGCTTGAGGCCGATGGTTTGGTCCAGTTGCTGCAAAGTCTGATAGAAGCCGGCTTCGCTGACGATGTCATATCCGGCGACATGGGTATGGCAGGTGTCAATGCACGCCGCAGCGGGAACAATCCCGTCCAGGCGGTAGAGAACTTCGGCAACCTGCTCGAAGCTTCCCCCGAGCGAGAACTCAGCCCCGGCGGTGTTCTCGATGAGGATGGTTAGCCTGCCTTTAACCAGGTCCAAGCCTTGAGTAGAAGCCGCAATGGCGGCAGCAGTACGCACTAATCCTTGTTCGCGATCGGCGCCCCGAAACGATCCGGGATGCAACACGAGATAGTCGGCGCACAGAGCCAGAGCGCGCTCCACCTCGCCTCGAAACGCCTGCATGGATTTGTGCAGGAAGAGTTCATTGGAGCTGGCCATGTTCACCAGATAATTCGTATGAATGACGAGTGGCTTCAGATCATATTGCGCACGCAGGCGGTTCATCTCTGCGCACTGTGGCTCGGCCAGTTCATACGGAGCCCACTGCCGCGGGCTCGAAGAGAACATCTGGAAAGTGTTGCATCCCAGCCGGTACGCGCGCTCCGCGGCGTTCTGCACCCCTCCGGCAGAGGAAGTATGAATGCCAATGCGCCGAGAAGTCAGCCCTGGCAACCGCCTAGGAGCAGGCCCCTTGAGAATGTCGCGTTCACCCGCCATCACCATAGATTAACGTGATTTTTCGCGTGGTCGGGCTGCCCAATTTGCGGTGCAGACCGCGCCGACGGTAAACTGAGTGGGCGGCTTCTCCTGCGGCCGCCGTCCCGCAAGTCGTTTCTCCAAGGTGAACTTATGTTGGTCGTCATGAAGTCGCACGCCACGGAAGAGCAAGTGCGCGCCGTTTGCGACAAAATCGCTAAACTCGGATACCGTGCGCATCCCATGCCGGGCGCGACCCGCACCGCCATCGGCATCACCGGCAATAAGGGCGAAGTGGAACAGGGCACGCTGGAAGAAATGTCGGGCGTGCAGGAAGTCATCCAGGTCTCCAAGCCCTACAAGCTGGTCAGCCGTGATGTGAAGGAAGAGAACACGGTCATTCGTTTTTCTGGAACTGCGGCCACCATCGGCGGACCGGGGCTCGCGATCGTGGCCGGACCCTGCGCCATCGAAAGCCGCGAGCAGGCGTTCACCGTGGCGGAGCGGGTGCATCGGGCAGGCGCGCAATTCTTCCGCGGCGGAGCCTACAAGCCCCGCACTTCCCCCTACTCCTTCCAGGGACTCGGCGAAGAAGCCCTGCGCATCATGGCGGAAATTCGCCAGCAGTTTGGCATGAAGATCATCACCGAAGCGATCGATCACGAGTCACTCGATTTGGTCGAGGAGTACGCCGATGTCATTCAGATCGGCGCCCGCAACATGCAGAATTTTTCGCTGCTGAAGCGAGCCGGACGCTGCCGCAAACCGGTGCTGCTCAAGCGCGGCATGTCGGCAACGCTGGAAGAATTCCTCATGGCCGCCGAGTACATCCTCAGCGAGGGCAATTACAATGTGGCATTGTGTGAACGCGGCGTGCGTACCTTTGCCGATCACACCCGCAATACACTCGATCTCAGCTTGGTTCCCGCGGTACAGCGCTTGAGCCATTTGCCGATCCTGGTCGATCCCAGCCACGGCACCGGCAAGCGGAACAAGGTCACCCCGCTTTCCCGCGCGGCCGTCGCCGTGGGATCCGATGGACTCATGGTGGAAGTGCATGACTGCCCGGATGAGGCCCTGTCCGATGGTCCGCAGTCCTTGTTCCCCGACCAGTTCGATTTGCTGATGGAGCAGGTCCGGCAGATTGCGGCCGTCGTGGGGAGAACCGTGCCGGAGATTGGCATGAGGGAGACAGCGGCCCTCAGCAAGTAGAAGTCCGCACCTGGCGATGCGGCTTTGAAAACATCATTCGACGTTTGCTTTCAGGGCCGCCAAGGCCTTGTTTTCTAAGTTTAATCTGATAATCTGATTCTATGAAGAAGACCGTAATTTCCGTTACTGAAGCCGCCCGTAACTTTGCGGACTGTGTGAATCGCGCGCATTATCAAAATGTGACGTTCATTCTGCTTCGTAATGGTGCTCCCGTGGCGCGGCTGGTGCCCGACGTAGAACGAGTCTGCAAAGGCAGTGATTTGGCCGAAGTTCTCAGTCGGTTGTCCACGAAGCAGGCGAAAGCATGGAACCGAGATCTCCGTGCGGCCCGTAAGCACCTCAAACCTCCGGCCGACCGATGGCGATAATCCTCGATGCCGATGTCATAATCCGGGGCGAGAAAGGCACTATCGACGTCGTCTCCTGGATGGCAACGCACGCAAACGAATCCTTTGAGATCGCCTCCATCACGGTCGCAGAATTGTGGCATGGGGTGGAAAGAGCGAGCGGCAAACAAAAATTGGTACGCGAGCGATATTTGCGGAGCATTCTAGACATGCTGCCGATCATCCCTTATACCGAGATCACTGCTCTGGAACACGCGCGCATTTGGGCGGAGTTGGAGCGCTCGGGCACAATGATTGGGTCCTATGACCTGATCTTGGCGGCGACCGCATTGGAACGCGGCCACGCGGTGGCAACGTTGAACGTGCGCCACTTCTCGCACGTTCGAGGATTGAAGTTAGTCAAAGTGCTCTAGAACAGCGGCATCACCTCGCGCCAGTTCTGCTAATCTTCTTGTTCTTGAGTCATTCTCCACCTTGCGCAAGCTCCTGTTCATGGCTGTGCTGCTTCCTATCCTGGCTGGTGCCGGGTGGTGGTATTTCCGCGAGCAGTCGTTAGCTGACTACGGCCCGGCATTCCGCGAGTACGCCTACGTCAGCAACGGCAAGAGCAACACGGTCAGCGTCATCGACCTGCGCACCTTTGAACTGACGAAAACGCTGCGCGTGGGCAGCGAACCCACCGGTCTCGCCATCAACTCGAAAAAGAACGAAGTCTATGTGGTCAACACCGGCTCCAGCAACGTCGGCGTGATTGACGCCGAGTCCAACTCCGTCGTGGCCACCATCGGGGTCTACGGGCGCCCCTACGCCATCGATGTCTCGCAAGATGGCAAGCGGGCTTACGTCGCCAACTCGGCATCCGCCAACGTCAGCGCCATCGATCTCGACAAGAGAGTCGTAATCGCCCATTTGCGGGTCGGTTCGTCACCGGGATTGGCGCGTGTCACGCCCGATGGCTCCACCGTAGTGGTTTCGAATCGTGGAGATAACACGGTTTCGCTCATCGACGCCAAGGCTCTGCAGGTTCGCGCCACCTTGCCCGTGTGCCAGCAGCCCGAAGACATCGCCATCGTTCCCGATTCCACCAAGGCCTTCGTTTCCTGCTCGGGCTCGTCGCAGGTGGCATCGATCCAGTTGCAGAATCCAGCCCACAACCAGGACCGCGTGCTCGCTCTGCTCGATGTCGGGCGCACTCCCGTGGCCCTCACCATGAAGCCGGACGGCGGCGAGATGATGGTATGTAACTTCGATTCCAACAGCATTTCAATTGTGGAAACTGGCAATGATGAAGTGGGCAGCAGCCCGGAAATCGGGCAACACCCCGCACGCGCGGTGGTGACCTCCGACAGTTCCCGCCTCTATGTCTCCAACTTCGGGTCGAACAGTGTGGCCGTCTACGACATTGATATGGGTCGCCGTCTGACCACGCTGCCGGTGGGCAGCCGTCCCGAGTCCCTGGCGCTCACGCCGGATCAGAATTACTTGCTGGTGGCCGATACCGAATCAGGAGACGTGACCATCATTCAGAAGCGCACGCCCCACCGCACGCTCGAAACGTCGGAGTATTCTCTGCTTACCCTCATTCCAGTCGGCGTGCAGCCCAATGCCATCGTGATCAAAGCATTTATGGCGCGCATGCCAAAACGCTAGCCGGATTACCTGCCGTCAGACCGCGACGTTGCTTCCACAGAAGCGATCAAAAGCAGCCTTCAACTCGGCGGCAATAGCCGGCGCTTCGCGGGATT
>Ga0308176_10002423_pt1 | contig 11762 bp, 11 predicted proteins | sample PhyCR2_3_FD_203890 | JGI IMG/M metagenome (GOLD analysis project Ga0308176, IMG submission 203890) | Soil microbial communities from UC Gill Tract Community Farm, Albany, California, United States - DLSLS.C.R2 | ecosystem: Environmental > Terrestrial > Soil > Agricultural land | place: USA... | reverse complement strand
ACCCACCAAAACCCCCCCAACCCCTCTGGTTGCCCCCCTTCGTGATGCCCGGGGAGCGCGGGAGACGGGAACCGTCAGGCGCAGTCCTTGCAGATCATCTTCTTGCTGTCGGCGAGCTGCGAACGGTGGTGCACGAGGAAGCAGCTCATGCAGGTGAACTCGTCCTCCTGCTTGGGCTTCACCTCGACCGCGAGCTCTTCGTGCGACAGGTCTGCACCCGGCAGCTCGAACGACTCCGCGGCCTCAGCCTCGTCCTCGTCGACCTTGCCGGAGTTCTTGTCGTGACGCCGCGCCTTGAGCTCTTCGATGCTCTCCTCGGACTGTTCGTCCTCGTTCTTGCGCGGTGCGTCGTAATCGGTGGCCATGCCTCACTCCACTCCCCTGGGCCAGCCACCCCACGCAGCTGACCCAAACACGTTGTCTCTTCCCCGTCGTCGGCGCCAGATTGTGCACCATCCGTCTCCGGTCGCGCACACCGTCCCACGACGTGTCGCATGAACATCCGGTGACGTGGCGCTATTCCCCGATTTCCGGGGCCTTTCGGGCCGTGTATCCCGCCTCGTGGACCGCTCGGCGGAACTCGTCGAACCCGTGTGACGGTGCGCACACGAGCAGGTCCCGGCCCCCGGCCCCCGGGATCAGCTCCGTGCGGGCCCCCGCGGCCCGTGCCACCAGGGCGCCGGCGGCGTGGTCCCAGAGGTTCACGCCCTCCTCGACGTAGGCGTCGATCGAGCCCTCGGCCACGTGGCAGAGGTCCAGGGCGCAGGACCCGAGGCGCCGGATGTCGCGGACGCGCGGCAGCAGCCGCACCAGGGCCCTGGCCTGGATCTCGCGCTGCGACGCGTCATAGCTGAACCCGGTGGCGACCAAGCGCTGGGAGAGCGGTGCGGGCCCGCGTACGCCGATCGGCCGGCCGTCGCGGGTGGCCGAGCTCGTCCCGTCCGGGGCGACGTGGGCGACGTACTCGACCCCGGTGGCGACGTTGACCACGACCCCGGCCACGACCTCGCCCTCGTGCTCCGCGGCGATGGACACGGCGTACTGCGGGAGGCCGTAGAGGAAGTTGACGGTGCCGTCGATGGGGTCGATGACCCAGCGCACCCCGGAGGTCCCGGGCTCCTCGCTCTCCTCCTCGCCGAAGAAGCCGTCGTCGGGCCGCTGGTCGCGCAGCAGGCGGCGCACCAGCTCCTCGGAGGCGCGGTCGGCCTCGGTGACGACGTCGACGGTGCTGGACTTGGTGTCGGCGACCGTCACCTCATGCGCTGCCCGGTCGCGGACCAGCTCGGCGGCGGCGCGGGCGGTGGCCAGGGCGAGGTCGGCGAGCTCCCGGCCGTCGGGCCGGCTCACGCCTCGGTCCCGCACAGTGCCGGCCGGTCGCCGCGGGGGTTGGGGCAGCAGCCGACCGGGCAGCGGTCCCACAGGGCGTCCATGCTTCCGACGGCCGCCCGCTCGCGGCTGTCGCCCCGCTCGACCGCGGCCCGCTCGAGCAGCAGGTCGCGCACCGCCGACACGAAGCGCGGGTCCACACCGGCGGTCGCGGCGCGGCGCGCGGGCAGCCCGATCTCCTCGGCGGTCGCCACCGCCTCGGTGTCGAGGTCGTAGATGACCTCCATGTGGTCGGAGACGAACCCCACGGGCACCATGACCACGCCCGGGACGCCCTTGGCGTGCAGGGAGCGCAGGTGGTCGTTGATGTCCGGCTCCAGCCAGGGGACGTGCGGGGCGCCCGAGCGCGAGCAGAAGACCAGCTCGTGGGCGTGGCGTCGGCCGGTCTCCTCCCGGACCCGGTCCACGACCTCCTGCGCCACGCTGCGGTGCTGCGCGACGTAGGCGCCGCCCTCGGGGCCGCTGCCCTCGTTCATGGCGGTCGGGATGGAGTGCGTGACGAAGGCCAGGTGCGCGCCCTCGCGTGCCGCCACCGGCAGCTCGGCGAGGGCAGCGAGCGTGGCGTCCACGACGGCCTCCACGAAGCCCGGGTGGTTGAAGTAGTGGCGCAGCTTGTCCAGGACCGGGGCGTCCTCGACCTCGGCCACCGCGTCGGCGAGGTTCTCGCGGTACTGCCGGCACGAGGAGTAGGACGAGTAGGCGCTGGTCATGAAGCAGGCGGCCCGGGTGATCCCGTCGGCGGCCATCTGCTCGAGGGTGTCGCGCAGGTAGGGGTCCCAGTTGCGGTTGCCCCAGTAGACCGGGAGGTCGATGCCGGCCCCGGAGAGGTCCTCGCGCAGCCGGTCGAGGAACTCGCGGTTCTGGTCGTTGATCGGCGAGCGGCCACCGAAGAGGTAGTAGTGCTGGCCGACCTCCTCCAGCCGCTCGCGCGGGATGCCACGGCCGCGGGTGACGTTCTCCAGGAACGGCACGACGTCCTCGGGCCTCTCGGGACCCCCGAAGGACACCAGGAGCAGGGCGTCGTACGGGCTCGTGTCGGCCTTGGTCTGGTCGGGCTGGGAGGGCGACGGCATGGAGACATCGTAGGGAGCGTCACGAATTGGGACGCGGCCGTCCGGCGGTCCTACGCTCACGGCGATGCTCACGTCCTACCGCCGGGTGCTGTCCGAGCCCGGCACCCTCCGGTTCAGCGCCACCGGGCTGGTGGCGCGCCTGCCGATCTCGATGGTCGGCCTGGGCATCGTGCTGCTCGTCTCGGCCGCCACGGGGTCGTACGCCGTCGCGGGCGCCGTCTCGGCGGCGTACATGATCGCCAACGCCGGCCTGGCCATCCTCCAGGGCCGGCTGCTCGACAGCCTCGGGCAGGGTCGGGTCCTCGCGGCCGCGAGCGTCGGCTTCGCGGTCGCGATGGCGCTGCTGGTCTGGTCGGTCGACGCCGGCTGGCCGCTCGCGGCGTCGTACGCCTGCGCCGGCCTGGCCGGCGGCCTGCTGCCCCAGGTCGGCTCGGCCGTCCGCGCCCGCTGGTCGCACGTGCTGGACACGGAGCGCGACGTCCAGACGGCGTTCGCGATCGAGGCGGTCGCCGACGAGGCGGTCTTCATGCTCGGTCCGGTCATCGTGACGGTGCTGGCCGCTGCCTGGGACCCGGTGGCCGGGATCGCGGTCGCGGTGATCGCCTGCACGGCGGGCACGCTGCTCCTCTGTGCCCAGCGCGCCACCGAGCCCCCGGCCCACCCGCACCACCGGTCCACCGGCCGTCGGCTGCGGATGCCGTGGGCCACCGTCACCCCGCTCGCCGTCGTGTCGGCCGCGCTCGGCACCCTCTTCGGGGCCGCCGAGGTGACCACGGTCGCCTTCGCCGGCGAGCAGCACCACCAGGCCTGGGCCGGCGGCCTGCTCGCCCTCTGGGCGCTGGGCAGCATGCTCGCCGGCGTCCTGACCGGCGCCGTCACCTGGCGACGCGGCCCGACCGTGCGGGTGCGGTGGGGCGCCTTCGGCATGTTCTGCGCGATGGTGCCGCTGCACTTCGTCGGGTCGGTGCCGGTGATGGGGCTGGTCCTGCTGGTCGGTGGCTTCGCGATCGCCCCCACGCTCATCGCCACCCTGTCCCTGACCGAGGGCACCGTGCCGGCCGGCCGGCTCACCGAGGGGATGGCCATCATGCAGACCGGCCTGGTCGCGGGCGTGGCGCCCGGCGCCACCCTGGCCGGGATCGTGATCGACGCGCACGGCGCGTCCGCGGCGTACCTCGTCTGTGCCGCCGCCGGAGCCGTCGCCGCGCTGGCCGCCCAAGCGCTTCCGCGTACCGACTGAGCACCGGCTCGGGCGGGCTGGGCGCCGGCTGGGCGGGCCGGGCACCGGGCGCCTGCGTGGTCGTCGGGTCGGCGGTGAGCCGGCAACCGATCGCCGGCCGCAACCGGTTGCTGAGCCACCGGTGCCCCGACCTCGGCCCCGGACCGGTTGAACGGACCGTCCCGCCGGGTGTAGGACGAAATGACTCCACATGGCCGGAAGGGAGGCCGCCATGTGTCCAGCACGCGTCACGCGCCGGCTCCGGCCGAGAGGCGATGGACGGCCCCGTGTCCACCCCTGAGCACCGGCACGCCGACGGGCGGGTGGTCGATCCCCGGCTGTGGCTGGTGACGGCCTTCGTCCTGGGCGTGGTCCTCACGGCCGCGGTCGCCGTGGCGCTGGGCCGCGGCTCGTCGGAGCCGTCGACGCAGCCCTCCCGGGCGTCAGACGGGGGCGGTTCGGCAGCACGGGCAAGCACGTCGGCACGACCGTCCGGGCCGGGCTCCGCGCCGTCCTCCCCCTCCTCCTCACCGACCTCGTCACCCTCGCCCGGGGCCGACGTGCAGCACGGGCTGATGACCCAGCCGCTGGCCCAGCTCCAGCGCGGCGACCGCGTGGTCTACCAGATGTCCGAGTGCCGGTTCCGGTCGTGGGTCGTCCGGCTGGACGTGGCCCTGATCGCCTGCCCCGGCGAGGCGCCGTTCCAGGTCCGCACCGCCTACCTGGTGCCGGTCGAGCCCGGCGGCGACTGAGACGGGCGGCCGCGGCGCGGGCCTCCCGCCGCGTCGAGTGGCTAGGCTCGGCCCCGTGGAGCAGTGGCGCAACTGGTCGGGCCTGGAGACGGCGACGCCGGTGCGCGTCGAGGTGCCCGGGAGCACGGAAGACGTGGTCGAGGCGATCGGGAAGGCCCGCGCCGACGGCAGCACGGTGAAGATGGTGGGCACGGGCCACAGCTTCACCGCCATCTCGGCGCCCGAGGGGACCATGCTCCGCCCCCAGCGGATGAGCGGGATCGTCGCGGTCGACCGGGACGCCATGACCGTCACGGCCCTGGCGGGGACCCCCCTCAAGGCGCTCAACGCCGACCTCGAGCGGCTGGGGCTGAGCCTGCACAACATGGGCGACATCGCCGAGCAGACCCTCGCCGGCGCGATCTCGACCGGCACCCACGGCACCGGCGGCGTCGCGGCCGGGCTGGCCGCGCAGGTCACCGGCCTCGAGCTCGTCACCGGCACCGGCGAGGTGCTGCGCGCGACCCCGGAGGAGAACGCCGACGTCCTCGCGGTCGCCCGGATCGGCCTCGGCGCCCTGGGGGTGCTGACCACGATCACCTTCCGCGTCGAACCGCTGTTCCTGCTGGAGGCGACCGAGGAGCCCATGTCGTGGGACCAGGCGCTCGCCTCCTTCGACCAGATGGTGGAGGACAACCACCACGTCGACGTGTACTGGTTCCCGCACACCGACCGGATGCTCACCAAGCGCAACGTGCGCCTCGACGCGGACCTCTCCGAGGCCGAGCCGCTCCCCCGCTGGCGCTCCTGGCTCGACGACGACTTCCTCTCCAACACCTTCTTCGGCGCCCTCACCGCCGGCGCCAACCGGGTCCCGGCCGTCATCCCGCGGATGAACCAGGTCTCCGCCCGGGCCCTGTCGGCCCGGACCTACAGCGGCGTGGCACACCGCGTCTTCACGGCCCGCCGCGACGTCGTCTTCCGCGAGATGGAGTACGCCGTGCCCCGCGAGGCGGGCCTCACCGCCCTCCGCGAGGTACGACGGGCGGTCGAGGGATCGGACTGGCGGATCAGCTTCCCCGTCGAGATCCGGGTCGCCCCGGCCGACGACGTCCCGCTGTCCACCGCCGGCGGCCGCGACTCGTTCTACCTGGCCTTCCACACCCACCGCGACGCCGACCACACGTCGTACTTCACCGGCATCGAGGCGATCATGCGCGCCCACGACGGTCGGCCGCACTGGGGCAAGGTCCACACCCGGACCGCTGACGACCTGGCGCCCGCCTACCCCCGGTTCGGCGAGTTCCTCGCGATGCGCGACCGGCTCGACCCCGACCGGGTCTTCACCAACGCCCACCTGCGCCGCATCCTCGGCGACTGAGCGAAGGCCTCGCGCCCCCGCCGAACCTTTCCGGTGTCCCGTCGCGTCATGATGTTCAGCGGGCGCACGACCCGTCGACGAGAGGACCAGAGGTGGCTCGGGACAGGACCCAGGACAAGACGGAGTTCGCGGAGTTCGTAGCCGCGCGCTCGGCGGCGCTGCACCGGGCGGCGTACCTGATGGTCGGGGACCGGTCGCTGGCCCAGGACCTCGTGCAGGAGGCGCTGACCAAGACGTACGCCGCGTGGCCGCGGCTGCACGACAAGGGCAACGCCGAGGCCTACACGCGCAAGGCGATCACCACGACCGCGATCTCGTGGTTCCGTCGCAAGGGCTGGTCGCACGAGCGCAGCACCGCCGAGCCGCCCGAGCAGGCCACCACCGGGCACGCGGACCGGGTCACCCAGAGCGCGTGGCTCTGGGAGTGCCTGATGGCGCTGCCGGTGCGCCAGCGCGCTTCGATCGTGCTCCGCTACTACGAGGACCTGACCGAGGCGCAGACCGCCGAGACCATGGGCTGCGCCGTCGGGACCGTCAAGAGCCAGGTCGCAGCAGGCCTGGCCAAGCTCCGCCAGCAGCTCGGTGAGGACGCCGACCTGCTGCCCCTCGACACGCTGACGACCGGACGGTGACCCGATGACCGAGAAGCTCAAGAACCTGCTCCACGACCGCGCCTCCGCCGTCGACTTCGCCGTCCCGGACGTCGACGCCCTCACCCGCGCCGGCGATCGCCGCCGCCGGCGCCGTGCCGGTGCCGTCGTCGCGGGCGGCGTGGCCGTCCTGGTGGCCGTGGGCGGTGCCGTCGTGCTCCCACAGCTCGTGGGCGGCGACGACTCCCCGCAGCCGGCCGGCACCCCGGCCCCGCCCCCGGCGCTGACCTGGGCGTCCGGGCAGACGCTGCACGGCCCCGACCTGCCGGGCGGCCAGGTGGCCCTGCAGCACGACGTGCGGGCCTACGTGCGGACCAGCACCGGGTTCGTCCTCGCCGACTCCGACGGCACGGTGTGGTCCCTGGTCGACGGTGCAGAGACCCGCGTCGGCAGCACGGACGCCAGGGCCCCGCACCTGGTCTCCGACGCCGAGGGGACGCTGGCCGGCTGGCTCGACGACACCAGCGGCCACCCGTCGTACGTCGTGCTCGACCAGTCGAGCGGCGACACCACGACCTACGACAACCAGGCCGCGGGCGCCGGCGACCCGGCGGGACCGGGCAGCTCGCCGTACTTCTACGCCATCGACGGCCACACCGCCTACTGGCGCGATGCGCGGGGCGCGGTGGCGACCGACCTCGACACCCGCAAGGCCACCGTCATCGACTCCCCCGCCGGCAGCGACCTCGACATCACCGCGGTCAAGCTGGGCCTGATCGCCTTCAACGGCGAGCGCGGCACGTCCATCGGCACCTCGCCGGCCGACGCCGTCCACCTCAAGGGCTCCTTCGGCGGGCCGGGCGCGTTCAGCCCCGACGGCCGCTGGTTCACCGAGGACGCCGACGAGGCCAAGCTGTGGGACGACACCACCGGTCAGCGGGTGAAGCTGGACCTGGAGTACAACTTCGCCTCCGGCTACGGGTGGCTCGACGACCACACGCTGCTGGTGCTCGGCCAGGACGGCTGGCAGGACAAGCTCGCGATCGTGGAGTGCCACGTGCCCGCCGGCGACTGCAGCCCCGCCCAGACGGGTCTGGGCTCCTTCCACCAGCTCGCCAAGGAGGGCTTCGCACTGCCCGTGGGCTCGCGCATGGGGCAGTGAGCCCCGGCTCAGACGCTGGCCGGGCCGGTCGGCATCGGCGCCTGCCAGTTGCGCCACATCGCGACGAGGCGCCACACGATGCAGACCCCGGCGCCCCCGATGGCGACGACCACCACGGGCAGGTCGAGGCGCTCGCCGCCCACGGTGATGAACGCGCCGGCGAGTGCCGGGGTCGCGTACAGGTCGCCACGGAAGACCGCGGGGACGCGCCCGGCCAGCACGTCGCGGGCCATCCCGCCCCCGATGCCGGTCACCATGCCCATCAGCGCCGCGGGGATCGGCCCGAGCCCGAACTCGAGCGCCTTGAGGGTCCCGGTGACGCAGAAGAGCCCCAACCCGAAGGCGTCGAGCACGGAGACGGCGCGCTCGCGGCGACCGACGGCCGGATGGAACCAGAAGGTCAGCAGGCCGGCGACCACCGGCACCATCAGGTAGCGCCAGTCCTCCAGGGCCGCGGGCGGCGTCGCGCCGATGAGCACGTCGCGCAGGAAGCCGCCGCCGAGGCCGGTGGTCCCGGCCAGCACCAGCACGCCGAAGACGTCGAGGTCCTTGCGGACCCCGACCAGGGCGCCGGTGACCGCGAACACGAAGATGCCGACCAGGTCGAGCACGACCAGGGTCGTGGCAGGCTCGTGGACCGGGAGCGTCGTCGACACGCGTGGGAGGTTACCGGGGCACGCCGTCGTGGTGACACGTGCGGCCCCCTCGCTGGCGTAGGCTCGGCGCACCGAAGAACCCCCGCTGACCAGCACAGAAGGCAAGGAGCAGTTCCCCCATGGTGCACCTGACGCTCGCCGAAGTGAGCGACGATGGGAAGCGCCTGCTCCTGGTCAGCGACGCGGGCGACGAGTTCACCCTCGACATCGACGCCCGCCTACGGGCCGCTCTGCGCGGCGACACCGCACGCCTCGGCCAGTTGGAGATGAAGATGGACAGCGCCCTCCGCCCCCGCGACATCCAGGCCCGCATCCGTGCGGGCGAGACGCCGGAGGCGGTCGCCCAGGCGGCCCAGACCAGCGTCGAGAAGATCATGGCCTTCGCCGCCCCCGTGCTGGCCGAGCGCCAGCACATCGCCGACCGCGCGCAGCGGTCCTCGGTACGCCGCCGCAACGGCGGCGACCAGGCGGCCGGCGGCGCCCGCACCCTCGGTGACGTCGTCGCGGGACACCTGCGCTCGATCAACGTCGACCCCGACTCGGTCGAGTGGGACGCGTGGCGACGCGAGGACGGCCGCTGGTCGCTGACGGGCGAGTTCAACTCGACCAAGCGCAGCGGGCACGCGCAGTTCACCTTCGACGCCCCCGGCAACTACGTCACGGCCGAGAACGAGGACGCCCGCTGGCTGCTGGGCGAGGTCGTGGTGAAGAACCGCCTCGCCGAGCCCCGCAACGACCTCGAGCAGGCCCGACGCCGGCGTCTCTCCGCCGTACACCCCGACGCTGCGGAGGAGCTGCCCCTCGGCGACGACGCGATCGAGCTCGTGACCGGCCGGCGAGGCGCCGAGCTGGGCGACGAGCAGCCGCTGGAGGCGTTCCTGACCGAGGAGCCGCCGCCGGCCGGCGAGCGGGAGCTGCGCGAGGAGGCCGCGGACGCCGCCGCCCTCGACACCGGTGACCGGACCGAGGCAGGTGCCCCCGAGGCCGTCGAGGCGTCCGAGGCCGCCGAGCAGGAGCCCGCCGCGGAGTCACCTGCCGCTGAGGAGCCCCCGTCGCGCCGTCCGGTCCGCAAGAGCCGCGGCCGGGCGTCCGTGCCGAGCTGGGACGAGATCATGTTCGGCGGCGGCAAGTCGGAGTGACCGCACCCGGGTGAGCATGTGACGTCATCCGTCACACCTTCACCCCTGCCCATGGCGGCTACCAGTCGGTAGTCTCCCGGCATGTCGTACTTCGTCACCGGCGCCACGGGCTTCATCGGCCGACACCTCGTCCAGGAGCTCGTCGATCATCGCGAGGGCGAGATCTTCGTCCTCGTGCGGCAGGGCTCCCTGGCCCGCATGGAGACCCTGATCCGGCGCTGGGGCACCGACCGGGTCGTGCCTGTCGTCGGCGACCTCTCCGAGCCCCGGCTGGGGGTGTCGAAGAAGTGGGTCACCGAGCACAAGGGCTCGATCGAGCACTTCTTCCACCTCGCCGCGATCTACGACATGACAGCAGACGACGCCACCAACGAGACGATGAACGTCGGCGGCACCCGCAACGCGCTGGGGCTGGCCGAGGCCCTGGAGGCGGGGTGCTTCCACCAGGTGTCCTCGGTGGCCGCCGCCGGTGACTACCACGGCCGCTTCGACGAGACCATGTTCGACGAGGGCCAGGGCCTGCCGTCGCCCTACCACCGCACGAAGTTCGAGTCCGAGAAGATCGTCCGCGAGGAGGCGAAGGTCCCGTGGCGGGTCTACCGCCCCGCGATCGTGGTCGGCGACTCCCAGACCGGGGCCATGGACAAGGTCGACGGGCCCTACTACTTCTTCCCGCTGATGAAGATCATGCGCGACAGCCTGCCGGCCTGGTTGCCGCTGGTCGGCCTCGACCTCGGCGACACCAACGTCGTCCCGGTCGACTACGTCGCGGCCGCCATGGACCACATCGCCCACCTGCCGGACCGCGACGGCGAGGCCTTCCACCTGGTCAACCCCGAGCCGCAGCCGGTCGTCGACATGGTCAACGCCTTCTGCGCGGCGGCCGGGGCACCACAGTTCGCGACTCCTGTCGACCGTCGCGTCACGCGGTCCGGGCCGCTGTCCCGGGTGCCCCAGGCCCTGCGCCCCTCCACGCTCGTCAACGGGCTGATCCGCTCCGCCCCCGCCCAGCTGCTCCTCGACCAGACCGTGGGGCGGCTCGGCGTACCGGCCGAGGTGCTCGCGCACACGTCGTTCACCGCGAGCTTCGACTCGCGGCGCACCGAGAAGGCGCTGGCGGGCTCGGGGATCGGCGTCCCCGACCTGGAGTCCTACTCACGCACCCTGTGGACCTACTGGGAGGAGAACCTCGACCAGTCCACGGGTCGCGACCAGGCCGTCCGCCAGTCGCTCACCGGCAAGTACGTCGTGATCACCGGCGCCTCCTCCGGCATCGGCCACGTGACGGCGCTCAAGGTCGCCCAGGCCGGCGGCATCCCCGTCCTCGTCGCCCGCGGCAAGGAGAAGCTCGAGGACACCCGGGCCGCGATCGAGCTGCGCGGCGGCACGGCGCACGTCTACCCCTGCGACCTCTCCGACCTCGAGGCGATCGACCGGCTCTGCGAGGCGATGTCGGCCGAGCTGCCCTCCATCGACTTCGTCGTCAACAACGCGGGCCGCTCGATCCGCCGGTCGCTGCGGCTCTCCCAGGACCGCTTCCACGACTTCGAGCGGACCATGCAGCTCAACTACTTCGGAGCGATCCGGCTGGTGATGGGCCTGATCCCGAAGATGCAGGAGCAGAAGCGCGGCCACGTCGTGAACGTCTCCTCCATCGGTGTGCAGACCAACCCGCCGCGCTTCTCGGCGTACGTTGCCTCCAAGGCCGCGCTCGACTCCTGGAGCAACGTGGTGGCCTCCGAGCTCGTCGGCGACGGCATCACCTTCACCGGCATCCACATGCCGCTGGTGCGGACGCCGATGATCGCGCCGACCAAGATCTACGACAAGTTCCCCACGATCTCACCGGCCCAGGCCGCCGACCTGGTCATCAAGGCTATGGTCGAGCGCCCCCACGAGATCAACACGATGCTCGGCAACGCCGGCGCGATCGCCCACACGGTCGCCCCGAAGCTGGCCTTCCGGGTCCTCAACATGGCCTACCACGTCTTCCCCGACTCCGCCGCCGCCAAGGGGGAGTCCGCCGGCGGCACGCGGGAGTCGGAGCAGATCATGCTGGCCAAGCTGTTCAAGGGGATCCACTGGTAGGTGGTCGCTTTCGTCTGTTGCGAGCGGCTGGGTTTCAGCTCGGGTGTCGGCGCGGGTCCGCGGTGGGCTTCTGGCCGCTGCCGGCTTGCGGGTCGTCGGTGGTTGCGGGCTTTGGTTGGCTACGGGGGCGGTTCGCTCGTGCTGCGGCCGGCTCCCGGCTTGCGGGTCGGCGGTGGTTGCGGTCCTTTGGCAGCTACGCAGGGACGGTCCGCTCGTGCTGCGGTCGCCTTCCGGCTTGCGGGTCGGCGGTGGTTGCGGTCCTTTGGCAGCTACGCCGGGACGGTCCGCTCGTGCTGCGGTCGCCTTCCGGCTTGCGGGTCGGCGGTGGTTGCGGTCC
>Ga0308176_10002420_pt1 | contig 11767 bp, 11 predicted proteins | sample PhyCR2_3_FD_203890 | JGI IMG/M metagenome (GOLD analysis project Ga0308176, IMG submission 203890) | Soil microbial communities from UC Gill Tract Community Farm, Albany, California, United States - DLSLS.C.R2 | ecosystem: Environmental > Terrestrial > Soil > Agricultural land | place: USA... | reverse complement strand
TGCGTCCAGCTGGTCGCAGACCCACCTCACCTGGTCGGCGACGTCGCGCAGGGCAGGCGCCTCCCACCAGACCTGGCGCACCTCCCATCCGCGCGCCATGGCTGTCTGGGCGGCGAAGAAGAGCAGAGGACCATCGGCGGAGTAGTTCCTGCCTGGAAGGACGACGCAGCGGCCAACCGCTGTCCCGGCCGAGGCGTGGTCCACGTACCGCGTCATGTCGACGTCGTTGTCGAGCCGGCCCCCACGGACGCCTCAGCCTCGGCGGAGTCGGTCCCTGGCGGTGGCTGCTTCGGGGCGTGCAGCTTCTTTCGCTCGTCGTAGGCGAGGTAGCAGAAGCCGAACACCGCCAGCACTCCGAAGAACCACCACTGGAGGCCGTAGAAGAAGTGCGGTCCGTTGCCGAGATCGGGAAGCTCCACCGGCACGAGCGCGGTCGCCGGCCTGGGAGTCTCCGACTCGGCGTCGACGAAGCCGGTGTAGAGCGGGGCATCGACGACCTTCGCGATCTGGCTGCTGGAGACCGCCCGGGTGGAGTGGTCGGTGACCGTCGTGGCGCTACCCGTGGCGTCGGCCCGGACGAAGCCCACGACCGTCACCCGACCGGGAGGAGGTGCCGGTGGCCGCACCCCGCTGTCCCCGACGTTCTCGGTCCTGAGCCACCCTCGGTCGACCAGCACGGCAGGCCCCTGAGCGGTGCGCAGCGGCGTCACGACGTCGACACCGGAGGAGCCGTCCCGGGTCTGGTAGCGCACCACGACGGAGTCGGCTGCGAGGTACGTCCCGGTGGCGGTGACCCGCTTCCACTCCGCGCTCGCGCCGGCCGGGCGGCCGACCCGCAGGACATCCGCGACGTCGACCGGCTCGGCGGCCAGGTTCAGTCGGGTCTGGGCGTTGGTTGCCTCCCGGTCGTGCAACCGGTGGAACTGCCAGCGACCCAGCAGGTAGCAGCCGTAGGCGAGGACCACGACGACCAGGGCGAACGTGATCCAGCGCCGGCTGACCATGAACCTCACCCTTCGACCCTAGACCGCGCTCGTGGCGGTCCTGCGCTCCGAGCGGCCGGTGTGACCCGTCCCACCCACGCCGGAACGCTCAGGGGGGTGACCACCTAGACTGTGGCCATGAGCACCGCCGCCCTGTCCGACCGCTTCGGTCGGGTCGCGACCGACCTCCGGGTCTCGCTGACCGACCGCTGCAACCTGCGGTGCTCCTACTGCATGCCGGCCGAGGGGCTCGACTGGCTGCCCACCGACGAGGTGCTCACCGACGACGAGGTCGTCCGGCTCATCACCATCGCGGTCGAGCGGCTGGGCGTCCAGGAGGTCCGGTTCACCGGTGGTGAGCCACTGCTCCGGCGTGGACTGCCCGACATCGTCCGGCGTACGGCGCAGCTGCGCCCGCGACCCGAGACGTCGATCACCACCAACGCCCTGGGGCTGACCCGCACCGCCCGTGCACTGGCGGACGCCGGGCTCGACCGGGTCAACGTCAGCCTGGACACCGTGCGTCCGGACGACTTCGCAGCGATCACGCGCCGTGACCGCTTCCAGGACGTCGTCGAGGGGCTCGCGGCCGCTGCCGAGGCGGGGCTCGGACCCGTCAAGGTCAACGCCGTCCTGCTGCGCGGCGTCAACGACACCCAGGCACCCGAGCTGCTCCGCTGGTGCATGGAGCGGGGTTACGAGCTGCGGTTCATCGAGCAGATGCCGCTCGACGCCCAGCACGGCTGGAGCCGCGAGGCGATGGTGACCGCGGAGGAGATCTTCGCCTCGCTCGAGAGCGAGTTCACCCTCGAGCCCGCCGCCGAGCCACGAGGGAGTGCACCCGCGGAGCTGTTCGCGGTCGACGGTGGACCGCACACCGTCGGGGTGATCGCCTCGGTGACCCGCCCGTTCTGCGGCGATTGCGACCGGGTCCGGCTGACGGCCGACGGCCAGGTGCGCAACTGCCTGTTCGCACGCGAGGAGAGCGACTTGCGAGGGGCTCTGCGCGGCGGCGCCGACGACGCCGAGATCGCCCGGCGCTGGCAGGCGGCCATGCTGACCAAGCGCCCGGGTCACGGCATCGACGACGTCACCTTCCTCCAGCCCACCCGACCGATGTCTGCCATCGGAGGCTGAGCGGGGCGACGACGCCCCGGCACGGGCCCCCGCACGGGCTCCGGTCCGGACGGCGCGCCGGGTAGTAGCCACAGCGATAAGTCGGCAGGATGGGCGCATGCGCCTGTTCGCTGCGATCCTTCCTCCACGACCCGTGCTGGAGGAGCTCCACCGCATCGTGACCACCGCCGAGGCGGAGCGTGTCGCGCCGCAACGCAAGGGACTGCTCGGCCGTCTGGGCGGCGGTTCGCGCAGCGAGCCTGCGCCGACGGAAGGCAGCCCGGAGCTCGACGTGGCACCGGTCGAGGAGTGGTACCTCCCGCTGACCAGCTTCGGCAACGTCACCCTCGGCGACAGCCGCCGGCTCGCCGACGCGATGCGGACAGAGGCCGGCGGCTGGGCCCAGCCGGAGCTGCACTTCGCCGGCGGCACGGCGCTGGAGTGGCGCGGCGACGACTCCGTGTGGGCCAAGCTCGAGGGCGACCTCGACGCACTGGGCACCATCGGCAAAGGAGTGCCGCAGATCGTCCAACGACTCGGGTTCTTCGTGGACCGTCGGCAGTTCAGGCCGTGGTTGGCGGTCGGCACCATCACGCCGGCCACCACGGCGCCCTACCTCGAGAAGGTCGTGGCCGCGCTCACGGCGTACCGGAGCCGGTCGTTCGTCGTCGACTCGATCTCGCTGATGAAGCGACTGCCCGACGCCGACTCCGACGTCGCCTTCGAAGAGCTGGAACGCATGCCGCTGCACGCTTGAGGGCGGGGGCGGCCGGTGACCCGGGTCAGGCGGTCGTCGTCGGGGCGGGGGTCGCCTCGGCGACCACCTCGACCGCGCTGGTGTCGACCACGTGGCCGTTGGTCACCTCGCGCACGTCGGGCAGGGTGCGGTTCTCGCGGAGGACGCCGAGAAGCTGCTCGAGCGGCATCGGACGGTACATCAGGTAGCCCTGGGCGTAGGGCGCATGCACGTGCTCGCGCAGGTGCTCGAGCTGACTGGCCCGCTCGATCCCCTCGACGACGACGTCGAGGCCCAGGGCCTGACCCATCATGGTGATCGAGCAGAGCAGCGCGCACGAGCGCTCGTCGCGGTCGATGCTCTCCGAGAACGACGCGTCGGCCTTGATGATCTCGACCGGCATGTCCTGCAGGTAGCCGATCGAGGAGAAGCCGATGCCGAAGTCGTCGATGGCGAACGGCACCCCCCGCGATGACAGGGTGTGCATCGCGCTCAAGGAGGCCGCGTCGTTGCCGATCCCGTCGCGCTCGGTGATCTCGAGGATCAGGCCGGTGCCGCCCATCTTGGCCACGGCGGCCTCGATCTTGTCGACGAAGTCGGGCTCTCGCATCTGCTTGGCCGAGATGTTGACACTGACGTTGAAGTCGGGGCCGGCGGCATCGAAGAGGGCGGCCGCGTCGCGGGCGGCCTGGGCCAGCACGACGTCGCCGAGGGCGACGACCAGGCCGGTCTCCTCGGCCACCCGGATGAACACGTCGGGCGGCACGTCGACTCCGTTGGACTTCCACCGGGCGAGTGCCTCGACACCGGTGATGCGGCCGGTGGAGGCCCGGACGACCGGTTGGTAGACCAGGTTGAGGTCGCCGGCCGCGACGGAGGCGCGCAGCGACTCGACGAGCTCGAGGCGTTGGAGACGGGAGCGACCGATGGCGCGTTCGTACTCGACGTACTGGTTCTTGCCGCGCGACTTCGCCTCGTACATCGCCAGGTCGGCGTTGCGCAGCATGCTCTCAGCGGTCTCGCTGCTGTCGCCGAAGGCGACACCGATGCTTGCCGACAGGGACAGCTGGTGACCGGCCACGTGCGCGCCGCGCGCGAGCGCCGTGAGGATCCGCTCGCACGCCGAGCTGACCTCGGGCGGATGCACCTCCTCCAGCAGGAGGGCGAACTCGTCGCCGCCGAGTCGTGCCACCGTGTCGCTCTGCCGCACGCAGCTGCTGAGCCGCTGGGCGACGTCGATGAGCACCGCGTCGCCGGCTGCGTGCCCGAACCGGTCGTTGACCGGCTTGAAGCCGTCGAGGTCCACGAAGAGCAGCGCTATCCGGGTGCCGCGGCGCCGGGACATCTGGAGGGCGTGCTCGACGCGGTCGAGCATGAGTCCGCGGTTCGGCAGGTTCGTCAGCAGGTCGTGGCGCGCGAGGTGCGTCATGTCGTCGGTGAGGCGCAGGCGTGCGAAGGCGTCCGAGCTGACCGCGACCATGGCTTCGAGGGCCTGCTGGTCGGCTGCCGTGGTCGAGCGGGCCCGGTGCCGGCCGGGGGCGACGATCCAGCGGTCGCGCTGGCCGTCCCGCAGCTGGGCGCCGATCTCGTGGGAGCCGGGTGGTGTCGCGCGGACCTCGATCCCCTTGATGCGCAGCAGCCGTTCGGCGTCGTCGGTCAGCGCGTCCACGACCTGGCGGGTGTCGGAGAGCGTCTGGGCACGCACGGCGGCGTCGAACAGGACACCGAGTCGGCGGGCGTTCTCGCTACCCCGGGTGACTGCCCTCGTCGCGACCAGCAGGGTGGCCAGGGGGACCGCGAGCAGGATCAGGGTCCACCAGTTGGTGTGCCGCACCACGACGGCCCCGAGGTAGCCCAGGGAGTCGAAGGGGACGAAGCAGGCAATCGCGATCAGGGTGCCTCGCTGAACCAGCTGGTCACGGACCGGGGTGGCGGACTCCAGCGCGACCGAGAGCGCGGAGAGCAGGAAGTCGACGGCGAAGTAGCAGGCCGCGGCGAGGGCGACCGCGACCAGCTCGCTCGGGGTGTCCTTGCCGTGGTTCCCGCGCACCACCTGGAGGACGGCCGTCGAGGCGCCGCCACCGAGGATGCCGAGCCCGACGTTGAAGATCTTGTAGAACGGTCGCTTGTCGGTGGTCACCTGGGTGACGAGCACGCCCAGCGACCAGATGACGAGGGCTTCCCACGGCTTGAGCGTGCACAACAGGAACATCAATATGCTGGAGTCGAAGCCGACCTCGATGCCGCCGTCGCCGCTGTCGAGCACCATCGGGAACTTCGCGATGATGACGATCAGCGGGATCGCGAGCAGCTCGACCCCGGACATCGACGTCCCGTCGCGCACCACGGCGAACGTCGCCCAGGCGACCAGCAGCAGACCTGCGACGAACACGCACAGGTCGAACCAACGGCCGCGCACCGCGAACAACGTCGCGAACAGCGCAGCGAACCGTGATGCCATCTGCCCTCCGGGTCGGGGTCCCCCCACGAGTATCGGACAATTGACGCAGCCGATAGTGGGTTTTCGGGCTACCGGTGCCCGGAAGTGTCCCCGGCACCGCCGGTCGGCCCGCTGCGCCCGGGCGGCGGCAGGCCCGGCGGCGCCTCCGGAACGCGCACGACGTCGCGCAGGAACCCTCGCGCCCCCAGGAAGTCGGCCAGCGACTCCCGGTGCTCCTCGCACGCCAGCCAGGTCTTGCGGCGCTCGGGGGTGTGGAGGCGCGGGTTGTTCCACTCCAGTGCCCAGACCGCAGCGGCCCGGCAGCCCTTGGCCGAGCAGGTGGGAGGCGAGCTGTCAGGCATGGGCGCCACGGTAGCCCGCCGACCAGGGACAAGAGGCGCCGGACGACCACGGGGGTGAGTCGTCCGGCGCCACTGGGCACCACGCACCCGGGCACTGCCCGGGCTCGCGGCGGCCACAGCATGGCACGCCCGTCCGAGGCGCTCCAAGACGGCGGGTGGATCCGGTCGGATGTCGCCTCCCACTGACTGGACCACCGCCCGCCGGTCAGGAAACGGTCAGGTTCCGGTGGTCGGGTGCGGCGCCCCGGTGGCGGCACCGTCGACAGAAGCACCGCCCTCCAGCGCCCGGCGGTCCGGGTCAGGGGGGACCAGGTCGAGCTGCCCCGGGTCGGTCGAGGCACCGGCGTTGGCCATCACCACGGCGATGTACGGCAGCACGAACGAGGCGGCGAGGAACACCCAGAGGAACCAGTGGCCGATGCTCACCACAGCCAGGACGAAGCACACGGTGCGCACGCCCATCGAGATGAGGTAGCGCCGCTGCCGCGCGCCGATGTCATCGCTGTGACTACGGGGGGCGGTGGTGATCCGGACCGGCTCCGGCTTCCTGCGGGCCATACGCTCACCGTACGCCGCGGAGCCTCCGGACCCCAGGAACGGTCCTAGGATCTGCCGCACACCGTCGCTCGTCGACCAACCGAGCCGCAACCAGGAGGCCACCATGTCCGACCGTGTCTACCGCGTCACCGAGATCGTCGGGACCTCGCCCGAGGGCATCGACCAGGCGATCCGCAACGGCATCGAGCGCGCCTCCCGCACCCTGCGGCACCTCGACTGGTTCGAGGTGACCCAGGTGCGTGGCCAGGTGAAGGACGAACAGGTCGAGCACTTCCAGGTCGGTCTCAAGCTCGGTTTCCGCCTCGAGGACGACTGACCCTGGGCGCCTGAGTGTGCGGTCCGCTGATTCTGCCTACCGAGGGGTAGCCGATACCGTCCCGGCATGAGCAGATCGGTACTCGTCACCGGTGGGAACCGCGGCATCGGCAAGGCCATCGCCGAGGCGTTCGTCGCCAATGGCGACCAGGTCGCGGTCACCTACCGCAGCGGTGAGCCTCCGGAGGGAGTGCTCGCGGTGAAGTGCGACGTCACGGACGCCGCCTCGGTGGACGCGGCGTTCGGCGAGGTGGAGGCGGCGCACGGCCCGGTGGAGGTCCTCGTCGCCAACGCCGGGATCACCCAGGACACCCTCCTCCTCCGGATGAGCGAGGAGGACTGGTCGCGGGTCGTCGAGACCAACCTCACCGGCTCGTTCCGGGTCGCGAAGCGGGCCACCAAGGGCATGCTGCGCCAGCGACGCGGTCGGCTGATCTTCATCTCCTCGGTCGTCGGGCTGCTCGGATCCGCGGGGCAGGCCAACTACGCGGCCAGCAAGGCCGGGCTCGTGGGCATGGCCCGGTCCCTGGCGCGTGAGCTCGGCTCCCGGTCGATCACGGCCAACGTCGTCGCGCCCGGGTTCGTCGAGACCGAGATGACCGCGGTGCTGCCCGAGGAGCAGAAGGCGCAGTACAAGGCGCAGATCCCGCTCCAGCGCTACGCCTCCACCGAGGAGGTCGCCTCCGTCGTCACGTGGCTGGCCTCCGACGGAGCGGCGTACGTCACCGGCGCGGTGATCCCCGTCGACGGCGGCCTCGGCATGGGCCACTGAGCACTGCTTTCCCCGACAGAAGGAGTACGACGGACATGGGCATCCTCGACGGCAAGCGCATCCTCGTCGCCGGCGTCACCTTGGACACCTCGATCGGCTTCGCGACGGCCAAGGTCGCGCAGGAACAAGGTGCGACGGTGCTGATCTCGAACTTCGGGCGCGCGCTGGGCATCACCCGGAGGATCGCGAAGCGGCTGCCGAGCGAGCCGGCGGTGCTCGAGCTGGACGTGACCGACGAGGACCACCTCGCCGGTCTGGCCGACGCGGTGCGCGAGCACGTCGACGGTCTCGACGGGGTGGTGCACTCCATCGCCTACGGCAACCCCGAGACGATCCTCGGCGGGAAGTTCCTCGACGGTCCGTGGAGCGACGTGGCCCAGGCGGTCCAGGTCTCGGCGTACTCCTTCAAGTCGTTGACCACCGCCTGCCTTCCGCTGATGGGGGAGGGCGGCAGCGTGGTGGGGATGACCTTCGACGCACAGGTGGCATGGCCCGGCTACGACTGGATGGGCGTCGCCAAGGGTGCGCTCGAGTCGTGCAACCGCTACCTGGCCCGCGACCTCGGCCCGCGTGGCATCCGCTCCAACCTGGTCAGCGCGGGCGCTCTGAAGACCCTGGCGGCCAAGGCGATCCCTGGCTTCGAGCTCTTCGAGAACGAGTGGGCGACGCGGGCGCCCTTGGGCTGGGACCCGACGGACCTCGAGCCGACGGCGCGCACCGTGGTCGCCCTGCTCAGCGACTTCCTGCCCAAGACGACCGGGGAGATCGTGCACGTGGACGGCGGCTACCACGCGATGGGCGCTTGACCGGCCCGGTTCGGTAGCGTGCGCGGGTGACGTCCGCACTGGTCGAGCTGAGGGTTCTCGAGGGGCCGAACCTCTACTTCCCTCGGGCTGCGATCAAGCTGACGCTCGACCTGACCACGCTGATCGACGCGCCGGAGGACACAGCGCTCCGCTTCGCGTCGCGGGTCGGCCTGCGCAAGGTGAGGCCCGGTGGGTCCGGCAGCGGCTTCCGTCAGCGGTTCGCGGCCCGGGCCGTGGCCCGGTTGGTGCGGCAGGTCGCCGGCGAGGCAGGCACGACCCGGCTCGCCGTCCGCGTCCGGCCGACCAACGACGTGCACCAGGTCGTGGTCGCCTTCCCGTGGCGCAACCGGACCCGGTCCGAGGCCCTGGGAAGGGCGGTGGCCTGGGTCCTCGACGAGCTGCCGAACCCCGATCTCGACGACCTGGTCTCTCGCGCCGCCGCCACCGTCCGTGAGTCCGAGCCCGGACCGGGGCCGACCACGCTCCGTCCGCGGGTGCCCGTCGTCGCTGTGACCGGCACCAACGGCAAGACGACGACCTCACGCATGGTCGCGCACATCGCGCGGAGCCACGGCCTGCACGTCGGCTGGTCGAGCACCGACGGGATCTACGTCGACGGTGAGCTGGTGGAGGCCGGCGACTACTCCGGCCCCTCGGGTGCCGGTCGGGTGCTCGCTCGCCCGGAGGTGCAGCTGGCCGTCACCGAGACTGCCCGCGGCGGCATCCTGCTCAAGGGCATCGGTGTGGCCTACAACAACGTCTCGGTGTTCACCAACGTGTCGGCCGACCACCTGGGGCTGCACGGCATCGACACGCTCGACCAGCTGGCCGAGGTGAAGAGCGTCGTCTCGCGGATCACCAAGCCATCGGGCTGGGCGGTGCTCAACGCCGACGACCCGAGGGTCTACGCGACCCGCACCTCCATCAAGGCCAGGCCGTGGGTCTTCTCTCGTGACCCCGACTCACCGGCCGTCCGTGAGACCTTGTCGGACGGCGGCCGTGCCACGACGGTGATCGACGGCTGGCTCTCGGTGCTGGTGCCGGGCGCCGACGCAGACCCGCTGGTCGAGGTGGCCGACATCCCGATGACGCTGGCCGGCCTCTCGCACTTCAACGTGGAGAACGCGCTCGCCGCGGCGTCGGCAGCCCTGGCCGTCGGGCTACCGCGCGACGCGGTCGTCGAGGGACTGACGTCGTTCCGGCCGGACCCTGCGCACAACCCCGGCCGGATGAACTTCTTCTCCAGGGGCGAGGTCAGCGTCGTGGTCGACCTGGCGCACAACGAGGCGGGCCTCGAGGCACTGCTGGAGATCATGGGCGGGGTACGCCGTCCCGGCGCGCGGCTTCTGCTCGGCCTGGGGGCCGTCGGCGACCGTCAGGACGACATCGTGGAACGGCTCGGCGAGCTCGGCGCGCGGGACGCGGACGTGGTCTTGGTGGCCCACAAGGCGAAGTACCTGCGGGGGCGCACGACCGACGAGCTGGACGCGTTGTTCCGTGCCGGTGCGGGCCGCGTCGGTGTCGACGACCTCGCGTCGTACCCCACGGAGATCGCCGGTCTGGAAGCGCTGGTCGAGCAGGCGGGGCCGGGCGACGTGGTCGGCCTCATGTGCCACGAGGATCGAGAGGGTGTCTACGACTGGCTGGCGACGGAGGGATTCACCGTCGACACCCCGGAGACCCTGCGGGACAAGGTGAGGACGGCGGCCGCATGAGTGACGAGAAGAGCCAGCTGCTCGACTACTACCGCCTCCAGCGGCGCCACGTGCTGGGCATCGTCGACGGACTGTCCGCCGACGAGCTCCGCCGCAGCGTGCTGCCGTCGGGCTGGTCGCCCATCGAGCTGCTGCACCACCTCGCCGTCGACGTCGAGGAGTTCTGGTTCGCCCGTGTGATGGCCGGCCGGCCGATCACCGCCGACGACCCGATCACCGAGAACGCGTGGCACGTCGAGCCCTCCGTGCCGACGCAGGACGTGGTCGAGCGCTACCGTCGCGCCTGCGACGAGGCCGACTCGCTGATCGGGAGCACGTCCCTGGACACCCCGCCCGGGTGGTGGCCGGACTTCTTCGGCGACTCCCGGATGGAGGACCTCCGCGAGGTGATCCTGCACTGCATGGTCGAGACCGCCGCGCACGCCGGTCACCTCGACGTCGTACGCGAGCTCATCGACGGCCGTCAGTGGATGGTGCTCGAGGGCGACTGACGGACGCCGGGTCCCGGGCGGCCCTACGAGTCGACGGAGGTGCTGGCGGGGGAGGCCGGAGCGGCCGGGGTGAAGTCGGGATCGCCGACGGGACCGTCAGAGGCGCCGGAGCCGGCCTGGGCCTGGTTCGACCAGTTCTCCAGCTCGGCCATCACCATCGGGTGCTTGTCGACGCACACCACGACCAGGTCACCGGCGTTGGCGCGGGACATGGCATGGCGTACGGCGTCGATCTCGTCGAGCACGATCTCGAGCTGCTTGCAGCGAGCCCCCTCGGCGCGGGCGGCACGGACACCCTCGGCGACCAGCTCAGCGGTCGCACCACGGGCCCGTCCGCGCAGCGCCACGTCCTCGCGCACCACCACCACGTCGAAGTGCTGGGCAGCGATGGCGCCCAGCTCGCGCATGTCGTCGTCGCGCCGGTCGCCCGCGGTGGCGACCACCCCGATGCGTGAGACCTTGCCGAGCTCGCTCGTGGTCGACAGGTTGTCGGCGGTGCGGTCCACGAAGTCGCCGAGCATCTTCATGCCCGGCGCGTTGTGGCAGTAGTCGACGATGACGTGACGGCCGTTCACCTCGACCTCGTTGAGCCGTCCGGGGGAGAGGTAGTAGTTCGTCGAGAAGCTCCGCAGACCCTGCCGGATGTCGTGCAGCGGCGCCCCGGCGGCGAACGCAGCGGCCGCGGCGGCGAGCGCGTTCTGCACGTTCATCCGGGCCCGGCCGGCGAAGGTCGAGGGCAGCAGGTGGGTCCAGGCCAGCTGCATCTCACGCCGGCCATGCTTGACGACGATCATCTCGCCGCGCTCGCTGGGCTCGAGCACCAGCGCCTTGCCGCCGCGACGGCAGTGCTGGTCGATCATCTCGCGCTCGTCGGAGCCCGGCTCGGCCATCGAGAACCACACGACCTGGCCGGAGCACCGCCGCCGCATCTCCCGCACCAGCGGGTCGTCGGCGTTGAGGACCGCGTGCCCGTCGCGGGGGACGGCCTCCACGAGCACCGCCTTGACGTCGGCAAGCTGCTCCACCGTGTCGATGCCGCGCAGGCCGAGGTGGTCGGGCTGCACGTTGAGCACCACCGCCACGTCGTTGCGCTCGTAGCCGAGGCCCTCGCGGAGGATCCCTCCACGCGCGACCTCGAACACGGCGAAGTCGACGCGAGGGTTCTGCAGCACCATGCGCGCCGACTTCGGTCCGGACGCGTCCGCGCGGATCACCAGCCGCTCGTCGATGACCACGCCGTCGGTCGACGTCATGCCGACCTTGCGGCCCATCCCCTTGAAGATGTGGGAGATCATCCGCGACGTCGTGGTCTTGCCGTTGGTGCCGGTCACGGCGACGATCGGGATCCGGCTGGGAGCACCGGGCGGGAAGAGCATGTCGACGACCGGCTTGGAGATGAACTGCGGGTCGCCGATCGTCGGGTGCGTGTGCATGCGGAAGCCGGGGGCGGCGTTGACCTCGCAGATCGCGCCC
>Ga0308176_10002419_pt1 | contig 11767 bp, 8 predicted proteins | sample PhyCR2_3_FD_203890 | JGI IMG/M metagenome (GOLD analysis project Ga0308176, IMG submission 203890) | Soil microbial communities from UC Gill Tract Community Farm, Albany, California, United States - DLSLS.C.R2 | ecosystem: Environmental > Terrestrial > Soil > Agricultural land | place: USA... | reverse complement strand
GGGCGACGCCGGCGGTGACAAGCCCGCCGAGCGCGCCGAGCGGCTGAGGGCCCTCATCGCCGACGCCATCGAGCGCGGTGTCACGCACGTCGACGTGGGGCGCGACGACGGTCGCAGCGAGGAGCTGCTGCGCAGCTGCGCCGAGCCCGCGCTCGTCAAGCGATTCGGTCTGATCTCGCGCCTGTCGGCGCCGGCGCTGGAGGACGTGTCCTCGCAGGACGCATACGACCTCGCCGTCGAGGCGTCGGCCGAGCGCAGCTTCGCCAACCTCGGTCGTCGCAGCGTCGACGCGCTGGTCTTCCCCGACTCCGTCACGGCAGCACGTGGCTGGGCGCGGGTCCAGCGCTACGTCGGTGACGGTGTGGCCCGGTCCATCGGGCTCGTCGCCCGCTCGCAGGCCGACCTGGAGTGGGCTGCGGCGACGACCGACGTCGGCTACGTCGAGGTGCACCTGCTGCCGAGCCCGACGACCGACGAGCTGCTGGTCCAGCTGGCAGCTCGTGGCGTCACCCTCGTCGCGGGCGAGGGGGCAGACGGCGGCCCGGACGGGCTGCCCGCGTGGGCCACCGCCGTCCTGGTCACCGACCTCGAGCCGTCCGCCTTCGACGCAGCCGTGACGGCCGTCAACCGCTGACCAGGCCGCTGACCAGGCCGCTGGTCACGCCGCTGCGTCAGGCCGGCGCGTTGTACTGCTCGAGGATGTCGTCCATGGGCCCGTCGGCGACCAGCTGCCCCGACTTGAGGAAGAGCCCGCGGGTGCAGAAGCGCCGCAGGTCGGGCTCCGAGTGGGACACGAGGAACAGCGTGCGTCCCTCGCTGAGGAGGTCCTCCATCCGGCCGTAGCACTTCTCGCGGAAGTCCTTGTCGCCGACGGCCAGCACCTCGTCGACCAGCACGATCGGCTCGTCCAGGGTCGTGATGAGCGCGAACCCCAGGCGCACCTGCATGCCCGACGAGAAGTGCCGGAAGGGCATGTCGAGCCCCGCCTTGACCTGCGGTCCGGCGAACTCGACGATCTCGTCGAAGCGCTCGGTGATCTCCTGCTTGCTGAGGCCGTGCAGGCCGGCGGTCAGCATGACGTTCTCGCGGGCGGACAGCTCCCCGAGGAACCCGCCGGTCAGCTCGATGAGCGGGGCGACGCCGCCGTTGACGCGCACGCTGCCCTCGTCGGGGAGGAGCACTCCCGCGATGGTCTTGAGCAGGGTGCTCTTGCCACCGCCGTTGGAGCCGACCAGGCCCACAGCCTCGCCCGGGCCGACGGTGAAGGACACGTCCTTCAGGGCCCAGAAGGTCTCCTTGGGAGCGGTGTTCTCACGACGCAGCAGCATCTCGCGCAGCGAGAGCTTGCGGCGCCGGGAGCGGAAGAACTCGATCCCCAGACCGTCGACCGCGATGACGTCGCGGGTGCTCGTGGTGGCCTCGGCCTGGTCGGCCAACGATGCCATCTCAGATCTCCTTCAGCACGGCGCGCTCCATGCGCGCGAACGTCACGGCGCCCCAGACCAGGAACCCGAGCGACATCAGCGTGCCGACGATCAGCGGGGCCACCTGCACGTGCTCCTTGAAGAACCCGGCGCGGTAGAGCTCGAGGATGCCGGTCATGGGGTTGAACCACAGCGCGGTCTGCAGCCAGTCGGGCGCCTCGTGGAGCGTGTAGATGATGGGCGTTCCGTAGAAGAGCATGCGCAGCACGATGCGCACGACGCGGATCGTGTCGTCGGCGAGCACGGTGGCCGGCGCGAGGAGCAGCCCGATGCCGATCTGCAGCACGAACTGCACGGCCAGCGCCACCGGGAAGAAGACGAGGCGCCAGTTCAGCCTGGTCTCGCCCAGGAGCACGTAGACGATCACGAAGGCGAAGAGCACCGGCAGCGACAGCAGGAACTCGATCCCCTTGGCGATGACCACGCGGACCACCCACAGCTCCCGCGGCAGGTTGGTGGACCGGACGAGCTTCGCCTCGGCCACCAGGGACCGTGCGGTCTCGTTGATGGACGCGTTGAACCACTGCCACGGCAGGAGCCCGAGGAGAAGGAACAGGAAGTAGGGCGTGTGGCTCTTGTCGGTGCGATGGAAGATGACCGCGAAGACGACGAAGTAGATGAGCGCCATCGCCAGCGGGTCGATGATCGTCCAGAGGTAGCCCAGCCAGCTGCGGGCGTAGCGCACCCGCAGGTCACGCTGGACGAGCGTGCCGAGGATGGACCGGTAGGCCCAGATGCGCGTCAAGCGCTCGATCATCACGACTCGTCTCCTTCAGGTCCTTCGGGAACCAGCTGGTCGGGCCTGCTCGTGAGGAAGCCCCAGCCCCAGCTCATGTGCATGGTGGCGAGCACGGCCGGTACGCGGACCGCGACCCGTGCGCCCTGGCCTCGGGAGATGGCCACTCCCCCGACACCGACACCGGCGGCATACGCAGCGGGCACGGCCCAGAGCGGCCGCCACAGCAGCCCGCCGACGACACCGGCCGCGACGGCGGCGAGCGCCGTGGGCGGGGCGAGGTAGCGGGCGTTGATGGAGCCCTTGTGCCGCGCAGCCACGACTCGGCGCCAGCGGCCGTAGTCGCGGTACTGGCGGCTGAGGGCGCGCAGGGTCGGCCGCGGGCGGTACTCGACCGTGAGGGCCGGGTCGAACCAGACGACCCCACCGGCCTGGCGGATGCGGTAGTTCAGCTCCCAGTCCTGGGCGCGGGTGAAACGGGGGTCGTAGCCGCCGGCCGCCGTCAGCCACTCGCGCCGGAAGACGCCGAGGTAGACGGTGTCGGCCGGGCCCGGCTCGCCACCGGTGTGGAAGCGCGCACCGCCGACCCCCAGGGGCGAGGTCATGGCCGTGGCCACGGCCTTCTCGAAGTCGGTGACGCCTTCGGCGCGCATGACGCCGCCGACGTTGGCGGCGTTCGTCTCGTGCAGGACGCGGACGGCGTGCTCGATGTATCCCGTGCTGAGGAAGCCGTGGCCGTCGACCCGCACGATGATGTCGTGCTTCGCCGCGTCGACCGCGAGGTTCAGCGCCTCCGGGGTGCGCCCCGTGGGGTTCTCGACGACGGTGATGCGGGAGTCGCGCTCGGCGAGGCGTCGGGCCACCCCGAGGGTGTCGTCGTGGCCGGGGCCGACCGCGAGCACGACCTGGATCTCTCCCGGGTAGTCCTGGGCCACCACCGCAGCCACTGCGTCCTCGAGGTGCCGCTCCTCGTTGAGCAGCGGCATGATGACGCTGACCGGAGGTGTTGGGTCCACGCGTACGGATCCTTCTCGTTCGGGGCGATGGGGGGTGCAGCAGGCGTTCGCGACCCGCACCGGGCCGAGCCAGCCTACCGCCCCGCGAAACTACCCCTGCCATCACGGGGACTCGCTGGGAGAACCGTGACCGGCCCCCGTGAGCGACCGCCCGGTGCTCGCTACTTCAGGAGCTGGCGGGCCATGACGAGGCGCTGGACCTGGTTGGTGCCCTCGTAGATCTGGGTGATCTTCGCGTCGCGCATCATCCGCTCGAGCGGGAAGTCACTGGTGTAGCCGGCTCCGCCGAGCAGCTGCACGGCGTCGGTCGTGACCTTCATCGCGACGTCCGAGGCGTAGCACTTGGCGGCCGCGCCGAAGAACGGGAGGTCCTTGTCGCCGCGCTCGGACTTCGCGGCCGCGACGTAGACCATCTGGCGCGCGGCCTCGAGCTCCATCGCCATGTCGGCGAGCATGAACTGGATGCCCTGGAAGTCGGCGATGCGCTTGCCGAACTGCTTGCGCTCCTTGACGTAGGCGAGGGCCTGGTCGAGCGCGCCCTGCGCGATGCCGACGGCCTGGGCGCCGATGGTGACGCGGGTGTGGTCGAGCGTGCGCAGCGCGATCTTGAGGCCGTCGCCGACCTGGCCGACGACGCGGTCGCCGGGAAGCCGCACGTTGTCGAAGTGCAGCTCGCGCGTGGGGCTGCCCTTGATGCCGAGCTTGCGCTCCTTCTCACCGAAGGTGAAGCCCTCGTCGGACTTCTCGACGACGAACGCCGTGACGTTGCCGCCACGCGGGCCGTCGGGGTCGGTGACCGCGAGGACCGTGTAGTACTCCGAGACGCCGGCGTTGGTGATCCACGACTTCTGCCCGGAGAGCACCCAGCCGTCGCCGTCCCGGCGGGCCCGGCAGCGCATCGACGCGGTGTCGGAGCCGGCCTCGCGCTCGGAGAGGCCGTAGGAGAAGGTCGTCTCGCCCTTGGCGAGCGGCGGCAGGTACCGCGACTTGACGTCGTCGCTGGCGGCGAGGATGAGCGGCAGCGAGCCGAGCTTGTTGACGGCGGGGATGAGCGAGGCCGACGCGTCGACGCGGGCGACCTCCTCGATGACGATGCAGGTGGCGAGCGCGTCGGCTCCGACGCCGTCGTACTCCTCGGGCACGTGCGGGGCGAAGAAGTCGGAGGCGACGAGGGCGTCGTGGGCCTCCTGGGGGTAGCGCGCCTCCTGGTCGACGGCGGCGGCATACGGGGCGATCTTGTCCTCGGCGACCGCGCGGACGGCCTCTCGGAGGGCGTCGTGGTCCTCGCTGGTCCGGAACAGGTCGAAGTCGGCGTTCGTGCTCACGATCGGTAATCCTACTCGCCGGTTCGGATTAGTAGGACGTCCTAGTGATCGACGCCACCACGCTCCCAGAGGCGCCACGGCGCACTTCCGGTTGCCGGACGAGGCGGGGCGCGCGCCAAGCGCGCCAGGGCGCACTTCCGGTCGCCGGACGGCCCCAGAGCGCCGCGCCAACTGCGCCACGGCGCACTTCCGGTTGCCGGACGAGGCGGGGCGCCGCGCCAAGCGCGCCATGGCGCACATCCCGGAGCCTGGGGCGGGTCGTATGCCGTCACGTCCGTCCACGATGAGGACACCGGTTCACGTGGGGTGACGACGCGTACGTACACTCGCCGTTAGGTCATGAGTGCCAGCGACAAGCCCCGGCTCGCTGGCCGGCAACCCTCCTACCGCGGTGGGGTGCCCCGGGTGAGGACCTGGCCCGTCGACGCCACCCGGCGCGCGGGCAAGCGCGGAGAGAGCCTCTCGACGGACCTCTCCCGCACCGACCCGTCGGTGCGCCGGCTGCCGAACGTGCAGTCCCGGTCATCGACACGACCGAGGAAGAGCAGCCAGAGATGACCGAGCCCAACTGGTCCTTCGAGACCAAGCAGATCCACGCCGGACAGTCCGCCGACGGCACCACCGGAGCGCGCGCGCTACCGATCTACCAGACGACGAGCTACGTCTTCGACGACACCGACCATGCTGCAAACCTGTTCGGGCTCAAGGAGTTCGGCAACATCTACACGCGGATCATGAACCCGACGAACGACGTCGTCGAGCAGCGCATCGCCGCGCTCGAGGGCGGCGTCGGCGCCCTGCTCGTCGCGTCGGGACAGTCGGCCACGACCCTGGCGCTGCTCAACATCGCCGAGGCCGGCGACCACATCGTGGCCTCGCCCAGCCTCTACGGCGGCACCGTCAACCTGCTGAAGTTCACCTTCCGCAAGCTCGGCATCGAGGTGAGCTTCGTCGAGGACCCGACGTCCATCGACTCCTGGCGCGCGGCCGTGCGTCCCGACACCAAGGCCTTCTTCGGCGAGACCATCGCCAACCCCAAGGCCGAGGTGCTCGACATCGAGGCCGTCGCCGCGCTCGCCCACGAGCACGGCGTGCCGCTCGTCGTCGACAACACCATCGCGACGCCCTTCGTCATCCGGCCGATCGAGTGGGGCGCCGACGTCGTCGTGCACTCCGCCACGAAGTACCTCGGCGGCCACGGCACGTCGATCGCCGGGGTCATCGTCGACGCGGGCCGGTTCGACTACGCCAAGGACCCGGAGAAGTTCCCGAACTACAACACCCCCGAGGAGAGCTACCACGGTCTCGTCTTCGCGCGGGACCTCGGCGTCGGCAGCCCCCTCGGGGCCAACCTCGCCTACATCCTCAAGGCCCGCGTCCAGCTGCTGCGCGACCTCGGCCCGTCCGCCGCGCCGTTCAACGCCTTCCTCATCGCCCAGGGCCTCGAGACCCTGTCGCTGCGCCTCGAGCGCCACCTCGAGAACGCCGCGAAGGTCGCCGCGTTCCTGCAGGGCCACGACCAGGTGGAGCGGGTCGTGTGGGCGTCGCTGCCCGAGAGCCCGTCCTACGCGACGGCGCAGAAGTATGCGCCGCGCGGCGCCGGCGCGGTGCTCTCCTTCGAGATCGCCGGCGGCCTCGACGCCGGGAAGAAGTTCGTCGAGGCGCTGACCCTGCACAGCCACGTCGCCAACATCGGCGACGTGCGCTCGCTCGTCATCCACCCGGCCTCGACGACGCACTCGCAGGGCCCCGAGGCCGACCGCCTCGCCGCCGGCGTCACGCCCGGGCTCGTACGCCTGTCGGTCGGCATCGAGCACATCGACGACATCCTGGCCGACCTCGAGCAGGGCTTCGCCGCCGCCAAGGCCTGAGCCCCACCCGGCGAAAACGGGGCGAAGCGGATCGGCACGGCTGGCACGATGTCAGCCATGCCGATCCGCTACCCCGCCCCGCTGCGCCCCGGCGACCGGATCGGGGTGACGTCACCGAGCTCGGGCGTCCCCGACGCCCTGTGGGCCCGGTTCACGTATGCCGTGTCGTGCCTCCGCGACCGCGGCTTCGAGGTCGTGGTCGGCGAGCTCAACCACGCGCCCAGCCACGTCAGCGGTCCCCGTGAGGCGCGGGCCGCGGAGCTGATGGGCATGCTCCTCGACCCGACGATCCGGGCCGTCGTGCCGCCGTGGGGCGGGGAGACCTGCATCGACCTGCTCGACCTGCTCGACCTCGACGCCGTGGCCGCCGCCGAGCCGACGTGGTGCGTCGGCTTCTCCGACACCTCGACGTGGACCACGCCGCTGACCCTCACCACCGGCATCGCGACGGTCCACGGGCAGAACCTCATGGACACCCCCTACGCCGTGCCGGACGGCATACGCCACTGGGTCGACGTCGCCGGCACGGAGGGCGGCGGCGAGCTCGCGCAGCGCTCCCCCGGCCGCTACCGCCCAGGCGGCTGGGACGACTACGCCGCCAACCCGACCGTGACGCAGATGACGCTCGAGGGCCGCGGCACCTGGAGCCGCATCGACCCGGGGCACGAGGACGAGCCCGTCGCCTTCAGCGGACGCCTCGTCGCGGGCTGCGTGGAGACCCTCAGCTTCCTGGCCGGGGGCCGGTTCGCCGACATCGGCGCCTTCGCGCGCGACCACGCGCCCGACGGTCTCGTTCTCGCCCTGGACGTCGCGGAGTGGCGCTCCCACGACATCTGCCGCGCCCTGCACGCGATGCGGCTGCGCGGCTGGTTCGACGCCGCCAACGGCATCCTCGTCTCGCGCACGACGGCGCCCGAGCCGGACGGCTTCACCCAGCACGCGGCCGTCGTGGACGCCCTCGGCATGCTCGGGCTGCCCATCGTCGCCGACGTCGAGTGCGGTCACGTGCAGCCGATGCTTGCGCTCGTGCAGGGTGCGTCGACGACCGTCGCGCACGACGGCGATAGCCACACCGTCACGCAGCGCCTCGACTGACGCGCCGAACCCCACCCGGCGTGCGGCTCAGCCGACGACCTCGTCGACGTAGCACCAGCGCCACGCCTCACCCGGCTCGAACGAGCGCATCACCGGGTGCCGGGTCTCGTGGAAGTGGGCCGTCGCGTGCCTGTTCTCCGAGGAGTCGCAGCAGCCGACGTGGCCGCACTCGAGGCAGAGACGCAGGTGCACCCAGCTCGTGCCGTCGCGCAGGCACTCCTCGCAGCCGCTGGGGGTGCGCGGCTCCGTGCACGCTCCCGACTGCTGCAGGTGCTCGCACGGCGCCTCGATGGTGTCCACGGGGAGCATCTCGCTCTCGGCGAGCCGGCTCTCCTGGTCGTCGATGCGGTCGAGCATGGTCTCCTCCAGATCGAGCGCACCCAGCACGACTCGGAGCACGGCATGGTCGGCCCGGCCCTCGTCGCGCAACCGCAGCACCTCCGTGCGCTCCGCCTGCAGCATCTGCATGCGCGCCCGGCCGTACTTCGCGCTCGGCGTCTCGTCCGCGTCGCCGCTGCGCGGGCTGAGGCGCTCCCACAGCTGGTTGAGCCGGTCCTCGGAGCGCGAGCGCAGCAGCTCGCTGGTCGCCTCGTCGACGTCGGTCATCCCGTCCAGCACCTCGAGCCCGCTTCGCGTCGCCGCCTGCATCACCGTCGCTGCCTGCAGCGCATCCTCGCGGGGGTCCGGCCCCCGGACGCCGAGGCGCCGCGCCAGGGCCGGCAGCGTCGTGCCCTGGATGAGCAGCGTGCCCACGGTGACGACGACGGCGATGAGCACGAGCACGTTGCGCTGTGGGGTGTTCGACGGCAACAGCAGGGCCGCCGCGAGGGTGACCACCCCGCGCATGCCCGCCCACGACAGCACGACGGTGTGCGACCAGGGGGCGTCGGGATCGGTGTGCGTCACGCGCGTGCGCAGGAAGCGGAAGGGCACCACCCAGAGCGGCCGCAGTACCAGCACCGCGACCAGGGTGCCGATGGCGGCCAGCGCGATCTGGCCCGGCGCGAGGTGCGAGGTTCGCACCCCGGCGACGACGTAGAAGACCTGCAGGCCGATGAGCAGGAAGACGGCGTTCTCCAGGAGGAACTGGATCGACCCCCAGTTGATCCGCTCGCTGAGGCGTGAGGCACCCGACTGAGTGCGCGGGGAACGGTGACCGAGGACCAGACCCGCCGTGACGACCGCGATGACGCCCGACGCGTGCAGCTCCTCGGCCGGGACGTAGGCCGCGAAGGGCACCATGAACGACAGGATCGTGTCGAACGCCGGCTCGGTCGAGAAGTGCCGGCGGAGCACGCCGACAAGGAACGCGACCGCGACGCCGACGGCGATGCCCCCGACCGAGGCCCACAGGAAGTCGAGCGCCACCCGGCCGACGGTGACCCCGTCGGACGCGACGCCGGAAGCCAGGCCCGCCGCGGCCAGCGCGGTGCGCAGGGAGACGAGGGCGGTGGCGTCGTTGACCAGCGACTCGCCCTCGAGGATCGTCACGAGCCGGCGGGGCAGGCCGATGCGGCGTCCGATCGCCGTGGCCGCGACCGCGTCGGGTGGTGCGACGACCGCCCCGATCGCGAACGCGACGCCGAAGTCGAGGCCGAGCGTCCACCGCAGGAAGAGCGCCACGCCGAGGGCGGTGAACAGGACGAGCCCGACCGAGAGGCTGAGGATCACGCCCTTGTTGTTGCGGAAGTCGACGAGTGAGGTCTGGATCGCGGCGGCATACAGCAGCGGCGGCAGGATGCCGAGCAGCACGACGTCGGGGCTGAGGGCGACCTCGGGCACAAACGGCAGGTACGAGCCGAGGATCCCGACGACGATGAGCACAAGGGGCGCCGGGAGGTCGAACCGGTCGGCGAGCCACGACCCGGCCAGGACGGTGGCCGCGATGGCGAGCAGGCCGATGGCGATCTCCACCCCGACATCCTGCCCCACGCCGTGCGCCGGCGCGTCGGCCGTCCGGCGTGGGGGGTCCCGGCCCAGCGGTGCCGTGCCGCGGGAGGTGCCTACGCGAAGAAGGAGCGGACGGCCGTGACCACGCGCTCCTGGTCCGCCTCGGACAGGTCCGTCGCGCACGGCAGGGACAGGCCCCGGCCGAACAACCCGTCACCGACCGCTCCCCCGAGCACGGGGGCCGTGAGGAACGGCGGCTGGGCGTGCAGCGGCCGCCAGAGCGCGCGCGCCCCCACACCGAGTCCGGTGAGGTGGTCGAGGAACTCGTCCCGGCCCCGGCCGTCCTCGGCGGGGACGAGCACCGAGTAGAGCCAGTAGGTCGCGGCGAGGCCCTCGATCCGCGGGGGCAGCACGAGCGGCAGGTCGGCGAACGCCTCGTCGTAGCGGGCTGCGATGCGGTGCTTGGCCGCGACGAACTCGTCGAGCCGCTCCAGCTGGGCGAGGCCGAGGCCGGCCGCGAGGTTGGTGAGGCGGTAGTTGTAGCCGACCTCGTCGTGGAGGTAGCCGACGTCGGGCACCTTGGCCTGGGTCGTCAGGTGCCGGGCGCGGGCGGCGAGGTCGTCGTCGTCGGTGACGAGCATCCCGCCTCCACCGGTCGTGGCGATCTTGTTGCCGTTGAAGGAGAAGCAGCCGATACGCCCGACCGTGCCGGTGTGCCGGCCCGCGTAGCGGCCCGCCGTCCACGTGGCACCGAGCGACTCGGCCGCGTCCTCGAGGACGGGTATGCCGTGTCGCTCGCAGGCGTCCATGAGCGGTTCCATGTCGGCGGGCTGGCCGAGCACGTGGACGATCTCGACGACCTTCGGCTGGGCCTCCCCCGTGGCGCCCCGGCGGTCGAGCTCGGCGGCGAGCAGCGCGGGGTCGAGGTTCCAGGTGGTCGTCTCGGCGTCGACGAGGACGGGACGGGCGCCGCAGTAGGCGATGGGGTTGACCGAGCCCACGAAGGTGAAGTCGGAGCACACCACGTCGTCGCCGCGCCCGACCCCGAGCAGGATCAGGCCGATGTGGATGGCGGCGGTGCCGGTGGCGCAGGCGATGGCGTGCTTCGAGCCGACCTTCTCCGCGAACCGTCGCTCGAACTCCGACACGAACGGGCCGACGGACGAGACGAACCCGGACTCGACGGCCTCGAGGACGTAGCGGCGCTCGAGCTCGCCGATGTTGGGCACCGCGAGCGGGATGGTGCCCGCGGGCCCGCGGGCGCCGGGCGCGTGCGCCTCGCCGGTCGGGACGGCTCCGGGACCGCCGCCGGTGGCGGTCACCGGTGGTACCGCCCGGCCGTCTCGGGGTCGACGCGGGGTCGGAGCCACTCGGCGGTCGCAGCGAGGCCGTCCTCGAGCGAGACGGTCGGCGCCCAGCCGAGCACCTCGTTGGCCCGCGACGGGTCGGACAGGAGGATCTGGACCTCGGAGCCCTCGGGACGGATGCGGGCGCTCTCGGTGACGATCTCCGCGTCGCTCCTCGTCACCTTGCGGCACAGCTCGACGACGTCGCCCACCGAGACGGTGCGCCCGGTGCCGAGCTGGATCGTCGTGCCGGGCGCGACGTCGGTGAGGGCCGCGCGCACGAAGCCGTCGGCCGTGTCCGTGACGAACGTGAAGTCCCGCTTCGGCGAGACGTCCCCCAGCTTGAGCTGGCTCGCGCCGGCGAGCAGCTGCGAGAGCACGGTCGGGATGACGGCGCGCGTGGACTGGCGCGGCCCGAAGGTGTTGAACGGGCGCAGCGTGGTGACGGGCGTCTCGAACGACAGGGCGTACGACTCGCACATCTTGTCGGCGGAGATCTTCGTCGCGGAGTAGGGCGACTGGCCACGCAGCGGGTGCGCCTCGGTGATCGGCACCTGCTCCGGCGTGCCGTAGACCTCGGAGGTGGAGGTGTTGACCATCCGGGGGGTGCCGTGCCGGCGGACCGCCTCGAGCACGTTCAGGGTGCCGATCACGTTCGTCTCGACGTAGGAGCGGGGAGCCACGTAGGAGAAGGGGATCGCGATGAGCGCGGCGAGGTGCAGCACGACGTCGGCGCCCTCGGTGCTCGCCGCGACGTGCTCTGGGTCCCGGATGTCGCCGAGGACGACCTCGGCCTGGCCGTCGCGCACCGCCGTGCGGAAGGTCTCGGACTCGTCGAGCCAGCCGGTCGAGCCGTTGGAGTTGTAGAGGCAGAAGGCACGCACCTGGGCCCCCTCGGCCACGAGGCGCTCCACGACGTGCGAGCCGATGAAGCCGTCCGAACCCGTGACCAGCACGGTCTTGCCGGCGAGCGAGCCCCTGACCGGACGGGCCAGGAGGTCGGC
>Ga0308176_10002418_pt1 | contig 11768 bp, 10 predicted proteins | sample PhyCR2_3_FD_203890 | JGI IMG/M metagenome (GOLD analysis project Ga0308176, IMG submission 203890) | Soil microbial communities from UC Gill Tract Community Farm, Albany, California, United States - DLSLS.C.R2 | ecosystem: Environmental > Terrestrial > Soil > Agricultural land | place: USA... | reverse complement strand
TTCCGAGGGCCGGACGTCCGACGGCGGCACGCCCGTACCGGCGTCCGGCACCGGCCGCCGTCGTACTTTTGGACGCCGTGCCGCCGCTCCAGCAGGGGTCGTTACAGTCCCTGCCAGGCGGGCTTGTTCTCATAGGTGTGGCGGTAGAAGTCCGCAAGTTTCAGGGCCGAAGCCGCGGCCTCGTCCAGCAGCACGGTGGCGTGGGGATGGAACTGCAGCACGGAGGCCGGACAGATGGCAGCCACCGGCCCCTCCACGAAATCGCGGACTGCCTGGGCCTTTTGCGCGCCCGTGGCCAGCAGGATCACGTGGCGCGCCGCCATGATGGTGCCCAGGCCCTGCGTGATGACATGGTGCGGCACGTCGGCCAGGCTGGTGAAGAACCTGGCATTGTCCCGGCGTGTCTGTTCGATAAGGCTCTTGATCCGCGTCCGGGACGCGAAGGAGGAGCCTGGCTCGTTGAAGCCGATGTGCCCATCGGTGCCCACGCCCAGCAGCTGCAGGTCCACCCCACCGGCCGCGGCGATGGCCTGTTCATACGCCTCGCAGGCAGCAGGAATGTCCGCGGCGGTTCCGTCAGGCCCATGGACGTTCTCCGGGACGATGTTCACGCGGTTGGTGAATTCCCGGCGTATCACCTCCCGGTAGGACTCCGGGTGGCCGGTTGGCAGGCCAACATATTCATCCAGCGCGAAACCGGAAGCCCTGCTGAAGTCCAGGCCCCGTTCATGCCGGGCTGCGAGTTCGTCATAGACCGGCAGCGGCGAGGATCCCGTGGCCAGGCCAAGGACCGCGTCCGGCTTGCGGCGGACCAGCTGTTCGATGGCATCGGCGGCAAGCCTTCCGATCTGCCTGCTGCCGCCGAGGATTACGACTTCCATGGGGTTCCTTTCCTGGAACTGTCAGCGGTTGACGGTAACCTGCGCCAGGAGTTCCGGCCCGCGGGCATCGAGCCACCTGCCGCCCAGGCGGACACCGGCCAGGAAGAGGACCAGGCCCAGAACGGTTCCCACCGCAAGGTTGGTCCAGCCGAACAGGATGTTGCCCGTGACCGCCTGGGCAACCAGCAGCGCGGCCTCGGGCAGGACCAGGAGCATCAGGACCAGCATTCCCACGAACTGCACGGCCAGGGTCTGCCCTACATTGCCCGGCGGTTTCTTGAACGGGCTGTCCCCGGGCAGCGGCACGGTGACCGTGTACCGGGCGGACACCACCGAGGACAGGCCCAGGCCGGTGAAGAGGATCCCCAGGCTGAACCCCAGCTGGCCGGGAAGCCCTGTCCAGCTGCGGGTGAAGGCGGCATGCCCCACCGAGAACACCAGCACCACGGGGAGGGCGAAGGTCATGCACGCCAGGGCACGTCCCAGCCGGTCCGCAACGCCCCGGACTCCGGTGGCCAGGTGCAGGGCAAACGCGGTGTTGTCATAGGAGACGTCAGCGGAGATTGACCAGGCCAGGATGAAGGCGGACACCGGGGCGAGGAAAGCCAGGCTGCCATAGCTGCCCGTCTGCGTCCCTTGGAAGGCCAGCACCACCGGAAGCAGCGGTATGACCACCAGCGAACCCGAGTAGCGCGGGTCCCGGAACCAGTAGGTGAGCGACCTTGCCATCACGGCTCCGGCGGGGGTGGCCGGCAGCAGGCCGAACAGTCCCAGCCTGCGGCCCCGGCGCTTCCCGGCGCCGGCGTACGGCGGGGTGACCAGTGCCCGTTCGAGCAGCAGCTTCCAGCACCAGACCAGCGCAGCCAGGACCGCCACCGAAACCAGCAGCTTCAGTGCGGCGTGCCCGGGGCGGCCCGACGCGACGTCCCCGCCAAGCGACCAGGGGGCGCCGAGCGGCGTCCACGACAAGGTTTGGGCGAACTCCGGCAGGAAACCCGTGGACGCGGAGATGCCGCGGCCAACCCCCGCCACGATGGGGCCGAGCAGGACCAGCGGCACCATGAACGCGAGGGCGCTGATGTCCTTGAAGCGCCGGGAAGCGGCCAGGCTCGCCGTGGCGGTGGTGACCACCTTGGCCAGAACGACGCAGGTCATGACGCCCAGGCACGCGCCGGCCAAAGCTGCGAGCGCGGGGAGCACGCCCCGGGACCAGGTGACCACCGTGGACAGTGACACGAGCGCGGTGGCCAGGCCTGGAATGCCGATCAGGCCGCCCAGGGCAAGTCCTGCGAGCATCTGCTTCATGGGGATCGCAAAGGTGGTGAAGCGGGCCGGGTCGAGCGTCATGTCCGTAGCCGATGCCACTACCGGAACAACGCCCCAGCCCAGGACGGCGACGGAGCCACCCAGGACCACCGCGGTATGGGCTGTCACCGGCCCGGCGTTGCGCAGCAGGACCAGGGCAATGATCAGTGTCGCCACCACTCCCAGCGCATAGAGCCCGGCGATGGCCATGCCCACCAGCTGCCAGGGGCTGCGGCGCAGCCCGTTGCGGAGCAACGTGAGCTTGAGCTTTAGAAGGTGCGCAACCATTCCAGGCCCTCCGTGTGGCTGTGCCCGCCGACCAGCTGTACGAAGCGGTCCTCAAGCGAGGCGCCGGCGCGCACCTCATCCACGGTCCCCGCCGCCAGCAGCCGTCCCTTTGCCACCACCGCAACGTGGTCGCACATCCGCTGCACCAGGTCCATGACGTGGCTGGACACGATGACCGTTCCGCCCGAGTCCACGTACCGGTCCAGGATGGAGCGGATGTTTGCTGCAGACACCGGGTCAACGGCTTCAAACGGCTCGTCCAGCACCAAAAGCCGCGGGGCGTGGATGAGCGCTGAGGCCAGGGCAATCTTCTTGGTCATGCCCGCCGAGTAATCCACCACCAGCGTCCCCGCATCCTGGGCAAGGTCCATGGCCGCCAGCAACTCCCCCACCCGCGCAGCCACCACGGCCTTGTCCATGCCGCGCAGCAGTCCGGCATAGGTAATCAGCTGCTCTCCCGTCAGCCGGTCGAAGAGCCGGACGCCGTCGGGAAGGATACCCATGAGCCGCTTGGCTTCGAGGGGGTGCTGCCAGACGTCGACGCCGTGCACCACGGCGGTGCCGAAGTCCGGGCGCAGGAGGCCGGTGGCCATGGACAGCGTGGTGGTCTTGCCTGCCCCGTTGGGTCCCACGATGCCGAAGAACGACCCCGCCGGTACGTCCAGGCTGATGCCGTCGACGGCGATTTTCCCGCCGAACCGCTTGGCCAGCCCCCGGATGGAAAGGGCCGCCACGGGGCCCGGATTCGACGCCTGGTCAGGGATCGGAGCAGTCATGATGCCAGCCTAGTCCGCGGGCCCCCGCTCCGGGGGTGGGAAACTAACCTCATGGACATTGCGCTGGGCCTGCTCGTGATCGTTGCGGTGGTCTGCGCGGGGAGCGCGGCGGGCCGGAAGCTCAACCTCCCGGTTCCGCTGCTTCTGGTCCTGGCCGGCGTGGCGGGTTCCTTCCTGCCGTTCATTCCGCCGGTGGAGCTTAACCCCGAACTGGTCCTGGTTGGCCTGCTGCCACCGCTGCTCTACGCAGCCGCCTTCCGCACATCGTTGTTCGACTTCACCTCTAACCGCCGCTCCATCGGGCTCCTGTCCGTTGGCTACGTCATCTTCGGCACCCTGGGCGTCGGGGCGGTGGTCTGGTGGCTATTCCCGGAAATCCCACTGGCCGCCGCCATCGCCCTGGGCGCGGTGGTGGCTCCTCCGGACGCCGTGGCTGCCACGGCGATCGCACGGAGGGTGGGCATGCCCCGCCGGATCGTCAACATCCTTGAAGGCGAGTCCCTGGTCAATGACGCCACCGCGCTGGTGTGCCTGCGCGCTGCCGTGGCCGCCATCGCCGGTTCGGTGTCCGCAGTGGATGTGGCCGCCGGCTTCGTGGTGGCGGCCGGCGGCGGGCTGGTGGTGGGCCTCGCTGCCGCCTACATCCTGACTGAAATCCGGAAAAGGATCAGCAACGTGGCCATCAACACCTCCACGTCGCTGATGGCCCCGTTCGTTGCCTTCCTCCCCGCCGAGGCCATCCACGCGTCCGGCGTGCTCGCCGTCGTCGTCACCGGCCTGGTGATGGGCACCAAGGCGCCGTCCATGCCCAACGGAGCCGCGCGGCAAAGCGCCCGCAGCAACTGGGACACGGTGCAGTTTCTCCTGGAGAACTCCGTGTTCCTGCTGATCGGCCTGCAGGTGCGGACCATCATCGACAGTGTCCAGGACGATTCACTGGGGGCCGGCCGGGTGTGGCTTGGCTGCGCGGTGATCCTGCTGGCCGTGCTGGTGCTGCGCCCCATCTGGGTCTTTCCCACAACGTACCTCCCCCGCCTGATTCCTGCGGTGCGGCGGAAGGACCCCGCGCCGCCGTGGCAGTTCCCCGCCATCGTGTCCTGGGCGGGCATGCGCGGCGTGGTTACCCTGGCCGCCGTGCTCACGCTGCCCGATGACCTTGAACACCGCAACGTACTGGTCCTGGCCGCCATGGTGGTGGTGGCCGGCACCCTGGTGCTGCAGGGCTTTACGCTTCCCGCCCTGGTCCGCGCCCTGGGCGTGCCGGGGCCGGACAGGCGCGAGGATGCGCTGAACCAGGCGTCATTGATGCAGCTGGCCACCACCGCGGGGATGGCACGCCTGGAGGAGCTCCGGCGTGAGAGCGATCCCCCCGAGGTCATGGACATGCTGCGGCGGCGGACGCAGGAGCGGGGGCTGGCAGCCTGGGAGCGCCTGGGCAGGCCGGCGGCAGAGGCGGCCACCCCCAGCCAGCGGTACGCCCAGCTGCGGATGGCCATGCTGGAAGCGGAGCGGGAGAAAGTCCTGGAGCTCAGGCGCGGAGGGGACTTTGCCCATGAGGTCCTCAGCGAAGTCCTGGAACGGCTGGATGTGGAGGAGTCCATGCTCGACGCTTCCCTCAACGAACTGGACTCCGCAGCTGACGGCGGCGGCGGCGAAGGCCTGTCCCAGCCGGGCGGCGTCTGCGACCACCTGACGGCCGCCATGCCGTCTCCGCTCCCCGACGACCCGGCCTGTGCAGGCTGCGAACGGGAGGGCACCACGCCGGTGCACCTGCGCATGTGCCTTGCGTGCGGACACGTCGGCTGCTGCGACTCCTCCGCGGGACGGCACGCCAGCCGCCACTTCAAGGAAACCGGCCACCCCGTCATGCGCAGCATCGAACCCGGCGAAGAATGGCGCTGGTGCTACGTGGACGACCTGCTGGGCTGACAGCCGGCGCTGGTCTTCAGGGCGCCTTTCGGATCCGGATGGGGCCCTTCGCCGTAGCAGGATCGACGACGGATCCGCCCTGGGTGATCTGGACCTGGCCGGCGTCTACCAGGCGACGCGCAGCTTCGCGGGCCGGTTCCATGAGGGGCCGCCAGTCGTCGCCGCCCACGGCCCTGGCGGCATCGGACGGGCAGATCGTGGATGTTGGCGCCCGCGCAGCCAGCAGCTCCAGGATCTTCGCTTCCAGCTGCCGGCAAACCGGGGTGTGCGGGTCAGGGCGCGTCATGCCGTACTCCCACTCCGGAAAATGCGGTTCAGAAGGTGCGCCGCGGGATGGCGCGCTCGTACTGGGGCGGCCAGGCCATGTCGTGGCCCAGTTCAAATGCGGCCCGGAGCCACCAGCGGGGGTCGCGCAGCGCGGCCCGGGCAATGAAGACGCCGTCGGCCTGGCCGGTGGCAATGGCGTGCTCCGCCTGTCCTGGCGTGGTCACCAGCCCCACCGTGCCGGTGGCAATTCCTGCCTCCTCGCGGATGGCGGCCGAGAAACCGGTCTGGTACCCCAGCCCCGGTTTGATCTGCTGGTGGGCCACTGCCCCGCCGCTGGAAACATCCACCAGGTCCACGCCACGCACAGCAGCTTCACGGGCCAGCCGGACCGACGCCGCCTGGTCCACGCCGCCGGGCGCCCAGTCGGAGGCCGAGATCCTGAGCAGCAGGGGCATGGAATCGGGAATCACGGCACGGACGGCGTCAACCACGGCCAGCATCAGCCGGTTCCGTCCAGCTTCGTCCCCGCCCCACTCGTCGTCACGCTGGTTGATCAGCGGGCTTTGGAACTGGTGGAGGAGGTAGCCGTGCGCCCCGTGGATCTCCATGGTGTCAAAGCCGGCGGCCACCGCACGCTCAGCGGCGGCGGCAAAATCAGCGATGACGCCCTGGATCTGTTCCACGGTCATGGCGGCAGGTGCCGCGTAGCCCTCGAAGGAGGTAGTGGACGGGCCGACCGTGTCCCACCCGCCCTCGGAAGCCGGGACGCTGCCGTGCTTGCCGGAGAACGGCCAGTACGTGGAGGCCTTCCGGCCGGCATGGGCCAGCTGGACGCCAATCCGGGTTCCGGCGGTGCCGTTCCGGTGGACGAAGGAAATGATCCGCTGCCAGGCCGCCGCCTGCTCATCGTTGTACAGGCCCGCATCGCGGGGGCTGATCCGGCCCTCGGCGTTCACGGCCGCGGCCTCGGTGAGGATCATTGCCGCGCCGCCCACGGCGAAGCCGCCCAGGTGCACCAGGTGCCAGTCGTTTGGAACCCCCGGGGCGTCGTCGGGATCGCAGCTGTACTGGCACATGGGCGACACCCAGCCCCGGTGCTGCAGCTCCATGGACCGCAGCGCCAGCGGCTGGAACAGGGCCGGCACTAGAACAGCACCCGGGCCAGGGCCTGGCGCGCCTTTGCCACGCGGCCGTCTCCGGCGCCCACCACCTCGAACAGTTCCAGCAGCCGCACCCGCGCAGTTTCACGCTCCGGACCGAAGTTCCGTCCGATGAAGGCCACCAGGCGGTTCAGCGCGTCCTCCACGTGGCCGCCGGCCACGTCCAGGTCCGCCACCCCGAGTTGGGCTTCAAGGTTGTTCGGCTCATTGGCCGCCAGCGTACGCAGCGCTTCGCTGTCCTGGGCCGATACCGACTGCAGCCGGTCCATCAGCTCCACCTGGGCCAGGCCGGCCTTGGCTTCGTGGTCCGACGGCATTTCCTTCAGCGCCTGCCGGTAGGCCTCGGCGGCGGCGGAGTAGTCGCCGGCCTCAATGGCGTCATAGGCGGCCTGGTGCAGCGGCGGCAGCGGCGCGGGCTCCTGTTCGGCGGCCCCGCCGGCGTCAAGGCTTCCGGTCACGCCGTTGGCCGCCGCCACCTTGAGGAGTTCGTCGAAGAGGCTGCGCACCTGCTGCTCCTCCGCCGAACCCTGGAAGAGCGGTACCGGCTGCCCCTTCAGGACGGCGACCGCGGTGGGGACGGCCTGCACCTGGAAGGCCTGGGCAAGCTGCGGGAACGCTTCGATGTCAGCTGCACCGAGGACCAGGCGGCCGCCATAACTGGCAACAACACGGTCGAGGGTCTCCACCATCCTGCCGGACTCCGGCGAATAGGACGCCCACAGGGCGAAGACCACAGGAACCTGCGCGGACAGTTCCACCAGCTGCTGGAAGTTTGCTTCGGTGACGTTGACCTTGAGTTCAGGTCCACCTGCCGCCGCGGCCGGCTGCTCTCCCTGCGCCGCCACCGGAGCCCCGGACGGAGCTGTGCCGGCGGGGGCTGGGCCGGTTGGGGCTGTACCGGCGGGAGCAGCGGGGCGCTTCAGTGAGGAAAGGTCGACGGCGCCGCGCAGGTTAAGCAGGCTGGCAGCGGCAGGAGGGACTGGGCGGGAAGCTGGCGAACTCATGTTTCCCACTCTAGCCACTCCGGCCGCTGCCGGTGGCAATACAGCCAGGGGCTACTTGAAGCTGGCCCCCACGAGGCCGCGGGTGGCGGCGACGAGCTTCATCGGGTCCGTCGAACCAGCCGGCGGCACGTACACGGCCATCGACTCGGCGAAGTTCAAGACCATGCCCGTGGTGGTTTCCTTGCCCCCGGCCAGGGCTGCTGCGTCGTCGCCGATGCTGAGCTTGTCACCTGCGGCCTTCGGCGTGCCTTCGAAGCCGAAGTTGATCCGGCCCAGGACCAGGGCCCCGCCATCGGAGGTCCGGAACACCACGGTGCTCTCGGGAACCACCTTGTGGGTGAAGGAGAAGTTGCCGTTCTCGCCCGCCTTGGCCACCTCTGCCTGGTAGGACAGGGTGTCAGCGATGTACGGCGAGGAGTCACCCTCGACGAGCTTGTCCTTGAACGGCGAGTCTGCGGACGTGAGCCTGTCGGCGAGGCCGGACATTGCCTCCTCGCCGCTGTAAAGCAGTCCGGACTTGTCCGAAGCGGCCAGGGTGTCGGTGCCTCCGCGGCTGATGTTCGGGAACGTGGTGCCCGGCTGCAGGGGCGTGGTTTCCATGAGCTTGTAATTCTCGCGCGGCGACTGCTGGACCAGTGTCAGGATCTGCGGGACAACGTTGCCTTCGCCCTGGGTCACGGCCAGCACCGAACGCGGCCAGTCACGGTCGCTGGTGACCACTGTGGTCAGCAGCTTGGTGGAGCGGACGGGCATGCGCGGCTCGTAGGAACCCACCTGGGAGCGGATCTTGTAGTTCTGGGTGCGGATTTCCAGCTCTGGACCGGCAACGCGGTCCGCGAGCTTGGCGGCATCCTTGGCGGCATCCCCGGCATCGGTGGCGCTGGAGACCTGCTCCAGGATCCGGCGGAACTGTGCGTCGAGCAGGACAGGCGAACCAACTGCTTCCTTGGCCGGTGATGAGGCGCTGCCGGAAGGCTGGGGGCTGGGGCTGGCCGCCTGGGCGGCGGTGCCGGATCCCGCCAGCACGGCTGCTGCCACACCCGCAGCCACCATCGTGACCTTGGAGGACGACGACGGGGCCTGGGTCTGTGCCTTCCGGGCCCGGGCGCGGCGGACAAAGCCGGAGCCGCCGTCGCCTTCGCCGTTCTTCCGGCGCGCGGAAAGCAGCGCCAGGACGATGCCGCCCAGGATCAGGAGGCTGCCCAGGACCATCAGCGGGACAGCCCAGGGGGTGGACGTGTCGTTCGGGAAGGTCATGGACACGGTGGCAGGTGCCGGCTTGGTGCCGTCGGACGCGAGCAGGAGGCTCCAGTCGCCGTCGGCGGGCGGGGTCCACGTGTACTCAAGCTCACCACTGGCATTCTCGTTGGAGACCCAAAGGTCCGAACCGGCTGGGTTCGGGGCGGTAGCTTCGCCGTCGGCGTGGTCAACCCGGAGGGACTTTTCGTCCTCGGAAACCCCGGTGATGGTGTTGTGGGCCGTCTTGCCCACCCAGGCGTCGACGTCATCCGGCCGGCCGGAGGCCAGCATGAAGTTACCGTCGCCCTGGATGTTGATCTTGACCGTACCGCCGTGCAGGGTGCGCAGCTTCTGGTCGATGACCGTGAGCGGCGCAGCGGCGGCGTCGGCCGGCGCGGACGCCGTGAACGTCTCGGAGGGAGCCCAGATGGTTCTCTGGCCGATGCCGGCCAAAAGTGTCAGGAGGCCGAGCAGCACAAGTGCGGCTGCAGTCTTTAAACGCAAGGGAAACACCTATCATCAGCGGGGGTTTGCCTTCAATAGTAACCTTTTTGTTACCAGCGCCCCCTTTTTTGCCCTTCCGCCCCGCCCGCGCCGGCCCGCCCGCGGCGCCTTCGGCTCGTGGTGACAAGCCTGCTGATAGTGTTTGCGATGATCATCACACCGGCCCGCGCAGGCGGTGCCACGCACGGAACAGGCCCCCACAACCATTGACTGACAAGACGGACCCGTCCTCGGCTGCAACCGGTAATACAGGGGATCCCAGGGGCCCTGTCCCTGCCGCCGTTCCTCCGCTCGGCATGGCGGCACGCCGCGGGGGTTCAGCCGCTGCAGCCCTTGGCCACGTGGTCCGCCGGCTTCGGCAGCCCCTGCCCGGCGCGCAGCCCCGGCTTCGCTTCGAGATGCCGCCGGAATATACCGGCCAGGTCCCGGAGGGGGACCACGACGAGGGGGAGGAGCCGCAGTTCGGCCATCCGGGTCCCCGGATGTCCCCGCAGCACCCGCTGTACATGGGCTTCATGGGCACCGTGGGCGTGGGACTGGCGCTGCTGGTCTACTGGATCGGCTCCCACACCACGCAGCTGCTGCTGTGGATCGTGGCGGCGCTGTTCATTGCCCTGGGCCTGGAGCCGGTGGTGGGCTGGCTCGAAAACCGGAAGATCCCCCGGCCCGCCGGCATTCTGGTCTCGGTGGCGGTCCTGATGGGGGCCGTGGTCGGTTTCTTCGCCACCCTCATTCCAACCATCGTCGAACAGGTCTCCGAGATCGTGCGGCAGGCGCCCGACTGGGTGCGCAGCTTCATGGATTCGGACCTCTTCCGGAGCCTCGACGACCAGTTCGGGGTGCGGGACCGCATCACCGAGGAACTGAACAAGTTCGTCAACGACCCCGCCGCAATGGGCGGCATTTTCGGGGGTGTGGTGGGCTTCGGATCCACGGTGGCCAACGGCCTCTTCGGCGCCCTGATCGTTTTGGTGCTGAGCCTGTACTTCCTGGCGGCGCTGCCGGCCATGAAGAGGTGGGGCTACCGCCTGGCCCCGCGCTCCCGGCGGAAGCGGGTGGCTGCCCTCTCGGAGGAGATCACGCGCTCGGTAGGAAACTATGTGATCGGCCAGGCCTGCGTGGCCCTGCTCAACGCCACCTTCGCCTTCGTGGTGATGTCCATTGTGGGCATACCCTTCGCGCTGCTCCTGGCCTTCGTGGTGGTCCTGCTTGCCTTCATACCCCTGGTGGGCGGCATGATCGCAGGCATCGTGGTTACCCTCGTGTCCCTCACCGAGGGCTGGCAGGTGGCGGCCATCTACGCCATCTGCTACTTCGCCTACCTGCAGTTCGAGGCATACTTCATCTCACCGCGCATCATGCAGAAGGCCGTGGCCGTGCCGGGTGCGGTGGCGGTGATTTCCGTCATTGCCGGCGGCAGCCTGCTGGGTGTGCTGGGGGCCCTAATCGCCATCCCCACGGCGGCCGCCGTCCTGCTCCTGGTCCGGGAGATCTACATCGCCCGGCAGGACCAGCACTAGGCTCGCGGCCAGGCAGCCCTAGGCTCCTGCGGCCGCCGCCGGCCCGTCCCATTCCTGCGGCAGCTCCCCACGCGCCGGGTCGGGGCTGACCTGGGCCACAATCTCGTTCAGGGCCCGGGCCGCGTACTTCTCCCCCACCCACAGGTGCTTGGCCCCTGCCACACCCACCACGCGGGCCTGCGGCACCAGGCTGAAGCGGTCGGCGGCTTCGGCCGGCTGCAGGAAGTCGTCATGCTCCGGGACCAGGACGGTGAGCGGCTTGCCGGATTCCGCCCACAGCTGCAGGTGCTTGTCCGTGGCACGGTGCAGCGGGGGCGACAGCAGCACGGCGCCCTCGACCTGCCCGGCCACAGGCTCCACCGCACCGTACATCAGGGCCAGCTCGGTCCCGAACGACCAGCCCACCAGCCAGCGGTTGGGCAGGCCCCGTTCGACGGCGAAACGGACGGCTGCCTCCACGTCGTAGCGCTCCCCCACCCCTTCTTCAAAGGCGCCGGTGCTGGTGCCGCGGGGGGAGGCGGTGCCCCTGGTGTTGAAGCGCAGCACCGCGATGCCCGCCAGCGCCGGCAGCCTGTACGAGGCCTTCCGGTAGACGTGGGAGTCCATGAAGCCGCCATGCGTGGGCAGCGGGTGGAGCGTGATCAGCGTGGCCTTCACAGGGCCCGACTCAGGCAGCGCCAGCTCCCCCACCAGCCTGTGGCCGTCCTCCGTCTGCAGCTCGATGTTTTCGCGCCGGGCAGGCAGGACGGTGGAGGCGCGGATGGGAGCGGGGCCCTGGGCTTGGGTGAATTCGTACGACGCCGGATCAAAAGTCATGCCTGCCAGCTTAGCGACAGCGGAGGTTCTCCTGCCCGCGGAAGGTCAGCGGTACCGGTAGCTGCGCGTCATCCAGCAG
>Ga0308176_10002417_pt1 | contig 11769 bp, 10 predicted proteins | sample PhyCR2_3_FD_203890 | JGI IMG/M metagenome (GOLD analysis project Ga0308176, IMG submission 203890) | Soil microbial communities from UC Gill Tract Community Farm, Albany, California, United States - DLSLS.C.R2 | ecosystem: Environmental > Terrestrial > Soil > Agricultural land | place: USA... | reverse complement strand
GAGTTCGCCGCGGGCACGTTGCGGGCCACCGCGAGCAGCAGCGCTATCGCGTGCTCGGCGGCGCTGACGACGTTGGAGGTCGGCGCGTTCACCACCATGACGCCCCGCGCGGTCGCGGCGGCCACGTCGACGTTGTCCAGCCCGATGCCGGCCCGGGCGACGACCTTGAGCCGGTCGGCGGCGGCCAGCGCCTCGGCGTCGATCTTGGTGGCACTGCGGATCAGCACGGCGTCCACGCCGGCCAGCGCCGGCAGCAGCGCGGACCGGTCGGCGCCGTCGACCTGCCGCAGCTCGAAGTCGGCGGACAGCACCTCCAGCGCGGACGGCGCGAGCTCCTCGGCGACGAGGACGACCGGACGGCGCTCGGGCAGGACCACAGCTGATTCCTCCTGGGGACGCGGACGCGCGCCGGAGCCCCGCCCGGCGCGGCTGCCATCGTAGCTACGGACGGTGGGCGAGCCGGCGCCGGTAGGGCAGCCGTGCGTCAGTCCTGGCCCCGGTGTGACGCAGGAGTCACTCGGGCGGACCCTCGGAGATACCGGCCTGCTCGGCGGCGGAGGGACCGGTGCTCACGTGGAGCGGCCGCAGCCGCACCCACAGCAGGAACAGCGCGCCGAGCACGAACATCGCCAGCCCCAACCACAGGTTGATGCGGATCCCGTCGGCCTTGTCGATCTCCGCACTGCTGTCGAACAGTCCGGCGATGAACAGGATCACGCCGTACAGGACGAACAGAGCTCCGATGATCGTGCGCAGGTCGAACAGCCGGGACGCCGTGGTGTCCTGCGGGTTGCGGTCGTCGACGCCGCCGGCGCTCGGCTCGCGGTCGTCGGCCGGGCCGCCGCGTTCGAGGCGGTCGTTGCTCATAATGACCCGCTCCTAGAGGAAGATCAGACTGAGGACGAGGGTGATGGCCAGCGCGCCGAACCCGAGCAGCTTCGGCGACTGCCACCAGACCGGCTTCGGTCCGGGCGGCGGGGCATCGGGGTTCGGAACCCCGCTCACCAGGCCGGCCAGCTCCCGTTCCGGTCTCGGAGCCGTCATGAGGCTCACCACCACCGTGACCACCGCGTCGGCGACGAAGGCGATGATCGCACCGTAGAAGTTCTGGGACTGGGTGGACTCGATCGTCACCCAGGGGTCCCAGACGTGCCAGCCTCCGATGTCGAGGCCGGTGAAGGCGAAGTGGCCGATCACCGCCCCGAGGGTGCCGGCGACCAGCCCCCAGAAGCCGCCCCACGGGGTGGCGCGCTTCCAGAACATCCCGATCAGGAACGTCGCGAACAGCGGCGCGTTGAAGATCGAGAACAGCAGCTGGATGTAGTTCATGATGTTCGAGTAACCGGAGGCGATGAACGCCGTGAGGATGCCGATCAACACCCCGCCCACCGTGGCGAAGCGCCCCACCCGCAGGTAGTACGAGTCGGGCCGGTCCCGCCGGAAGTACGGCCGCCAGATGTCGTAGGTGAAGACCGTGTTGAAGGAGCTCACGTTCGCCGCCATGCCGGCCATGAACGCGGCGAGCAGGCCGGTCAGCGCGATCCCCAGCACGCCGTTGGGCAGCAGGATGCCCATCAGCCGCGGGATCGCGTCGTTGTACGTCGGCTCCGCGCCCCCGGTCGAGCCGAGGTCGGTGCCGCCCTTGCCCAGGTTGGGCACCAGGACCAGGGCGATCAGGCCGGGGATGATCGTCAGCGCCGGGATGAAGATCTTCGGGTACGCGCCGATGAGCGGCGTCCGCTGCCCGGCGGACAGGTCCTTGGCCGCGAGCGCCCGCTGGACCTCGGCGAAGTTCGTCGTCCAGTAGCCGAACGAGAGCACGAACCCGAGGCCGAACACGATGCCGATCCAGTCGCCGAGCGGGTTGGTCGGGTGGCCGACGCCGACCCCGCCCCACTGGCTGAACAGGGCCGCACCAGTGGCGCTCTTCGACTCGATGGAGTTCTTCAGGCCGCTCCAGCCGCCGACCGTGGACAGGCCGACGATCACGATCGGGATGAGCCCGGCCAGGATGACGAAGAACTGCAACACCTCGTTGTAGATCGCGCCAGACAGGCCGCCGAGCGTGATGTACGCGAGCACGAAGCCGGCCGAGATGATGATCGACACCCAGATCGGCCATCCGAGCAGGCTCTGGATGACTAGGGCGAGCGCGTACAGGTTGACCCCGGCGATGAGCACCGAGGCCAGGGCGAACGTCCACGCGTTGAACTGATGCGTGGGGTTGTTGTACCGGCGGCGCAGGTAGTCCGGGACGCTGTGCACCCGCGAGCCGTAGTAGAACGGCATCATCACCAGGCCGAGGAAGACCATGGCCGGGACGGCGCCGATCCAGTAGAAGTGCACGGTCGAGATGCCGTACTGGGCGCCGTTGGCAGCCATGCCGAGGATCTCGATCGCGCCGAGGTTCGCCGAGATGAACGCCAGCCCGGTGATCCACGCCGGCAGCGAGCGGCCGGACAGGAGGAAGTCCTCGCTGGTCGTGATCGCCCTACGGGCCATCACCCCGATCCCGATCACGACCAGGAAGTAGATCGCGAGGATCAGGTAGTCGAGGGTGTTCACCGGTAGGCGGCCACCGTCCGCCGCCAGGATCAAGGAATCCTGTGTCACCGAACCTCCCCAGCTCGCACTGGACGGCTGCGGACGCGGTCGCCCTTGAGATCAATTTCACCCAAGCGTTACAGCGCAAACCTCTGTAGCAGTATCGCGCTGCGCGTCCCGCCCGCGAAGGGCCGCTCGGGCGTGGCTTATGCCGCGTACCCGGGCAACCGCGGCGGGTCTGGACAGCCGCCGGCCGCCGCCGGTGCTTCTGGCACCGGGCTGCGGCCGGGGCGCGCGGTCTCCCTGCTGGGGAGCCGGCGGGTCAGGTCTGCCCTCAGGCAGTCTCGGCGCCGTCTCAGGCGGTCTCGGTGCCGTCTCAGGCGGTCTCCGTACCGCCCAGGCGGTCTCCGTACCGCCCAGGCGGTCTCCGTACCGCCCAGGCGGGTCTCCGTACCGCCCAGGCGGTCTCCGTACCGCCCAGGCGGTCTCGGCAGCCCCAGGCCGTATGGGTGCCGCCTCAGGCGGTCTCCGTACGGCCCAGGCGGTCTCCGTACGGCCCAGGCGGTCTCGGCGGCGGGCCCAGGCCGATGGGTGCCGCCTCAGGCGGTCTCGGTGATCGGGTGGTCGACCCAGGACATCAGACCGCGCAGGTGCGCGCCAACCTGCTCGATCGGGTGCGCCGCGGCCTTGTCCCGCAGCGCGGTGAAGTTGGGCCGGCCGGCGTCGTCCTCGGCCACCCACTCACGGGCGAACGTGCCGTCCTTGATCTCGGCCAGGATCTGCTTCATCGACTCCTTCACGTGCTCGTCGATGATCCGCGGACCGCGGGTGAGGTCGCCGTACTCGGCGGTGTCGGACACCGAGTAGCGCATCCGTGCGATGCCGCCCTCGTACATGAGGTCGACGATGAGCTTGAGCTCGTGCAGGCACTCGAAGTACGCCACCTCGGGCTGGTAGCCGGCCTCGACCAGGGTGTCGAAGCCGGCCGCCACCAGCGCCGTGGTGCCGCCGCAGAGCACCGCCTGCTCGCCGAAGAGGTCGGTCTCGGTCTCCTCGGTGAACGTGGTCTCGATGACCCCGGCCCGGGTGCCGCCGATGCCCTTGGCGTACGCGAGCGCGAGCGGCAGCGCGTTGCCGGACGCGTCCTGCTCGACCGCGACCAGGCAGGGCACCCCCTTGCCGTCGGAGAACTGCCGGCGCACCAGGTGGCCGGGGCCCTTCGGCGCGACCATCGCGACGTCGACACCCTCCGGCGGGGTGATCAGTCCGTACCGGATGTTGAAGCCGTGGCCGAAGAACAGGGCATCACCCGGCACCAGGCTCGGCGCCACCGCTGCCGCGAACAGCGAGCGCTGCACGGTGTCCGGCGCGAGCATCACCACCAGGTCGGCCTCCTCGCAGGCGTCCGCCGGGGTGAGCACCCGCAGACCCTCCGACTCGGCCTTCTCCCGGCTGCGTGACCCCTCGGGCAGGCCGACCCGCACGTCGACGCCGGAGTCGCGCAACGACAGCGCGTGCGCGTGTCCCTGGCTGCCGTAGCCGAGCACGGCCACCGTGCGGTTCTGGATCAGGGACAGGTCGGCGTCGTCGTCGTAGAACATCCGGGCGGGCATGAAGCGTCCTCTCTGGACTGTCTGTCGTGGACTGTCGTCTGTGGAGATTCAGGCGGAGCGGTCGAGCGCGCGCAGCGCGGTGCCGGTGATCGAGCGCGGCCCGCGGCCGACCGCGACCATGCCGGACTGCACCATCTCCCTGATCCCGTACGGCTCGAGCACCTTGAGCAGCGCGGCCAACTTGTCCGCGGTGCCGGTCGCCTCGATCGTCACCGACTCGGTCCCGACATCGACGATCTTGGCCCGGAACAGGTTCGTCACCTCGAGCACGGCGCTGCGCACCGCGGCGTCGGCGCGCACCTTCACCAGCAGCAGCTCGCGCTGCACCGACTGGGCCGGGTCGAGCTCGACGATCTTGATGACGTTGACTAGCTTGTTGAGCTGCTTGGTCACCTGCTCCAGCGGCAGCTGGTCTACCTTGACCACGATGGTCATCCGGGACATGTCCGGGTGCTCGGTCGGGCCGACCGCGAGCGACTCGATGTTGAAGCCGCGCCGGCTGAACAGGCCGGAGACCCGGGCGAGGACACCGGGCTTGTTCTCGACCAGCACGGACAGCGTGTGCGTAGTACTCATCTCTAGCCCTCGACCTCGTCCCAGACGGGCCGCACGCCGCGGGCGGCCATGATCTCGTCGTTGCTCGTGCCGGCCGGCACCATCGGCCACACCTGCGCGTCCTGGCCGACGATGAAGTCGACGACGACGGTCTGGTCCTCGATCGCCATCGCCTTCTCGATCGCGCCGTCGACGTCCTCTTTGGACTCCACCCTGATGCCGACACAGCCGAGCGCGTCGGCGAGCTTCACGAAGTCGGGGATGCGGTGCTTGTGGGTGCCGAGATCGGTCTGGCTGTAGCGCTCGGAGTAGAAGAGGTTCTGCCACTGCCGGACCATGCCGAGGTTGCCGTTGTTGATGACGGCGACCTTGATCGGGATGCCCTCCAGCGTGCAGGTGGCCAGCTCCTGGTTGGTCATCTGGAAGCAGCCGTCGCCGTCGATCGCCCAGACCGTCGCCTCCGGCCGGCCCATCTTGGCACCCATCGCGGCCGGGATCGCGTAGCCCATCGTCCCGGCGCCGCCGGAGTTGAGCCAGGTGTACGGGTGCTCATACTGGATGAACTGCGCGGCCCACATCTGGTGCTGGCCGACCCCGGCGACGTAGAGCGCCTCCGGGCCGGCGATCGCGCCGAGCCGCTCGATGACGTATTGCGGGGCCAGCGAGCCGTCGGCCGGCTCCTCGTAGCCGAGCGGGTAGGTCGCCCGCCACGAGTCGAGCTGCTTCCACCAGCCGGTCAGGTCGGTCCGGTGCCCGGCGTCGTACTCGGCCTGCACCGCGGCGGCGAGCTGGGTAATGACCTCCTTGCAGTCGCCGACGATGGGAACGTCGGCCATCCGGTTCTTGGAGATCTCGGCCGGGTCGATGTCGGCGTGCACGACCAGCGCGTGCGGGGCGAAGCTGGACAGCTTGCCGGTGACCCGGTCGTCGAAGCGGGCGCCGAGAGCGACGATGAGGTCCGCCTTCTGCAGCGCGCTGACCGCGGAGACCGTGCCGTGCATGCCGGGCATGCCGAGGTGCTGCCGGTGGCTGTCCGGGAACGCGCCGCGCGCCATCAGCGTGGTGACCACCGGGATGCCGGTGAGCTCGGCCAGCCGGCGGAGCTCGACCGACGCGTGCGCCTTGAGCACGCCGCCGCCGACGTACAGGACCGGCCGGCGGGCCTCGGCGATCAGCCGCGCCGCCTCCCGGATCTGCTTGCCGTGCGGCTTGAGCACCGGCCGGTAGCCGGGCAGGTCCATCGCTGGCGGCCAGCTGAACCGGGTCTCCGCCTGCAGCACGTCCTTCGGCAGGTCGACCAGCACCGGTCCGGGCCGGCCGGTCAGCGCGATGTGGAACGCCTCCTGGATCGTCCGCGGGATCTCCGCGGGGTCCTTCACCAGGAAGTTGTGCTTCGTAATGGGAAGCGTGATGCCGCAGATGTCGGCTTCCTGGAAGGCGTCCGTACCGATCGACGCCGAGGGCACCTGGCCGGTGATGGCCACCACCGGCACCGAGTCCATGTATGCGTCGGCGATCGGGGTGACGAGGTTGGTCGCGCCCGGACCGGAGGTCGCCATGCAGACCCCGACCCGGCCGGTGGCCTGCGCGTACCCCTCCGCCGCGTGGCCGGCGCCCTGCTCGTGCCGGACCAGCACGTGCCGCACCGCGGTGGAGTCGAACAGCGGGTCGTACGCCGGCAGGATGGCGCCGCCCGGGATGCCGAACACCACGTCCGCCCCGACCGCCTCGAGCGAGTGGACGAGTGACTGCGCCCCGGTGATCGGCTTAGTGCTTTCTGTCATCGTTGCGGGACCCCTTCGCGGGTCGGGTGGCGTGGTTCGGCCAACAAAAAACCCCTCGTGCCGCAGGGGCACTGAGGGGTTGCGCGTCGACCGGATCTGGTCGACGCGCTAGGAAAGTACGAGGGCAGGACTGGTGCACACGCCGCGAACGGTAGGAGGCGGCGGGGGCGGAGTCAACTCGTATCCCACCTACTGAGATCGCCATCCCGTTCCACGGCCGTCTTGACACATAACCATATGGACATATGATGACTGCCATGGCACGGGCGGCGACCACCACCGACGCGTTCAACGCGGTGGCCGAGCCCCGGCGGCGGGAGATCCTCGACCTGCTCGCCGGCGGGGAGCGGTCGGTGACCGAGCTCGTCGAGTCGCTCGGCCTGTCCCAGCCGCTGGTCTCCAAGCACCTGCGGGTGCTGCGCGAGGTGGGACTCGTGCGCGTGCGGGACGAAGGGCGGCAGCGGTTCTACCGGCTTGACGGCGGGCCCCTGCGGTCGATCGCCACCTGGCTCGCTCCGTTCGAGCGGGCGATGTCCGGGCGGTTCGACCTGATGGACGACGTGATCGCAGAACTCAAAGCACAGGAGGACGAGAACGATGGCGACGACGACCAACTCGGCGAAAGTCACGCTCCCGGCTGACACCCAGATCCTCATCACCCGGGAGTTCGACGCGCCCCGGCACCTGGTGTGGAAGGCGTACACGACGCCGGACCTGATCGCCCGCTGGTGGGGCGGCGAGCACGGCAAGGTGACCAGCGTCGAGGTCGACCTGCGAGTCGGCGGAACCTGGCGGTACGTGCTGGCGGCGAACGAGGGCTTCGAAGTCGCCTTCCACGGCGAATACCGGGAGATCTCCGAGCCCGAGCGGCTGGTGAACACCGAGATCTACGAGGGCGCGCCGGAGGGGGTCGGCGTGGTCACGACGACGCTCACCGAGTCCGACGGGCGGACCACGCTGACCCAGCTGTGCGAGTACGGCTCCCGCGAGGTGCGGGACGCGGTCATCGACTCGGGCATGGAGAGTGGCATGCAGGAATCCATGGACGCCCTGGAGCAGGTCGCGGTCTCGCTCCGGTGACCGTTCGGGCTGCCCCACGCAGCCCCGAACCCCGGCCGGCCGGTCACCACCGGCCGGCCGGGCACCACGGGGCCGCCGGGGCACCACGGGGCCGCCGGGGCACCACGGGGCCGCCGGGGCACCACGGGCCGGCCGGGGCACGACGGGCCGGCCGGGGCACGACGGGCCGGCCGGGCACCACGGGGCACCACCGGCCGACCGGCCACCACCGGCCGACCCGCGACCACCCACCACCACCGGCCGACCCGCCACCACCACCGGCCGCAGCACAACCGCCGCTCCGACGCGACCGTTACCGTTCCCGCCATGATCTTCCCGGTCTCGATCAAGGGGGTCGTGCTCCGGGCGGGGCGGGTCCTGCTGCTGCGCAACGAACGCAACGAGTGGGAACTGCCGGGCGGGCGGCTGGAGATCGGCGAGACCCCGGAGCAGTGCGTGGCCCGCGAAATCGCCGAGGAGACCGGCTGGCAAGCCACGGCCGGGCCGATCCTGGACTGCTGGATCTACCACATCGCCCAGCTCGATCGGCACGTCGTCGTCGTGACGTACGGGGTCACGCTCGATCCGGGGCAGGTCGGGCTCGCGCCGGTCATCTCGGCCGAGCACCGGCAGGTTGGGCTCTTCTCCCGCGCCGAGGTCGACCACCTGCCGATGCCGCCCGGCTACTGCCGCTCCATCGCCGACTGGTACGGCCGAGACGCGTCGTCGTAGGGCGTCGCGTCGAGTTCCACCCGGAAAGGTCCGGCTTGGGTAGATTAGGCCGCGCACACTTGATATGATTCGAACACAAGTTCGAGGATGTCAGGGGTGCTGTGGTGACCGGCTTGGGCGACCTGCGGGCAGCGGTGGAGGCGTTCGCCGCGGACGATCCGACCGCGCTCCTGCCGGCCGCTCTGCTCGACCAGGTCATCGAGCTGCGCCAGCTCATCGACGGGCTGGAGGGGACGTGGTCACGGTTGCTTGCCGCTCTGGACGGGTCCGGCGCGGCCGAGGCCGGCACGAGCACGTTCCTGCGGTTGTCCTGCCGGCTGGCCCCGGCGACCGCACGGACCAGGGTGATGCTGGCACGGCGATTGGCCCGGCGACCGGCGGTCGCCGCCGCTCTGACGGCCGGAGAGATCTCTGTCGACCACGCCCGCGTCGTCGCGCAATCCCTCGACGAGCTCGCCTCCGCCGACGACACGTTGGCCGCCGAGGCGGAAGCACCTCTCCTGGCCGCGGCCCGGCAGCTCGACCCGACCCGGCTCCGCCGCGAGATCGCCCACGCCCGCCACGCGCTCACTCCGGAGGCGTCCGCGGCCGCGGAGGAGTCCAGGCACCAGCGCCGCCACCTCGACATCGCGACCACGTTCGAGGGCACGGTCGCGATCAGCGGGTTGCTCACCTCCGAGGGCGGCGAACTCCTCATGACGGCGCTCACCCCGCTGTCCGGCGTTGCTCACCCCGAAGACACCCGCACCCCGGGTCAGCGCCGCGCCGACGCGCTCATCGAGCTCTGCCACCGCGGCCTCGACCACGCCGGTCTTCCCACGGTCTCGGGCGAGCGCCCGCATCTCACCGTCCTCGTCCCCCTCCCGGCGCTCACTCGCCCACCGACAACCCGACTCAGCACCCTCAGCCGGCTCACCGGCACCCCGAGCGCCGCTGCCACTCCGACCAGCGCCACCGGCCCAACCGGCGCCGCGCCCCCGACCAGCGCCACCGGACCGACCAGCAGCACCGCACCAACCAGAAGCACCGGACCGACCAGAAGCACCGGACCGACCGGACCGACCAACACCACCGCACCGACCAGAAGCACCGCACCGACCAGAAGCACCGGACGGACAGGACCGACCAGGAGCACCGGAGCCACCAGCAACCCCGGAGCCACCAGCAACCCCGGAGCCACCAGCAACCCCGGAGCCACCAGCAACCCCGGAGCCACCAGCAACCCCGGAGCCACCAGCAACGCCGGATGGGCGGGCGCGGTCGGCGGCGAAGGCGCCGGCGATCAGCCGGACTGGTGGACAGGCCCCGGATGGGTGCGCCAGGCCGTCACCGGGGAGGCGGCGTGGGGCGCGGTTCTCGGGCCCGATGCGGTGCGGCGTATCGCGTGTGACGCCTCAGTCGTCCGCGTCGTCCTCGATCCCGCCGGCCAGCCGCTCGACGTCGGCCGGCGCACCCGCGTCGTCCCGCCGGCGATCCGCACCGCACTCACTGTCCGCGATCGCGGCTGCGCCTATCCGGGTTGCGACCGCGGTCCGCAATGGACGGACGCGCACCACGTGCGGCACTGGGCTGACGGCGGCTCCACCTCGCTGGACAAGGTGACAACCAAGTAGTGGCACCGTACGCTCTCGCCATGGTCGCTGTCACCTACTGCCGGATCTCCGCCGACAAGACCGGTGCCGGGCTCGGTGTAGAGCGGCAGGCCGCCGACTGCCGGGACCTCGCGCTCCGGCTCGGCCTCGGCGAACCGGAAGTGCTCACCGACAACGACCTGTCCGCCTACTCCGGGAAGCGCCGGCCCGGGTACGAGCAGCTCAAGGAAGGGCTGCGGGAGGGCCGGTGGACGACGCTGCTGCTCTGGCACGTCGACCGGCTCTGCCGCAACGTCCGCGACCTCGAGGACATCGTCGACCTCGTCAACGGCAAGGTGGCCGTACACACCGTCAAGGGCGGCGAGATCGACCTGGAGACCCCGGAAGGCCGGATGACGGCCCGCATGCTCGGCACCCTGGCCCGGTACGAATCAGAGCACCGGTCGGACCGGGTGCGGCGGGCGATGGACCAGAACGCCGAGCGCGGTGGCCAGCACGGGGGCCCACGGCCGTACGGGTGGACGAGCGACGGCGCGGTGGACCCGGTCGAGGCCGGCGTCGTTGCCGAGCTGACCCGCCGCGTGATCAGCGGGGAGTCGTGCCGGGCGCTGGCCGCCGAGCTGCGGCAGCGCGGGGTGCCGTCCAGCCGCGGCGCGGCCTGGACGGCGGAGACGGTCAAGTGTGTGATCGTCCGGCCGAGGAACGCCGGGCTGCGGGTGCACCGCGGCGAAATCGTCGGCGCCGGGTCCTGGCCGGCGATCGTCGGCCGGGAGGAATGGGAGGCCGCGCACGCGCTGCTCACCGACCCGGCCCGGCGGACCTCTCCCGGCAACGCACCCGCGCGGCTGCTGTCCGGGCTGATGGTCTGCGGGGTTTGCGACGGACCGGTGCGCTCCGGTGGCGTCAAAGGCGGCGCCGCGGTGTACCGCTGCGCGAGCGGAAAGCACGTCAAGCGGCGGGTGGCACTCGTCGACGCTCTGGTGGAGATGTACGTGCTGCGGCTGCTGGACCGGGAGGGCGTAGGCGCGCACAGTCCGGCGACGTCACCGCCGGACGTCCGCGGCAAGGCAGACGCAGTACGGCTACGGCTGGAGCAGCTCGAGGACAAGTACGCCGACGGGGACCTGACCCGCGCGGCCTACATCCGCAACCGGGACCGGCTATCCGGTTCGCTGGCCGAGCTGGAGCGGGCCGAGGCGCTGCTGCGGGTGCCGGGGCCGCTAGAGGGCATCACGCCGGCCCGGTGGGCGTCGCTGCCACTCGAGCGCCGCCGCGCGGTCGTGGACTACCTCGTCAGCGTGCGGCTGCTGCCCACGGCCGGCAGCGGTCACCACGACCCGGAGCTGATCCAGATCACCCCGAAGCGGCGGCGGGCATGACGACGAGTAGCCCACCACCGTCGAGCACCTGATCTGCGCCGAAGAACGTCGCGTCGAGATCGCCGAGCTGGCGGGAGACCCTGCGCAACCGCCGGTAGGTCACCGCGTCCGCGAACACCCAGACCTGGCCGTCACGGCGGACCCGAGCCCGTATCCGGCGGCACAAGTCGTCATCGCTCCGTGTAGGCGACACGGTAAAGACCGGCTGCGGCACAGGGATCATCATAGCTGTTAGGGTGTGCGCCGAAACGCTGCGCTGCCTTGGGCTCGCGAGACATCTCGCCGCTTGCTATTCGCCCGGGCGCGGCATGACCAGCTGGAGGCTGGCATGCTGTCGTCCGCCCAGGAGGCCCGCAACAGGCTCGGCGGCGCAATCAAGAGGGGCGCTGACCCGGCCGAGATCCAGTCCATCCGCGAGGAAATGGACCGCACTCGGGCCGTCCAGTACATCGAGCAGGTTCTGGCCGAGACGCCGCCGCTGACCGCCGAGGACCGGCTGCACCTGACTCGG
>Ga0308176_10002416_pt1 | contig 11770 bp, 6 predicted proteins | sample PhyCR2_3_FD_203890 | JGI IMG/M metagenome (GOLD analysis project Ga0308176, IMG submission 203890) | Soil microbial communities from UC Gill Tract Community Farm, Albany, California, United States - DLSLS.C.R2 | ecosystem: Environmental > Terrestrial > Soil > Agricultural land | place: USA... | reverse complement strand
CCCGTTCCCCGTTCCCCGTTCCTGCACTTGTCTCATCCGCATCACACCCCCCGCGACCTCGCGGGCGCAACGAAGAAGGACGTACTCGCGCTGGCGCGTGAGAACAACGTCCGGTTTCTCCGGCTGCAGTTCACCGACATTCTGGGGGTGAACAAGAACGTCGAGCTGCCGGCGTCGCAGTTCGAGAAGGCGCTCGATGGGGACATCATGTTCGACGGCTCGTCGATCGAAGGGTTTGTGCGGATCGAGGAGTCGGACATGCTGCTGTCGCCGGACCTGTCCACGTTCCAGCTCTTTCCGTGGGGTGACAGCGAGAATCGGGTCGCGCGGCTCATCTGCGACATCAACACGCCCGATGGCCAACCGTTCGACGGCGACCCGCGGGCGGCGCTCAAGCGACAGATCGCGCGGGCGGCGGCGTCAGGCTACACGATGAACGCGGGCATGGAAGCCGAGTTCTTCATGTTCAAGCCGGGCGCCGACGGGGAGGCGGCGACGGTCACGAACGATGTGGGTGGCTACTTCGACCTCGCGCCGGCCGACCTCGGGGAAGACGCTCGGCGCGCGATGGTCGACGTGCTCGAGCGCATGGGGTTCGAGGTCGAGGCGGCGCATCACGAGGTCGCGCACGGCCAGCACGAGATCGACTTTCGTTATGCGGACGCACTCAAGACGGCCGACAACATCGCGACGTTCCGCTTCGTCGTGAAGCACGTCGCCCGGCAGTTCGGGCTCGTCGCGTCGTTCATGCCGAAGCCGATCTTCGGCCAGAACGGGAGCGGCATGCACACGCATCAGTCGCTGTTTCGGGGCGACGAAAACGCGTTCTACGCGCCGAATGCGGAGTGGCAGCTGTCGCCGACTGCGCTCTCGTACATCGGCGGGCTGCTCCGACATGCGCGCGGGATGTGCGCGGTCACGAACCCGCTCGTGAACTCGTACAAGCGTCTCGTGCCGGGCTACGAAGCGCCGGTGAATGTCGCGTGGTCGATGCGGAATCGCTCGCCGCTCATCCGGGTGCCGGACCGAAGGGGGATGGGGACGCGCGTCGAGCTTCGGATGCCTGATCCGGCGGCCAACCCATATCTGGCGCTCGCGGTCATGCTGGCGTCGGGGCTGGATGGGATCGAGACGAGCGCCGACCATCGCGAGCCGGTGAACACGAACATCTGGGAGATGAGCTACCGGGAGAAGCGTCGGCTCCGGATCGATGACCTGCCGCATGACCTGAACGAGGCGCTCAACGAGCTCGAGAAGGATGACGTCATCACGGGCGCGTTAGGTGCCCACATCGCCACGAACTTCCTCGAGGCGAAGCGGCAGGAGTGGCGCGACTACATCACGCAAGTCACGCAGTGGGAGCGTGACAACTATCTGCTGAAGTACTAGCCATCAGCCATCAGCGACGCGGAAAGCTGAATGCTACTGCTTCCGCGTAACGACTAGAGCCATCGGCACCTTGCGCAGGCCGCGCCACGTGTGCGTACCATCGGCGTCACGCACGAGCATTTGCCCGGAGATCCCGCCATCGAGCGCCACGGCCTGACGTGCGCCGAGGGCGCCCATCAGGGCGGCGAACTCGGGGATCGTGGGGCCGAACGGGATCGAGCCTAACGATTCCCCCAGCGCGTCGAACCGGGTGAGGACGGCGAGCAGACGGCCGTCGGGAAGAGCGCCAAGCCCGAGGCGGGCGTCGCGGTGCTCGACATCGATCCCGCGCCCGGGCTCGCGGAGCGGGGCCGGGATCTCCCCGTCGGCGGTCAGGAGCGTCGGGTAGGACTGAAACGCGGCGACAACGCCGCCGCGAACGCTGGCGTCTTTGACGCTGTCCGGGCCGATCCAGCGTACGGCGCCTGACGAGTCGACCGCGATGGCCGTCGCCAGTGGACCCGAGCCCGGCGCGAGGAATTGGTGGCCGTCGAGGACCACCCAACCCCACGGGAGGGTCCGGACGAACTGTCCCACGTTGACCGCCATGATTGCGTCGGGGCGTGCATCGTCGACGGTCCACGCGGCACGCTCGCCGCCGGCGGTAAACGCCGTGTCGAGCCGGAGCCGCACGAGCCGCGGGTCGATGCGAACCACCACCGCCCGCAGTCGCCTGGCCTCGCCGGAACCGGCGAGCCGCAGCTCGCCCCATTCGACGCCGTCGGCGGCGGTCCTCCAGCGCACCGCGTCGGCGACTGCGTTGTGCGGGCCGCGCCACCGATCGGGGGCTTCGTCCGAACGCCACCATTCGCGCCACGCCTTTCCGGTCCACACCGCAAGCGACGATGGCGGCAATCCCGCCCGTGCGGGCGCACGATCCGCCGCGGGGCGCAGCGGCGTTGCGGAGATCGCCACGAACGCGATCGCCGCAACGCGCACCGCTCCAAGCCACGCCCCGACCGGCATCACATCACCTTCTCGAGATCCGCGCGGTGCGCGCCTAACGCCTGCCGCTCGCCGGCGCTGAATCCACCCGGCTCCGCGTTGTACTTCACGGCGGACAGGTACGCTTCGATTCGTTCACGAGCCATCTGGTACTGGCGTTCCGTGAGCTTGCTCTCCTTCACTTCGGTCTCGGCAGCCTGCTGCTCGAGCTGACGGATCGACTCGGTCAACGTGTTCGCCAGGGCGTTGAGCTTCTCGGACTGCACCATGGCGGCTGGCTGCGCGGGGAGGCTGCCGCATGCCTTGTCGGCGGCGAGCGAGTCGACATTGTCGCTCTCTGGCGCGCCACCGTTCAACTCGATCATGAGGCGATGGACCTCGGCCGTGTCACCCTTCTGCTGGGCGACCGCCATCTTCTGGGCCATGGCGATCGCCTTCTCGCGGAAGGCCGGGTCGGACATCGCCTTCGCCTGCAACTCCTTCATGCGCTGGTCGTTCGCCTGCTGCCGCTTCTCGCGGGAGGCGTGAATCGCGTCGTTCCGGCAGCGCTGGCTCTCGTCGCGCTTCATCGTGTACGCGTCGATCGCCTTGGAGCTTTTCTGAGCGAGGTCCGCGCTCTGATTCGCAGCCTGATCCCGTTGCGCGATGAGCGTCGCCCTGCTCGGCGATCCGTTCGCTCCGTCGAGCACTGCCCGTCCGGCGGAGAGCCCGCGGATGATCTGCGAGACGCGGTCGTTCGTGAGCTCCAGTGTGACGTCGTCGAATTTCGGTGGGGCGCCCGGATTCGAGGCGGCGGGGCTGACGCGCTTTTCGACCTGGTTTGCGACCTGCTGCTCAACCACTCTGTCTTTCGCTTTCTTGACCAACCCGCCCAGCTGGGCGTGCGCACCGTGGAAGGGAACTGCCAGAGAGGCGACGACTGCGGCGGCGATACCGCGGCGCGAGAAGGCGCGCGCGCGGGCGGAATACGCGTAGCTCATGACTTGCTCCGTTGGCGTCCGACGATTGCTGGTATGTGACTCGGAACATGCAAACCCGAACGTTGGCAGGTGCTGATTGCCGTTCGTACGGTGGGACGGCGCGCGGAGTGTCCGAAGAGTTCCAGCGCCCTACCCCAAGGTCGCGGGACGCCGACCCGGCCGCGTGGGTCGAACGACCTATCCGCGGCGACGGTTTACCGTCGGCGGAAACGAGGGTCCCGGTCGGCGTGGTCGATGGGATACCGACAAACGGCGAAGCGTTCTCGCGCGTGGATCGTCATTCCCTATGCCGATGCCCGGCGTGTGCGTTGTATCACACTCCGGTCGGTCATTAGTTTCGCAACCTTAGGGGCTGTCAGCTTACGGTGCGCTCGAACGGTCAGTGAGACGATCGTTCGTGCGCAGGAGCGGTTTGTGCCTTACGCGTTCGAAGCCCGCGACCGGAAATAATGCTAGCGACACCACGCCGCCCGTTGCGGGCGATGGCCGCGTTCGAGTGGGTCTCCATCCTCGCGGGCGGAGCCTCGGCGCTGATTGGCGTGCTGGTGCTGGTCGGATGGTCGCGTGGCATCGACGGGCTCAGGACGATCGTTCCCGGGCTCATTCCCACCATCCCGAACACGTCGGTCGCGTTCATCATCGGTGGCCTCGCCGTCATGTCGGCCAGCCGGGAGCGGTACGACGAACGCTTCGTCCTGGTCACGCGCGTACTGGCGGTCGCGTTGACCGCGTTAGGTATCCTGTTCTTCGTCGAGCAGGCGGCGAACATCGATCTCGGCGTCGACCTCCTGCTGTTCGGCAATGCGGTACGGGCGATCGATTCACTGTCGGCGGGACGCCCGTCCATCAACTCCGCGGTCGTCATGCTGCTCGACGGTGCTGCGCTGCTCGTGATCGACGCACGAACGGCTCGAGGAAGGCGACCGGCGGAGCTGCTCGGCGGCCTCGCGGTGCTTGTCACGTTCGCGGCGATCATCGGATACATGTACAACGTTCGCGGCCTGTACAGCTTCGGGCCGCAAGGACACATGGCGCTCCTCACCGCGATCGTCCTGTCCGTGCTGAGCCTCGGTGTTCTGTTCGCCCGTCCGGAGGAGGGCGTGGTCTCGCTGGTGGCGGCGGCGGACCCGGGTGCGGCGATGGTGCGGCGGCTCATCCCTCCCGCGTTCATCGTGCCGATCGGGCTGGGGGCGCTGTGGCTGCTGGCTGGCGACGCGAACTGGGTGTCGCGTGAGGCCGCCGTGAGCGCGTTCGTGGGCGCGGTGGTCATCACGTTCCTCACGCTCGTTATGCGTGCCGCAGTCGTCGTCCGAAACGCCGACCTGCAGCGCGACGAGATGATCCTCCGCGCCGAGTCGGCGCGGTCGGCCGCCGAGCGCGCGGCGGACCGAACTAACCGACTCCGGCGCACGGCAGAAGCACTCTCCAGTGCCCTAACGCCGATCGCGGTGGCGCGCGTCATCGTTTCCGAGGGTTTGCCGGCGCTCAGCGCGACGGCGAGCGAGGTGGCCGTGCTCACGGCTGATGGCAACGCGCTGGATCTCATGGCGGTGAGCGGACTGCCGTCCGACGTCGCCGACGCGTGGCGGCGCTTCCCGGTGACGAGTCGCGTGCCGCTGGCGGATGCCGTCCGCACTACTGAGCCGGTGCTGCTCGACTCGCCGGAGGAGATCGCGCACCGCTACCCGGACCTCGCGCCGGTGCTCGAGCGCGTGAACGTCCGGGCGATGATCGTGACGGCGATGGTGGTCGACGGCCGGCCACTCGGCTCATTGAGCTTCAGCTTCAGCGGGCCGCGGGCGTTCGACGAGAGCGATGTCACCTTCACTCGCGCGCTCGGCCAGCAATGCGCGCAGGCGCTCGAGCGGGCCCGACTGTTCGCGGCCGAGCAATCCGCCAGGTCGGAGGCAGAGGCGGCGAACCGTGCCAAGACCGAATTTCTGGCGATGATGTCGCACGAGCTGAGAACGCCGCTCAATGCCATCGCCGGATATGCCGAGTTGATGGAGCTTGGCATCAGCGGTCCGGTGAGCGATACGCAGCGTGACCAGCTTGGCCGGATCCGCCGCAGCCAACGGCATCTCCTGGGTATCATCGAGGACCTGCTGGACCTCTCGCGGCTCGAGCACGGGAAGCCGGCGGACATCGAGCTGGGCCCGGTGCCAATCCACGACACGTTAGGCAACCTCGAGCCGCTCATCGCGCCGCAGCTCAAGGCCCGGAACCTGTCGTACATCTACAACCCGGCCGAGGGCGGCCTCATCGCGTACGGGAACCGGGCGCGTATCGAGCAGATCGTGCTCAACCTGCTCTCGAACGCGATCAAGTACACCGCGCCGGGCGGCCGCGTCGGGCTATCCTGTGGGCTCCACGGCGGTCAGGTGGAGGTTCGCGTGAGCGACACCGGGCATGGGATCCCGCGTGAGAAAATGGATTCGATCTTCGAGCCGTTCACACGGCTGGAGATGGACCTCACGCGGACGACGGAAGGGACAGGGCTGGGTCTCGCGATCAGTCGGCAACTTGCCCGGGCGATGCTGGGCGATCTCACTGCCCGGAGCGAGATCGGGCGGGGCTCGATCTTCACCCTCACGCTGCCCATCAACGCTCCCGTGATCGCCGACCAGCCGCCGCCGATCACCCCGTCGTCCTCCATGATTGCTGTGCCTCGCGACGCCATCCCGCTTCACCGCGTACGCTTGTAGCTCGGGGACGGGCGACGGCGAAACGGCGCGTCCCCAGTCGACCGCCTCTTTCGGCTCCACAGTTTTCTGACAGATGGGGCCTCGACGTCGATGAGGCCCCGGCGGCCGTCGCGCTTTACATTGACAGGGTCCGCCGTCGCCGCGCGGCGGGCGACGACTTCAACCATTCGGTCCGTGCTGGCAGGGATGCGCCGGTTACGCGCGACGATCGCGGTGGTGGTGTGTACGTTCACCGCCGCGTCGGTTGCCGCCTATCAGGTCTACAACGCCGTGTGCGCGCAGGAATCGGCCGCACAGCGCGCGCTCCTGTCGCACGCGCGGTTTGCGGCGTGGACGTTCGCGCGAGAGGCCAACGATGAGTTGGAGCGCGCCGCGCGCCGTGTGCTGGCGCCGACGGTGGCCCTCGCGGTCGATCCCGGCACGGAGTCGGCGCCTTCGGTGCTGGTGGCGGAGGGCATCCAGGCCGCCCGCCGCTGTGCCTGCGTGGCGGTGCCGGACGTTCGATTCACGTTTGCGGTCGATCTCGCGCGTGGTGAGGTGGTCGTCGGAGCGGTCGGTGATGAGATGCCCGAGACGCCGAGTGCCGAGATCAAGCGCAGTGTGATCCGGACGGTTCGTGATGGTCTCGCGGCCGGTGCCGTGACGGGAGACCCGGTGATTGCTCGCCTGCCCAGCGACGGCACGATTGCGATCGCTTTCATGTTCGCCGGACCTACGGGGGTGCATCGGGGTGGCGGACCGCACGCTGCGTATGGCTATGCCTTCGACGTGGGGTCGGCCGGTCGGTCGGTGTTCCCCGCGGTGCTGGCATCCCGTGCGCTGCTTCCACCGACCGGCCCGGCGGCTCTGCCCGCCGACTCGGCCCTCACGCTCTCGGTGGCCGGTCCGGACGAGCGGGTGATCTTCCGTTCGGCGTCGACGCGCGGGCTCCGCCCGGCAGCCACGTTAGGCATGACCGGCGCCTTCGACGGGTTCGCGGTGCGGGTAGCAATGCGCCCCGCGTTTGCGGCGCGTGTGGCCGGGGGCACGTGGACGTGGAACCGGTCGCAGCTCGTGCTCGGCCTCATCACGCTGAGTGCCGGGCTCGTGATCGTGTCGCTTCTGCAGCTGCATCGTGAGCGACAGCTCGCGCGGGTGAAGAGCGAGCTCGTATCAGGCGTGTCGCACGAGCTCCGGACGCCGCTGGCGCAGATCCGGATGTTCGCCGAGATGCTGCGGCTTGGCTGGGTGCGCAGCGACGACGAGCGACAGCGGTCGGTCGCGATCATTGACCAGGAGGCGCGGCGGCTGGCGCATCTCGTCGAGAACATTCTGCAGTTCTCCCGCGCCGAACGGTCGGCACCGCGTCTGTCGCTCGCGCGGTTGGAGCTGGCCACGCTCGTGGACGAAGTCGTGGACAGTTTCGCGCCGCTGGCGGGCTCGCGCGGGGTAACCGTGCGCACGGCGCATTCGGGCCATGCCGTGGCGCTCGCGGACCGGGATGCACTACGACAGGTGCTGCTCAACCTTCTGGACAATGCGGTGAAGTATGGCCCGGCGGGTCAGACGATCACGGCGGGAACGCGCGTAGATAGTGGTGGGCGAGTGCAACTCTGGGTGGACGATCAGGGCACTGGAATCGCGGCGCGCGACAAGGCGCGTGTCTGGGAGCCGTTCCGGCGGCTCGACCGCGCGGTGGAGGCGGGAATTTCGGGCAACGGCATCGGATTGGCGGTCGTGCGCGAGCTGGTAGCCGCGCAGGGCGGGACGGTGGCCGTGCACGATGCGCCGGGTGGAGGCGCGAGCTTCGTCGTGACGCTGCAAGCGTCGGCGGAGGCCTCTCGGGCGCACGCTGACGTCCGGCCTAACGAGTCCGACACCTTTGCCGAGGCGACACCGCGCGAGCACTCGTTGTCATGAAGCGAATTCTGATCGTCGAGGACAACGCCGACCTGGCGTTCGGCCTTCGCAACAGTCTCGAGATCGCGTCGTACGAGGTGATCGTCGCGAACGATGGGCCGTCGGGACTCCGCGAGGCGCGAACCGTCTCGCCCGATCTGATCATCCTCGACCTCATGTTGCCGGGCATGGACGGCTATCGCGTACTGCGTGCGGTTCGCGAGGGTGGCTCGCAGGTGCCGGTGCTGATCCTGACGGCGCGCGGAGAGGAAGCGGACAAGGTGACGGGGTTCCGCCTCGGCGCCGATGACTACGTGACGAAGCCATTCGGCGTCCTCGAGTTGGTGGCTCGCGTGGAGGCGGTGCTTCGGCGCGCGTCTGCCTCGTCGAGTCCGAAGGCACCGCCGGCGGACGCCTCGCGGTTTGGGGACATCGAGATCCAGCCGGTGGCGCGCGTGGTGAGGAAGAACGGCCGGCCGGTCGAGCTTTCGCCGAAGGAATACGAGCTTCTGCTCGCGCTCGTGCAGCGGCCGGGACAGGTGATCTCGCGGGCGGAGCTGCTCAAGACGGTGTGGGGCTACCACGCATCGGTCGTGAGCCGAACGATCGATACGCACATTGCCGAGCTGCGCCGAAAGCTCGAGCCGAATCCGGCATCTCCGCGGCACATCACCACGGTTTGGAAGACGGGGTACCGGTTTTTGCCATAACGGCGGGGGCACGCGACGGGAGAACAGCCGCTGGATGCTGGCTGCTCGTGCTGGCTGCTGGCTGACACCGCGGCGAGTCCCGGATTCGGGACGGCGGGCATCCCGGCGTTGGGAATCCGGGGGTGGCGTCTGCTGCCAATTCGAGGACGTAACTTGCGTGCCTGCTAGACGTTAGGCGGCGATTGCGGCTCTGGCACCGGGCTGGCTAAGCACGCGAGTCGCCCGCGATGCCCGATTCCCCATTCCCGATTCCCGATGTTCCGCTACGCGCTCCGCACACTCGCGAAGAGTCCGGCGTGGACGGCTGCTGCGGTCGCGTGCCTCGCGATCGGCATTGGCGCGAACACGACCGTGTACACGGCCATGCGGGCGATCGCCATTGAGCCCGTCCCGACGCCCAACAGCGACCGGCTCGTCATGATGTCGGAGGTGAAGCCGCGAGATCCGGACGACCTCGACTTCGATCAGATCGCGCCCGCCAACCTCGTCGACTGGATGCAGCAGACGCGAACGCTCGAGCACATTGCCGCTTTCGCGTGGTGGGACGTGAACATTACGGGCATCAACGAGCCGGAACGCGTCACAGGGTTTCAGGTGACGCCGGGATTCTTCCGCACGCTTGGCGAGCGGCCCGTGCTTGGACGTGCGTTCACTGACGATGAAGGACGCGAAGGCAACACCGATCGCGTCATTCTCAGTCATCCGCTGTGGATCCGGCGGTTCGGCGGCGATTCCGCGGTCGTCGGGCGAACGGTGCAGCTCAATGGGGTGAAGCACACGATCGTCGGCGTGATGGGCAAGGATTTCATTTTCCCACCGGGCGCCGAGCTGTGGAAGGCATTCGCGCTCGACGGTGCCATTGCGGCCGATCGCGACGGAAGATCGTTGAGCGCGATCGGTCGGGTACGGCCCACGGCGACGCTCGCGGAAGCCCGTGCCGAGGCCCACGCTATCGCTCGGCGGCTCGAGCTGCAGTATCCCGAAATGAACGGGAAGTGGGGAATGAAGGTCGAGCCGGCCCAGGTGTTTTACGGGCGTCATCCGCGACCGTACATGGTCGTGATGCTCGCGTCCGTGGCGCTGGTGTTGCTCATCGGGTGTGCGAACGTCGCGAACCTGCTGCTGGCGCGGGCGACGACCCGCGGGCGGGAGCTCGCCGTGCGCGTCGCGTTAGGCGCCCGGCGCAGCGATCTCGTGCGGCAAATGCTTGCCGAGAGCATGGTCATCGCGATTCTCGGGGGGGCGCTGGGGATGCTGCTGGCCCTGTGGGGCGTAAAGCTCATGCGAGACTCGCTGCCGCCGGACCTGGTACGCTTCAACCCGGGGTGGACCCGCATCACGATCAATGGACACGCGCTGCTGTTCACCATGGCTGTGTCCATCGCGACCGCCGCGGTGGTGGGTCTCGTTCCGGCGCTCATCGCGTCTCGTGCCGACCCGCAGCAGGCACTGAAGGAAAGCGGACGGACGAGTAGCGGTGGCGCCGGGCGTCTCCGTCTTCGGAGCCTCCTGGTTGTGGGGGAGGTAGCGCTCGCGCTGATGCTGCTCTTCGGGACCGGCCTCATGGTGCGGAGCTTCATCGGCCTCGTCGAAACGGACCAGGGATACGCCATCGAGAGGGCGCTCACGATGCAGCTCACGCTGCCCCGCTCGCGCTACAAGTCCGATGACGACAGGGCGCAGTTCTACTCGAAGCTCCTCGATCGCGTGCGAGAGCTACCCGGGGCGAACGCGGCCAGCCTCATCAACGAGCTCCCACCGTCGTGGAACGACAACAGCAATCGATTCATTCTCGAGGGCGAGCCCAAACCGCAGCGGGGTGATCCGGCGCATCAGGAGCGCATGCACCTCGTGTGGGATGGGTATTTCGCCGCCATGGGCACCGCCGTCAGGCGCGGCCGCGAGTTCGATCGTCACGACGACACGGCGCACCCGTCGGTGGCGATCGTCAGCGAGGCATTCGCGCGCAAGTACTGGCCAGGTCAGGACGCGGTGGGTAAGCGGATCTCTTTCCTCGCGGACTCGATGTACCTAACGACGGTCGTTGGCGTGGTCGCCGACGTGCGGCATAACCCGAACGTGGGGCGCGCGCTGCTCGCGCCGGTCGTGTACGTCGCGGCCGCGCAAGGGCCATGGGACACGATGACGCTCGTTGTGCGAACGGCTGGGAGTCCGCTCGCGGTGACCTCGGATGTGCAGCGCGTGATCACGTCGCTCGATCCAGCGCTGGCGCCGGGTAACGTGCAGACGCTCGAGCGGATGCTGTCGTCCTCCCTGTCACCCCAGCGAGTCACGGCCGCGATGCTGAGCGTGTTCGCCGGCATCGCACTGTTGTTGGCGGTGATCGGCATTTACGGTGTGATCTCGTACACCGTCAACCAGCGCACGCACGAGATTGGAATCCGCATGGCGCTCGGCGCCCAGCGGTCGGACGTGATTCGACGGGTGCTCCGTCAGGGCGTAGTGTTGGCCGCGCTCGGTATCGCGATCGGAGCCGTCGGTTCGTTCGCGATGGCCCGTGGGATGACGGTCTTGCTGCACGAGGTGAGTCCGACGGATCCGCTGACGTTCGTCGCGGTGGCGGTGATACTCGCGGCGGTCGCGGTGCTGGGGAGCTGGCTTCCGGCACGGCGGGCGGCGGCTGTGGATCCTGTCGTGGCGTTGAGGGACTCTTGAGGGATGAGGGAGCGGGTCGCTTGCTGGTGCGAGACTGCTCCAGGGCCTCCTGTTCGGCGTGGGCGAGCGTGGATCCCGCGAGCGCGTTGCGTGCGGCTCGCTGACACAACGATTCTTTCCTCGACCAGATGTTGATCAACGACATTCGATTTGCCGCGCGCGCGCTCAGGCGTAGCCGCACGTTCACGATTACGGCGCTCGCCACGCTGGCGCTTGGAATCAGCGTCAACACGGCAATCTTCAGCGTGATCGATTCGGTGCTGCTCACGCCGCCGCCGTTCGATCATCCCGAGCGCATCGTCACGATCGAGGGAGAGAACACGGCGCAGGGACTCGAGGGCTCGAGCCTGGCGTATCCCGACGTGCTCGACTGGCGTGCCAACGCGCACGCGTTCGACGAGATCGCGATCTACCGCAACCAGACGTTCAACGTCGCCGCCGATGACCG
>Ga0308176_10002415_pt1 | contig 11770 bp, 7 predicted proteins | sample PhyCR2_3_FD_203890 | JGI IMG/M metagenome (GOLD analysis project Ga0308176, IMG submission 203890) | Soil microbial communities from UC Gill Tract Community Farm, Albany, California, United States - DLSLS.C.R2 | ecosystem: Environmental > Terrestrial > Soil > Agricultural land | place: USA... | reverse complement strand
TGCGGTGTCCCCCAGACCCTGGAACACGACCTCGAAACCACGCAGGTCGGGCAACTGGCCGAAGTCGGCGAGCGTGTCGGCGACCTCGGTCGGGTGGGCGTCGAGCATGCCGGGCCGGCCGAAGTCGAGCGCGCCGGTCGTGGACAGCCCCGAGTCGAGGACGACGAGCGTGCGCAGACCCGGCCGGTCGGCGACGCTGCGGCCGGCAAGGGCGAGGGCCCCGATCAGGTCGGTCTCCGGCGTGGTCGCACGCGCCGTGGCCACCGCATCGTCGACCCGTCGCCGATTGGTCTCCCGTTGCTCGGCACGGTCGGCCTCGGCCGTGGCATCCGCCGTCAATGGCCGTGCCTTCCCGAGCAGGTGGGGAGCGCCGTCGGCCACGACGACGGCGAAATCGGACTGCTGCGCCACCGCGACGTCCCGCGCCGCCGCGGCCGCCCCGTCCAGCGTCGCCGGCGGCATGCCGGCGTGCCCACCGACGACGACGACGAAGGAACCCGACGGCTCGGCGGTGGCCGAGTTGCCCGCCGTGACGACGGCGCCGGTCGCCAGCCCCACTGCAGCCAGCACCACCGCACACCGTCGCAGGACGGCGAACCGCGTCACGTGTGCTCCCCTCGTAGGCAACCGTGGCTCGCGGTGAGAACCACCGGTGACCGCTTCGGAGCCCATGCGCGTCTCACCGCTGGCCGCCCGGCCGCCGGAATGGCGCGGAATGTAGCCCGCTTCCGGATCGGATGGGCGGCTCCGGTGAACGCCTCGAAAAATCGTCGGCACGCGTCCCCTCGAGCCTGGCCACCGGGCCGAACCCGGCCGGACGAGGTCATCGATCTCCGCGACGCGAAGGGTTAACGCGCCCCGTTCTCGCAGGTACCTTGCCCCCAACGGGCCCCAGGACCGGGGCTCGACGTTGCCTGAAGAAGCGACCGTGGACGGGGTCGACATCGAGCGGGGGCACATTGACGCTGACGAACGCATTGCACGCGGTGCGCTCCCGGTGGTGGCTCCTGGTGGCCGGGCTTCTCGTCGGACTCGCCGCGGCGGCCGCCGTGTCATGGAGCGCCGTTCCCGTCTACTCGTCGACGACGAGGCTGTTCGTCGGGGCGACCGGCTCCGCGAACACCGCCGATGCCTATGCGAGCGGCCTGTTCGCCGAACAGCGTGTCGACTCCTACGCGCGGGTGCTGGAGGGCGACCCGATGGCCCGCCGGGTCATCTCCGACCTGCATCTCCAGCTGACGCCGCACGAGCTCGCGGACAAGATCAGTGTCCGCGCCGTCCCGCAGACCGTCATTCTCGAGGTCACGGTCGCCGACAGCTCGCCGGACCGCGCGCAGGCCATCGCCGGCTCGATCGGCCGCCACGCCATCGAAGAGCTGACTGCGCTGGAGACCACGGCCGGCGCGGTCGATCCGACCATCCGGGTGACGACGCTGGAGTCGCCCACGCTCGACCGCGACCCGGTGAGCCCCGATGTGCCCCGGAATCTCGCCCTGGGCATCGTCCTCGGCCTGCTCGCGGGGCTCGCCGCGGCCCTGCTGCCCGTCCGGTTCGCGACGACCGTCACGGGTCCGGACGACGCCCGGGTCTGCACCCAGCGGGACCTTCTCGGCACGCTCGTGGACGACCGGCGACTCGGCAGGGATCGCCCCGTCGCGGACCTGGGTCGGCACTCCCCCAACCGCGAGGAGGTGCGGGCGATCCGCAGCCACCTGCTGCTCGGCCACGCGGAGTCCGCACCGCGGGTGGTCGTGGTCACGGGTGCGGTCGGCGGCCAGGGCACATCGGTGCTCGCCGTGAACCTGGCCCTCTCCCTCGCCGAGAGCGGGACCAGGACGCTCCTCGTCGACACCGACGTGCGCACGCCTCGCGTCGCCCGGTACCTGGGGCTGCCGGAGGGCCTGGGGCTGACCGACGTGCTGAGCAGGCGGGTACCCGCGGAGGAAGTGGTCCGACCGTGCGGAGCCGACGGCCGGCTCGCCGTCCTCACGGCGGGGTCACTGGCGCTCGACCCGGGCGCCCTGCACGAGTCGTCCGCGTTGCGCACCCTGCTGACCGCCCTCCGGGTCGGCTACGACGTCGTGGTCGTCGACGCTCCCCCGCTCGAGCCGGTGGCGGACGCCGCCGTCCTGGCCGGGTGGGCCGACGCCTGCATCCTGGTGGCACGCCACGGAGCCACCCGGCGCGAGGAATTGGCTGCGGCGGCCGCCGTGCTCGCGGACAAGCACGCCTCCCTCCTCGGCGTCGTGCTCAACCGGGTGCCCGACAGGACGGCACGCCGCTACCGCCCCCGCTACCCGGCGGACCCGCAGCGCGGGACCCGGTCCGGGTCGGGCGACCGGCGCCCCGGCTCGGAGCACGGAGCAGATCGCCGGACCTCCGCGGTGCCCGCCACTCCCGCGGCGCGGTCCGAGCTGTCGTGACCACCGAACAGCGAGCGCCGGTGGAGCCGTCGGACGGCAACGCGGCAGCACCGGCCCGGGCGGGCACGTCGACCCTGGTCGGACGCGTGCTCCGGGGCCCGCTGGCGGTCCTGCGCTCGGGCGGCTTCTTCGACCTGCTGATCGCGCAGATCGTGCCCCTGGGCGTCAGCTTCGCCCTCACGCTCATCACCGCGGCCCTCTTGGGACCAGAGCTCCGCGGCGTCCTGACCTACCTCATGACGGGTGCGCTGCTCTGCGGAGCGCTCGCCTTCGGCAGCCTCCACGTCCCCGTGGTGGAGAACCTGCGCACCGGTGACCGCAGCGCCTTCCGGCACGGCGTCCGCCTCGTGGGGATGTTGTCGGCCGTGCTGTGCCTGACTGGCCTGGCGCTCGTCGTCCTGAGCCCGTCCGGCTCGGGCGTCACCAGGACGGGCTGGGTCCTCGTCGGCGGCGCTCTCGTCGTCGTCCAGCTCTTCTCCGGCCGCGTCCTGCAAGGTCTCGCCCGCAACCGCGAGTACCAGACCACGGTCGTCGTCCAGAGCCTGCTCTACCTGCTGGGCGCCGGCGCGACGCTGCTGACGACCCGGTCGCCGCTGGCGGTGTTCGCGGCCTGGTCGGTGTCGGTGGTGGCCGGCGTGGGGCTGTCGGCGTTCTACCTGCGGCGTCACTTCCGGCAGGCCGGGCCATGGGTGTGGAGCGGCAGTCCCTGGGGGCGGTTCGTCCGCTCGGCGACGGCCAACAACATCGGCAGCATCGGCCAGATGGTGATGCTCCGGGCCGACGTCCTGGTCGTCGCCGTCCTGGTGGGCCCGGCCGCGGCCGGCGTCTACGGCCTCGCCCTCTCCCTGACCGAGCTGGCGCTCATCCTGCCCGAGGTCTTCGCCCTGTCGGTCTTCGCCGGCCGGGCCCGACTGGACCTGGAACGCTGGGCCGTCGAGCTGCACCGGACCTTCCGCCTGAACCTGGTGCTCTCGGTCGTCGCCGCAGTGGCCATCGCCGGGACCGCCGTCCTGCTCACGCTGGGACCGCTGTCGGCCTACGACGGGCTGGTCGCGCTCGTGCTCATCGTGCTCCCAGGGGCGGTCCTCGCCGGGTATTCGCGCGTCGCGCTCAGCGGCCTCCAGGCACTGGGGGAAGGCTCCCGCGTCTGGGTTTTCGGCGTCCTGGCGCTCGCGCTCTCCGCGGGGTACGTCCCCGCGGCGCTGCTGGGCGGTTCCGTCGGAACCGCCGTGATGTCGAGCGCCGCCTACGCGGTCACCGCCGTCTACCTCCGGCGAAGCCTGGCCTCGGCACTCCCCGGGAGGGTGCGATGACGCGCACGTCGGTGGTCGTGGTGGCGTTCCGGTCCGCCGACCACCTCGAGCGCGGGCTGCCCCCTGTGATGGCCGACCCCGATGTCGGCGACATCGTCGTCGTGGACTGCAGCAGCGACCCGCGCACCGCGGAGGTCGTCGCGCGGACCGGCGGCCGCGTCCGCTACGTCGACCCCGGCGAGAACCTCGGCTTCGCCCGGGGCTGCAACCTCGGATACCGCTTGACCGGCGATCCCGTCGTCACCTTCCTCAACCCCGACGTACTGCTCCAACGGGGACTGGGCGAGCTGGTGAAGGCCTGCCTGACCGACGGCTCGATGGTCGCCGGCGGTGGACTGGCAAGTGGCACCGACGAGAGCCTGCTGCTGAACGCGCGCCGGCCGGCCACACTGCGCAACGAGCTGGGCCGGGCCGTCCTGGGGGCGCGCGCCTCCCAGGACCGGAGGCAGTTCGGGACGGCGACCACGCCCGTCGCCCAGGTGGACGGCGCCTTCCTCATGGCGGCGCGGACGTTCCTCGACGAGCTCCAGGGCTTCGACGAACGGTTCGAGCTCTACTTCGAGGACGTGGACCTGTGCCACCGCGCGCGCGAGCGGGGGCATGTCGTCATGGACACCCGCCGGTACGGCATCCACGCGGGCGGGGCGAGCTCACGGACGGTGGCCGCCCCGTCGTACTGGGTCTTCCGCGTCTCCCGCGTCCGCTACTTCGCGAAGCGAGCGGGCCTGCCCGGCGCCGGGGCAGCCGTGCTCATCTCCGCCGTCGAGCTGGTGGTCAGGACCGTCACACGGCAGCCGGAGGGCTGGTCGGTGCGGCTGCGGGCGCTGCTCCTGGCCGGCCAGGAGCTCGTCCGGCCGGGCAGCGTGCGCGTGCTCCCGGGGAAGGAGTGAGAGCGACGTGACCACGGCCCTGCTCATCGCCGGCTGCATCGCGCTGTTCGTGCCGAGCTATCTGCGCTTCGGCCTCCTGCACCCCTTGCCCATCACGGTCGCGCTGTGGCTGTCCATCGCTCTGCTCTTCGCCGCCCACCCGGCGGATCTGCGGCCCCCCGCCCTGCGGGTGGTCGTGGCGATCCTCCTGGGCCTGAGCGCGCTCGCCGCGGGACCGCTGCTGCTCGGCAGGTCACGCCGCTCGGAGCGCACCCTGCCTCCTGCCGAGGAGGCCGGCCCCCCGGTCGCCCTGCGGATGCACGTCGGCCGCCTGGTTCTCGTCACCCTCGCGGTTCTGGCGGCCGTCGGCTGGGGCGTCCTCCAGTACCGCAACGCGGTCTCCGCGGCGCTGGGCCGTCCCTTCGACCAGGTGGACGCGAAGCTGATCCGGTGGGCCGAGCTCTACGGCGACCTGACGCTCAGCGGCAAGGCCGGCGTGGCGCTCGCCCTCGCACCGTTGCTCGGTGGGTTCGCGGTCATCGGCGGCCTCTGCCACCGGTGGTGGTGGTACCTGCTCCTCCCCGTGGCCCTTGCCGCAACCATGCAGTCGCCATCCCGGACGGCCACCCTCACGGTGGTCGTGACGACCGTCTTCTTCTTCGTCCTCTTGTCGCGGACGCCGGGCGTGCCTCGACGACGGCACCGGGTCGCGTCCTCGCGGTGGCGCACGATCGCCCTGTTCTCGCTCGCGGGCGGGCTCGGCCTGGCGTACTTCGGCTTCACCGGGCAGCAACTGGACAAGGCCGACCTCACGCCCGGGCTCCGCGTTGCGGGATGGCTCCCGGACGCCCTCGTGCAGCCGATGCTGTATCAGCTCGGCAGCGTCAGCGCCTTCTCTGCCGCCCTGGCCGAACCGTCCGACGGCAGCGGACCGTACGGCGCCTTCGGCCGGTCGATCTACGCCGTCGTGAAGCTGGTCCAGGTCTCCGGCGTCCACCTCCCCACTCCGGCGCCGTACGCCAGCTATGTCGAGATGCCGGTGCCGTTCAACACCTACACGGCGTTCGGGGACGCCTACTTCGACCTCGGGCTGGCCGGCGTCCTCGTCCTCTTCCTCGTCACGGGCCTGGTTCTCCACGGGCTCACGATCTGGCCGCGTCCCGGGCACCCCGGCTCCACGTGGGCGCTGAGCCTGCTGACGGCGGTGCTCGTGGCCACGCCCATCCACATGCGTCTCCTGGACGGCGACATCCTCATCCCCGCCGCACTCGGCTGCGCGATGGTCGCGTTCGTGCTCCGGCCGGTGCGCGTCCCGGCCGCGCAGGACCCCCCGGGCGTCCCGGCCGGGGACGACGGGGCAGCGGCGGGTGAACCACCGGGCGGCGCGCCGTCCGACGGGACGTCGGACCGGTCGGGGCACGAGATGGAGGCGCACGGCCGATGAATGACGAGCACGGGGAGACCGACGTCCCGGATCGTCCGGTCACGGTGGGTCTGGTCACCAGCGTCGGCCGGACGCTGGACGCGTTCTTCCCGGCGATCGTCGAGCGACTCGAGGAGCAGGGCTTCTGCGTCTCCGCGGCGAGCGGGACCGAGTCCCGGATGCCGCGATGGACCCGGCTCGACGGGTTCAGCCAGCGGCCCTCCCTGCACGTCCCCACGGCGATCCGTGCCGTCCGGGCGTGGTCGCGGGAACACGACCACGACGTCGTCATCACGAACACCGCCACCGCGTCCGCACTGGTGCGTGCTGCTCGCCTGCCCGCCCCGGTCGTGTACTTCTGCCACGGCCTGCACTGGAACCTGGAGACCGCGCTGAGCGCGCGTCCGTGGCAGCTGGTGGAAAGGGCCCTGCTTCCCCGGACGGCGGCGGTCATCACGATCAACCGCGACGACGAGGCATGGTTCCGACGGCACGCCGGGCCACCGGTCCACCGGCTGCGCTACGGCGTCGGGGTGCCTCTGGACGACTATCCCGCCTCGGGCGTCCCGGACGGGGGTCCGCACCTGCTGTGGGTCGGTGACTTCACTCCGCGGAAGCGGCCGGCGCTGGCGGTCGCGGTGATCAGGCAGCTGGTCGACCGGGGCTGCGACGTCCGGCTGCGCATGGTCGGCGACGGGCCGCTGCACGCGAGCGTCGTCCGGGAGATCGCCGCGCAGGGGCTCGCGGACCTGATCCGGGCGGACGGGCGTGCTCCCGTCGCCCCGGCGCTGGCCTCGGCCACTGCGCTGCTCCACACCGCCGAGTGGGAAGGGCTTCCGCGGGTGGCGCTCGAGGCGGCGGCTGTGGGCCGCTGGAGCTACGGCTTCGACGTGAAGGGCCTCCGCGATGCGCCTCTGGTCAGGCTGGTCCCCGACGCCGATGTCGATGCCCTGGCACGGCTGATCCAGGACGACGACGCGAGGGGCGCCCTCCACGACGTGCCGGACGTGCGGAGCGCGCTCAGCGTCACCGCCGCGGCCGACGGCATCGGTGCGGCGATCCTGGAGACGCTGGGCCGGCCGGTTCCCGCCCGTCAGGACGGGGGCTCGCCGCCCCGCTGAACCACGGCCCGCCGGGGCGTCAGGAGGAGCGGCGCCAGGGCGGGAAGAAGCCCGCCGTCTCGCCGGTTCCGGCCAGCTCGCGATAGCGGGTGCGGTCGTGGACGATCTTGGCGATGTGGAACGGCCGCGGATCACCCGAAGGGTCGAAGCGGCGCTTGAACACGTAGAGCGACGAGACCTCCGAGCCGCCGAACCCGCCGCCCAGGTGGAAATGGGTCATGCCCCCGGCCTGCGCCCATTCCGCGGCCGCCAGGAAACAGCGGTTCGAGGCGCCGATCGAGCGCGCCGCCTCGGCCGAGGCGCCCAGGTGGTAGTGCAGCCGCGTTCCCTCGGCGAAGCAGAGGAGCGAGGCGACCAGCCGGCCGTCGAGTCGTCCCTCGACGAGGACCGGCCGCAGCGTCTCCCGCTCGGCCAGCAGGGAGTCCCAGTACTCGGCCGGGAAGTAGAAGAAGGGGTCGGCGTGCTGCCGGCGCATCGTGGTGACGTAGAGCTCGCGAAACTCGGCCAGCGACGACGGCCGTGACACGACGCCGACCTCGAGGTGGGCACGGTCGGCCCGGCGGGCAGCTCGCCGATGGTGCGCGTGCATGCCCGCCATGAGGTCCCGGCCGGCGGAGACATCCCACGCGACGGTGGAGCCGGCGTGGACGACCTCGGCGGTGGCCGGCACCAGCCGGTGATTGTCGAGCAGGGGGTGCAGGCGCAGGAATGTGGCGACGACGCCGTTGGCCCGCGCCCAGGCATCCAGCGCACGGCCGAACGCGGCGCGCCCGGCGGCCGTCCGGGCCACGGGACCCCCGTACCCGTAAGCACTCGTGGCGTCCCAGCCGGCTCCGTGTGGCAGGGGGCGGAGCAGCAGCGGCAGGGCGATCTCACCGGTCCGGTGGCGGAAGTGCAGCAGCACCGGCTCGGTCCCGGCCACCTCGAGCAGGGCCGACGCACGGTGGTAGGCCGCCCGCGTGTACGTGTCGAGCCCGCCGAGACGGGCGACGAGGGCATCCCAGTCCTGCATCGGCACTACATGCACGTCGCCGACCGACCCCGCGGGCCCAGGGGCGTCCGGGAACGGCTGCGGCTCCGGACTGACCACTGTCAGCCGCGCTCGGCATGCCGGCGCCAGGCGAGGCGGCCGACCGGCCCTCGCCGCGCGGGCAGCCGAGAAACGTCCACGTCGCGAGGCTAACGCGGTTGCCCACGCGTCAGAAGGCCTCACGCTGCGTGCTGCCTCGAACGAGCAGCGGACCGGTCCCGTGGTGACGCCTCGCTCATGACCAATGATCGTGAGTGAGACAGCTTCCCTCTGCGGCCCGCGCAAAGTCCTCAGCGGAGACTCGTGGCGCGCACGGGGACGAAGCGGAACGCGTTCGGACATGAACCGATCGTGACGACAGGCCTTTGTGCACTCTGCAGCTCTGTAAACACGATCCGTGATACCCCCAGGTCGGCCCCACATCGGTGCTGCCGGAGCCGGTGGCCCGCACCCCTCGGCGCCCGAACTGCCGCGCGCCGGCGGGGTCACCGCGTCCCCCATCCCCGTTAGCGTCCGCCCCCAAGTCACTCGGCCGAGTGGGTGAACATGCGCGGGACTCCGCAGGGCGGAGCCCCTGGTGGACGGGGAACGGGTGCACCGGAACGTGACATGGCGGTCCCTCCGGGACCGGGTCCACCTCATCGTCGCAGGCCTCCTGCTCGGCCTGGCCGCAGCGGGCCTGCTCAGCTGGTCGGCGGAGCGCACCTACACGTCGTCGACACAGCTGTTCGTGGGAGCCGTGGGCTCCACCGACAGCGCCGGCGCCTACGAAGGCAACCTCTTCTCACAGGAACGCGTCGCGTCCTACCCGCAGATCATCACCTCGCCGGACCTGGCCAAGCTCGTCGTCGACGACCTGAACCTGCCGCTCTCCGCCACAGAGCTCGCGGCGAAGGTGACGGCCTCCGCGGTGCCCCAGACCGTCGTCCTCGACGTCCAGGTCACCGACACCTCGCCCCAGCGCGCCCAGGCGATCGCCGCCTCCGTGGGCCGCCAGTTCACCAAGCTGGTGACCGGACTGGAGACGCCCGCCGGGGCGACCTCGTCCACCGTCGACGTGCGAACCATCCGGACTCCGGACTTCAACCCGGAACCGGTGAGTCCGGACGTGTTCGGCAACCTCTGGAGGGGCGCCGCCATCGGCCTGGTCCTGGGCACGGGGCTGGCCCTGCTCCGGGCCAGGACCGATCGGACGGTCCGCGACGACGAGGACGTCGAGGAGGCGGCGGGCGCGCACGTGGTCGGGCGGGTGCCGGAGCAGCGGCGGGGCACCCGCTCCCGCCTACCGGCGCACGTCGTCGGCCAGTCCCCGGTCGCCGAGGCCTACCGCGCCCTGCGGGTGAACCTCCGCCACCTCGGAGGTGGCCCCGCGCCCCGGGTCGTCGTCGTGGCGGGCGCGGTGGCGGGCGTCGGCGCCTCGACCGTCGCGGTCAGGCTGGCGGCCTCGCTGGCCACCTCGGGCATGCGCGTCCTGCTGATCGACGCCGACCTGCGGCGGCCGCGCGTGACCCGCTACATGAACCTGCCCGACGGTCCGGGGTTGACCGATGTCCTCACCGGTTCCGCTGAACTGAAGGACGTCGTGCAGGCCTGGCCCGGTGGACGGCTCGCGGTGCTGGCCGCCGGTCCCCTGCCGGCCGATCCCGAGGCCCTGCTGGGGTCGACCCGGATGCGGTCGCTGCTGGACGTGCTGCGCGACCAGTACGACCAGGTGGTCGTCGACGCGCCGCCCCTGCTCGCGGTCGTGGACGGCGCGGTCCTCAGTTCGTTCGCCGACAGCTGCCTCCTCGTGGCCCACGTCGGCCGGACGACGGGCCAGCAGCTGGCCGAGGCGGCGGCGACCGTGACCCGCGTCCACGTCCCCTCCCTCGGTGTCGTCCTCAACCGGGTTCCTCGACGCGCGGCGCTGGGGGTCCGCGGCTATCGCGCCGAGTCCCACCGCCCCAGGACGGAGGCCGCGGTCGCCGCGCAGGCCGCCCATGGCGCTGGGCAACCCACCGCTGGACTCGAGAACCCGTCGGCTCGTCCGGAATGACCGGCATGCCTCCCAGCACTGGCGGCACCACGGGTGCGCGCCCGGCGGACATCGACGGGGCGACCTCTGCACCCGGCCGCACCCCGCTTCGAGATCGGAGACCGGCATGACCGGCGTGACGGGCAAGGATCGCAACGTGCGGTGGAAGCTCATCCGCCTGGCCATGCTGGGCGGCGACCTGATCTCGCTCGGAGCCGGCCTCGTCCTCGCCACAGCGGCCCGCTACGAGGGGTCGCTGGACCAGATGAACGTCAGGGGCCTCATCGTCGGCATGGCCCTGATGACCCTGGTGTTCCCCCTGGCCTCCACGCTGCTGCGGCTGCACCAGGGCCGCTACGCCGTCGGGAGCGCGGAGGAGCTGAAGAGTCTCGGCGCCGCGGTGGGCCTGACCGCGCTCGCGGTGCTCGCCTTCGTCGCGGTGGAGGGCAACCCGCGCCTGCTGCCGTTGAGCGTCCCGGCGATCGCCGCGGTCCTCGCCTTCGTCATCATGATCGGCTTCCGGCTGGCCATCCGGAGCCAGCGCGAGGGCGCCGTCCGCCCGCGGACCGGTCAGCGCACCCTCGTGTTCGGGGCGGGTATCGCCGGCGAGCAGTTGATCCGGTCGATGCTGGCCGACCCGGCGAGCCCGTACCTGCCGGTAGGACTCCTGGACGACGACCCGCGGAAGCGGCACCTCCGCATCCGGGGGGTCCGCATGATGGGCGGGCGCCAGCGCCTGGCCGACGCGGCGGAGACGACCCATGCCGAGGTGGTCGTGATGGCCATCCCGTCGGCGGGCTCGGCCCTCGTCCGCGACATCTCCCAGCTGGCCACCGAGGCGGGCCTCGTGGTGAAGGTCCTCCCCCGCGTGGCGGACCTCCTCAACCGGCGGGTCGGCATCCGGGACGTCCGCGACATCAACGTCGCCGACCTGCTCGGCCGGCGCCAGATCGACACGAACGTCAGCGAGATCGCCCACTACCTGCGCGGCAAGCGGGTGCTGGTCACCGGTGCCGGCGGCTCCATCGGATCCGAGCTGTGCCGCCAGATCCATCAGTTCGAACCGGCCGAGCTGCTCATGCTCGACCGGGACGAGTCCGCCCTGCACGCGCTGCAGCTGTCCATCTTCGGTGAGGCCCGGCTGGACCTCCCGCAGGCCATCCTGGCCGACATCCGCGACGCCGCCACGGTGCGGGCCCTGTTCGCCGAACGCCGTCCCGACGTGGTCTTCCACGCCGCCGCGCTCAAGCACGTGAACATGCTGGAGCAGTACCCGGACGAGGGCTGGAAGACCAACGTCCTCGGCACGCGGAACGTGCTGGCGGCGGCCACCGCGGTGGGCGTCACGCACTTCATCAACATCTCGACGGACAAGGCCGCAGATCCGACCAACGTGCTCGGTCACACCAAGCGGGCCGCGGAACAGCTGACCGCGACCTACGCCCAGCGCGGCAGCGGGCAGTACCTGTCGGTCCGGTTCGGGAACGTGCTGGGCAGCCGGGGATCGGTGCTGGAGACGTTCGCCGCTCAGATCGCGCAGGGCGGGCCGGTCACCATCACCCACCCCGAGGTCACCC
>Ga0308176_10002414_pt1 | contig 11770 bp, 6 predicted proteins | sample PhyCR2_3_FD_203890 | JGI IMG/M metagenome (GOLD analysis project Ga0308176, IMG submission 203890) | Soil microbial communities from UC Gill Tract Community Farm, Albany, California, United States - DLSLS.C.R2 | ecosystem: Environmental > Terrestrial > Soil > Agricultural land | place: USA... | reverse complement strand
CCGCGCCCCGCCCAGCACCCCAACGACACCCAGGCCCCCGACGTTGGCCCGGCCGGTGACCCGCGCGAGGAGCCGGGCTGGCTGCGCGGCTACGGGACGGTGCCGGCCGGCTGGGTGCGCGACCTGATCGCCGGGCTGCCTCCGAAGGCCAAGGCCTGGGTGCGCCGGCTCTACCGGCACCCGCTGACCGGGCAGCTGGTCGCCTTGGACTCCAAGCGCCGGACCTTCAAGCACGGCATCCGCCAGTTCACCGTGCTCCGCGACCAGCTGTGCCGCACCCCCTGGTGCGACGCCCCGATCCGGCACGTGGACCACCCGTTCCCGGTCGCCGAGGGCGGCGAAACCAGCAACGAGAACAGCCAGGGACTGTGCGAGGCCTGCAACTACGCGAAAGAAGCACCCGGCTGGACCGCCCGACCGATGCCCGGGCCGGTGCACACCGTGGTCACCACCACCCCCACCGGGCACGTCTACCACTCCACCGCCCCACCCCTACCCGGACAACCATCCCCCGTCCACCCAGACGCAGAACCGGACCTGGACGCGGGCACGGCCTTGCCGCTGGACCCACTGCTGGACCCGCCAGACGAGGCCCCCGCACCGGCCGGCGAGATCATCCCCGTCGACCCCCTCGACGAACACGACCGCGCGGCACTCCTCGAGCACCTGCTCACCCAGTACGCCGCCTGAGCCGAGTCCCTGCCCGGCCGATTTCAGCGGCGCGAAGCATCGGGCCGACTAGCGATCCTTGACCGTGCCGCTCGAGGACCAGAGCACGCCCAGCGCACCCACGAGCGCTCCCATCGGCCACACCAGGTAGCTGGCCCAGGCGTGCACCTCGAGCTGGTCGGGGATGTGCTGGCCGACCTGGGCGGCCGCCAGTGCGGCCTGCGGGTTCCCGGGGCCGAGGGCGTGCCCGAGCAACGCCATCACGGTCGCGGCGAGCGCCGCGCCGGGCACCAGCAGCAGGGTGGTGAGCAGGTAGTCGCGCGAGCGCCACCAGGTCAGGCACAGCCCGCTGATGATCCCGACCACCGCGGCGATGACGGCGAACCAGCCGTCGCCGTTGAACTCGTTGCCGAGCTGCAGCTCGCTCATCGTGCCGCCGCCGTGCGTCTTGGTGAACAGGCCCGGCTGCACCAGCAGCCACCACGCCACCCCGCACAGCACGCCCAGCACCAGGTAGGTGCCCAGCACCGCTGCGACGTCTTCGAGCGGACGCCTGCCCCGGACCCCCGCCTGTTCTGCGGCCGCCTCGTCGGCCTGCGGGACGCTCACGCGGAGGTCAGGCAGTGCGGACCGAGCAGCGCCTTGAGGTCGGCGAACAGCGCCGGTGTCGGGGAGACCCGGAGTCGGTCGTCGATCCGCAGGACGGTGGTGGCGGTCTTGGTCATGAGTCGCAAGCGTACTTCGGTCATCCCGGGGTGCGTGCCGAGGACGTCCTTCAGCTGCTCGACGACCGGCGCGGTGCAACGGGTGGACGGCAGGGTGATCACCACCGGCCCCGTCGGGCCCGTGGACAGGTCGGGGAGGCTGACCTCCTGGCCGTGCAGCTCGGGCTGGTCCTTCGACCGGGAGAGCCGCCCCTTGACCGTGATGATGGCGTCCTCGGTCAGCAGCGTGCTGGCCAGCTGGTAGGCGCTCGGGAACAGCAGCACGTCGATGCCACCCTCGAGGTCCTCCAGGGTGATCATCGCCCATGGGTCGCCGCGCTTGGTGATCTTGCGCTGCACGCTGGTGACCAGGCCGCAGATGGTCACCGTGGCGCCGTCCGGCCGGTCCTCGTCGGTGAGCAGCTGGCCGACCGTGCAGTCGCTGCCGCTGGACAGGATGTGCTCGAGGCCGAGCAGCGGATGGTCGGAGACGTAGAGCCCGAGCATGTCGCGCTCGTGGGCGAGCAACGTCGTCTTGTCCCACTCGTCGATGTCGGGGATCACCACCGCCATGTCGAAGGCGGCCTCCGAGCCCGCATCGAGGTCGTCGAACAGTGAGTCCTGACCGCCGCCGGAGTCCCGCTTGATGGTGGCGTACCGCTCGGCGGCCTCCTCGTGGATAGCCACCAGGGCGCGGCGCTTGTGCTTCATGTCGTCGAAGGCACCGGCCTTGGCCAGGGACTCGATGACCCGCTTGTTGCAGACCTGGGCTGGCACCTTCTCCATGAAGTCGTTGAAGTCCGCGTAGCGGCCCTTCTCCTCCCGCGCCGAGACGATGCCGTCGACCACGTTGCCGCCCACGTTGCGGATCGCCGACAGGCCGAAGCGGATGTCGTTGCCCACCGGGGTGAAGTTCGCGGCCGACTCGTTGACGTCGGGCGGCAGCACCTGGATCTTCATCCGCCGGCACTCGTTGAGGTAGATCGCCGACTTGTCCTTGTCGTCCTTGACCGAGGTGAGCAGGGCCGCCATGTACTCGGCCGGGTAGTGCGCCTTGAGGTAGGCGGTCCAGTAGGAGACCAGGCCGTACGCCGCGGTGTGCGCCTTGTTGAAGGCGTAGTCGGAGAACGGGACCAGGACGTCCCAGAGCGCCTTGACCGCCCCGTTGGAGTACCCATTGGCCTTCATGCCCTCCGAGAAGGGCACGAACTCCTTGTCGAGGATCTCCTTCTTCTTCTTCCCCATCGCCCGGCGCAGCAGGTCCGCTTGTCCCAGCGAGTAGCCGGCCAGCTTCTGGGCCACCGCCATGACCTGCTCCTGGTAGACGATCAGGCCGTACGTCGTGTCGAGGATGTCGCGCAGCGGCTCCTCGAGCTCGGGGTGGATCGGGGTGATGTCCTGCTTGCCGTTCTTGCGCAGCGCGTAGTTGGTGTGGGAGTCCACGCCCATCGGGCCCGGTCGGTAGAGCGCGAGAACCGCGGAGATGTCCTCGAAGTTGTCGGGGCGCATCAGCCGCAGCAGCGCCCGCATCGGTCCGCCGTCGAGCTGGAACACACCCAGCGTGTCGCCACGGGTGAGCAGGTCGTAGGAGGGCCGGTCGTCGAGGGGCAGGTCCTCGAGGACGAGCTGCTCCCCCCGGTTGGCCTCGATGTTCTTGACCGCGTCGTCGAGGATCGTGAGGTTGCGCAGCCCCAGGAAGTCCATCTTGATGAGGCCGAGGTTCTCGCACGTCGGGTAGTCGAGCTGCGTGATCATCGAGCCGTCGGAGGGGCGACGCAGCAGCGGGATCACGTCGACCAGCGGCTCGCTCGACATGATCACGCCGGCCGCGTGCACGCCCCACTGCCGCTTGAGGCCCTCGATGCCGATCGCGGTGTCCACGACCCGCTTGACGTCGCCGTCGGACTCGTAGAGGGCTCGGAACTCGCCGCCTTCGCCGTACCTCTTGTGCTCCGGGTCGAAGATGCCCGTCAGCGGGACGTCCTTGCCCATCACCGCAGCCGGCATCGCCTTGGTGATCCGGTCCCCCATCGCGAACGGGTAGCCGAGTATGCGGGAGGAGTCCTTGACCGCCTGCTTGGCCTTGATGGTGCCGTAGGTGACGATGTAGCTGACCCGGTCGTCGCCGTACTTCTCGGTGACGTAGCGGATCACCTCCGACCGGCGCCGGTCGTCGAAGTCGACGTCGAAGTCGGGCATCGACACGCGGTCGGGGTTGAGGAACCGCTCGAAGATCAGGCCGTGCTTGAGCGGGTCGAGGTCGGTGATCCGGATCGCGTAGGCGACCATCGAACCGGCGCCAGAGCCACGGCCGGGGCCGACACGGATGCCGTTGTCCTTGGCCCAGTTGATGAAGTCGGCGACCACCAGGAAGTAGCCGGAGAACCCCATCTGGGTGATCACGCCGAGCTCGTAGTCGGCCTGCTTGCGGACCTCGTCCGGGACACCGGAGGGGTAACGCAGGTCCAGGCCCTTCTCGACCTCCTTGACCAGCCAGGAGTCCTCGTTCTCACCCGGCGGGCAGGGGAACCGGGGCATGTACTTGCCGACGCCCTCGGTGAAGGAGACGTCGCACCGCTCGGCGATCAGCAGCGTGTTGTCGCAGGCCTCGCGCAGGGCGTACTTCCCGTCCCAGAGGTCGCGCATCTCCTGGGCGGACTTGATGTAGTAGCCGTCGCCGCTGAACGCGAACCGCTGCCCGGGCCCGTCGCCCGCCGGGATGTCCATGGTGCTGCCGGAGTTGATGCACAGCAGGTGCTCCTGGGAAGGAGCGTCCTCACGGTTGACGTAGTGCGAGTCGTTGGTGGCCAGCAGCGGGATGCGCAGGTCCTTGGCCAGCCGGAGCAGCCCGTCCCGGACCCGGTTCTCGATGCTGAGGCCGTGGTCCATCAGCTCGAGGAAGTAGTTCTCCCGACCGAGGATGTCCTGGAAGTCCCCGGCCGCCTTGCGGGCCGCCTCGTAGTTGCCGTAGCGCAGGTGCACCTGCACCTCGCCGCTCGGGCAGCCGGTGGTGCCGATGATGCCCTTGCCGTGCTGGGCCAGCAGCTCCCGGTCCATGCGCGGCTGCTTGAAGAAGCCGTCGCGCCATGCCCCGGTCGAGAGCCGGAACAGGTTGTGCATGCCCTCGGTGGTCTCCGAGAGCAGCGTCATGTGCGTGTAGGCGCCGCGGGCGGACACGTCGTCGGGGCCGCCGTCGTAGAAGTTGACACCCTTGCGGTCGAACCGGGAGATGTTCGGCGTGAAGTAGGCCTCGATGCCGATGATCGGCTTGACCCCGGCCGCGGTCGCCTTCTTGTAGAACTCGTAGGCGCCGAACAGGTTTCCGTGGTCGGTCATCGCCACCGCGGGCATCCCGAGCTCCGCCACCCGCTCGGCCAGCGCACCGAGCCTGGCGGCTCCGTCGAGCATGGAGTACTCGGTGTGCACGTGGAGGTGGACGAAGGAGTCGCCCGTCGATCCGGACCCGGCTGACATGGAGTGGGGACCGCCCCTTCCCGGACTGTGAGGCCGCACGCTGACATCGGCCGGGGAGCACCCACGGCCGTACTTCTGGGGGAAGGACAGACAGCCTACGGCAACCGGGAGCCGGTGTCGGGGAGACCCGCCCTATCCCTCGTGACGGATCGTGTCACCGTCCACCGACAGTTCTCGGGGCGTCACAAGGGACCGTCGTTCAGAGCGCGCAGCCGTCCGGGCCGCAAGCGCCGCCGTCGGTCGGGCCGGCCATCTGGAGGGCCGGCCGGCTCTCCTCCCAGGCGCGCTCCAGCACCTGCAGCAGCTGCTCGGCAGGCTGGGCACCCGACACGCCATACCGCCGGTCCACGACGAAGAACGGCACGCCGCTGATCCCCAGCGCCCGCGCCTCGTCCTCCTCCGCGCGTACGGCGTCGGCATGCCGCCCGCTGTCCAGGGCCTCCGCAACCTCGTCGCTGTCGAGGCCCGCCTCGGCGGCCAGCCGGACCAGCGTGTCCCGGTCCCCGACCGGCTCGCCCTCGGTGAAGTAGGCGCGCAGCAGGCGCTCCTTGACCTGGTCCTGCACCCCCCGCTCCGCGGCGAGGTGGATCACCTGGTGCGCCGCGAAGGTGTTGGCAGCCACGGCGCGGTCGAAGCGGAAGTCGAGGCCCTCGGCGGCCGCCGCCTCGGTCATCGAGTCGAGCATCTGCTGGGCACCGGCACGGCTGGTGCCGTACTTGCGGGCCAGCCGGTCGGCGTAGTCGGGTCCCTCTCCGGTCGCGGCGGACCGGGCGCCGGGGTCGAGCTCGAAGGCGCGCCACTCCACCTCGACCTGGTCGGCGTGGGCGAACCGGCCCAGCGCCTCCTCGAACCGGCGCTTGCCGATGTAGCACCACGGGCAGACGACGTCGGACCAGATCTCGACCAACATGTGCGCTCCTCTTCTCGCTCGGTACGTCCACAGGAGGAACCAACCGCCTGGATCCCGATATTCCCCTCAGGGGCGCCGCGCCATCCTTTGGCACAGGGTGAGGTCGTGCTCCGCTGTGACCGGACCGGGCTCAGTACTCATCACGGAGCGTGTCGAGCGCCCGCTCGAGGTCATCGGGATAGGCGGAGGCGTACTCGACGTACTCCCCGCTGTCCGGGTGCTCGAAGCCGAGACGTACGGCGTGCAGCCACTGCCGGCTGAGTCCGACCCGCTGCGCGAGGACCGGGTCGGCGCCATAGGTGAGGTCGCCCACGCACGGGTGCTTCAGGGCCGCCATGTGCACCCGGATCTGGTGCGTCCGACCGGTCTCGAGGTGCACCTCGAGCAGGCTCGCGAAGCGGTGCGCCTCCAGCGTCTCGTAGTGGGTGACGCTGTTCTTGCCGCCTGCCATCACCGCGAACTTGTAGTCGTGCTTCGGATGACGCCCGATCGGCGCGTCCACGGTGCCGCGCAGCGGGTCGGGGTGCCCCTGGACCAGCGCGTGGTAGGTCTTGTCGACGGTCCGGTTGCGGAAGGCGTTCTTGAGCAGGCTGTAGGCGTGCTCGGACTTGGCGATCACCATCACGCCCGAGGTACCCACGTCGAGGCGCTGCACGATGCCCTGCCGCTCGGCGGCGCCGCTGGTCGCGATCGCGAAGCCGGCACCGGCCAGGTGGCCGACCACGGTCGGCCCGGACCAGCCGGGGCTCGGGTGCACCGCCACGCCCACGGGCTTGTCGATCACCACGATGGCGTCGTCGTCGTGGATGATCTTGATGCCCTCGACCACCTCGGGGACCACCGCGGCCGGGTCGGTCATCGCGGGGATCTCCACGTCGAGCATGGACCCGGCATCGACGCGGGCGGACTTCGCCGGGGTGTCCCCGTCCAGGGTCACGTGACCGGCCGAGATCAGCTCGGTCGCCCGGGATCTGGAGAACCCGAACATCCGCGCCAGCGCGGCGTCGAGCCGCTCACCGGCCAGCCCTTCCGGCACGGGGACGGTGCGCCGTTCCATGTCGCCGGCCCCGGTCACGAGCGGGAGGACTCCTCGCGAGTCCGCGTCCCGTTCACCCGCACCCCGCGCAGCGACTGGATGATGATCAGGGCCGCGGCCACGTTGATGCACGCGTCCGCGACGTTGAACACCGGCCAGTGCGGGAAGCTCAGGAAGTCCACGACGTGGCCCTGGAACGGCGCGGGCTGCCGGAACAACCGGTCGGTCAGGTTGCCGGCCACCCCGGCCAGCAGCAGGCCGAGCGCCACCGCCCAGGCGGGGGAGGCGACCCGGCGGGCCACCCAGACGACCACCACCGCGGCGACGATCGCGATCGCGGTGAGCGCGGCGGTGTACGACGTCGCGGTGCTGAACGCGGCTCCCGAGTTGCGGGTCAGGGCGAGCGTGAAGAAGTCCCCGACCACGTGCACCGGCGCACGGTCGGAGAGGAAGGCGACCGCGAGGACCTTGCTCACCACGTCCAGTGCGTAGGCGGCGGCGGCCACCGCCGCAAACAGCAGCAGGCACCGGAGCCGTGGCCGGTGGGGACGGGGGGCGGGCTGGTCCTGGAGATCGGGGTCGCTGGGGCTCAGCGACGCTCCTCGCGCTGCTTGCATGACAAGCACAGTGTTGCACGCGGGAACGCCATCAGCCGCATCTTGCCGACCGGTTGGCCGCAGCGCTCGCAGATGCCGTAGCTGCCGTCGTCGATGCGCGCCAGCGCGTGCTCGGTCTGGGCCAGCATCAGCCGCGCGTTGTTGGCCAGCGACATCTCGTGGTCCCGTTCGAAGGAGGCGGAGCCCACGTCTGCCTGGTCGTTTCCGGCGCCGTCCCCGGCGTCGCGCATCAGGTCGTGCAGCTCGACCTCGGCCATGTTGAGCTCCGCGCGCAGCCGTTCCCTTTCCGAGGTCAGCTCACCGCGCACCTCGGCCAGCTCCTTGACGGTCCACGGCTTCTCGTCGGACTTGACCGCGAGCTTCTTGGCAGCGGCGGAGGTGCGGGTCCTCGCCGTCGCTGTCTTGGTGGTGGTCTTCGCGGACGTCGCCGCCTTCGCCCCCGCCTTCTTCGCCGTCTTCTTGGCGGACGCCCTCTTCTCCGGCGCCTTCTGCTCGGCCTTCGTCACGGTTGCCCTCTTCGACGTCGCGGTCGGCTTCCGCGTGGAAGCCTTCTTGCTGGGTGCCGCGGACTTCTTCACGGCCGTCCCGGGTCTGGTGCTGCCGGACTTCTTGGCGGCGGACCTCGCGGATCCAGCGGCCGTCTTCTTGCTCGTCCTCGACGTGCTCGACCTGCTGGTCGAGGCGGCCTCGCTGGCCTTCGCGGACTTGGTCGTCTGCGTGGCCTTCCTCGTGGTCGCGCGTGCCATGACGAGCCCCCTTAGTAAGCAAAATCGTGTGGCCGCTGCCACACAACGTGCGGAGAGGATATGCCTCCCCGGGGCGGGCGGCAACAGGTCATGTCGGCTCGTCGCCAAGTTCTTCGGGTCCGCACAGCAAACCGCCCGAAGCGCCACGGAAACCCCGGTGAGGACCAGCCGCGGCATCTGGCAGAATCGAGGTACCGCAAGGCGACGACGGGCCGAGTAGCCCCGAGCACAGCCACGAGCGACCCGGGGACGGTGGAAGCCCGGGGGTGATGTCCGGGGCGAAGATCATCCCCGAGCCGCCGGAAGAGCTCCCCTTGCGGGGAGGGTAGAACCGGCAGCGGTGAGCGCACGAGAGGGCGGTCCCGCTGGGGCCGCCAAGGAGGGTGGTACCGCGGGAGTGGCCGACGGCCGGTCTCGTCCCTTCGAACCAACGAGAGCCGGCGTGCCGGCCCAGCGGCGAAGGACAGATCCACGTTGACCGAGTACCACCCCGTCCCGGCCCAGGTCGACCTCCCGTCCCTCGAGCGTGAGGTGCTCGACTTCTGGCGGGAGCACCGGACCTTCGAGCGTTCCCTGGACCGCAACCGCGGCGCCGCCAGGTGGACCTTCTACGAGGGCCCGCCCACCGCCAACGGCATGCCCGGGACCCACCACGTCGAGGCCCGGGTGTTCAAGGATGTCTTCCCGCGGTTCAAGACCATGCAGGGCTACTTCGTCGAGCGGAAGGCGGGCTGGGACTGCCACGGCCTCCCGGTCGAGCTGGCCGTCGAGAAGGAGCTCGGCTTCTCGGGCAAGCAGGACATCGAGGCGTACGGCGTCGCCGAGTTCAACGCCCGGTGCCGCGAATCGGTGCTGCGCCACGTCGACGCGTTCGAGCAGATGACCGAGCGGATGGGCTACTGGGTGGACACCCGCACGCCGTACCGCACCATGGACTCCTCCTACGTCGAGTCGGTGTGGTGGGCGCTCAAGCAGATCCACGGTGCCGGGCTCCTCGTCGAGGACTACCGCGTCGCGCCGTACTGCCCCCGCTGCGGCACCGGGCTGTCCGACCACGAGCTCGCGCAGGGCTACGAGACCGTGGTCGACCCGTCGGTGTACGTGCGGTTCCCGCTCACCTCGGGCCCGTACGCCGGCTCTGCCGACTCTCCTGGGGCCAGTCTGCTGGTGTGGACCACGACCCCGTGGACGCTGGTGTCGAACACCGCCGTCGCTGTGCACCCGGGCGTGGACTACGTGGTGGCCAGCAACGGCAACGAGACGCTGGTCGTGGCGCAGCCGCTGTTCGAGTCGGTGCTCGGCGAGGGCTGGACGGTGGAGGACACCGTCACCGGCAAGGACATGGAGCGGTGGACCTATCAACGCCCCTTTGAGCTCGTCGACTTCCCCGAGCCGGCCTGGTTCGTCGTGCTCGCCGACTACGTCACCACCGACGACGGCACCGGGCTGGTGCACCAGTCCCCGGCCTTCGGCGCCGACGACATGGCGGTGGCCCGCAGCTACGGCCTGCCGGTGGTCAACCCGGTCGAGGCCAACGGCCGGTTCGCCGACGACCTCCCCCTGGTGGGCGGCCAGTTCTTCAAGCACGCCGACACCGACCTGGTCAAGGACCTGGAGCGCCGGGGGCTGCTGTTCCGGCACGTGCCGTACGAGCACTCCTACCCGCACTGCTGGCGCTGCCACACCGCGCTGATGTACTACGCGCAGCCGTCCTGGTACGTCCGCACCACCCAGGTCAAGGATGCCCTGCTGCGCGAGAACGGCAACACCACGTGGTACCCGGAGACCATCAAGTGGGGCCGCTACGGGGACTGGCTGGAGAACAACATCGACTGGGCGCTGTCCCGCAGCCGCTACTGGGGCACTCCCCTGCCGGTGTGGCGCTGCGAGGACGGGCACCAGACCTGGGTCGGCTCGCTGACCGAGCTGTCCGAGCTCACGGGCACCGACCAGTCCCGGCTCGACCCGCACCGGCCGTACGTCGACGAGGTGACCTTCGCCTGCCCCCACCGCCCGGAGGGCGACGATCGAGCACCGTGTGACTTGGAGGCCCGCCGCGTCCCGGAGGTGATCGACGCCTGGTTCGACAGCGGCTCCATGCCGTTCGCGCAGTGGGGCTACCCCCACCTGGCCGGCTCCGCGGAGCGCTTCGAGGAGGCCTACCCGGCGGACTTCATCTGCGAGGCGATCGACCAGACCCGCGGCTGGTTCTACACGCTGATGGCGATCGGGACACTGGTGTTCGACCGGTCCTCCTACCGCAACGTGCTCTGTCTCGGCCACATCCTCGCCGAGGACGGCCGGAAGATGTCCAAGCACCTGGGCAACGTCTTGGAGCCGATGCCGCTGATGGAGCGGCACGGCGCGGACGCGGTGCGCTGGTTCATGGCAGCGTCCGGGTCACCGTGGGCCGCGCGGCGGGTGGGCGACGGCCCACTGCAGGAGGTCGTCCGCAAGGTGCTGCTCACCTACTGGAACACGGTCGCCTTCCACGCGCTGTACGCCCGCGCGGCGCAGTGGGTTCCCGGTGGCGAGGTGCCGCCGGTGGCCGAGCGGCCGGTGCTGGACCGCTGGCTGCACGCCGCGACCGCCGGGCTGGTGGCGGACGTGACCGCGGCGCTGGACGACTTCGACACCCAGCGGACCGGGTCGCTGCTCAGCGGGTTCGTCGACGACCTGTCCAACTGGTACGTGCGCCGGTCCCGCCGCCGGTTCTGGGACGGTGACCCGGCGGCGCTGACCACCCTCCACGACACGCTCGTCACGCTGACCACGCTGATGGCGCCGCTGACCCCGTTCCTGACCGAACGGGTCTGGCAGGACGTGGTGCGCCCCGTCGACGGCTCCGCGCCGGAGTCGGTGCACCTGGCGCCCTGGCCTATCGCGGATCCCGCCGACGTGGACCAGGAGCTGTCCGCGTCGGTGGCGCTGGCGCGCCGGCTGGTGGAGCTCGGCCGGGCCGCGCGGGCAGACGCCAAGGTGCGCACCCGCCAGCCGCTGCGGCGGGCGTTGGTGGGCACCGCCGCCTGGCACCGGCTCAGCGACGAGCTGCGCGCCGAGGTCGCCGACGAGCTCAACGTCGGCGGGCTCGAGCCGTTGTCGTCCGCGGGCGCCGACCTCGTCGACTTCACCGCGAAGGGCAACTTCCGGGCACTCGGCAAGCGGTTCGCCAAGCAGACGCCGAAGGTGGCGGAGGCGATCGCCGCCGCCGACGCGACCGTGCTGGCCCGCACCCTGCAGGCCGACGGCCGTGCCGTGGTCCTTGTCGGCGGCGAGGACGTCGAGGTGCTGCCCGACGAGGTGATCGTCTCCGAGCGTCCCCGGGAGGGCTGGTCGGTTGTCAACGAGCAGGGCGAGACGGTCGCCCTCGACCTGGAGCTCACCCCGGACCTGGTCCGCGCCGGGCTGGCGCGCGAGGTGGTCCGGCTGGTGCAGGAGGCCCGGAAGAGCTCCGGCTTCGACGTCACCGACCGGGTGACGATGACCTGGCAGGCCGAGGGAGAGACCGCGGAGGCGATGCGTCAGTACGGCGCGCTGGTCGCCGGTGAGGTGCTGGCCGAGGAGATGCGCGAGGAGCCGCCGGTGGAGCAGCCGGTCGCCACCTCGGACGGGAC
>Ga0308176_10002412_pt1 | contig 11771 bp, 10 predicted proteins | sample PhyCR2_3_FD_203890 | JGI IMG/M metagenome (GOLD analysis project Ga0308176, IMG submission 203890) | Soil microbial communities from UC Gill Tract Community Farm, Albany, California, United States - DLSLS.C.R2 | ecosystem: Environmental > Terrestrial > Soil > Agricultural land | place: USA... | reverse complement strand
ACCGCCTCCGCGACCAGCGCCAACCCCGCCGCATGGGTGAGGTTCAAGGCGGCGGCGAGCTCCTCGACCGCGTACTGCGCGACCGCCGGCGTCCCCACGCCGGCCAGCGGTGCCTGGTCGAAGAACCCCGGACCCAACGCCGACGCCAGCCCGCCCCTCCGCTGTGTAGGAAAGGTCGCGGCCGGGTGCTCGTCGGTGACCGGGTGCAGGTCCACCCAGTGCACCGCCAACGCCAGCAGCTCCGCTTCCGCCCGGTCGGCGGTGCGACGCCGCTCCACCACGGCGTTCAGCACCGCCGACGCGTCCAGGTCCCGCACGCCGGGCACGCCGGGTGCGGCCTCGGTGTCGTCGAACGGGGTGCTGGTCATGACAGTCAACCTAGACGCGACCACCGACAGTTTCGCGCGCCGATGACACCGAGAATCGTGTTGTCCACAAGGGGAATCCTCGTCGGCTGGGTCCGCTGGGACCTGTGGAGGTTTCGCGGCCCTCGTCCCTGCCGGTTCGGACACCTCGACCAGCGATCGTGCTCGGTCTGCGAGCCAGGTGCGGTGGAGTCGAGGCCCTCCGGTGTTCAACTCGCCGGGGAAGCGCGGATCAAGCACGCACCCGACCTGCGGCGCGTGGTGGACGCGATGCTCTACATCTCCCACACCGGCTGTCAGCGGCGGTTCCTGCCCGAGTAGTTGGGGCCGCGGACGCGGGTGTGGTCGCAGTTTCGCCGCTCGTCTCGCCACGGGACCTGGGCGCGAGCGCTGACGGTGCTGCACGCGGCCGCACGCGGCCGCACGCGAGGCGGACGGCCGTGCAGAGGCGACGCCCTCGATGGTCCTCATCGACACCCACCTGGCGCGCGGAGCATCCAACGGCGGGTTCAGCTTCCACGCCCGCGGCGGCCCTATGGCCGCACCAGGGGCGCCAAGCGCATCGTGGTGGTCGACGTGACGGGGCTTCCAGTGGGTGCCCTGGTCGTGCCGGCCTTTACCCACGAGAACCGGGACAGCGAGCTGATGCTGGAATACCTGACCCGGCGGGACGTCACCGGGCGGCTCGAGCTGGTCCTCGTGGACCGCGGCGTCACCGCGGCCGCTGCCCGCACGCTCGGCCGGGACCACGGCCTCGAGCTGTGCCGCATTGGGTGGGACGACAAGAAGCCGGTGCTCCGCCCAATCCGCCACCCCGCGCGCGTCGAGGTCGCCCACGGCCGCCTCCGACGCTCGCGCCGACTGGCGAAGTCGTTCGAGAACACCACCACGTCGGCGACCGGCTGGCTCCAGGTCGCCTGCATCGCAACCACCCTGCGCCACCTATCGAGCCCGCGGGTTCCCCGGCGCGTACTTCCCGCCGCCGCCTGAGCGCACGGGGGGAACGCGCGCACGCCATGCGGCAGCCGGTGCGTCCCAGAAGTTCGCGCCCCGCTATCTGCAGTACGGTCCGTTCGTGGCGAAAGGATCGTCGGGGTCGTATGGCTGGCTGGAGGACGATGCTGTCACGGCCTTCGCGGCCGCAGGTTGCGTGACGGTCATGACGGGCAGCTCCCGCGACAACGCGCTCGCCGCAGTCGGTGCGGACATCGAGCACTCCGCCGACGCCACCGAGGTCTCCGGCGCCGACGGGGTCGATTGGATCTCTGCCGCGAGCGAGGACTCCGGGCTCCCCGAGGGGGTGGTCGTCCTCATCGAGGACACAGGGTGGCAAGGCTCCCGTCCCGAGGTTCTGTCACGGCTGTCCAAAAGGGGCGCGGCCGCTTCGGTGTCCTGGAACGTCAACGGCCTGGTGATGTTCAGCAGCGCCCGGCGCGGCAAGGTCCAGGCCAGCTAGGAAGTGCCAGACACCGACGAGGACGCGGCCGAACTCCCCGCCGCACTGCGCCGAGTCTGGGTGCGAGAGCTGGCGCGCGCCGGGCCGGTGGCAGTCGAGATGGCGATGGTTGAGAAGTTCACGGGCATCGCCGTGCCGCCTGACGAGGCGATCGCACGCCCCCGGGTGGCCTACCCCATCACCGAGCCCGTGCTGGCGCTTCGCGTCACTCCCGAAGAGCTGCTCGGGCTGCGGTATCCGTCGCTGGGCGTCGTCGAGGCTGCGCAGGCGGCCTCGGGCGCACAGCGCCGGCTGGTTGCCGAATGGGTGGTGAGGGGCGCACTGGTAGCCGCAGACATTGCGGAGCTGCCGCAGCTGGCATCCACGCTGGAGCAGTTCGGGGGTGGTCGTCCTGTGACCTTGACTGCAGACGCAGACAGCTACCGGCGAGAGGCCGACCGGGGCATCAGCGCCGCCGACTGGGCGCTCAGCGTCGAGAGCGACCTCGACACGTGGGAGCCGCTTCGTCACTGGGGCCCGCGCTACTGGGCGATGGAGGCGCTCGCCTACCTGGCCGTCCCAGACGATTTCGTGGCGGTCCTTGGGGCCAGCTACTGCGCGGGGATCCGCCACGGGCTCGGCAGCGAAACCCACGAGCAGTTCCTTCGAGACGTCGCTGAACGCCTGCGCTCCTGAAAAGTCAACACACGCAACAGGGGCATAGGAGAGTGCATTTGCGCCTCCATGGCTCAACTACCCGAGGAATGGGACACACCCAGTTAGTGCGAGCGGAGCGAACCCCGAGATCAACCCCAAGCCCGCGCGCGTGGTGACCACCGCGCGTAACCGACCTTGGTTCAAGCCCCTCGCCTAGCGGCTCGCCCGTCAGGAGTGCCGCGGCAACGCGGGCACCGCAGCCAGGTCCCGGTCCCCGGTCACGTGCTCGTCGGGGCGACGCTCGTCGCTGTGCTCCGCAGCAGGCTCGCGGTCTCCGGTCTCGCGCTCGTCCGGCTCGCTGCCGCCGGGCTCGAGATCGGAGGGTTCGGGTGGTTCCTCTGGCCCACCGCGGGCGGACTCGAGGGCACCGCAGGCGACGACCAGGGCGATCAGCATCCAGGTCTGCTTGCGGGCCTCCCAGTTGTGCAGCAGGGCGGCGCCGAGCCAGGCGGTGAACACCGCGATCCACATGCCGCGCAGCAGGGGCTCGACCCGGCGCAGGGACAGCAGCGCGGTCACCAGCATCGCCGCGAAGAGCCCGAAGCCGATCACCCCCACCTCCGCCAGAAGGCCGAGGGCGAGGTCGTGCGGGGCCTTGTTCGCGCCCACTGCAGCGACCCGGAAGGCACCGCCGCCGCTACCGAGGATCGGGTTCTCGCGGATCAGCCGGATGGCCTCGGACCAGATCGTCTCGCGCTCGTTGAGGTTGCCGGCACGGATGGCGGCGTCGGTGCCCTCCAGGCGCAGCAGCACCCGGGCCGGGACGAACGGGATCGCCAGCACGCTCACCGCGGCCAGGCCGATGAGCGTGCCGAGGCCGACGCCCTTGTGGTGACGAGTCAGCAGGTAGAACAGGTAGCCCAGCCCCGGGATCATCGACACCAGAGCGGCCCGGGAGCCGGTCACGAGCACGGCGAAGGCGGCGAGGGGGACGTAGGCGACGCAGCCGAGCGCCCACAGCCGTCGCCAGTCACGGAACCGCTCCGGCGGCACCCACATGAGGTACGCCGCCACGGGCACGCTCACCGCCAGGATCATGCCGACGTCGTTGGGGTGGAAGCTGCCGAGGGTCACGCGGCCGTACCGCTCGGACGCGGCACCCCGGACGACGTACCCGACCAGGAGCGCGCACACGGTCACGTAGCTGCCGGCCAGGTAGGTCATCAAGGTGGCCCGCACGCGCTGCGTCGAGTCGACCGTGTCCCAGATGACGAACATCAGCCCGAGAAGCTGCGCGTAGGTGAAGACGCGGCCCTGCGTGGCGCTGCCGTCGACGGTCCAGAGCATGCTCAGGCCGTTCCACACCACGAACAGCAGCGCGAAGAAGTGGGTGGGCCTGGGTTCCCGGAACCGGCCGCTGCTGACCACGGCAGCCACCCACATGACCGCCGCCAGGAGGCCGATCAGCTTGCTGATGCGGCCGAGGCCGGGCAGCGAGAGCACGTTCTCCCACGGCAGCGTGAAGATCATCGCGAGCATCAGCAGGTAGACGATGCGTCTCATCCGTGCCTCCCGTCGAGCAGCAGCTCGAGGTATCTGTCCACTACGAGGTCCTGGGTGTAGCCGGCCCAGCTCTCCGGCGGCGGCGCCGCCACCCGACCGGCGACGCCGTCGGCCAGCGCCTGCGCCAGCGCGTCCACGTCACCCACCGGCACCAGCCGACCGAACCGGCCGCCGTCGAGGATCTGACGGGGTCCGCTGGGGCAGTCGGCGGCCACCACCGGCACGCCGCAGGACATCGCCTCGATGAGCACGCCGGGCGAGCCCTCCCAGCGGGACGGGAGGACGAACAGGTCGGCGGCCGCCATCTCGGCGTACGGGTTCTCGACGAAGCCCGGGAGGTCGACCACCCCGCCCAGGCCGTGCCGGGCGACGGCCGCCTCGAGCTGGGGCCGCAGCGGTCCCTCGCCGAGCACGACCAGGCGTACGTCGGGACCGAGACCGGCGCGCGCGAACGCCTCGATGAGCGTGGCGTGGTCCTTCTGCGCGACGAACCGGCCGACCGCGAGCACGACCCGCAGGGAGGGGTCGCGCAGCCAGGGGTGGGCGGGCGGCAGGCCCCGCAGGCTGGTCACCTCGGGGGTGACAACCGGGTTGTTCAGCACGTGCACCGACGACGGCGCCAGCCCGAAGCCGCTGACCAGGTCGTCGGCCACGCCGTCGGAGACGGCCACCACGGCGTCCGCGCGGGGGTAGGCCCAGCGGACCAGCGTCGGCATCAGGCGGGTACGGCGCCGGGTGGTGTTCGCGACCGCGACCGAGAGCGTGTTGCGCTCGCTCACGACCAGGCGTACGTCGGAGCGGGCGAGCTCGCGGGCGGCGACGCACACGACGTTGACGTAGTCGAGCACCGAGAGCACGGCGCGCGGCCGCTCGCTGCGCAGGTACCTCGCCACCGGCAGCACCGCGGTCGCGAGCCGGCGCACGCCGAGGTCGACGACCCGCACCTCCGGAGGGATCTCGGCGAGGTACGGCCCCCGGGCGTGCGCGAGCACGAGGTCGACGGCCTGCCCGCGCCGGACCAGGCCGGTCGCCAGCTTGGCCACCGCCCGCTGGGCGCCGCCGCCCTCCATCGAGGAGGTGACGAGGGCGACCGGGACGCGGTCACGGGTCGGGGTCCCGGTGCGTGCGTGCACGAGGTCGGTCATCGCAGTCGCACCACCCGGGCGGCCCGGCGCCGCACGCTGCGCCGCTGGGCGTGGTCGAGACCGAGGACGTAGGCGAGGAGAAGCAGACCGGCGGCGGACAGCGACCCGAGGGACACCAGCGCGAACCACCCGTCGGCCGCGGCGAGCGGGCGGAGCAGGACGGCCACCACACCGAGCAGGACCGACGCGGCCAGCGGACGGGCGACCGCGAGCGGGTCCACCGCGTGCCGCCGCTGCAGCAGGCGCCCGACGAGCACCGGGTAGGCCACCGTCAGCGGCATCCGTCCGAGCAGGAAGCCGGTGACGAGCCCGGCGATGCCGAGACCGAACGGCCCGGCCAGCAGCAGCCCGAGACCGGCGCCGAGCAGCGCCGAGAAGAGCCCGAGCAGCACCTTGGCCCGCACCCGCAGGGTCAGGTCGATGACGTTCGAGTCCACGCGGATCAGCGCCAGCTGCGCGACCATCACGCAGATCAGCACGGTCGACAGCATGCCCGCGTCGTACTTCTCCCCCACCCAGAGGGCCAGGAAGGCCGGCTGCCAGACGATGATCGTGGCGCCGGCGCCGACCGAGACCAGCCAGGACACCACCATCGTCTCGTTGCGGACCCGGGCCGCGCGGTCCAGCTCGCCCGCACCGACGAGCCCGCCCAGCCCCGGCATGGTCGCGGAGATGACCATGAAGACCATGTCGGTCACGGACTGCGGCACGAAGCTGGTCAGCGTGTACACCGTGACCACGGACGCGCCGGCGATCGCGCTGAGCACGATGACGTCGCTGCCCTTCACCAGCTGCATCACGAGGTTCCAGAGCAGGAACCACCAGCTGAGCCCCACGAAGGCACGCACGGTCCCCCGAGCCGGCCGGCGCACGCCCCACCAGCTGACCTGTCCGCGCACGATGTACAGGTAGGTCAGTCCCGAAAGGGCCGTGGTCGCGACCGTGGCGACCGCGACGCCGACCAGGCCGAGGCCGGCCCACAGCGCCAGGACGGAGAGCCCACCGCCGAGCAGCAGGATGGCGGTGGACAGGCCGAGCCGGCGGTAGCCGAGGTTCTCGCCCTGGAGCACCGACTGCGGCACCGCGGCGATCCCGAGCACGACGACGTTGATCACGAGCACGGCGGCCGCCACCCGGACCATCCACACCTTGTCGGGGGTGGCGTGCACCAGGTCGGGCGCGATCCAGGCGAGCACCGCGCCGAGCACGACGACCAGGGGCACGAACATGGCCCACACCGCAATCGCGGTGCCGACCTGCTGCCGGCGCCGGGTGATCTCGGCCTCGTCGGTGCTGGCGCTGTTCCGCTGACCCTGCGCCACCGTCCACTTGAGCGCCTCGCCCGGACGCCCGCCGGCGGGGGTGGTGTGCCCGATCAGCTTCTGCAGCACCTGCCAGACGCCGTAGCCGAGGTCGCCGAGGAAGTGCAGGAGCAGCGGTGCGAGCACCAGCTGCACCACGGCCCGGGCGCCGTAGTCGACGAGCGCGGCGAGTGCGTTCAGCGACGCGCGGAACGTCAGCGTCGGTTCCTCACGCCCCCGGCGTGCCACCCGCGTCGACCCGGTCCTCATCGCGGACCCCCGGCGGGACTCGCCAGGAGCCGCGAGCGTACGTCGTCCGCCACGTCGTCCGGCGGGGCCGCCGTGTCCACCCGTACGACGGGCGTCCCCAGGTCGGACAGGGTGCGCAGCACCTCGTCGAACGCGACGCGGTAGTCCTCCACGAACCGCTCGGCCTCCGACCGGCCGGCGCCGCGGACACGGTGCTCGCGCTGGCGCGACTCGATGCGCGCGATCAGCTCGTCGGTGGGCGCGTCGAGCACCACGACCGTGTCCAGCAACCCCGCCCAGGCGGCCGCGTTGCGTCGCCACCACGGCCCGAAGGCCGAGTCCCGCAGCGCGGCGGGCCGCCCGGCGACGAGCGTCGCGAGCCGGAACACCGGGCCGTGGTCGAGGAGCAGCAGCCGGCCGGGGCCGGGCGCGGTGAGGGTCCGCTGCCAGGCGAGCAGGTAGCCGATGCTGCGCAGCTCCGGCTGCGACCACCACCGGCCCGCGCCGGCGGCATCCCGGCACGCCAGCAGCATCGGGGCGGCGGGAACGAGTGCGCGCACCGTCGCGATCCGGCCGGGGGGCCGCCCCAGGCGGGTCCCCGGAAGGGTCCGGGTCAGCGCGGTCGCGACCGTCGTCTTGCCGGCGCCCGCGGGACCGGCGAGCTCGACGACGCCTCCGGTCACAGCCGCTCCCACACCGTTCGGCGCAGGTCGGCGAGCACGGTCGCGGCGGGCTGGCCCGCGTCCACCACCACGACCGGCGGCTCCCACGCGGTCTGGTAGACCTCGGTGGACCGACGCCGCACGTAGTGCTCCTCCTCGTCGTGCTTGCGGCGGACCGCGATCTCGGGGTCGACGCGCAGCACGGCCAGGACGTCGGGGCGCCCGAAGGCCGCGTAGTAGTTCTTCTCGAGCCGGACCAGCCGGGCACCGAGCCGGGACAGTCCCGGCATGCCCTCGGCCCACGTGGTGCGGGCCCCGTCCATGGACCGGATCTCGGTCAGCGGGAAGCGGTCGCAGACCACGATGCCCCCGTTGGCGGCGACGCGGCGGGCCCGGGCGTACAACCGGTACCGGTCGCGCGCGGTGAGCGTGTGCCACGCGAGCCAGGCCGTCGACGGCGGGCGGGTCAGGTCGTCCGGCGGGGTGGTGGGCTCCGCGAGCTCGGGGAACAGCCCGACGCGCCGGCCCGCCACCAGCGCGCTCTTCACCGTCAGCGTTGTCAGGGACTTCGGCGGCCGGCCGAGGTGCACCTGGCGGACCACGAAGGCCCGCGAGAGCCAGGACGACACGCCCTCGACCGCGGTGCTCTTGCCGGCGCCGTCCCCGCCCACCAGGGCGACCACGGCACCGCCGGCGAACAGCCGCTTGCGGGTGGGCTTGCGGAGCACGAAGCGCTTGCCGCCCCAGGTGACCCGGCGCACCAGCCGCAGGGTCTGGTCGTGGGCGGCGCTCCTCCGTGCGCAGGCCTGCAGCGCCTTGGTGAGCGCGACCGACGCCTGCACGCGGACGTGCCGCGGGCAGCCCGGCTCCAGGGCCCGCCGGCACAGCGGCCACACGTCGAGGACGAACGGCAGGTGGTCGCGGACGACCCCCTCCACCGTGTCCCAGTCGGTGCGGGCCTCCAGCCACGCCACCTCGCGCTGCTCGCTGGCGGCCAGGGCGCCGCGCATCTGCAGCATCGCGTCCCAGGTGGCGTGCTTGAGGACCAGCCGCAGGACCAGCACCGCCAGCTCGAACTCCGGTGCCGGCAGCGGGAAGAGCCCGGTGTGCGTGGAGGACTCCAGGTAGGCCCGTTCGACGGGCAGCCAGAAGTTCTTCGTGGTGTCGTCCCCGAGGACGAGCCGGAAGTGCGCGTGCACGTGCACCAGCCGCCCCGAGCGTTCGTCCAGCCCGTAGTAGTGGACGACGGCGGGCACCTCCCGGGGGTGCGGCAGCGACGCGGCCTTGAAGCCGAGCCGGGCCAGCACCTCCAGGAAGCGGCCCTGGTCCTGCCGGGCCACGAGCAGGTCGAGGTCGTTGTCGCCGCTCATCGAGCGGGCGATGGCCTCGTTGCTCTTCCAGTGGTTGTAGAGCACTCCCTCGCCGGCGAGCTCCGAGCAGAGCCGGGCGACGAGCTCGAGTGCGAGCATGTGCTCGCCGTCGACTCCGGTCTCCCCCGGCACCGGCACGGACAGCTGGTGCTGTCCTTCGACGTGTGCGGTCATCGTCCTGCCTTCTCCTTCGTGGCGACTCCGCCGACGTGGTTGTGGGTTGCCCCGGGCTCACGGACCGGGCTGGTCGGCCGCATGGCCCCCAGGTCCGGCTCGCGCGTGCTCGTGGCCGATGGTGCTGACGGGCGCTGGTACCGCTCCGCCGTGACCCCGTCCTCGCGGGCCCGGCGGGCGGCCAGGATCCACGCGATGACCAGGCCGATGGCCGCACCGCCGACGGCGCCGACGGCGGCCTGCTTGACCAGGGCCGAGCGGTCCATGTTCGAGACCGGGTTGGCGCTGTCGAGGATCTGGAGGCCACCGGCGTCCGACGACGGCTCGACCGAGATCAGCTCGACGTAGGCACGCTGCCAGTAGCCGACGAGCCGCTGCTGGGTGCGGATCTGCTTGCGGATGTCGTCCTGCGTCGCCGCGTCCGAGGTGTGCGCCAGCACGTCCTTGAGCCGCGCCACCTCCGCCTCGCCGTCCGCGATGGTCGCCTTCAGGTGGGTGACCTGGTTGTTGACGAAGGCCTGCTCGTTGCCGCCGGGAAGCGGCGGGCTGAGGATGACCAGCTCCCGGGCGACCGCGTCGGCGATCCGCATGCTGTCCTGCTCCTTCGGCGCCACGACGGTGATCTGCACGAGCCGCAGGTTCTGCGGCGGGACCACGGCGCTCACCTGGTTGCGCAGCAGGTCCCACGAGATGTGCAGGTTCAGCCGTTGGGCGACCGGGCGCAGGACGACCTCGCGCCGGGCCATGTCGGCGTAGAAGGACGCGAGGTCCTGGCTGGCCTTGATGGTCGAGCTGTGCGTGATCGAGCCCGCGGTCGAGCCGACCAGCACCGTGGCCTGGGCGCGGTGGGGGGCCGGCACGGTCCGGGCCGCGCCCACGCCCACGGCGAGTCCGATGACTGCCAGCAGAACGGGGATCCACCAGTACCGGAAGATACGTCGGCTCACCTCTGCGACGGCGATGTCCTGGGTCATGCTGCTGCTCCGATCGGTTGCCGGTCACCGCGGCGCAGCGCGGCGTAGATCCGCGCGTAGCCGTGGGTCATCGAGTGGACGCTGAACGCGTCGGTTACTGCCTTCCTGGCGGACCGCCCCAGCGCTTCGCGCTGTTCGAGGGGCAGGGCCAGAAGACGACTGAGGGCGTCGGCGAACGCGCGCGCGTCGCCGACGGGGACCAGGCGGGCGGCGGCGGTGGCAGCCGCGACCTCCTGGTGGGGCGGGATGTCCGTGAGGACCGCGGGCAGCTGCGCCGCGAGGGCCTCGAGCACGGACAGCGGCAGTCCCTCGCCGCGCGAGGTGGAGACGTAGGCGTCGGCGCCCGCGAGCACGCGGTACACCTCGTCCCGGGGCAGGAGTCCCGGCAGCTCGAGCCGGTCGGCCACCCCGAGCCGGCCGGCCAGCCGTTCCAGCTCGCCGCGGAGCGGGCCCTCCCCGACGATCACCAGCCGGTCGCCGGGCCGGGATGCCGTGGCGAAGGCGGTGATCAGGGTGGCCTGGTCCTTGATCGGGATCAGCCGGCCGATCGAGACGACGGTGCGACCGGTGCCGGCGGGCGCGGCCGGGGCCTCCTCCCCCGCTTTCACCACCCGCTGCACGTCGACGCCGTTGGTGACGACCTGCACCGGCCGCCGCGCGATCCGCCGCACCCAGCCCGGGATGCTGTCTGCCGCGGAGGTGCTGCACGCCACCGACGTGGGGATCACGGCCATCGCCAGCGCCGCCAGCAGGCGGTTGCGCCGCCGCAGGTTGGGCCAGGAGTTGTGCAGGGTGAACACGACGTCGTCCATGCGCCGCCGGCCGAGAGCCGCGACCCCGAGCAGGAGGGCCGCGCTCGACGGCGCATGAACGTGGACGACGTCGTAGCCGCCGCTGCGGAGTGCTGAGCGGAGCACCCGCAGGGCCCCGAGACGTGACCCGGTTCCGTCGTACCGACGGATCCGCGGGTCGGCGGCGACGGTGGACGGGAGCAGCGAGCACACGGTGATGACGTGCTGGTCGGCCATCGGCAGACAGTGCTCGTTCCACTGGCTGTTGGTCGGGCCTGCCTGTACCACCACGTGCAGCACGTGGAGTCGACCAGACGTCGTCACTGCTCTTCCCATCGTCGCCCCCAGGGACCTGTCGTGGTCCGACCTGTCACGCTACGAGCGCGCCAGGCCGCGGACCTCGGTCGATCGACGTACGCCGAGTACGCCGTGCGTACATCTGCCTCAGCGGATGACCCGGAGCCGCAGGATGCGGCTCGTAGCGGCGGCCCGGCCGGCATTGGCGCTGGCCACCACGCGGTAGCGGTAGACGCCGACCCGTGCCGGGCGGAACCCGATCCGGTACGACGACGTGGTCACGACCCGCTTGACGGAGACCCACCGCTTGCCAACGGCGCGCTGCAGGTACACCCGCTGGCCGGACGTACGGGGCAGCACGCTGCCGCGGGCGTAGACGGGGCGGTGGCGGTGCACCTTCGCGCGGGACAGGCCGGCGGTCAGCTTCGGCCGCACGGTCACCGTCATCGTCGGCGAGGAGCCACCCGCGGCGCGTACGACGTACCGGGTGCTCGTCGAGGGCACGTCGGTGACGGAGAACGCCCCGCCGGTCCCGGTGGTGACGGTCTTGACCTTCCGCTGGACGGTGCCCGGCGCCCGGGTCGCGAACAGGTCCACGGCCTGGCCGGCCACACCCGCACCGGCCTGCGTCACGGTGCCCGACAGCGTCACCGCACGGCCGACGGTCAGCGAGGACGCGCTGGTCCGCAGCGACAGCGACGGCGCGCCAGGCGTCGGCGTGGGTGCCGGGGGCGGCGTGACGGGCGTCGAGGGCGTGGTGAAGGTCAGCACCAGGGTGGGGGTGCCGA
>Ga0308176_10002411_pt1 | contig 11772 bp, 11 predicted proteins | sample PhyCR2_3_FD_203890 | JGI IMG/M metagenome (GOLD analysis project Ga0308176, IMG submission 203890) | Soil microbial communities from UC Gill Tract Community Farm, Albany, California, United States - DLSLS.C.R2 | ecosystem: Environmental > Terrestrial > Soil > Agricultural land | place: USA... | reverse complement strand
GCAACAGCCTGGGCATCGTGGGCTTCCTGCTGAACAGCCTGCCGGTGCTGCTGCTGATCGGCGTCTGGATCTTCTTCATGCGCCAGATGCAGGGCGGCGCCCGCGGCGCCATGGGCTTCGGCAAGTCCAAGGCCCGGCTGCTGACCGAGAACAAGAACCGCGTCACCTTCGAGGACGTGGCCGGCGTCGACGAGGCCAAGGACGAACTGACGGAGATCGTCGACTTCCTGAAGGACCCGCAGAAGTTCCAGCGTCTGGGCGGCAAGATCCCGAAGGGCGCTTTGCTGGTGGGCCCGCCCGGCACCGGCAAGACGCTGCTGGCCCGCGCCGTCGCGGGCGAGGCCGGCGTGCCGTTCTTCACGATCTCCGGTTCGGACTTCGTGGAGATGTTCGTGGGCGTCGGCGCGAGCCGCGTGCGCGACATGTTCGAGCAGGCCAAGAAGAACGCCCCCTGCATCATCTTCATCGACGAAATCGACGCTGTCGGCCGCCACCGTGGCGCGGGCCTTGGCGGCGGCAACGACGAGCGCGAGCAGACGCTGAACCAGCTGCTGGTCGAGATGGACGGCTTCGAGGCCAACGAAGGCATCATCCTGATCGCCGCCACCAACCGCCCCGACGTGCTGGACCCGGCGCTGCTGCGCCCCGGCCGCTTCGACCGCCAGGTGGTGGTGCCGAACCCCGACATCCTGGGCCGCGAGCGCATCCTGCGCGTGCACATGAAGAACGTGCCGCTGGCCGCCGACGTGGACGTCAAGGTGATCGCCCGCGGCACACCCGGCTTCTCCGGCGCGGACCTGTCCAACCTGGTCAACGAGGCGGCCCTGATGGCCGCGCGGAAGAACCGCCGCATGGTCACCATGAACGACTTCGAAGAGGCCAAGGACAAGGTCATGATGGGCGCCGAGCGCCGCTCGATGGTCATGACCGACGAGGAGAAGACCCTCACCGCCTACCACGAGGGCGGCCACGCCCTGGTGACGCTGAACGTGGCGGCCACCGACCCGCTGCACAAGGCCACCATCATCCCGCGCGGCCGTGCGCTGGGCATGGTGCTGCAGCTGCCCGAGCGCGACCGCTACTCGATGACCTACGAGCAGATGACGTCGCGCCTGGCGATCCTGTTCGGCGGACGCGTGGCCGAAGAGATCATCTTCGGCAAGGACAAGGTGACCTCGGGCGCTTCCTCCGACATCAGCCAGGCCACGAAGCTGGCCCGGGCCATGGTCACCAAGTGGGGCTTTTCCGACCTGCTGGGCGCCGTCGAGTACGGCGAGAACCAGGAGGAGGTGTTCCTGGGCCACTCGGTGGCGCGCAACCAGAACGTCTCGGAAGACACTTCCAAGATCATCGACCAGGAGGTCAAGCGGCTGGTGAAGGCGGGCGAGGACGAAGCGCGCCAGATCCTGACCAAGAAGCTCAAGGACCTGCACAAGCTGGCCAAGGCGCTGCTCGAGTACGAGACCCTGACCGGCGACGAGATCGTGGGCGTGCTGAAGGGCGTCGCGCCCAACCGCGAGGACAGCGAAGCCAAGCGCCCGGCCAGCCCGTCGGTCTCGGTGCCGCTGTCGCCCCGCCCGGCCGCCGATCCGGAGCCGGCGGCGAGCTGAGCCTGCGACGGCTCGTGATTGCGAAGGGCGGCGCCGGCGACGGAGCCGCCCTTTTCGTATCCGCTTCTGCTATCAGCGCGGCCATGGCGACAAAGCCCGTGCGCGTGATGGGGGTGCTGAACGTCACCCCCGACAGTTTCTCCGACGACGGGCGCTTCGCCGATCCGGCCGCCGCGCTGGCCCGCGCGCGCCAGCTGATCGCCGACGGCGCCGACATCCTGGACATCGGCGGGGAGTCGACCCGGCCGGGCGCTGAGCCGGTCTCCGAGGCCGAAGAGACCGCCCGGGTCGCCCCTCTGATCGAGGCCATCCGCGCCGAGAGCGCGATCCCGATCTCCATCGACACCATGAAGCCCGCCGTCGCCCGCGCCGCCGTCGCGGCCGGGGCCACGATGTGGAACGACGTGACCGCGCTCGCCTATGCGCCCGACAGCCTGGCGGCCGCCGCGGCGCTGCGTTGCGAGGTCGTGCTGATGCACATGCAGGGCGACCCACGGACCATGCAAGTGGAGCCGCGCTACGGCGACGTCGCCGCCGAGGTCGCCGACGAGTTGGCGGCGCGCGCGCAGGCGGCGATGGCGGCCGGCGTCGCGCGGGAGCGCATCTGGCTCGACCCCGGCGTCGGTTTCGGCAAGCACATGACGCGCCACAACCTGCCGCTGCTGGCCGGCCTCGAGCGCATCGTGGCGCTCGGCTTTCCGGTCCTGCTGGGCGTCAGCCGCAAGAGCTTCATCAGCCCGCTGGACGGTGGCGACCGCGGCCCGCAGGAACGGCTGGGCGGCTCGATCGCCGGCGCGCTCTGGGGCGCCCAGGCCGGCGTCGCGGCCGTTCGGGCGCACGACGTGCGCGAGACGGTCCAGGCGATCGCCGTGTGGACGGCCATCGCCGCGGCCGCTCAGGCCGAGGACAGGCCCGCATAGAGCCGGCGGATCTCGCGCTCGCGTTCGGCGCGCCAGGGCGTGGCCTGACCGTCCACGGCGGCGGGCAGGCCTTCCAGGTGGGTGTGCCAGCCGGCGGCCACGTCCTTCAGCGGCGGCGCGGTGAGACCCGTCTGGGTCAGCAGCAGGCGCGTGCCGTCGCCGTCGGGGAAGAGCTGCCAGCGCACCACCGAATCCGGGTGCTGCGTGTCGGGCCAGGTCCAGGCGATGACCGCCAGTGGCTCCAGCTCCACGATCACGCCGCTCATCCGATGCTCATGGGTCTCCCAGTAGAGCTCGAAGCGGCCGCCGACGCGCAGGTCCACGCGGGCGGTGGCCAGCCAGCCGGCGATCCGCGCCGGATCGGTCAGCGCCGCCCAGACCTTGGCCACCGGCCGCGCCAGGCGGCGCTCGAACACCACCTCGTAGCTGTCGCCGACCTTGCGCACATCGCCCAGGGCGGCATCCATGATTGCAGCCTGCATCATTCGTCCTCCAGGTGTCGTTCCAGGGCGTCGAGGCGATCGGCCCAAGCGCGGCGGTAGGGCGTGAGCCAGGCGTCGACCTCGGCCAGTTTCGTGGGCTCCAGGCGGTAGATCCGCCGCTGGCCGTCGGCCCGCACGCTGACGAGGCCCGCCTCGCGCAGCAGCTTCAGGTGCTTGGAGACGCCTGGCTGGCTGATCGAGAGGGCATCCACCAGCACGCCGGCCGGCTGCTCGCCAACGCGCAGCATATCGAGAATGCGGCGGCGGTTGGGTTCGGCGAGAGCTTCGAATGGGCTCATGGCATATGAATAGCGATGCAGAAATATATCTGTCAAGTTATGTGATAACCGGCGCCGGATCGGCTATCGCCAGCCGATGTCCGCGCCGCTCGGTCGAGTCCTGATCATCGCCGGTTCCGACTCCGGCGGCGGAGCGGGGATCCAGGCCGACATCAAGACCGTCACCGCGCTCGGCGGCTATGCGGCGACGGCCGTCACGGCCATCACCGTGCAGAACACCCTGGGCGTCAGCGCCGCCTGGCCCGTCCCAGCCGACGTGGTCGCCGCCCAGGCGGACGCGGTGCTGGAGGACATCGGCGCCGACGTCATCAAGACCGGCATGTTGGGCGAGGCGGCGCTGGTGGAGCGCGTGGCCCAAGTGCTGGACCGCTGGCATCTCCCCGCGGTGATTGATCCGGTGATGGTGGCGAAGGGCGGCGCGGCCCTGCTGGCCGACGAGGCGCTGGCGCCGCTGAAGGCGCTGCTGGTCCCGCGCGCGGCCCTGCTCACCCCCAACGCGCCGGAAGCCGAGGCGCTGACCGACCTTCGGGTCGAAACCACTGACGACCTGCGCCGGGCCGGAGAGGCGCTGCTCAAGACCGGCGCTGGCGCGGTGCTGATGAAGGGCGGCCACGTGCCCGGCCCGCGGGTCGTCGACGTCCTGATGACGCCGTACGGCGAGACGCTGTTCGAGGGGGAGCGGATCGAGACCCGCCACACCCACGGCACCGGCTGCACCCTGGCCTCGGCCTGCGCGACCGGCCTGGCCCAGGGCCTGTCGCTCGAGTCGGCCTGCGCCCGGGCCTGGGACTACGTCCATCGCGCCATCGCCGGCGCGCCGGGGCTCGGGCGGGGGCAGGGCCCGCTCGATCACGGCTGGCCGCTTCGGGGGAAGGCATGAACGACGCGAGCCAGGAGGCGCAGCTGGAGCGCATCGTGCGCGGCGCGCCCAGTATGATGCAGGTGCTGGAGACCGCGGCGGCGCTCGACCTGCCGGACTGGCTGATCTTCTCCGGCGCCGTCTACCAGCGTGTGCTGAACCACCGGACCGGGCGCGATCCGGACTACGGCATCAAGGACTACGACCTGGGCTACTACGACGCCTCCGACATCTCCTACGAGGCCGAGGACCTGGTGATCCGCCGTGTCGCTGCTGCCTTCGAGCCGCCGCTCAGCGCGCTGGTCGAAGTCCGCAACCAGGCCCGGGTGCACGTCTGGTTCGAAGGCAAGTTCGGCGAACCCTATGCGCCGCTTTCGTCCACCGCCGAGGCGCTGACGCGGTTCGTGAGCCCGCTCTTCGCGGTGGGCGTGCGGCTGGAGGCGGACGGACGGCTCACCATCGCCGCGCCGTTCGGCCTGGACGACCTGTTCAACCTGGTCCTGCGGCCCAACCCGATCCGTGGAGTCGCCGCGGGCTTTGCGCGCACCGCCGCCTCGGCCACAGCCCGCTGGCCCGAGATCAGGGTCGTGCAGGAGAGCTGAGGCCTTCCGCGGGAATTAGCCACTTGCCTAATTCATTCGCACCGCTAAGTGGAGCTTCCCGCCGCCAGGAGTTCCTCATGCGCCAGTGGACCGTCGACGCCTTCGCCGCCGCCGCCTTCCGGGGCAACCCGGCCTGCGTGCTGGAGCCGATGGACGAATGGCCGGCCGACGCCTGGATGCAGGCGCTGGCTTCCGAGAACAACCAGGCCGAGACGGCCTTCCTGATGCGGACCGAGAACCCGGCGCGCTTTGGCCTGCGCTGGTTCACGCCGGCGCTGGAGGTGCCGCTCTGCGGCCACGCGACGCTCGCCAGCGGCCACGTGCTGATGAGCGAGCTGGACCTCGGCCTACAGGAGGTGATCTTCGAGACGCGGTCCGGGCCGCTGGTCGTGCGCCGCGCTCCCGAGGGCGGCTACGAAATGGATTTCCCCGCCCAGCCGCCGAGCCGGATCGAGATCCCCGACGGCCTGCCCGAGGCGCTGGGCGTGCAGCCCCAGGAGGTGTGGGCCGGCCCTTACCTCGTGGTCTTGCTGAAAGACGAAGCTGAGGTCCGCGCGCTTTCGCCGGACATCCCGGCGCTGCATCGCGTGTCGGCCGCCACGACGCTGGGCCGCGGCAACGTCGGCGTGGCCGCGATCGCCGAGGCCGGCAAGCCCTACGACGTCGTCGACCGCTTCTTCGCCCCGGGTTCGGGCATCGACGAGGACCCCGCCACCGGCTCGCTGCACTGCATTCTGAGCCCGTTCTTCGCCCAGAAGCTGGGCCGGCCGCGGGTGCGCTTCCACCAGGCCTATCCAGGCCGGGGCGGCGACCTCGACTGCGAGCATCGCGGCGACCGTGTCGTCCTGCGCGGCGGCGCCGTCACCTTCGCCGACGCGCGCCTACGCGTCGCCGCCTGACGCCGACGGCAGGCGCCCCCGGATCGCTCCGGGGGCGCCCATGGGCTTCTAGGATCCACGCTTTTAGCGGCGGTAGTAGTAGCGCCGGTCGTTATAGGCGTAGCGGCTGGTGGCCGCGTCGATCCGGTTCACCACCGCACGCAGGCGCTCGACCTCCCAGCCGCGGGCCTGGCCGGTCTGGACGCGATAGGCCAGCGGCTGCACCGAGCGCAGGTCGCGGCGCAGATCGCGCGCCTCGTTCCAGGAGATCTCGCCGGTCCTGGCGGCGTTGGTGATCTTCCAGTCCAGGCTGTCCACGTAGGAGGTGTTCAGCCGGCTGTCATAGGCCTGGCCATAGTGAGCCCAAGGCTGGGCCTGGGCGGTCATGGTCGAGGCGGCGCTCAGCGCAAGCGCGGAAGCCCCGATCACAGCCATGTACTTGAACTTACGCATGATCAGTTCCTCGCTTCTTCGGTCCCTCCTCCCCGGGTCTTCCCGAGGTTGGGGTCCAAAACTCATGGGGTCCGGTTTGGTTTCTTGAAAAACCGGGTTCCGGGCCAGGGCGCGAAAGCGCGTCCCATGAGCCTGAGGACAGCAGGGCGCGCCTGACCGGCGCCTGAGGACGGCGGTTGTGCGGCGTTCAGCTTCGCAAAACGGCCCTTAGGCGACCTGGGCGGAGGGCTGGGCCGGCCGGCCGGCCTGGCCGGTGGCGGCGGCGTTCAGGGCCACGCTGATCGCCTCGTAGAGTTTGGCGATCTCGATCGGCTTGGCCACGTGACCGTCCATGCCGGCGGCCATGTATTCCTCGACCTGATAGGTCAGCGCGTTGGCGGTGAGCGCCACGATCGGCGTGCGCTTGCGCTTCTCGGCGCTCTCCACCGCGCGGATTTCGCGCGCCGCGTCGATGCCGTCCAGCACCGGCATCTGGATGTCCATCAGGATCAGGTCGTAGCCGCCGACCTTCCAGGCGTCCACGGCCTGACGGCCGTCCGGCACGATGTCGATGTCGATGCCCAGCGACTCCATGACCGCGGCCAGCACCTGCTGGTTGGTCGGGTTGTCCTCGGCCGCCAGCAGCCGGATGTTGACGTCCTCCGAGCCGGCCGTGGTGTCCGCCGCCTCGACTTCGGCGACCTCGCCGCGGGTCAGCGGCAGCTCGACCGTGAAGGTCGAGCCCTCGCCCTCGCGGCTCTCCACGTGGATCGAGCCACCCATCATTTGAGTCAGCTCGCGGCAGATGGCGAGGCCCAGGCCGGTGCCGCCGAAGCGGCGGGTGGCGGAGTTGTCGGCCTGAGTGAACTTCTCGAACAGCGCCGGCAGCTTCTCGGGCGCGATGCCGACGCCGGAGTCGGCGACGACGATGCGCAGCGCGCCGGTCTCGGCCTGCACGTCGATGGTGGCCGTGACCGCGCCCTGCGGCGTGAACTTGACCGCGTTGGACAGCAGGTTGCCGACGATCTGCTTGATGCGGTCGGCGTCACCGCGCCACCAGCCCTTCGCCTCGTCGGCGATGGTGAAGGCGAACTGCAGGTTCTTGGTCTGGGCCAGCACCTGGAAGGTCTCGGACGTCGCGTTCAGCGCCGGCTCGAGCTCGAAGTCGTCCTTGATCAGGGTCAGCTTGCCGGCTTCGATCTTCGACAGGTCCAGCACATCGTTCAGCACGGCCAGCAGCAGGCTGCCGGATTGGCGGATGATCGCCAGGCGGTCGCGCTGCACGGGCGCAAGTTCCCCCATCGACATCACTTCGGCCATCGCCAGCACGCCGTTCAGCGGGGTGCGGATCTCGTGGCTCATGTTGGCCAGGAACTGGGTCTTCAGCGTGTTGGCGGCGTTGGCCTGGTCGCGGGCGGCCTCGAGGTCGCGCATCGCGCTCTTCAGGTCTTCCTCGCGCTCGCCCAGCTTGCCCAACAGGTGGTTGAAGCTGCCGGTCAGGCTGCGGAACAGCTCGTCCTTGGCCACGTCCTCGACGGGCGTGAAGCTGCCGCCGGCGGCCACTTCGTGCATGGCCTCCGAGATGGTCTGCACCGGCTGGATCACCTTGTGCGCCAGGCTGCGGGCCAGGAACAGCGACACGCCTACGCCGCCGAACAGCAGCGTGAACGTCAGCGCCAGGAACTGTGGGATCAGCGGCGTCAGCGCCGGACGCTGCACCACCACCGTCAGCCGGCCCACGGACTTGCCGCCGACGACCGCGTCCTTGCTGATCGCCTCGACGTCGCTCTTCGCGCCGCCGCGGTCGAAGCTGGACAGCACATGGCCCTCGGCGTCGGCCAGGCGCACCGACTGCACGGTCTTGGTCTTCGCAAGCGAGGCGACCACGCCCTCGATGGCGATCTTGTCGCCCTCGACGATCTGGCCGGCGGCGGTCGAGGCGCTCACCGAGGCCAGCGCCTCGTGCATCTGATGCGACTGTGTGCGCGCCACCGCCCATTGCTGCAGCATGAAGGTGCTGCACGCCGCGGCCAGCACCACGAGCGCCGTGACCAGGCCCACCTTCGCCACACGGACGTGGAACGAGGCGGTGGGCGCAGCGCCGGGGGTCTGGCCGGGAGTCTGGGTCATAGGCTCGCGAAAGGCCGTTGGAGTGACCCCCCGCTTCTAAGACGACAATCCTAAGGATTCGCTTCCGCGGCGCCCCTTGTGCGCTGCGCCGCAGCATACCAAAGGTTCGAAATGTGTGCTATTTTAGTTACAATCACAACTGCGGTGCGAAGAAAATATGGTTAACAACCCGTGAATCGCTTGAGCGAAGGTTAAGGTTCTGTTTACCTTGAATTGTGGTTGTTTCGACCCAATCGGGGGATTTCGATATGGAAAAGGCGTTTGTAGCCCAACGCGTGGCCAACAAGCTGTTCGCGACCGAGGCCGCCGTCGATGGCGCGCTGTCCGAAGCAGCCGAATTCATGAGCGAGGTGCTGAAGGCGCGCGCGGACGTGAACGCGTCGCTGGTGTTTGCCGACGACGTGCAGGTCAAGCTCCTCGAGGCCATGAAGGCGCTCTCGGAAGCCCGCACCGCGATGGTGGGCGTGCACAACGAGCTCAACGAAGCGCAACTGCGTCTCGGCATCCGCATCAAGTCTGAGATCATCAAGTCGCCGCTCATGTCGGCCGCTTCGAAGACCAGCATGCGCGAAGTCGGCTAACACCGACATTTCGTCAGTTTAACTATTGCTGCACCCCTTAGCGATCTAAGGGGTGCAGCATGTCGTTCGTGATTGGCACTATTCTGCTGGTCCTGTGTCTCTTCATGTGCGTGCTGGCCCTTGCCAAGGGCGGTATGGCGGAGAGGATCGGGGCGGGTATCATCATCGCGAACCTCGTGGCGGGCGTCGTCAACGAGCGGTGGCTGCACACGAGCATGGTCCACCTCGCGATCGCCGGCGTGACCGCCCTCGTGTTGTTGGCTGTCGCCGTCCGCTATGCGAGCCTCTGGGTGGGCGGCGTGATGTTGCTGTACGCCCTGCAGTTCGCGTTGGACGCCTACTACATCGTCTCTGAACAGAAGCGCGACGCCATCTACGTGGTCACCAACAACGTGTTGTTCTGCACGGTCACCCTTTGTCTGGCGGGGGGCACCGCGCTGGCGTGGCGACGACGCGTGCGCCTGCGCGCCACGGCGACCGCTTAGGCTGCGCCATAGCGACGCTCTTACAGCGTCTTCAGAATCTTTCTCTTGCACTGCAGCAGGAACGCTGGCTTCTGGCCGGCGGGCCACGCCCTCCCAACGGGGCGCTGCCCATCTGCAAGGATGGGAGATATCGCTATGACTAACCCTCCAGTCGCTGGGCCGAAGCCGGCCATGCGTCCGGCTCGCCCCGAGTTCTCTTCCGGCCCGTGCGCCAAGCGCCCCGGATGGACCCCCGAAAACCTGACCAACGCCGTGCTCGGCCGCTCGCACCGCTCCAAGCTGGGCAAGGCGCGGCTCAAGGACGCCATCGACCGCACACGCGAGGTGCTGGAGGTCCCCGACGACTTCCTGATCGGCATCGTGCCCGGCTCCGACACCGGCGCTGTCGAGATGGCGATGTGGTCGCTGCTGGGGCAGCGCCCCGTGCAGCTCCTGGCCTTCGAAAGCTTCGGCAAGGACTGGGTGACCGACGTCACCAAGCAGTTGAAGATCGAGGCGGAGGTGCTGGACGCGCCCTACGGCGAACTGCCGGACCTCGCCAAAGTGCGCAAGGACGCCGACCTGGTCTTCACCTGGAACGGCACCACCTCGGGCGTGCGGGTTCCCAACGGCGACTTCATCGCCGCCGACCGCGAAGGGATCACCATCTGCGACGCCACCAGCGCCGCGTTCGCCCAGACCCTGGATTGGGCGAAGCTCGATGTCGTGACCTTCTCTTGGCAGAAGGCGCTGGGCGGCGAGGCCGCGCATGGCGTGCTGATCCTGTCGCCCCGCGCCGTGGCGCGGCTGGAGAGCTATAGCCCGCCTTGGCCGATGCCGAAGCTCTTCCGCATGACCCAAAAAAAGGAAGGCGGGGGCGGCAAGCTCAACGCCGAGATCTTCGAGGGTTCGACGATCAACACGCCCTCGATGCTCTGCGTCGAGGACTACCTGGACGCGCTGAAATGGGCGACGTCGATCGGCGGCCTGGGCGAACTGAGGCGCCGCGCGGACAACAATCTCGCGGTGCTGGAGGCCTGGGCGCAGAAGACGGCCTGGGTCGGCTTCCTGGCCGATGACCCGGCGATCCGCTCCAACACCTCGGTGTGCCTGAAGGTGATCGACGCCCGAGTGACCGCTCTGCCGGACGAGGCGCAGGCCGACTTCGCCAAGAAGCTGGCCTCGCTGCTCGAGAAGGAAGGCGTGGCGCTGGACGTGGGCGGCTATCGCGACGCCCCGCCGGGCCTGCGCATCTGGTGCGGCGCCACGGTCGAGGCTTCCGACCTGGAGGCGCTCACCCCGTGGCTCGACTGGGCCTACGCCACCGTCTGCGCCGAACTTCAGGCCGCCTGACCCCACTTCCGCTCATCCCGGCGAAAGCCGGGACCCAGATCTCGAACCTGGGAAGCTGATCGGATCGGCTCGGCGCTCCAAGAGCGCACCCAAGAGCCCTTCCATCTGGGTCCCGGCCTTCGCCGGGATGAGCGGTTCAAGAGAAAGACCTTACCCATGCCCCGCGTGCTCATCGCCGACAAACTGAGCCCCGCCGCCGTCGACATCTTCCGCCAGCGCGGCGTCGACGCCGACATCAAGACCGGCCTCTCGAAGGACGAGCTGCTGAAGATCATCGGCGACTACGACGGCCTGGCCGTCCGCTCGGCCACCAAGGCCGACAAGGACGTGATCGCCGCCGCCAAATCCATGAAGGTGATCGGCCGCGCCGGCATCGGCGTCGACAATGTCGACATCCCCGCCGCCACCGCCGCCGGCGTCGTGGTGATGAACACCCCGTTCGGGAATTCGATCACCACCGCCGAGCACGCCATCGCGATGATGTTCGCGCTGGCCCGCCAGCTGCCCGCCGCCGACGTCTCGACCCAGGCCGGCAAGTGGGAGAAGAACCGCTTCATGGGGGTCGAGCTCTACGGCAAGACCCTGGGCCTGATCGGCGCCGGCAACATCGGCTCGATCGTCGCCGACCGGGCGCTGGGCCTGAAGATGAAGGTCGCCGCCTACGACCCGTTCCTGTCGCCCGAGCGGGCGGTGGAGATCGGCGTCGAGAAGGTCGAGCTGGACGACCTGCTGGCGCGCGCCGACATCATCACCCTGCACACCCCGCTCACCGACAAGACCCGCAACATCCTGTCGGCCGAGAACCTGGCGAAGGCGAAGAAGGGCGTGCTGATCGTCAACTGCGCCCGCGGCGGCCTGGTGGACGAGCAGGCCCTGCGCGCGGCGCTGGACAGCGGCCACGTCGGCGGCGCGGCCTTCGACGTGTTCGTCACCGAGCCCGCCACCGACAACCCGCTGTTCGGGGCGCCGAATTTCGTGGCCACTCCGCACCTCGGGGCCTCGACCAACGAGGCGCAGGAGAACGTGGCCCTGCAGGTCGCCGAGCAGATGAGCGACTACCTGCTGACCGGCGCCGTCACCAATGCGCTGAACAGTCCCTCGGTGTCGGCCGAGGAGGCCCCGCGGCTGAAGCCGTTCGTGGCGCTCGCCGACAAGCTCGGCA
>Ga0308176_10002410_pt1 | contig 11772 bp, 5 predicted proteins | sample PhyCR2_3_FD_203890 | JGI IMG/M metagenome (GOLD analysis project Ga0308176, IMG submission 203890) | Soil microbial communities from UC Gill Tract Community Farm, Albany, California, United States - DLSLS.C.R2 | ecosystem: Environmental > Terrestrial > Soil > Agricultural land | place: USA... | reverse complement strand
CGGGTGGCGCGGTCCGCGTCGTCGATGCGGGCGATCGGCGCGCCCCAGAGCGCCATCAGCGCGTCGCCCATGAACTTGTCGAGCGTGCCACCGTAGCGGAAGACGATCTCCACCATCTCGGTGAAGTAGTCGGTGAGCAGCCCCGCGATCCCGTCCGGGCTCATGCGCTCGGAGAGCTGGGTGAAGCCGCGGATGTCCGAGAAGAGGACGACCACCTGCCGCTTGGCGCCGCCGAGCTGGATCTCCCCCTCCTGGCCGGCGATCTGGCGGGCGAGGTCGGGCGCGAAGTAGCGCTGGAAGTTCGACAGCACCACCGCCTCGCGCCGCATGCGCTCGATGAGCTGGCCATTCTCGATCGCCACCGCCGCCATGCCGGCGAAGGCGGTGAAGAACTCGAGGTCCTCCTCGCTGAACGAATGGCCCGGCCCCAGGCTGTCCAGGTAGATGATGCCGAGCACCGTCCCCTGGTTCCCCAGCAGCGGCGCGCAGAGGGCGCTCTCGATGCCGGAGGCGGTGGTGTCCTCGGCCAGGATGTTCTCCGAGAGCACCGCCACCCGGTCCTCGATAGCCTTGCGGGCGATCGCCCGCGGCACCACCCAGCTCCCGGCCGGCGCCTCCACGCGGCTGCGCCAGACCCGCGGGACCAGCTCCCCCTTCTCGAAGGTCATCACGGCCACCCGGTCGACGCTCATCACCTGGAAGGTGAGGCCCACGATGCGGTCGAGCAGCCGGTCCGCCTCGGTCTGCTGCGAGAGCTCCTTGACGATGTCGAGCAGGAGGTTGAGCTTGTGCGCCTGGCGGTCCTCGGGGGAGTCGCCGGCGACCTTGAGGAGGGAGGAGCCCCGGGGCTCGGCGAGCTGGGAGGCGATGTCCGCCCGGCCGCTCACCGGGAGCTGGCGCAGGATGGTGGCGTCGAGCGCCCCCTCATCGGCGAGCTCCAGCTCGGACTCCGCCGGCTCCTGGACCTGCACCTCGAAGTCGACCTTGCCGAAGGCGACCCGCGAGCCCGGGGTGGCGAGGGCGTCGATGATCCGCACGCCGTCGAGGTAGGTGCCGTTGGTCGACCCCACGTCGCGCACCCGCACCCCCGCTCCGGCGAGCTCCAGCTCGGCGTGGCGGCGGGAGACGGTGGGATCCTGGACGGCCAGGTCGCACGACGCCACCCGGCCCACGGTGAACGGGCGGCCTCCCGTGATGACGACCGACGGGCTTCCAGTGGCTGCGACCAGCTTAATAATCAAAGAGATCCTCTCCGAAGGGCGCGGCGGTCCGCGCCCCTGAGCTGATAACGGTACTACAAAGCGTAGTGCACTTTCGGCGTCCGCGGGGCGACGGAATAATGTCTCGCGGGACGAGGTTGAACGCCCCGGAATGTCTGTGGTACCCTTCGCGGGTCCGATGGAAGTCCTCGTTGGACATGTGGCGCATTCGTCTAGGGGTCCAGGACGCCGGCCTCTCACGCCGGTAACACGGGTTCGAATCCCGTATGCGCTACCAGACTGACGTCACCTACGGAGCCCGGCCCAGCCGGGCTTTTCGATTTTGAGTGATCTGCAGCCTCATGCCCCCCGGCTCCTCGCCGACGCCATGCTCGGCGCCCTCGCCCGCTGGCTCCGCGCGCTGGACCTGGACGTCACCTACGACCCCGCGCTCGACGATCCCGAGCTGGTCAAGCGGGCCGTGGCCGAGGGGAGGACCATCCTCACCCGCGACCGCCGTTTGACCGAACGCCGGCTCGCCCGCAATCACCTGCTGATCCGCTCGGACGACGTGGCCGAGCAGCTCCGCCAGGTGCTCGAAGAGCTGGGGCTCCGCCCCGATCCCGACCGCCTCCTCGGCCGCTGCCTGCGCTGCAACGCCCCGCTCGTGCCGCTCGACGCCGAGACGGCCCGCGCCCGCGTCCCCCCCTGGGTGGCGCGCACGCAGGAGACGTTCCGCGCCTGCCCCGAATGCGGCCGCGTCTACTGGCGCGGCACCCACGTCCAGCGCATGCTGAGCCGCCTGCGTGAGATGGGGGTCTGAGCGAGGCATGTCCCGCCGCACCATCGTCCTGCTCCTCGTGGTCCTGCTGGTGGTGGGCTCCCTGGTGGCCGGCTTCTGGCTGACCCGCACGGCCGCCGACCGGGAGGGGATCGTCAATCTGTTCGAGATCCTCCCCTCCCAGGACCGGCTGGTGCTGAAGCCGGACGTCTTCCAGGATCTGCCGGGATGGCGCGACGACGCGGTCGGGGAGGCCCTGCCCGCCTTCCTGCGCTCCTGCGCGAGGATCGACGCCCTGCCGGACGGCGCGCCGGTCAGCGACAAGGGGAGCGAGGCCTCAGCCGGCAAGGCCGAGGACTGGCGGCCGGTCTGCGCCGAGGCGGCGCGGCTCCCGCCGGGGGACCGCGAGGCCGCCCGGCGCTTCTTCGAGACGCGTTTCCAGCCCTGGGCGGCGCGCAACAACCGCAACCCCCTGGGGCTCTTCACCGGCTATTACGAGCCCCTGCTCCACGGCAGCCGCAGACGTCACGGCCGCTACACCGTACCCCTCTATGGCCGGCCGCCGGAGCTGGTGATGGTGGACCTCGGCCGCTTCCGCGACGATCTCAGGGGCAAGCGGATCGCCGGCAAGGTCGAGAAGGGGTCGCTCGTCCCCTTCGCCGACCGCAAAGAGATCGACGCGGGGGCCCTCGCCGGCCGCAAGCTGGAGATCGTCTGGGTGGACGATCCGGTCGACGCCTTCTTCCTCCAGGTCCAGGGCTCGGGCCGCGTCGAGCTGGCCGAGGGGGGCGAGATGCGGGTGGGCTACGCCGCGCAGAACGGCCGCCCCTACACCTCGATCGGCCGCGCGCTGATCCAGAGCCGCGCCCTGAATCCCGAGACCGTCTCGCTGCAGACGATCCGCGCCTGGCTGGAAGCCCATCCGGACAAGATCGACGATGTCCTGGAGAAGGACGCCTCCTACGTCTTCTTCCAGGAGGTGAAGGGGGAGGGTCCGATGGGGGCCGAAGGGGTGCCGCTCACCCCCGGCCGCTCGATGGCGGTCGATCTCAACTACCTGCCGCTGGGCGTCCCCCTCTGGCTCTCGGCCGGCGTGCCCGCGCCCGAAGCCGGGCAGCCCGACCGCAAGCTCCACCGCCTCCTGGTCGCCCAGGACACCGGCGGCGCCATCCGCGGCCCCGTGCGCGGCGATCTCTTCTGGGGCTTCGGCCCCGAGGCCGAGGCCCTCGCCGGACGGATGAAGCACCGCGGGAAGCTGTGGGTGCTGCTGCCGAAGGGGATCGATCCCCGCCGGGCACCGGCCGGCCGCTAGAAGTAGCATCGTCCCACCCCGCCGGCATTGAACAGCGCGGCGATCTCGCCCGGGAGGAGGACCCGGCGATGCAGCGTCAGCTCGTCGAGCGTCCCCTTCCAAGACGAGCTGGAAAAGGTCGTCCGGGTGCCGAAGCGCAGCGGACCCGGGCTGTCGAGAGAGCCGGAGCGGAGCGTCGCGTCTCCCCTCTGGCCGGCCTCCCGGCCGTCGACGTAGAAGCGGACGCCGCTCGCGCTCGCCCGCTCCACTGTCACGGCGACGTGATGCCACCGGCCGTCGGCCACGGCAACCCCGGAATCGAACAGCGTGAAAGCCCCGTCACCGAGCTGGAGCGCCAGCCGCCCGTCGACCAGCAGGAGTTGGTAGCCCGTGGTGCTCCCCCGCTTGCTCACGATCGCCTGCGGCCCCGGCTGTGCGGAGGTTCGCAGCCACGCGTCCAGCGAGAAGTCTCCCGTGCCGAGGTCGAGCCCCGGGGCCGAGGGGATCTGGACATAGCTTTCGCCGTCGAACAGGACCGCCCCGCCCACCACCCCCGGCCCCAGGGTGGCGCCGCCGACCCGCAGGCCGTCGTGGTGATGGGCCGTGGCATCGTACACCTGCGGGCCCAGGGTGCCCAGGATCGGGTCCGGCTCCTCGTTGAAGCCCCACCAGGCCTCGAGATCGTGGCGGTCGGCGACGCACTTGCAGAAGCCGGCCGGACCGGCGACCCCGATCGCCTCGACTTCGCCGGGGGTGAGGGCGCGATCGAACAGGGCCGGCTCGTCGAGGGCGCCGCTCCACCAGCCGGACGAGGAGACGGTGCGGGTGGCGAAGCGCAGCGGCGAGGCGCTGGTCAGCGAGCCACGGTGCGCCGTGGGATCGCCCGCCGGCCCCACCGGCGCGCCGTCGAGGTACCAGCGGATGCCGTCGGTCCGGCCGCGCTCGACCGTCACGGCCACCAGGTGCCACTGCCCATCCGCCACCGCGGTCTGCGAGACGTAGTTGTCGAAGCCGCCGTCTGCGAGCTGGAGGCCCAACCGCCCGTAGGAGAGGAAGACGTGGTACCCCACCCCGTTGCGCCGCTTGTCGAGGATCGACTGCGTCCCCCTCTGCTGCGAGGTCTTGATCCAAGTCACGAACGAGAAGTCGCCAGCGCCGAAGTCGAGGTCCGGATCGTCGGCCACCTCCAGGTAGTCGTCGACGCCGTCGAATTGGAGCGCCCGGCCCACGGCTCCCGTCACCGTCTTCGGGCCGTTGATCCGCCGGCCGTCGTGCCCGGCGAAAACCTCGGCCGCCTTCTCCCCCCTCGGATCCTCGAAGGGCCACCAGGCCACCATGCCCAGCGGTTTGGCGGCGCAGGAGCGCCGGCAGATGCCGGGGATGTCGCCCGTGGGCTCTTGAGAGACGCAGTCTAGCCCGGGCGCGCAGATCTGCCGGGCCCAGGGCACGACGTTCCCCCCGCACCCCTGGCCCTCTCCCGCAAACGGCACACAGGACTTGCCTCCCTCCTGATTGTCCCGGCACCAGGTGCCAGCCGAACAGTCGGCGTCCTTCGCGCAGGCGCCGCGGAGCTCCGGATCGGTGCACTTCGCCCCGGCGTGGAAATAGGCTCCCTGGCACTGCGTCGCCGAGGCCACCTCCTGGCACTTGCCGAAGAGGACGCAGGCGCCGTGCGCCGGCGCCCCGAGCATCACCGGCTGGCATCCAGGCGGAGGGTTGCGGGCGGAGCACGCCGTGCCCGGATGGAATTCGCCGCCGCACTCGGCCTGCGAGGCCACCGCGTGGCATTCGCCGGTCACGCAGCAGAGGCCGCCGCACGGCTTGAAGTCGTCGGCGCCGAGGCCCAGCGTGACGTCGAGATTCCCGTCCACGTAGCGGCCGCCGTCCGAGGTGTCGCTCACGCAGCGGTTGAGGGCGTTCAGCCAGGGGTCGATCGGGAAGCCCTCCTTCTCCAGGCCGAGGATGTAGGGATCGAGATTGGACCGCGCGAGGGCCCCCTCGTCCGCGATCAACAGCTTCTTGAGGTCGAAGACGGTCGGGCTCGACGGCAGGGTCCAGGCGGCCGCCGTCCCCTTCTGGATCAGCACCGCCAGGAGCTGCTGGTTCTGCGTCAGGGCGTTGGGCCCCGCGGCGTCGAGGCAGCCGAGCGCCGTCACCAGCGAGGCCTGGAGAGCTCCCGGGCCGGTGCAGTCGAGCGTCTGCTTCGGGCTCCCCGGGCCGTAGGCGCAGCGCAGCTTGTCCCAGAGACCGGCGTGGCTCGGGTCCAGCTTGATCGCGGTGAGGTACTGGTCCCAGGTCTGGTTCCCCACGCAGAGCTGGCCGCGGCTCCAGAAGTCGAGGCCGACGTCGGTGGCGAGCTCGAAGGTGTCCTCGATCCCCTGGCCGATCATCTGCTCGGGCGGATCCTGGGCCGCCGGGTTCTCCGGGTGGGCCGCCATCTGTGGCTTGCACCAGGCCAGGAAATCGGCCGTGTTGCTGGAGGCCATGGGATAGCGCGTCACCAGATCGGTCTGGTGATTGGTGACCGCGCCCGGCGCGGAGCAGTCGTCCTGGTACCGCGCCTCCAGCCCGAGCTGATGCTTGACGAGCGGAATCGCGACCAGCGGGATCGCCTTCGAGAGGTCGAGCAGGTTCTTGCTCCGCCACTTCCGGAAAATCTTGTAATCCATCCCCACCCGCACGCCGAGCCCGAGCGAGACGCTGGTGATCAGCTTGTCCAGCGAGTAGCTGGCGATCGCGTGCTGCGGCTTGGTCTGGTCGTTCTTCAGGCGCCAGGCGACCTGCTCGGCGAAGGGGACGCCATTGGCCATCTCGCAGCCGCCGTCCTTGCAGGTGAGGTCCTTGCCGCAGGACGCGGTGGCGCAGGGGATAAGGCAGGCCCCCTCGACACAGACCTTGCCACCCGCGCATTGCGGCGTCTTGGGATCGCACTCGCAGGATTGGTTGGGGCACGCCGACGGATAGCCGTATTCGAGCGGATTGCAGTCCGGCCCCTCGTAACCGGTGATCGCCGGGCGCGCGGACTTGACGCATTGATACGGATGGAAGCTGCGGCCGATCTTCGCTGGATCGGGCGGCGGTCCGCTGGTCTGCCACTCGAAGGGGACGAACTGCGAGAACAGGGGTTCGGTGGTGCCCCGTTTCAGAATGATTCGACCGTCCTGGTAATGCCCCGGCGGGCACGCCGCCTGCGTGGCTGCGGTGCCTACGAAGACACCAACGTAGTCGAAAAAACCGCGAAAGCCCGGCTGATAACCCCAGTTGTAGCACCAGCCCGCCGACATGCAGGACTCTGGATTCCCGCGAAGGCTTGCCGCGGCTTGCGCCTTGGCCAGCTCCGCCTCTTGATGTCCCTGCGGCCCGATCCCTACCGGGGGCCATAGGTCGATGCTGTCCTCGGGGCCACTGATGCTGCCAATCCCGCCGGGAAAATCCTTGTACACTGCCACGCACCGCGCGGTCGCCGCGTCCGCCTCGCAATCGTCGCGGGTGACGTCGTGGAGCACGATCTTGCCGCTGGCGTCCGTGCAATATCCCTTCTCCCCCACGCACGCGAGGTCGTCCTCCTTGCAGGTGTAGGTCTTGGTCGAGTAGAGGGCGCCCTCCGGATCCTCCTTCTTCGAAAGGTCCACGCAATCCTTGCGGTCCCCGGCGGGGAGGTTGCCGCACTTTTCCTTCTTCTTGTAGATCTCGTTCGAGCAGGTGCGGGTGACGTTCTCGTCGATCTTCGGCTTGCAGTCGGTCCCCGGCGGATTGCTCTGGGCCAGGGTCTCAACCATCGAGCGGCTGAGGTCGAGCACCCCGCCGAACCCCTCCGCCTTCACGTCCACCCCGACGTAGAGGTTGGCGGTGACTCCGACCTTCAGCCAACTGGCGAGGTCGATGCCGAGCGTCAGGTCGGCCCCGAGCTTGGGATTGACGTGCGCGCCGTTGCCCACGTCCTCCGTAACGTCCGGCGCCTGGAAGGCTTGCTGGTCGCGATTGAAAACCTTGTCGTCGAGCTTCCCCGCGGTCAGGTTCTGATTGATCTTGTCGACCAGGGTCTGGCGCAGGTGGTTCACGTCGTAGAGCCAGTCGACCCCGGCGTCGAGCGACAGCCAGGGGGTGATCGTGGCGCCGGGGAAGACCGGGATCGGGCTCACGCTCCAGTAGCGGGTGTCCATCTCCGGAGCGAAATTGAACCCGGCGCCGAACACCGCGGCGCTACGTGTGTCCTGGTCCGCGGCGGCGCCGGGCCGCGGCCACGTCATGCCGCTCCCGTAGCTCACGGGAAAGTAGCCGTTGTAAAGGAACGACGTGACGTTGAGATCGCAGGGCTTGCCGGCACTCGGATCACAGAGCTGCTCCAGTTGAGCCTGATCCACCAGGTTGAACGCATCGTATTGCTTCACGTCTTTGGTGTTGACCGCGAAAATCCCACCCACCCCCTGAATGCCGAAGGGGTGCTGCTTGTCCCACAGCCGGAAGCCGTCCATCTGGACGTTGAGCGATACGCCGGGGGCGAGCGGCAGGGTGTGGCCGTTGATGTAGAGGGCGAAGCCGCCGGCGCGGAATTGCGCGCGCTGCTTCTCCACCAGGTTCGCCGAGAGATAGTCCGCGCCGCCGCGGAAATCGCCGTTGCCGGAGCCGATCACGTCCGCGAACACCCCGTGGCCGGCCCAGCCCACGCACATGTGGAGGTCCGGCCGGATGTCCGAATAGGCCCCCAGGTGATACCCCTCGGTGTAGAGGTCCACGTAGTGGTCGAGATCCTGGAGGATCTTGTCCCCGTTTTTCAACAGCTCCAGGAGCTTGCCGCCACCGGCGGCGGCCGGAGCCTCGGCGTTCTGCAGGTACTGTTTCACCGTGTCCAGCCAGTCGACCGACTCGAGAGCGAAGCGCAGCGCCGTCTTGCCGTCCTTGAAGACCTCGGTGGGAATCCACAGCGGCAGCTCCAGCTTGTCGCTGCCGAAGAGGTTTCCGGGGCTCGTGCCCTTGCAGAAGTCGTCCAGGCTGCACGCCGCGCGCTTGGTGATGCCGTAGCACCCCTCGACCTGCTTCAGATCGTCGAGCAGCCCGGCGGTGAGCTCCTGCTTGAATTGATCGAGCGCGGCCTGGCCGTCGGTCGCCGTCTTATAGAGGTCGAGCGCGGCGGTCTTGATCGCCTCGATGCGCTGGTCGATCTTCTTGCCGATCTGGACCTTCATCATCTCCCAAACCGCCGTGTCGTTCTTGAAGATCGTGCCGAGCCGATCGGTCAAAGCCTGTTCGACCTGCCCGGCCCACGCGCCCGGATTCCCGTTCTTGACCAGATTCGCGAGAGCCCGGACGCTGCTTTCCAGGTCGTCGTAGAGCATGCGCGCGTCGGTGAAAGCCTTCTCGATCTCCTGCCGGAATTGCGGCGACGCGAGCATCTCCAGCCCACCGGGACCTGAGACCTTCGCGAGCAGGCCTTGGACTTCCGTGAGCAGGGCCTGCGCCCGGGCTTTGAGGTCTTTCAGATGTGCCGCGGAGATATCCGGGCCGAAAATCTTGTCCAACTCCTGCCGCGCCGCCTCGGCCTCCTGCTTGTAAAGCTTTTTGGGAATCGCCTGGGGATCCTTCTGATCGCAGGTGACCAGCTTCTCGCAGGTGTCCTGGACGATCTTCGCGAGATCGTCGCGGAACCCCGGGACGGCGTCCTCGAGCGTCATCTTCCCGGCGTCGATCCTCGCCTGGACGTCGCTGAGATAGCGGTCCTCCGTCTTCTGGAGGGCCTCCTTCGTGTCGGTCGTTACCGTGGTCGCCAGGAAATCTTTCCAATAGGAGACGTCCCGGAAGTTGCAGTTGCAGAGGCAGGTGCCGTCGATGTCCGGGGTGCCCGCCAGGCTGTTGCCGCTCTTCAGCTGCGAGAGCCCCTTCTCCAGCGCCGAGGCCAGCAGCCGCAGGCTCTGCGCGACGCGGAAGTTATTCGACACGTTCTTGTAGTCGGGCACCGCTCCGAGCTTTTCCAGATCGGAAAACAGCGGCGCGGGGTAGGGGCCGGTGGTGAGCGGATCCTGCGCGCACCAGGGCTGGCTCTGCGCCCGGGCCGGCGCCACCCCGGCGGCCGCCAGCGCGAGACTCACAAGGACGGGGAGACCGAGCGAAGAGAAGAGCGCCTTCCGAAAGGACATGTTCGCCCCCTTCTGGGTAGCCTCTGGCCAACCCCAGGCCAAGCCGGCAACGGACCGCGGATGAGCTTTCGACGCTTACTTAGTTTTTATAACACGCGCCGGAAGGGAGCGAAAGCTTATCGGCGCGTCGTCATAGGGCCTCATTTGCCCATGGCCCCTTGTGAACGTGAGACTCCCACGCCCCTATCTCTGCAGGATCGAGAGGTACGCCTGCCACACGCCGACCTCCTCCTTGTACTGCTTGGCCATGACGCGGGCGATCTGGGCGAGGTGGCTCAGGTCGTGGACGGCCCAGGTGGCCATCAGTTGCCGGAGGGTCACGGGCCCGAGCTCGGGGTGGCGGCCGGGCAGATCGAGCTGGGCGCCGGTCAGCCGCCAGTCCTGGACGGTCGCTAAATTGGCCTCGCGCAGCTCCGCGAAGCGGTCGAGGAGCCGGTCCAGGGACCAGCCGGCGAAGCGGGTGAGCTGGCCGAAGCGGTCGAACGGCTCGAAAGCGCGGTCTTCCCCCTGCTCGAGGATCATTCGCGCGCGAGGCATCCAGTCCGTCTCGTCGGCGTGAATGAGATGGCCCACGACGTCCACCGGGCTCCAGGTGCCGGGCCCCTCGGTGCCCGCGTGCCAGGAAGGGCTGGTCCCGCGCAGCAGGGTGTCCAGGACCGCGGGCGTACGCCTCAGGACGTCGAGCGCCTCGGCGAGATCGAGCTCCATATCTTCCTCGCTCAGTTGACCCAGGGACCCCTGCGCACGTTGGGGCCCTTATCCCCCGGGATCACCTTGAAGCCGCGCTTGCGCCGGGCGCGGTCGAGCTTGCGCTGGAGCCACCACTTCTCCAGCCGCAGGCGCATCTCGCGGAGCGACTTCCGGCCGCCACGGACCGAGCCGCTGGAGCGGACGTAAAGGTAGGAGAGCCCCACCGCGGAGCAGATCCCGAGGAGGCCCGGCAGGTCCTTGGTGACGAGGAACGCCATGAAGGCGAACACGATCTCCACCAGGAGCATCCAGCGGGCCGGGATCGCCAGGAAGAAGAACAGGTAGATCGTGGCGTCGCGGTGGGCCGTGGCGAAGGCGGCGATGAAGATCGCCGAGAGCATCCACTGCCCCTGCATGATCGCGAACGGCGCCGGGGCCCAGGGCAGGCCCGCCAACGTGAGCAGCGCGTGGACGGCCACCGCCACCAGCGCGCCGCCGATCGAGCTCCACAGGATCAGCCGCCAGAAGTGCTTGCGGTAGAGCCCGTAGAACACGTCGCGGGCGAACATGTAGAGGATCAGCAGGTCGATCAGGAAGAACAGGCCCGATCCCGCGGCGCCGATGAACGGATAGGTGGCGAGCTGCCACACCCAGCCGGCCCGCCAGACCAGGGGGGTGAGCTCCAGCAGCCCCGGCACGATCGCCGTCGACTGGAAGAAGCGCAGGGCGAAGGTGACGAACAGGACGCCGAGGACGATCAGCACGTCCCGGGGAGCCGGCCCGGCCAGGCCAAAGCCGCCGAAGCCGCCCATCCGGCCGCCGGAGTAGGGGTTGCGGGTCACCAAGATTCAGATCCTCTCACCCGGCCATCTTACTCCGAACCCTCACCCTCTCCCGCCCTCCCGCCCGAGAGGCCCTCAGTACCGCGGCACGGACGGATCGACCAGCAGGCTCCAGGAGTCGATGCCGCCGGCGAGGTTGATCGCCCGCGAGAAGCCCATCTGGCGCAGGAAGTTCACCGCCCGGCCGGAGCGCGGGCCGTGGTGACAGTAGGTGACGATGGTGTCCGCCGGGTCGAGCTCGCCGAGGCGGTCCTGGAGCTCGGGGAGGGGGATCAGCGTGGCGCCGTCGAGGCGGTTGATCTCCCACTCCTGCGGATTGCGCACGTCGAGCAGGGTGACCCGCCGCCCCTCGTCGAGCCAGCCCTTGAGCTCGGGGGTCGAGATCTCGAAGGCCGCCTCGACCGCGTCGGCGTGGGGGTCGACGCCGCAGAACTGCTCGTAGTCGATCAGCCCGTGCTGCGTGGGGTGGTCCGAGCAGATCGGGCAGTCGGGGTTCTTGCGCAGCTTGAGCTCGCGGAACTTGAGCTTAAGGGCGTCGAACAGCACCAGCCGGCCGATCAGCGGGTCCCCCGCGCCGGCGATCAGCTTGATCACCTCGTTGGCCTGGAGGGAGCCGATGATCCCCGGCAGCACGCCGAGCACGCCCCCCTCGGCGCAGGAGGGGACCAGCCCCGGCGGCGGCGGCTCGGGGAAAAGGCAGCGGTAGCAGGGCCCGTGCGCCCCCCAGAAGACCGATACCTGCCCCTCGAAGCGGAAGATCGAGCCGTAGACGTTCGGCTTGCCCAGCAGCACGCAGGCGTCGTTGACCAGGTAGCGGGTGGGGAAGTTGTCCGTG
>Ga0308176_10002409_pt1 | contig 11773 bp, 9 predicted proteins | sample PhyCR2_3_FD_203890 | JGI IMG/M metagenome (GOLD analysis project Ga0308176, IMG submission 203890) | Soil microbial communities from UC Gill Tract Community Farm, Albany, California, United States - DLSLS.C.R2 | ecosystem: Environmental > Terrestrial > Soil > Agricultural land | place: USA... | reverse complement strand
TCGATCTTGGGATTCCCGAACATGCCGACCTTCGTGTACATGTTGCGCAGGTGGGGGATCTTGAAGATCTGCCCGATGATGCCTTCGAACGATCCGTGCTTGCTGGTGCCGAACTCGCCCTCGGCCGGATCGAGCTCGTGGCACCCGTTGCAGGAGAACGCGGTGAGGCCGGTGATGAGGTTGACGCCGTCGGACGGCCGCGACCCGCCGAAGAAGTTCTTGCCGGCGGTCTGCGCCGCGTTCAGCGAGTTGTCGAGCGCGCGCACCGGGTTGGGCGGCTCCGCCACCTGGAGCTGGAAGTTGGTGAACGTCTGCATCTGCGCCGTCGATGGCATATCGGCGCTCCCGATCAGGGCCTGGAACGCGACGATGAAGTTGTTGAACGACAGGTTGGAGTCGGTCGCGTTCTCGCCGAAGAACCCGTTGGAGCGATCACCGCGCCAGTGCATCGCGCCGGAGTTCGACAGTCCGCGCAAGGTCTGGGTCGTCATCGGGCCCTTCATCGGGTGGAACACGTTCGCGTTGCCGGTACCGTTGATATCGCCCTTGAACTTGAACAGGCTCTTGCCGACGCTGATCGACAGCGAATCGCCGAGGTTGATCGTGAGCGGGTCGCCCTTGACGGCGTCGTCGGGGTTACCCAGATCCCACGCGAGCTCATCGTTGTCGTCGAAGATGTGGCAGCTGGCGCACGCGGCCTCGCCGTTGCCGGAGAAGTGCGTCGCGTCGTACAGCATCGGCCGGCCGCTCACCACCGACGCAGGCTCGGGGTTGGGCAGCGCCAGCGCCGCGGTCTGGGTCTTGCTCGCGAGGTCGATCACCTTGACCGCGTTGTCGAACCGGGTCATCACGTACATCCGGCCGCGCGCCTCGTCGAGCGCCAGGCCGCTCGGGCCGCCGCCGCTGACCGGGATGTAGTTCGCGCTGGCCTGCCGCGGATCGAAGGTGTTGTTGCGGAGCTGCGCGGTGTCGAACACGCCGATCTTGCTCGAGCCGAACGCCGCCACGAACAGCGTCGCGCCGTTGGCGGTGACCGCCATGTCGACCGGCGTCGCCAGGCTGTGGTCCTTGGCCGTCGCGTCGAAGCCGGGCTGACCGGCGAGCTTGGTGTAGTCGATGTGCTTGTTGAGGTGGACCGGCGTCACCGTCGATCCGGAGATGATCGTGACGTGGCTCTCCGCGAGGTGGCCCTGCACGGTGTGACCGCCGAACTTGCCGGGGCCCTCGAACCGCACGTCGTTGAACGCGTCGGTGTTCGAGACGTAGAGCTCGCCGGTCGCCGGGTTGGTGACCATGTTGAACAGCGTCGTACCGACGTGCGCGAACGACGCCGTCTGGGCCAGCGTGTTGGCGTTGACCGAGAACACGTCGGTGTCGGGCAGCTGGAACCGCACGGCGCCGTCCCAGTTGCGGTGCAGCTCGTCCTCCCAGTGCCCGCTGGCCCGGTTGAACTTGACGATCAGCGAGACCTCGGGCGCCTTCTCGCCGCTGGCGTCGGTCCCAGGGCCGGGGTTACCGCCGGGCGACGTCGTGCCGGCGGCGTTGGTGCACGGCGTGTTCTGGAAGCCGGTGCACACCATGCCCTCGAGGACCGTCGTCGTCTGGTTGCCGGTCTTGAACCCGGCGACGTAGACGGTGCTGCGGTCGGGGCTCACCGCCAGCGCGCGGGGCGTGTCGGTGAAGAAGCTCATGATCTTGACCGGCGTGCCGCCGATCGTGGCGCCGAGCTGCGCCGGGTCGAACACCCAGACGTCGGCGCGCGGCACCGACGCGGTCGTGAACTGCGGGTCACCGGCACCGGGCACACCGGCGATCGACGGATCGGTGCGCTGCTGGCCGCGGTGGGCGGTGGTGATGAACGCCAGGTTCGACGAGCCGGCGAACACGATGTCGCGGGGCTCGTCGCCGACGAGCAGCGTGCGCGTGACGTGCGGCGTGCCGGCGAGCGTCACCACGCTCACGCTGTCGGACAGGTGGTTCACCACCCAGACCTCGGCGTTATTGCGGGCGGCGACGGCCACCGGCTCGAGGCCCACGGGCACCCGGGCGGAGAACGTGAGCCCGCTCGACGTGATGGTGAAGATCTCCAGGGTCCCGTTGGGCGTGTTCACGGCAAACAGCTGGGTGCCGTCGGGCGACATCGCGATCGGCCGCACGTGGCCGCTCTCGAACTCGAGGAACGACGGCGACGTGACCGCGTTGGTCTGCGCCTGGTACCCGCCCGGATCGGCGGCCTGGCAGGACGACGCGCACAGCGCGGCGCCGCAGGTAGAGAGGATCCCAATCACGACAGACTGCACTCGATGGGACATGTTGGACCTCCGCAAAAGGTTCGAACGCTTGGCAGCGCGCCCTACATATCGCGGCGTGCAAACCGCGCCAACGCGAGAGGTCCATCCCCACGTGCCAGTTTTCAATCCCAGACTGCCAGCGGGTGATCGATGCGCGATCGATGCGCACCGTCGACCGCATCGCCCCCGATGCAGCGTGAGCGCGATCACGAACGGGCGTGACGAGCCCACACCTAGCGCCGTGACGCCTGCGTCTCTTCGCGGTACTGCGCGGGGGTCATGCGCGTCCACCGCTTGAACGCCTTGTGAAAGGCGTTCGGGTGGCCAAAGCCGAGCAGGAACGCGATCTCGCCGATCGAGAACCGGTTGCCGGCGAGGTGCAGGATCGCCTGCTCGCGGCGGACCTCGTCGACCAGCTCGCCGTGGGACGTCCCCTCCTCGGCGAGCCGGCGATGCAGCGTGCGCAACGACACCGCGAGCCGGCGGGCGACCTGATCCGCGCCGGAATGCCCGGCCAGCAAGGTCTCGCCGATCACCTCGCGCGCGCGCTCCGCGAACCCCGGCGGGCGCGACAGCTGGCGGAGCAGCCCATCGGCGTGGTTGGTGAGGATCTGGAGCAGCGAGCGATCCGGCGCGCGGTGCGGCAGCTCGAGCGCCGCCGTGGTGAGCCACATCGCGTTGGCCTCGCAGCCGAACCGGACCTCGCGGAAGGTCTCCTCGTAGATCCGCGTGTCGGCGGGCCCGGCGTGGGCGAACTCGACGCGCAGCGGCCGGGTCGGGTGCCCGATCGACCGTGACCCGTACGCGAGCAGCGACGCGAACAGAAACTCGATCGCCGCCGGATCATGCGCGAGGCCCCCGAGCGTCCGCACGCGCAGCGCCGCCAGCGGCGGGACCACGTCGAGCTCCATGGAGATGCCGTCGTGCATGAGCGCGATGAACCGCGCCGCGAGCTGGAGCGCCTCGCCGACCGACGCGCAGTTGGCCGCCGCGTACTCCATGACGTCGAAGTCGCCGGGCTCGTCGCAGCGCGCCGCATAGATTCCGATCGCCGCGTCGCCGCTCATCGCCATCGCCTCGTGCAGCATCGCCATCGCCAGGGTATGCGGGACGCGCAGATCGCGCTCCTGCAGCGCGGCCATCGTGAGCCCATGCCGGCCCAGCCACGCCTCGCAGTCGTGGCCGCTGCGCGCGAGGTACCTCGCGAATGGCTGGATCACCCGGACCGAGCAGGTTGCCGCCGCGGTCCAGCGAGACGTCTTGAGGTCACCTGCCCGCGCACCTGCCTCCGACCTCCGCGATCGAGGCGGAACGAGCGAGTCCTGCATGGCGCTTTGTGTACGAACTGTAAGTCATTGGAAACCCGCCAGCAACCTCCAGAAACTCGGGTCACCCATGCGGTCCAAGGCCCTGGCCGATCACGGCCGGGCGCGATCACTTGCCTACCTTCGCATACATGCTGGATCGCAACCCCGACGCCCACGTGGGCCTGGTGCCGGAAATCCGAAGCGCAGGTGAGGGAAGCGCAGGTGATTGAAGGCCCCACGGATCAGCAACAAACGAACGACCACGGCAGTTACTGTATTGATGGTGCGAGCGTGCGGGGCTTCGAGTAAAGAATTCTTATGTTTACTGCCGATTTCTCTTGACGCGAAATTAGTGCCCGTTGCAGGAGGAGTTGCGAACAGCGCATTGATCCTCATGAAACGCGTTGGCTTGCGTTGTGCGGGCGAAATCGTCGGTGACCTGTGATTTCGATGGCGACCACGAATCGTCGTGCAGCGCGCAAACCATGGCGTCGAGAACTCATGTGGTAGAAGCGATGCGCGACAACGTGCAGGAGAGTGGCTATGCTGCAAGATACAAAGGAGGACTCGGGGGTAGTCGTTGATCCCGCGCCCACGTGGGCGTCCGAGAATCGTCACAATGCCGAGCCGCGGGGGCGGACCGTGGACCGCGCGCTGCACGACATCTCAGTTCGCCGCGCCGCGCTCGATGCCGACGAGGCGCGCTGGCTACGTGAGGCCGAGGCGTTGCAGATCTGGCGTCCGCTCGGCATGGTGTCCACCCTGGACTACCTCGAACGCGTGCTCGGTTACGCGCCGCGCACTGCCCAGGACCGGCTGCGAGTCGCACGTGCGCTCGGCGCGTTGCCACAGCTCACCGCTGCACTTGCCGGCGGCGAGCTTCCGTTCTCCGCCGTGCGTGAGCTGACGCGTGTGGCAACGCCCACGACCGAGGCGCCCTGGATCGCGGCCGCGACCGGCAAGAACCTACGCCAGATCGAGGAGCTCGTTGCCGACCATCGCCCCGGTGATCGCCCCGACGATCCACCGAACCCCGAGGCGCGCACGCATGCGGTTTGGTTCGAGCTCTCGGCCGAGACCTTCGCGCTCCTGCGGCGTGGCCAACGTGGTGACCTGCGTCACTGGCGCGGCCTCGACGTGGGCGACCAGCGAGATGACTCCGATCGCAAACGTACGCGTCCACGTGCATCACCAACGTGGCCGCAGCAAGCACAGCAGCCGCGGTGTCGCCTTGAATCCCGCTCGTAGCAGCGCTGGATCTTCGGGCGCGCGCCCAGTATGGTCTCGAGGCACACCGAACCTGCCGCGAACCTTCCACGTCGCCAGCGCCCCCGTCATGATGCCAACATGAACCTCGCAATACTGTTGGTCGTCCTCCTCGCATCATGTGGGCGGATCGGTTTCAACCAGAACGGCGAAGGCGACGCTGGTGCTCCTGATAGTTTGCGTTGCTCGCGGCTTGGGTTTTCTTCGGCACCGGCTGCACCGAACACGGGTTCAAACCCGGAGTTTATCGTGATCGCCGACGTGAGCGGGGATGGCAAGCCCGACCTCGTGGTGGCCAACGAAGGTAGCAATGCGATAAGCGTGCTGCTGGGGAACGGCGATGGGACGTTTCAAGCCAAGGTCGACTATCCGGCCGGTGGTGGGGGGCCGCAGTGGGTCGCGGTGGCGGACATGAATGGGGACGGCAAACTCGACCTTGCAGTTACGACGGGCAACGACACCAACACGGTAAGAGTACTGGTGGGGAACGGCGATGGCACGTTCCAAACCGCGGTCAGTTATCCGACCGGTGCCGGGCCGCGCTCGGTCGCGGCGGCGGACGTGAATGGTGATGGCACGCCCGACCTGGTGGTGGCCAACGTTGTCGCCGGCACGGCGAGCGTGCTGCCAGGCAACGGCAATGGGACGTTTCAATCCAAGGTCGACTACCCTTCCGGTGTGGGACCGAATTCGCTCGCGTTGGGGGACGTGAACGGGGACGGCAAGCCTGACCTCGTCCTGGCGAACCTGAACGCGAGCACGGTGAGCGTGCTGCTGGGGAACGGCAATGGGACGTTTCAAGCCAAGGTCGACTATCCGACCGGCGCAGATCCTTTTTCTGTCGCGGTCACGGACCTCAGCGGGGATGGCAAACCAGATCTCGTGGTCGCCAGCGGAATCGCCGGCACGGTGAGCGTGCTGCTGGGGAACGGCAATGGCACGTTTCAAACCAAGGTCGACTATCCTACCGGTGCGAGGCCAGCTTCGGTTGCGGCGATGGACGTGAGTGGAGACGGTAAGCCCGACCTCGTCGTGGCGAACGAGGGCACCAACGCGGTAAACGTGCTGCTGGGCAACGGCGATGGCACGTTCCAAACCAAGGTCGACTATCCTACCGGTGCGGGACCGGATTGGGTCGCGGTAGGAGATGTCGATGGTGATGGCCGGCCCGACCTCGTGGTCGCCAATACAGGCGTCAACACGGTGAGCGTGCTCATCGCTACATGTCTCCCGTGAACCCGGGTTCACCAGCTGCGCTAGCTGCGGGCGAGCGGCAGCGAGGGCCGGCGCGCCGGAGCGCCGAGGTGCGCGACGGCGTCCGGATCGGCCGGGACCGACTCGCCCGATGCCAGCTCGAGCTCGAAGCCGGCGTCGCGGATCATCTGGTGATCGTCGTGCGGCGTGGCGCCGGCGGTCGTCAGGTAGCCCTGCGTGAAGATCGAGTTCGCGGGGTACAGCGCCATCACCTGGAGCGCACGCAGCGTGATCTCGCGGCCGCCGGCGACTCGCAGATCGGTGCGCGGGTGGACGAAGCGGAACATGCACAGGGCGCGCAGCGCGAAGCCGGGGGCGACGAGCGGATAGCCCGCGAGCGGGGTGCCCGGCCGGGCGTCGAGGAAATTGACCGGCACCGAGTCGACGTCGAGCTCGCGCAAGGCGAACGCCAGGTCGAGCAGATCGTCCTCGGACTCGCCGAGCCCGACGATCCCGCCGCAGCAGGTGTCCATCCCGGCGCGCTTGGCGATCTGGACGGTCGCGACGCGGTCTTGCCAGGTGTGCGTCGAGACGATCTGGCCGTAGTGGCGCTCGCTGGTCTCGAGGTTGTGGTTGAACCGATCGACGCCCGAGCTCGCGAGCCGCTCCGCCTTGGCCTCGGTGAGCAGGCCCAGCGAGGCGCACAGCTCGATGTCCATCTCGGCCTTGATCTGCGTCGCCGCTGCGCAGATCGTGTCCAGATCGCGCTGCGACGGGCCGCGGGTCGCGGTGACCATGCAGTAGCGCTTCGCGCGCGCCGCATAGGCTCGGCGGGCCCCGGCGACCAGCTCGTCGACGCTCTTGATCGGCGCCTCGCCGCTCGGTGATGAGCGAAGCGAGTCCCTGGGGGGGCGGAACCCTGCCGGCTCGGCCGGTAGGGCGGGGGGCAAAGCCCCCCGTGGAATCGACGCGTGCTTCTGCGACTGCGAGCAGAACCCGCAGTCCTCCGGGCACGCGCCCAGCTTGGCGTTCTCGAGCACGTGCAGCGAGACCCGGCGGCCCCAGTGCGCGCGACGGACCCGGAAGGCCGCGTCGAGGAGCGCGAGCGTCTCGTCGGCCGAAGCGTGCAGCACGGCCCGCGCGTCGTCGCGCGTCATCACGGCACCCGCGAGCGCCTTGTCGGCCAGCGCCGACCAGATCGATGAGCGAAGCGAAATCGCGGGGGGCGGGGCCCCCGACGGCTCTGCCGGCGGGGCGGGGGGGCCCCCCCGTGGGATCAACGTCATGGCCGGCACGCTATCGAAACGGCTACTTCGGCGCCAGCTTCATCAGCCGGTTGATCGTGCGGCCGTTCGGATCGGTCTTCTTGCGATCCACCAGCACGACCAGCGCGGCCCCATGAGCCTCTGACGTGCCCGTGGCACCGCCGACCCACGTGTAGCCCTGATCCACGGCCTTCTTGGCCTCGTCCGGGGACGCGAAGTTGCACAGAAGGACCTCGACACCCTCGACGGTGCCGCTCTGACAGTCCTTGGCGAACGCCACCGGGGCGGGGATCAACGGCGATACCGTGAGCTTTTCGGCCTTCCAGGCGTTGATCACGGCATCACGCGCGCCGCCCGCGCCCTTGTCGCCATCGCCCTTGCCACAGGCGACGAGCGAGAGCATCGAGATGAGGACGATCCTGCGCATCGCGATCCTTTAGTCTAGTGATGGCCGCGGTGCAAGCCGTTGTCGTGCTTGACCTTGACGCGCTCTTCGATGATCACCGGCCGATCGTGGACGATGACCGCGGGGCCGCGATCGTGCACGATCACGCCGGGGACGCCGATGCCGACGTCGACGTGCACGCTCGGCGCCGGGATATAGCCTTCGACGGTCACGCCGGCACGCGGCGCGACCACCGCACCGCGCGGGCCCTCGACGACCACGCCGGGGCCCACGAACTCGGCCCGGGCGCCGATCCAGCCGACCGGGGCGTCCACCGTGACGACCGGGCGCTCGTAGGTCAGCGGCTGATACATCGCGTTGATCTTCATCATCGCCGGGCGGGCCTCGACGTACGCGTGCGGCGGCTCGCCGACGTAGAAGTACGCGTCGCCAGAGACCTTGAACTCCGGCCCCTCGGGCGGCGCGAAGTAGTGGTAGTGCGGCCCGTTGATGTAGCAGTACTCGTCGTCCGGATCCTCGTCGCCGACCACCGCGTTCACGTGGATCGGGTGGTGGCCCTTGTAGGCGTACCGCTTGCCGTCATAGCCGTAGGCAACCGGATCGCCGACGAAGTAGTTCGAGCCGCGATGATCGCGGTACTGGATCTTGTCGGCGGTATAGATGTGGACGTGCGGACCCTCGATGTAGCAGATGCCGCCGCCCTCCGATTTGGGGATCGGATGGATGCCGACGTATCGCACCTGCCTGCCGCCATCTGCGATCGCCGAACCGGCGAACGCGAACAGGCCGAGCGTGAGGACCGTGAGGACCCAGGGGACTCTGAGGACTGCGATGCTTCTACGCATGTCCCTAGGTGTGGACCACGTGAAGGTAAGGTTACAAGAATCGATGTGTGCGCAAGTGCGCTACACCCGCTTGGTTTCAACTACTTAGGTGGCTGAATCTGCGCCGAAACCGAAAAAATGTGGACGATTTGGTTGAGCTCGGCGGTCAGCTTTCCCGACATGGTCATCGGTTTTTCCGACGGGGCCTCGAGTGGAATCTCGACAACCACCGCCGCGCCAGCCGGGACCTCGCGCGCCAGCGAGACCTCGCCCTCCGAAACCGTCGCACCATCTGCGGCGAACGTGTACTCGAGCTTGGTCAGCCGCATCGCGTGGCTGGCCGGGTTGGTGACCTGCATGAACACGACGTCGTGGCGCAGCGCCTCATGGACGCCGACGACGCGCAGCTCGGGTGATGTGCTACCTCGGCAACCGACAACGAGGCCGAGCGCGAAGACCAACAAGGCAGCAGTATGAAGGCGGCGCACCATGTTCCCGAGGACCACGACTGTGCGGCTTTTATGCCAGCGCGCAACTTATTGCAACCACGTCGGGGGCGTGATCACGTCGAGAGCGAGCGTTCACAGCTCCGGACGTTGATGTCGCGGATGGCTCACGTGTAACGTCGACGCGTGAAGATCGAAAAGGGCCGCCGGGTCACTGTCAAGGTCGACCTCGCCGTGGTGGGCGGCGCGTCGCTCGAGAAAAGCACCGTCGAATACATCCACGGCGGGGGTACGATGCTGATCGGCCTCGAGAACGTCCTCGCAGGCCTCGAAAAGGGCGCCAAGCGCGAGGGCGTCATCAAGGCGAAGGATGCGTTCGGCAATCCGTCGATGCACCCGCTCAAGAAGATGAAGCGGACCGAGTTTCCCAAGGACGTGAAGCTCGTGGCCGGCGAGCAGTTCGCCGCCAAGGGCGTGAACAACATGAACGTCGTCCTGCGGATCGAGAAGATCAGCGGCGACGAGGTCGACGTCCGGCTCGTCCACCCGCTCGCCGAGAAGGACATCAAGTACGCGGTCGAGGTGGTCGCCGTCTCGGATCCCCGGCCGCCGCCGGTGCCGGTCCAGGCGCTCGAGCTCGAAGAAGACAAGTGATGCACCAGCGCCGGCTGTACGCGCACCGCGGCGCCTCGGCCGAACGCCCGGAGAACACGATGCCGGCGTTCACCCGGGCGGTGGAGATCGGCGTCGATGCGCTCGAGATGGACGTTCACCTGACGCGCGATGGGCACCTGGTCGTCGCGCATGATGACACCGCGGCCCGGATGACCGGCGCCCCGGCCGCGTGGACCGAGCTCGACCTCACCGACGTCCGCCGGCTCGATGCCGGGTGGGGCTTCGTCGCGCGGGACGGGACCCGCCCGTTCGCCGGCAAGGCGGTCACGATCCCGACCTTCGAGGAGGTGCTCGACGCATTTCCGGACATGCGGATCAACGTCGATCTCAAGGGTGACCGCGCCGTCGACCTCATGCTCGACCTGGTCCGCCGCAAGCACGCCGAAGACCGGGTCACGCTCGCGAGCTTCCAGCTGCGCACGCTCGTGCAGATCCGCCGGCACGGCTACGGCGGTGAGACCGCGCTATCGCAGGGCGAGGTCGCGACGCTGCTCGGCCTGCCGGCGATGCTGTGGCGCCAGCTGCCGTTCACCGGCAACGCGGCCCAGGTCCCGCTCCGCGCCGGGCGGATCCACTTCGATCGCGCGGCCTTCATCGCGAAGTGCCACAGCATCGGCCTCCGCGTCGACTTCTGGACCGTCGACGATCGCGACGAGGCCGCGCGGCTGCTCGCGCTGGGCGCCGACGGCATCATCACGAACGATCCGGGCGCCCTTCGCCCGGTGTTCTATCCCGCGTAGGCCTCGCGTAGCCCGCGTAGCCCGCGTAGCCCGCGTAGCCCGCGTAGCCCGCGTAGCCCGCGTAGCTCGCGTAGCTCGCGTAGCGCCCGCGTAGGCCGCCCTTCGCGTCGCATCCGTCGCACGTGGCGCCGGCGCACGCGCGCCGCAATCCTTCGCGAGTTTCGGCCGGGCGACCCCGAAGAAGATGACGTCACGCACGGCCGCCGGCGGTGAAACGTCAACAGGTGGGCCGATCGCGGATGTCGAAACTTCAACACGACGAATTGCCGCTCCCAGCCGGCCTGTTGCCCCTTGAAAGGTGATCGGTTCCGGAGCAACTTGCAGCTTTCTTATCCCGATTGGAGTTAGGTCCATGGCTCTCAAGAAAGGCGTCGACGTCAAGCCGGCAAAAGGCAAGCTCGGCATCCTGCTGCCTGGCATGGGTGCGGTAGCGACAACCTTCATCGCAGGTGTGCAGGCGATCCGGCGCGGGATCGGACAGCCCATCGGCTCGCTCACGCAGCTCGGTCACATCCGCATCGGCAAGCGGACCGACGGTAACTCGCCGGCGATCCACGACTACGTCTCGCTCGCGAAGCTCGACGACATCGTGTTCGGCGGCTGGGACATCTTCCCCGATAACGCTTACCAGGCCGCGGTGCGCGCCGGCGTGCTCGATTTCAAGCACCTCGATCCGCTCCGCGAGGAGCTCGAGGCGATCCGGCCGATGCCGGCGGTGTTCGAGCAGGCCTACGTCAAGAAGCTCACCGGCCCGAACATCAAGAAGGGCACGTCGAAGATGCACCTCGCCGAGCAGGTGATGGCCGACATCAAGGCGTTCCAGGAGACCCACCGCTGCGATCGGCTCGTCGCGGTGTGGTGCGGCTCGACCGAGGTCTATCGCAAGCCGACCGAGGTCCACGCCTCGCTCGACAAGTTTGAAGCCGGGCTGCGCGTGTCGCACGACGACATCGCCCCGTCGCAGATCTACGCGTACGCGTGCCTCAAGATGGGCGTGCCCTACGCCAATGGCGCGCCGAACCTCTCGGTCGACACGCCGGCGCTCCTCGAGCTCGCCCGCCAGAAGGGCCTGCCGGTCGCCGGCAAGGACTTCAAGACCGGCCAGACCCTGATGAAGACGATCCTCGCGCCCGGCTTCAAGGCGCGCATGCTCGGCCTGTCCGGCTGGTACTCGACCAACATCCTGGGCAACCGCGATGGCGAGGTGCTCGACGACCCCGAGTCGTTCAAGAGCAAGGAGGTCACCAAGCTCGGCGTGATCGATCACATCCTGCAGCCGCAGCTCTACCCCGAGCTCTACGGCAACGTCTCGCACGTCGTCCGCATCAACTACTACCCGCCCCGCGGCGACAACAAAGA
>Ga0308176_10002406_pt1 | contig 11777 bp, 9 predicted proteins | sample PhyCR2_3_FD_203890 | JGI IMG/M metagenome (GOLD analysis project Ga0308176, IMG submission 203890) | Soil microbial communities from UC Gill Tract Community Farm, Albany, California, United States - DLSLS.C.R2 | ecosystem: Environmental > Terrestrial > Soil > Agricultural land | place: USA... | reverse complement strand
CGAGATCACCCAGCTGAAGCGCGGCCTCGCGGTGCTCGCCACCGTCGGCGCCACGGCGCCCTTCGTCGGACTGCTCGGCACCACCGTTGGCATCATCAACTCCTTCTCGGCCATGGCCGCGTCGGGTGGTGGCGGTCTGGCCTCGATCGGTGGCGGTATCTCCGAGGCGCTGGCTACGACGGCGCTCGGTCTGATCGTCGCGATCCCGGCCGTGTGGGCCTACAACTACTTCCAGACGAAGATCGACAACCTCACCGCCGAGATGACGTACGTCTCCAAGGAGATGATCGACTACCTCATCAAGGGCGTGTCGGGCGAGTTCGGCCGGTCGCGCTTCACCCGTGAGTTCAACGCGTCGTCGGGCGGCAACTCGCCCATCTCGACCTGAGACGTCGCGTCCCCTCTGAGGAGACCGTCCGATGGCAATGAGTAGCAGTTCCGGGGGAGGCGTGGCTTCACAGCCGAACGTGACGCCGATGATCGACGTCATGCTCGTGCTCCTCATCATCTTCATGGTGGTGACGCCGGCCCTCCTCGCGGGCTTCAACGCCCAGCCCCCCCAGGGGCAGAACCTGAAGGACCATCCGGAAGACGAGGAGAACGATCAGGTCCTCGGCATCGACAAGGATGGGAACTACTACCTGAACAAGAAGCCCATCTCCAAGACGGCCATCGAGGCGGAGATCAAGCGGATCTACACCAACCGCGACGATCGCGTGATGTACCTCAAGGCCGACAAGGATCTGGCGTACGAGAAGGTCGTCGATGCGACCGACATGGCGGCCAAGAATGGCGTCTCGGTCGTCGCGATGATCAGCGATCAGAAACCGGGAACGACGTCGACTGTGGCGGGCGATACCAAGGGTAGCCCCGCGCCAGCCGCACCCGCCGGAGGTACTCCCTAATGGCGATGAGTGCTGGTGGTAGCGGCGGGCTGACGAACGAGATCAACGTCACGCCCATGATCGACGTGCTGCTCGTGCTCCTGATCATCTTCATGGCGGCGATCCCGACCATGCGGAAGTCGATCGACGTCCAACTCCCCGATCCGAATCCGTCCGTCGCTCCGGCGAACGCGAATTCGAATCAGATCGTGCTCGAGGTGAACGCCGACGGCAGCTACAGCATCAACACCGAGAAGGTCACCGAAGATCGCCTCGGACCCCGGCTCAAGGAGATCTACGATGGCCGGCCCGAGAAGATCATCTTCGTGAAGGGTGACCCCAAGGTGAAGTACGGCCAGGTGGTCCACGCGATGGACGTCTCGCGGGGATCCGGGGTGAAAGTCATCGGCGTACCGCCGAAGGACACGCCCGGGGCGGATAAGAAGTAGCTCGGCCTGCACCGAAGGTCCAAAAAGGCGATACGGCGGACGAACCTTCACGGGTCGTCCGCCGTATAACTTTTTATGTGTCGGACGCGCCTCTCGCGTGCCGACGAGCCCATCGTTTCGTCTGACTCGCATGGCTGATTTCGACGACATTGCCGAGGAGTCGCCTCATCTGCGTTATCGCGTGCCGCTCGGCATGCCGTTGCGCGACGAAGGCCGGCGTGCGGGCGCGGTCGTCTCCGTCGTCGTCCACGTGCTCATCATCTTCCTCCTCATCATCCCGTTCTTCATGCCCCACTCGGTCATCGAGCGGTTGCAGCAGGGAGCAGGGGGGGCGGGGCCTGCCGGCGGCGGCGGTGGTGGAACGCGGGGCACCGGCGCCACCACCGAGCACATTCAGTTCGTGAAGGTGCTGCCGACGGCCGTGCCGACACCCCGATCGGTGCCGCCTCCGGTCCTGCCGCCGGTCCAGAAACCGATTCCAAAGCCGGTTCCCAAGCCCGAGCCCACACCCGCGCCCGTCCAGCCGCCGCCGGTCGCGAAGCCGCAGGCGACGGCGCCGGCGAAGACAGTCGATGTCGCGTCTGCCGTGACTGGAGTCGGCGGCGGCAGTGGGGCCGACGGCACCGCCGGCGCGGGACCTGGAAGTGGTGGCGGCGTGGGGTCGGGCATCGGGCCGGGCAGGGGAAGTGGCACCGGTCCCGGCACTGGTGGCGGCAACCAGGCGAACTATCCGCCAGTTCCGATCGAGTTCTTCCTTCCGCCGCTTCCCCCTCCATCGAGCGTGCGTGGACTGCACTTCATCGCCGAGTTCGACGTCGATTCCACGGGGCATGTGATCAACTTCGACTTCACGCGCACGCGTGATGGCGACTACAACAAGCGCATCGCCGAAGTCCTCCGCGCGATGCGGTTCAAACCGGGCACCCGCCCGGATGGCTCTCCGCTGCGCATGAAGGCGCAGGTCGGATACGAGTTCTGAGCCGGCGCGTTTGATCGCGCCACACCAGGCCGACGCCCTCCCATCGGTCTAGCGGCGATCCGAGCCCCACCCTAGATTTTGCGGGATTATGACGAAAACGCCGTCGGCAGCCGCCGTCGACGCCTTCTCGCTTTTTCCGAACATGAATGAGTAGCTCGGCCGTCTCGACCGACGCCTCGCCGGACTCCGGCACCGGATTCGTCAAAGCGATGACCCTCACCGACGCGACGATGCTCGTCGCCGGTTCGATGATCGGGTCCGGTATCTTCATCGTTTCGGCCAGCATGGCACGGGACCTCCCGTCGCCGCTCTGGATGATCCTCGCGTGGATCCTGTCGGGGATCATGACGCTCCTTGGAGCGCTCGCGTACGGCGAGCTCGCCGCGATGTACCCCAAGGCCGGCGGGCAGTACGTCTTCCTGCGCGAGTCGATGGGCCCTCTGATGGGGTTCCTCTACGGCTGGACGTTCTTCATCGTCATCGAGACAGGCACAATCGCCGCCGTCGCCGTGGCGTTCGGACGATTCCTCGGCGTGCTCATTCCGGCCGTCGGTCCGACGCGATTCGGCTGGTTCCCGCAGGCGGACATCTGCGTCGCGGCGCTGGGCTGCACCGATGCGGCGAACGCGATCCAGCTGGGTCTGACGCCGCAGCGGCTCGTCGGCCTCGTCAGCGTCGCCTTCCTGACGTGGATCAATCTGCAGGGGGTGCGCGACGGAAAGCTGGTGCAGACCACCCTCACCGTCGTGAAGACGGGCGCACTCGCGCTGCTCGTCATCCTCGGTCTCACCGTCGGCCGCAACGCGACGGCACTCGGTGCGAACTTCTCGATGGGCAGCTTCGTCGGGCAGTTTTCGCTGACCTCCACGCTCGTCATCGCCTTCGGCGCGGCCATGGTCGGCTCGCTCTTCTCGAGCGACGCATGGAACAGCGTCACCTTCGCCGCGGCCGAGGTGAAGAACGCCTCGAGGAATCTGCCGCTCGCGCTCGTCCTCGGCACGGGCCTCGTCTCGCTCCTCTACATCCTCGCGAACTTCTCGTACCTCAACGTGCTGCCGTATCACGGCGTCGCCGAAGGCGCGAATGCCATGGCGCGCGGCATCCAGCACGCCACGGAAGATCGCGTCGGCACTGCCGTCGCCGAGACCATTTTCGGGCCGAGCGGCGCGGTGCTGATGGCGTCGGCGATCCTCGTCTCCACCTTCGGTTGTAACAACGGTTTGATCCTCTCGGGCGCACGAGTGTTGTACGCGATGGCCCGAGATGGCCTCTTCTTCCGCCGGGCGGGGACGTTGAACTCCAACAACGTCCCCGCCTTCGCGTTGATCGTGCAGTCGATCTGGACGGCGATCCTCTGCCTGACCGGCACCTACGGCCAGCTGCTCAATTACGTCATCTTCGCCGCGCTCCTGTTCTATGCCTTCACGACGGCGGGGTTGTTCATCCTCCGTCGTACGCGCGCCGACATGCCTCGCCCCTACCGCGCCGTCGGGTACCCGTTCCTCCCGGCGTTGTACATCGTGCTCTGTTGCGCGGTGATGCTCCTGCTACTTCTCTCGCCCACGACGCGTACCGAGTCCATCTCCGGTCTCGTGCTCGTGCTGATCGGGATCCCCGTGTTCTACCTGTGGCGCCGCGCCGAGGGCCCGGCTTCCGCTGACGCCTGAGCGCTGCAGCTCCATCCGCACGCAACTCCGAACCGAGCAACATGACGCACTCGCAGTCCTCCCTGTTGACGCTCGTCATCGCCGCCAGCGCGGTCGCGCTGGTGTTCGCCGTCTTCCTCGCGCGGTGGGTGCTCGCCCGCTCGAGGGGCACGCCCGAGATGCAGAAGATCTCCAACGCGATCCAGCAGGGCGCCGAGGCTTACCTCGCACGCCAGTACAAGACGATCGCGCTCCTGTCCGTGGTGGTCGCGGTGCTCCTCGGTGTGGGCTACGGCTTCTTCCGCCCGACGACGGCGCACGACCCCGTGCAGAACCCGCGCACCTTCGCCCTGTACGTGACCGCGTCGTTCCTCCTGGGGGCGCTCAGCTCCGGCGTGGCGGGCTACGTCGGCATGTGGGTGTCGATCCGCTCGAACATCCGCGTCGCGGCGGCGGCGATGACGTCGCTCAACGACGCGCTCCAGACGGCGCTGCGCGGCGGTGCGGTCTCCGGACTGTTCACCGTCGCAATGAGCCTTCTCGGCGTCGGCGGCCTCTTCGCTGCGCTCTCTGCCTTCCCGCCGGCCGGCCTGTCGGCTGACGACTGGGCGCAGCGCATTCCGTTCCTCATCGTCGGCTACGGCTTCGGCGCTTCGTTCGTCGCGCTCTTCGCCCAGCTCGGCGGCGGCATCTACACGAAGGCGGCGGACGTCGGCGCGGATCTCGTCGGCAAGGTCGAAGCGGGAATCCCGGAGGACGATCCGCGCAATCCGGCGGTCATCGCCGATCTCGTCGGCGACAACGTCGGGGACTGCGCGGGGCGCGGGGCCGACCTGTTCGAGTCCACCGCGGCGGAGAACATCGGCGCGATGATCCTCGGCGTGCTGCTCCACGGCGCATTCGGCATCAACGGAATCCTCTTCCCGCTCGTGATCATGGCGCTCGGGCTGATCTGCTCGATCGTCGGCGTCATGGTCGTGCGCACGGCGGAAGACGCGGATCCGATGAAGGCGCTCAACCGCGGCTATTACGTGACCGCGGCGCTGGTGACCGTCGCGTTCTTCTTCGCCGCCCGGACGCTGCTCAATCCGGCGGGCTCTCCCGATGTGTGGTGGCACTTCTTCATCTGCGGGTTGATCGGGATCGCGACGTCAATCGCCTTCGTCTTCATCACGCAGTACTACACCGAGTATCGCTACCGTCCGGTGCTCGGCATCGCCGATGCGAGCCAGACGGGTCCGGCGACCAACATCATCGCCGGTCTCGCCGTCGGAATGGAGTCCACCGTGATGCCGGTCATCACGATCGGCATCGCGATCATCGCGAGCTACACGCTCGGGCGCACCAGCGGTCTGGTGAACGCCGCGGGCGAGCCGATCGGCGGCCTGTTCGGCACCGCCGTGGCGACGATGGGCATGCTCGGTACCGCGGGCTACATCCTCGCGATGGACGTGTTCGGCCCGATCACCGACAACGCCGGCGGAATCGTCGAGATGTCCCGCCAGCCCGAGTCGGTGCGCGACAAGACCGATCGTCTGGATTCGGTCGGCAACACGACGAAGGCGCTCACCAAGGGCTACGCCATCGGCTCCGCCGCGCTCGCGGCGTTCCTGCTCTTCTCGGCCTACCTCGACGAGGTGCGCAACTACACCGGCCAGACGCTCAACGTCGATCTCTCCAAGCCCGTCGTGTTCGTCGCCGCGCTGCTCGGTGCGATGCTCGTGTTCTGGTTCTCCTCGCTTGCGATGACCGCCGTCCGCAAGGCGGCATCGTCGGTCATCACCGAGGTGCGCCGGCAGTTCAAGGAGCGTCCGGGCATCATGCAGGGCACCGAGGATCCCGACTACGCCGCCTGCGTCGACATCGTCACCGTCGGCGCACTGAAGGCGATGGTGCTTCCTGGTGCGCTCGTCGTGCTCTTCCCGATCGTCGTCGGGCTGGTGTTCAAGCACTTCGGCGGTCCCGGAGAGTACATGGGCGCCGAGTCGGTCGCCGCGCTGCTCATGGTGGGCACGATTACCGGCGTCCTGATGGCGGGCTTTCTCAACAACGGCGGCGGCGCCTGGGACAACGCCAAGAAGTACATCGAGACGGGCGCGTACGGCGGCAAGCGCTCCGAGGCCCACAAGGCCGCGGTGGTGGGTGACACGGTCGGCGATCCGTTCAAGGATACGGCCGGTCCGTCGCTCCACGTGCTCGTCAAGCTGCTGAGCACGATCACGCTGGTGCTCGCCCCGCTGTTCCTCTGAGCGCTCGGCCCCGGAAAATCGACGATGCTATCCCTCTTCGCCCGTAAGCCGATCGCCGAGCTGGTGGCCGAAGAGGGCCACCCCAATGCGCTGAAGCGCGAGCTGGGCGCCGGCGATCTGATCATGCTGGCGATCGGCGCTGTGATCGGGGCCGGCATCTTCGGCGCGATCGGCACCGCCGCGGCGGGACAGACGGACGCCGCAGGAAACGTCATCCGGAGCGGCGCTGGACCGGCGCTGGTCTTCTCCTTCCTGCTGCTCGGCGGCGCCTGCGCGCTGGCCGCGCTCTGCTATGCCGAGCTGGCCTCGATGATTCCGCAGGCCGGGAGTGCGTACGCATACACGTACGCGACGCTCGGCGAGATCGTCGCCTGGATCATCGGATGGGACCTGATCCTCGAGTACGCGGTCGGCAATGTCGCCGTGGCCATCTCGTGGGGCGACTATTTCAAGACGCTCACCGGCGGTTTCATTCAGCTCCCGCCCTGGCTCACCACGGGGTATCGCACCGCGCTGCTCAGCTCCGACGCCGGGGTCCACGGGCTCCTCACGTCGGCGCCGCGCGTTCTCGGCATCCCGATCCTGGTGAACGTGCCGGCGTTCGCGATCGTCGCGTTCATCACCTGGCTGCTGCTGCGCGGTGTGCGGGAGAGCGCGCGCGCGAACAACATCATGGTCGTCGTCAAGCTGCTCGCGTTGGCCCTGTTCATCGGGGCGGGCCTCACGAAGATCAACCCGGCGAACTACACCCCGTTCGCACCGAACGGATTCGCGGGTATTCACCACGGCGCGGCGATCGTGTTCTTCGCCTACATCGGATTCGACGCGATCTCGACCGCCGCGGAGGAGACGAAGGATCCGCAACGGAATCTTCCGATCGGCATCCTCAGCGGGCTCGCCATCTGCACCGTCATCTACGTGATCGTCGGCGCCGTACTGACCGGAATGGTGAACTACAAGGAGCTGGACCCGAGCCTGCACGCCGATCCGCTCGCCTATGCGCTCCAGCGTACGGGCATGTACAGTGCGAGCTGGCTCGTCGCGCTCGGCGCCGTGTTCTCCATGACGGCGGTGCTGCTCGTGTTCCAGTATGGCCAGCCGCGCATCTTCTACGCGATGGGACGCGACGGCCTCCTCCCGCAATGGGCTGCCCGCGTGAGCGCGCGCACCCGCGTGCCGTATACGACGACGCTCATCACGGGGGTCTTCGTCGCGCTCTGGGCCCTCATCGGCGACGCCGGAGAGACGTACGACCTCACGAACATCGGGACGCTGTTCGCGTTCGCGCTCGTCTGCATCGGAGTACTCGTCCTCCGCTACACGGAGCCTGATCGGCCGCGCCCCTTCCGTGTTCCCTTCGCCTGGCCCGTGTGCGTTGGCGGTGCGGCGGCGTGCGTGTTCGTGATGAAGGGCCTCCCGCGCCAGGCGTGGGAGCGGTTCGGGGTGTGGCTTCTCATCGGGCTCTCACTTTACTTTCTGTACGGCTACTCGCACTCCACGCTTCGCCGACCGCGCGATGAGGTGACGAAGTCGTGAGCAGTCTCGCCGAGCCGCGGTCGATGGGCGGTGCAGTCGCGGCCCCGCCGCCGCGCGGATTGCAGCGTATCTCCCAGACGCAGTGGATCGTGATCTCGATGATCGTCGGGATCCTGCTCGGCTATCTGTTCCCCGATCACCCCCCCGGCCAGTCCGGATTCCAGGCGTCGAGCCTGAACTTCCTCTCGACGATCTTCCTGCGGATGATCAAGTCGCTCATCGTCCCGCTGCTGTTCGCGACGCTCGTCGTCGGCATCGCGGGGCACGGCGACGACATGAAGCGGGTGGGGAAGCTCGCGTTCCGCTCGATCCTCTACTTCGAGGTCGTCACGACGTTCGCGCTCGTCGTCGGGCTCCTCGCGGTGAACATCGTGAAGCCCGGCGTCGGCGTGAACCTCGCCAGCGCAACCGCGCAGGCGGGCACCGAGTTCGCGCGCAAGCAGACGACGTTCATCGGCGTGGTCGAGCACACCGTGCCGCAGAGCTTCTTCGAGGCCGCGTCGGCGAACGAGGTGCTCCAGATCGTCTTCTTCGCCATCATCTTCGCCGTCGCGCTGTCCCAGGTGCAAGGTCCCGCCAAGACGTTCATGCTCACCGCGTGCGCGATCGACGATTCGCGCGGCGCCGCGCCCAGTCCGTCCACCCCGTCGTCGCGCACGTCGAGCGCGAGCGCCTCGGCGCCGGCGCGCGTCGCGCGATGCGCGAGCCAGCCATTCCCCGCGCCGAGGTCGAGCACGCGGAGCGCGCCCGTGGCGTAGACGTCGGCGCGCCGCTGGAGTGGCCGGAGGACGTGCCGCTGGAAGGCCTCGAAGCTCCTCGCCCGCACCGCCCACTGCCGCACGAGCGCCCCTTCGGTGACGTAGGGCAGCGTCCGCGCATCCACCGCGGACTGGCCGCGTCCCTCGGACGCGCGGTGCGCGGCGTACTGCTCGCGGAAGCGGCGACGGACGTCGCGCTCGGAGGTGCTCATGATCCGAGTGGGCGGCGAGAGGTCGGGGGTGAGGGGTGAGCGCGCCCACGTTCGGAAGGCAGCAGTATCCCGAGGTCGTGAACGCCCCACCCCCCACCTGACTCCGACTCTACTGACTCTGACCCCACCGACTCTGACCCGGCGCGTTCGGGCGTCCGCTCTAACCAGTACATGACGTGATCGCCGAGCGGCGCGAGTGGACGCGCGAGCACACGGTCCATCTGCTCGAGCGCGCGCACGAGCGCGGGATGCCGGGAGATCCACGGCTCCGCCGCACTCGGCGGCACCAGCACGCCGATGCCGATGCGTCGCCGCAGACGGAACCAGGGCGCCATCGCCTCGACAAGCTCCCGCGCCCGGTGATAGCGCACGTCGAAGGCGCGCCCGCCCAGTCGCGCCTGTACCGCGCCGCGCGCGCGGCGCCGCAGCGCGGCTCGTGCATCGCCGCGCGCGGCCTGGACGATCACCTCGCCGGGGCAGAGCGTCCCGAAGAGGACGAGCAGTGCGGGCGCGCCGGGCCGCAGCAGCCGCGCCAGTCCGCGCGCGCAGGCCGCGAGATCGTCGACGCAGTTGAGCGCGGCGAAGTTGGAGAACACGCCGTCGAACGGCATCTCCCCCGCCGATTCGCGCTCCGTCGCCCACTGCTCGAGTCCTTCGGCGGCGACGACGCGCGGCGTCGGGCCGCGCTGCGACCGCAACTTCTCGCGCGCGAGGCGAACCATGGACGGCGAGCCGTCGGTGAGCTGGACGACGCGTCCGCGCGCCGCGAGCCAGCGCGCATCCTCGCCCGTGCCCCCTCCGATCTCGAGCACGCGCGCCCCGCGCGGGAACGCCGTCGCCAGCGCGCGCCGAACGGCGCGCCGCTGCGCGGCCACGCTGCGCCACGCGCCGAAGCGGACGTCGAACCGCGTCGCCACCGCGTCGAACGCCGCGATCGCCGGGCTCAGTGCAGCCGCGTCGCGCACTAGTCCTCCACCTCGGCGAGGCTGGCGGGCTGCGCCAGACGATGCGCCGCGGCCGCTTCGCCGAGGTCGAACCAGCGAGGTTCGTCGGCGCCGTCGCGCGCCTCGTCGTGCAGCGCGTCGCGGAGCAGGCGATAGAAGCCCGTCGTGTACGTGCCCTGGAAGAGCATCGCCAGCTCGCCCGTCTCCTCCCAGTTCGTGCGTGCGCCGAGCTGCGCCTGCACCGCGGCGTGGAACTTCGTGCCGGGCAGCGGATACGCGACCGAGACCCCGACGTCGTCCGGACGCTCCTCGCGCACGAGGTCGCGCGTCGCGATCACGTCCTCCCACTGCTCCGACGGATAGCCGAGCTGGAGGAACCAGCAGGCGCGGATGCCGGAGGAGCGGAGCGCGCGCGTCGCCTCGCGCACCTCGTCCACCGTGGTGCCCTTGTCCATCGCGTCGAGGATGCGCTGCGATCCCGACTCGACGCCCATCCACACCTCCTCGCAGCCGGCGCGCGCGAGGTCGCGGGCGACCGCGGGAGTGATGAGATCCGCGCGGCACTGGATCATGAACGGGATGCGCGCGTCGCGCGCGCCCACTTCGGTGGCGAATTCGGCGATCCAGCGGGCCGTGAGCCCGAAGATGTCGTCGGCGAACCAGATGTGATCCGGTGCGACGTCGCCCTTCAGGCGGCGCAGCTCTTCCGCCACCGACGCCGGTGAGCGCTGCGTGTAGCGACGCCCGAACACCGGCTTCGCGCACCAGTTGCAGCCGTACGGACAGCCGCGTGAGGTGACCACGTTCCACGAATGCCGGCCGTGCGCGCGGCGCCAGGCACGGCGGTACGCGTCGGCGTCCACGAGGTCCCACGCTGGCAGGGGAAGCGCGTCGAGGTCGCGCGCACCCGAGCGCGGCGCGGTGACGGTCATCCCCCCCGACGCCGCATCGAGGAGCGCCAGGCCGGCGATCGCATCGAGCGACGCGGCGCCGTCGGCGCGCCAGAGCGCCGCCACCTCGGCCAGCGCCGCCTCCGGCTCGCCGAGGAGCACCGCGTCGGCGCCCCCTTCGAGGTAGCGGCGCGGATGGTCGGTGGCGTCCGACCCGCTCACGACGACGCGGCAGCCGTGCTCGTGCGCCGCGGCGATCATCTCGATCGTCGCGTCGCGCAGGCGCGTCGTGCACATCTTCGTGATGTAGTTGAAGCTGTCTTCGACGATCGCGACCATGGTCGGCTTCGACTGGGCGAGCGCGGCGCGGAACGCGTCCACCCCGTCGGCGAGCATGGCGTCGAACAGTGTGACGTCGTGGCCCCGCTCGCGCAGCACCGCCGCGGCGAGCAGGGTGGCCAGCGGCGGGTACGGCTTCATCCGCGCCAGTTGCTTCGCGTCGTCACGCAGGAAATACGGATGGGCGAGGAGGATCATCGCGGAGGCAGGAAGGAGCGAGGCTCCAAGGGCTGACGGGGTGAGCGGTGGGATTATTCCGACCCCGTGCCTGAAGATGCCGGTCCGACCGGAGGTATGGCCAGCGCGCACCGTGACGGGCCCGACGCATGCACGAGGGAGGCGCGATGACCGATCGGACTTCCGCATCCGCGCCCTTCCCTGCCGGGGACGACGCGCCAACCGTCGCGCAGCCGCCGCGCCCGGAACGGCGCCATCCCGGGCTGCCGCCGCCGACGGTTCGCGAGGAGGCGGCGGACGCGCAGCATGCGCCGCTGGGCGCGCCCATGGGCCGGCGCCTCCTGATCCTGTCGCTCACCGCGCTCGGCGTGGTGTACGGCGACATCGGCACCAGCCCGCTCTACACCGTGAAGGAAGCGTTCGCCGAACGTCATGGGCTGCTGCCGACGGTGCCGAACGTCTACGGCATCATGTCGCTCGTGATCTGGTCGATCATCCTCGTCGTGGTGGTGAAGTACCTGATCTTCATCCTGAAGGCGGACAACCACGGCGAGGGGGGCGTGCTCGCCCTGCTCGCGCTCGTGCTGCAGCGCCAGCATCGGACCGACGACCGCCGGCGTCGCCAGCTCTTCATCATCCTCGGCGTGTTCGGCACCGCCCTGCTGTTCGGCGACGGCCTCATCACCCCCGCCATCTCGGTGCTCAGCGCGGTGG
>Ga0308176_10002405_pt1 | contig 11778 bp, 8 predicted proteins | sample PhyCR2_3_FD_203890 | JGI IMG/M metagenome (GOLD analysis project Ga0308176, IMG submission 203890) | Soil microbial communities from UC Gill Tract Community Farm, Albany, California, United States - DLSLS.C.R2 | ecosystem: Environmental > Terrestrial > Soil > Agricultural land | place: USA... | reverse complement strand
GCACCCCCTCCGCCACCGCCTTTTCCTCCGGCCCGAACGAGAACCGCACGTAGTTCCTGAACCGCGACGGCCGCCCGCTCCGCCGCTTGCCGGGGTTCACATCGAAGAATTCACCGGGGACGCAGATCACCTGCCGCTCCAGCGCCTGCTGGAAGAAGCCCATCCCCGTGTTGAGCGGCGCCGGGAGGGCCGAGACGTCACCCCACCAGTAGAACGTGCCTTCCGGGTCCACATCGAATCGAACGCCCGCGGCCCGAAGACCCTCGCCGAGAATGGCGCGCTTCCGGACAAACGCCCGGCGAATCGCGGCCGCCTCGGCGCAGGCCAGCGACGGCTCGAGCAGCGGCACCGCCGAGCGCTGGAGCGGCTTGCTGCCGCCGCCGTCGAGGAACGAGCCGCTGCTCGACACCGCGTCGATCACCGCCTGCGGCCCCACGATCCAGGTGGTACGCCAGCCGGGATAGCGCCAGTTCTTGGTGAGCCCGTCGAACAGCACCACCGGATCCACGTCGACCTCGTCCACGTAGCGCGCCGCCGAGACCATCTGCGAGCCGTCGGCCGTGTCGGCCCAGATGTAGTGCGAGTAGAACTCGTCGATCAGGAGCGAGCAGCCCACCTCGCGCGCCAGGCCGACCCAGCCCGCCAGCTCCTCGCCCTGGATCACCTTGCCGGTCGGATTGCAGGGGTTCGACAGCAGCAGGGCGGAGAGGCCCCGTCCGGTGATCTCACGCTCGAGCGCGTCGAGTCCGAAGTGATATCCCTCGGCGCCATCCAGCAGGATCGGGATCGAGGTGAACAGTTTGAAGATGTCGAGCAGCTCCTCGTAGGCCGTGTAGTCCGGCAGGAAGTGGCCCAGGTTCACCTCGCCCAGGGCCGCGACGGCGCGGGTGAGCGAGGCGCGGCCGCCGCCGCAGATGCACACGTTGCGCTCGGTGTACTGCGAGCGCTTCCCTTGCCGGTAGAGCCCGTTGTACAGCTCTGCCACGGCGCGACGAAGCTCCCAGATCCCGGGTATCGGCGCGTACTCCTGATCGTTGACGCCGATCTCGACCTGCTCCACCCGCGGCGGCGCGCCCGGCAGGGCACCGGTCTCGGGCTGGCCCTGGCCGAGGTTGCACCAATCGGGGTGGCCGTAGCGGAACCCTCGCCGGGCCGCCTCGGCCATGACGTAGATGACGCCGGTGAAGGGAACGGGACGGAAGCCGGGGATGGCGGGGCTGGTCATGGGCGTGAAAACTAGCTTCGACCGGCGGGGACGGCAGGCAGCCCGTCGCTCCGGCGGTTCCGCTGCCGTGACGCTCCGGCGTGCGCGGTCCTGATGACGGCCGCCCCGATCGCGGGAACCACCGTGTGGGGTGTCGTCCAGCTCGCCCGCTCGCCTCCCCTTGCGTGCCGATGGGAGTCCGCTAGACTCCGTTCAGCCTCGCTCCGGAACAACCCATGGACGACCTCGACGTCAGCCTCATGCGCGGCACCCTCGACCTCCTGATCCTGAAGGCCCTGAGCTGGGGACCGCGGCACGGCTACGCCGTCGTCGAATGGATCCAGCAGGCTACCGACGACGCCTTCCTCATCGGCGAGGGCACCCTGTACCCGGCCCTCCACCGGCTGGAGCGCCGCGGGTGGATCGCGTCCGAGTGGGGCCTATCGGACAACAATCGTCAGGCCAAGTACTACAGCCTCGCCAGGGCGGGCCGCGCCCGGCTGCAGGCCGGCACCTCGTCGTGGTATCGCTTCGTGGAGGCGGCGGGGCGGGCACTCCGGGCCACCGCGCCGGTGCCCGCCTCATGAGCTGGTTCCGCCTGCAGCACGGCCCCCAGCGCGTCGAGCGGGATGTCGACGCGGAACTGGACTTCCACCTCGACATGCGGACCCAGCGGCTGGTCGAGCGCGGCCTCGACCCCGCCTCGGCGCGGGCCCAGGCTCTTCGCCAGTTCGGCGACCGCGATCGGGTCCGCTCCGAGCTGGTGGCCATCGACACGCAACAGGAAAAGACCCACCAGCGGGCCAGCTACCTCGCCGAGCTGCGGCAGGACACGCTCTACGCGGTGCGCGCGCTGCGCCACAACCTGGGGTTCGCCTTGGTCATTGTGCTGTCGCTGGCCATCGGCATCGGCGCCAACACCGCGATCTTCACCCTGATCGACGCGCTGCTGCTCCGGCCGCTGCCCGTGCCCGAGGCCGACCGGCTCGTGGTCATCGGCGATCCGCGGCGGACCAACAGCAGCTCCGACGGCTCGCTCCGCACCGACTTGTTCTCCTATCCGGTCTACGTCGACCTGAGCCGGCGACCTCAGCTCCTCGAGGGGCTCGCGGCCACCGGGCGGACTCCGCGCCTGGACGCCATCATCGACCGAGTCGGTGCCGGGTCCGCCCCGGCCACCCAGGATGCCGCCGAGGCCGAGCACCCGCGCGGCCGGCTGGTGAGCGGCAACTACTTCGCGGTGCTCGGCGTCCCCACGTTGATCGGCCGGCCGCTCACGGTGGACGACGATCGGAGCGCCAACGGCTCGCCCGTCGCCGTCATCAGCTATGCCTACTGGCAGCGCCGTTTCCAGGGCGACCGCGACGTGCTGGGCCGGTCCATCACGATCAATCGCGTTCCCTTCACCATCGTGGGCGTCACGCCGCCGGGCTTCAACGGCGAAGTGGTGGGCCGGATGACGGACATCTGGATGCCGCTCACCATGCAGCCCGGGCTTGCCAAGCAGGACTGGCTGACCAGGCCCACCACCTGCTGGCTGCTGCTGCTCGGCCGCCGCGCCGACGAGGTCACCCTGCCGCAGGTGCAGGCGGCGTATCCGACGATCGTGTGGCGCGCGCTCACCGCGTCAGCTCCATCGCCCGACGCGATGGCCGGCATTCAAAAGGAGGAGCTCGCGGTCGCGGCCGGTGCCCGCGGGCTCTCACCGCTCCGGGCGCTGTATGCGGAACCGCTGACCACGCTCATGGCAGCCGTGGGTCTGGTCCTTCTCGTGGTGTGCGCCAACGTCGCCAACCTGCTCCTGGCGCGCGGCGCCGCGCGCGAGCGCGAGCTCAGCGTGCGCATGGCGCTGGGCGCCGGCCGCGTGCGCGTGGTGCGGCAGCTTCTCACCGAGAGCCTCATCCTGGGCGTCCTCGGCGGTGCCGCGGGCCTGCTGCTCGCCCTCTGGGGCAGCCAGGCCCTGCTGCGGCTGGCCGCCAACGGCCCCGGTGCCATTCCGCTCGACGTGCGGATGGATTGGCGGGTGCTGGGCTTCACCCTCCTGGTGACCGGAGTGACCGCCGTCCTCTTTGGCCTGGCGCCGGCGCTCCGTGCCACGCGGGTCGAGCTCGGCACCAGTCTTCGATCCGGCGGCCGCGGCACCACCGGTGGTTTGCTCGGAGGTCCCGGACGGATCGGCGCGGGCAAGCTGCTGGTGGTGCTGCAGGTGGCGCTCTCGCTCATCCTGCTGGTTGGCACCGGCATGCTGGTTCGAAGCACGCGCGCGCTCACCAGCGTGGATCCCGGCCTGGCGCGCGACCGGCTCCTGATCGTAACGGTGGATGCTGCGCCCACCGGGCTCGAGGGAGAGTCGCTCGTCCAACTGGCGCGAACGCTGCTCGAGCGGGTCCGCGCCATCCCCGGCGTCGCCGCGGCCTCGTTCTCGGAGAACGGGATCTTCAGCGGCACCGAGTCGTCCACCAATTTCCAGGTGGTGGGGTTCACGCCCCGCATCGAGGATGACACCATGGCGAACTACGACCGGGTGGGTCCCGGCTACGTCGCCGCCATCGGCGCGCGGCTGGTGGACGGCCGCGACTTCACCGATCGCGACGACGAGCACGCGCCGCGCGTCGCCCTGGTCAACGCCACGATGGCCGCGTTCTACTTCCCGCGCGGCGATGCGATCGGCCGGCGCCTCGTGGTGGACAGCGCGTCCTACGAGGTCGTCGGTGTGGTGGCCGACACCAAGGACCATGAGCTCCGCCAGGTTCCGGCGCGCCGGATGTACCTGCCCCTGTACCAGGCCGGACCGATCCCGCTCGAATTCACCTTCGAGCTGCGCGCCACCGGCGACCCGACCCAGATCATGACCGCGGCGCGGCGCGAGCTCCAGGCGGTGAACGCCTCCCTGCTCGTGCTCAGCAACGACCCGCTCACCACGCTCATGCGACAGTCGATCAGTCAGGATCTGCTGGTGGCCCGGGTGGCCAGCTTCTTCGGCGTGCTGGCGCTCGCGCTGGCCGCGCTGGGACTGTACGGCGTCATGATGTACGCCACCCTGCGGCGCACCAGCGAGTTCGGGCTCCGCATGGCGCTCGGAGCGGACCACGCGCGGGTCCGCGGCATGGTGCTCGGTGAAGCGCTGGCCCTCGTGGCGGGCGGAGCCGTCCTCGGCGTCCCGCTCGCGCTGGCCGCATCGCGCCTGCTGCGGAATCAGCTATACGGCGTCGGCCCCATCGACCTGCCGTCCATCGGGGTCGCGCTCGGCGTGCTGGTGGTAAGCGCCGCGATCGCCGGCTACCTGCCCGCGGCCCGCGCCGCGCGGGTGGGACCGCTGGAGGCGCTGCGGGTGGAGTGATGGATACGGCGGCAGCATGAATGGGCGGAGTGGTCGCGGCGCCGGGGGCTCACGGGTCTCCGGCGCCGTGTATATTGCGCCTGCCTTGAGCCGCTTAAGGAGCCGTCGTGTCCAGCATCCTGCCGATCATCCACCAAGCCCCGCTGCCGCTCGACCGCCTGATCCTGCGCGACCCGCCCAGCGCGGAGGCGATCGAGATGGACGTGCTCATCGTCGGCGCCGGTCCGGCGGGGCTGGCCTGCGCCATCGAGCTGGCGCGACTGGCCCGGCGCGAGCAGGAAGCCGGCGGCGGCCTGGGCGAGCTCAACATCGGCGTGCTCGAGAAGGCCGAGAGCCTGGGCGAGCACAATCTCTCCGGCGCGGTGGTGAACCCGCGCGCGTTCCACGAGCTGTTTCCCGATCTTAAGCCCGCGGATTTCCCGTTCCGCCAGCCGGTACCCGATGAGGCCGTGTATTTCCTCACCGAGCGTCGGGCGCAGCGGACGCCCACGCCGCCCACCATGCACAACAAGGGCTTCTACACCGCCTCGATCTGCGAGATCGTCCGCTGGCTCGGCGGGCAGGCGGAGGCGCTGGGGGTGAATCTGTTCGCCGGATTTCCGGTGGACGGGCTGCTGGTGGACGGTCAGGCGGTCCGCGGCGTGCGCACGACGCCCTCGGGTCTCGCGCGCGACGGCACGCCCGGCCCCGACTTCACGCCGCCCACCGATCTCACCGGTCGGGTCACGGTCGTGGCCGAGGGCACGCGCGGCGCGCTGGCCCAGGCCTGGCGCGAGTGGCAGCACGTGTCCTCCCCCAACCCGCAGCTCTTCGCCCTGGGCGTGAAGGAAGTGTGGGAGGTGCCGCGCCCGCTCGGCGCCGTGGTGCATACGCTCGGCTGGCCGCTGCCGCCCGACGCGTTCGGCGGCAGCTTCATGTATCCGCTGGGCCCCTCGCAGGTGGCGCTCGGGCTCGTGGTCGGGCTCGACTATCACGACGCGAACCTCGACGTGCACGAGCTGCTGCAGCGGATGAAGCTCCATCCGCTGTTCCGCCACCAGCTCGAGGGCGGGCAATTGCTCGAGTGGGGCGCCAAGACCATCCCCGAAGGCGGCTACTACGCGCTGCCGGTCCGGCGCGTGGGAGCCGGCGTGCTGTTCGTGGGCGACACCGTGGGCTTCGTGGACGTGCCCTCGCTCAAGGGCATTCACTACGCGATGCAGTCCGGCATCTACGCCGCGCGGGCCGCCTTCGCCGCCCTCAAGGCCGGCGACACCAGCGCCCACGGCCTGGCGAGCTACGACCACATGGTGGACGGCAGCTACATCGTGGACGACATGCGCCGCACCCGGAACATGCGGCTCGCGTTCAAGGACGGCCTCTACGTGGGCGGACTCAAGGCCGGACTGATGACGGTCACCCAGGGACGGTTTCCCGGCGGCATGATCGCCATGCAGGAGGATGCCCGCGCCGGGCGCGTCACCGGACCCGCCAGGCCCTTCACGCCCGACGGGAAGCTCACCTTCGGCAAGCTCGACGCGGTGTTCAAGTCGGGCAACGCCACCCGCGACACGATTCCGTCGCACCTCATCGTCGGCCGCGACATCCACGCCGAGGTGGCGGACTTCTACTCGCATGTCTGTCCGGCCGGCGTGTACGAGCGGGCGGGCAACGAGCTCCGGGTGAACCCGCCCAACTGCATCGACTGCAAGGCCACCGACGTGCTGGGCCCGCGGTGGACGCCGCGTGAGGGCGGAAGCGGGCCCAAGTATCGCTCGATGTAGCCGGCGGGCAGCGAGGTAGCCGATGGCGAAGAAGCGCTGGACCACGACCAACTCCGCTCGGAGCAGAGGAGTCAGGCCATGCGATTGCCGTACGTCGCCTTGCTCGGGTCACTGATCGCGGTGCCCCCGGTTCACGCGCAGGCCACGGATAGCGCCGCCACCGCTGTCTCGGCAGCCCAGACGGCGGCCCTGGCCTGGCTCCGGCTGGTGGATACCCAGCACTACGACCAGAGCTGGGACAGCGCCGCCGCCGTGTTTCGCTCGGCGGTCACCCAGCCGCAGTGGAGCGGTGCCGTGAAGGAAGGCCGGGCGCCGTTCGAGCCGCTGGGCGAGCGCACCCTCGTCACCGCCCATTACACCACCGAGCTTCCCAACGTGCCGCCGGGCCAGTACGTGGTCATCCAGTACCGCACCAAGGCCGGGCACGGCAAGACCGTCGTCGAGACGATCACGCCGGCCCGCGACAAGGACGGGCGTTGGCGGGTAGCGGGGTACTACATCCGTCCGGAATGAGCGGCCGCCGTCTCGAGCCGATCCCCGTCGCCGGGAGTAAGCGCCCCGCCGCGCACCCTGTTGCAGCCATGTAACTGATTGCCGTCGCCCCACCTCCCCGCCGCTCAGCATTACCTGCACTCCCACCGACAATGGATTGGACGCTGTCCGGTTCCTGCGGATTGCGTGGCTCGAGGCCGGCTCTCAGCTTGAGCTGAACGCGCATGGGTCCGAGAGCGCGTGCTTGACCGTGCCCGATCCCGCTGTCCGGCCCGCTGTCCGGAGGTCGAATGCTGACCCGCAGGGTTTCGCTGACGCTCGCGCTGCTGGCCGCTCCGTCGCTTGGCGGCGCGAACGTGCTGGTTGCGCAGAGCAGCGCGCCCGCCGGCTGGCAGGCGACCCCGGCGTCCATGCTCAAGAGCGCGCTGCGCTCGGTCACGGCCGCCCAGGAGCGATACCGCGCCGCCCACGCTGTGTACGCGGCGTCGCTGGACCAGCTCGGACTGCGGCCCGAGAGCGGCATCCGGATCGAGATCCTGCTGGCCGGGCCCACCGGGTGGCAGGCCAAGGCCACCCACGCGGCCCAGCCGGGCCGGAGCTGCGTCGTGTTCGTCGGCGCGCTGGGCGATGTCGAGGCGCCGCGGACCGACGCCGACCGGGAGATGGCCGGCGAAGAGGGTATCCCGCTGTGTGACCGGATGCGGTAAGGCCGTGGCCTCCGTCGCGTCCAAACGCATTGCGCCGGCGCTCGAGGCGCCCCCGTCGGTGTTCGCGCGGGCCTGGAAGTGGGGGGCGGGCACGCTGTCGGCCGGCGCCGCACTGGTCTCCATCATCTCGTCGGTCCGGTCGATCACCGGCGCGGAGCAAGTGCGGTGGATCGGCGTGGCCCCCGCCGCGGACACCGCCTGGTCGCTGGGCGACACGCTCCAGCTCGCCACCACGCTCACCGATGCGCACGGCGGCGTGCTGCCGGGTGTGCGGGTGGGGTGGACCAGCACCGACACCGTCGTGGCGGCGGTGGACAGCGGTGGTGCGGTGGTCGCCCGCGCGTCGGGGGCGGCCACGATCGTCGCGGCCGCGGGCGGGCACATCGCGCAGAGCAGGATCGTGGTGCGCCCGCGGCCGGCTGCCATCCGGGTCTATGGCGACTCAATGCTCCGGGTGCCCGAAGACACTTCGCTCCGGCTGGTGGCGCGGGTCGTGGACGCGCGGCAGCACGCCGTGCCGGGCCAGACCATCGTGTGGCGCTCGGCCGATCCCTCGGTCGCCGCGGTGGACTCGGCCGCGCGGGTGAGCGCGATGGGTGCGGGGCGGACGACGCTCGTGGCCGCCGGCGCCGACATCAACGCCGAGATCCCCATCGAGGTCTACCCGGTGCCCGCCACGGTCACGGTGCAGGCCGGCGACGGTCAGCGCACGACGGCCGGCCGCCAGCTCGCCACCCCCGTGCGGGCGCAGATCGTTTCGCGGGGCGGTCGGCCGCTTGCCGGCGTGGCCGTGCGCTTCGCTGTCAGCGACAGCGGCGGGCAGGTTCAGCCCGGGATCGACACCTCGAACAGCGAGGGGCTGGTCGGCGCAGCGTGGTCGCTGGGCCAGCATCCGGGCCGGCAACGGCTCACGCTGGTCGTGATCGACCGACCGATGGTCGGCACCACCGTCGCCGCTGACGCGGATCCCTCGCCGGAGAATACCCGCCTCGTGGCGGTTGACGGGCCGCACACCGCCGCGGTCGGCGAGGCGTTGGCCGAGCCGGTGGCGGTGCGGGTCACGGACTCGACCGGGGTGCCGGTCTCCGATGTGCTGGTCGCCTGGAGCGCGGACAACGGTGGATCGATAGCGGGGGAGGCCCCTCGAACCGATTCTCTGGGCCAGGCACGTGCCCGCTGGGCGCTCGGACCTCGAGCGGGCGCGCAACGCGCCTGGGCCCAGGTCGGGCTGGGGCGTTCCGTCACTCGGGTTGCGATAGAGGCCTCGGCTGCTGCGGGGCCGGCGGCGGCGCTCACCGCCGTTCGGGCCGGGGCGCTGCGCGGCACGGCGGGAGAGCTCCTGACCCCGGGTCCCGAGCTTCGGGTGACCGACCGGGGAGGCAACCCCGTCCCGGGCGCCGTCGTGACGCTCAAGCCCTCCAGCGGGGCGGTGAAGGAGCGCGAGGCCGTGACCGATTCGCTTGGTCGCGTCGCCCTGGTCTGGACTCTCGGGCCACAAGCCGGCACCCAGCGGCTCACGGCTTCGGTGCCGGGCGTCGAGCGCACCGTCGAGCTCACGGCACAGGTGCGCGCCGGCCCCGCCGCGAAGATCGCGCTGGGCGATCTCCCGGCCACCGCCCCCGGCGGCGAGCTGCTTCCGCGCCCGGTTGAGGCGGCGGTGACCGACATCCACGGCAACCCGGTGCCGGATGCCGTGGTCAGCTTCACGGCGAAAGCGGGCAAGGTCGCGCCGTCTCGCGCCCGCACCGACGCGAGCGGGCACGCGGCGGCCCGCTGGACCCTGGCAACGAGCGCCGGCGACCAACGGATCGAGGCCCTCGTGAAGGATGGAGGATATCGCGCGTCCGGCACGGTGCGGGCCACCGCGCCGCCCCGACGGCGGAAGTAGAGCGGTCGGCTAGTCGGATCCGGCGGGCGTCCGCGAGGACGCGCCGTGGCGAGCCGAGAGGAAGTGCCGGGCCCAGCACTCGAGCGACAGCACCGACCACAGCCGGTGCGCCACCACGCGGCTCTGGCGGGCCCGGTCGCGCTCGCGCCGGAGCATTTGGAGCTGGTCGGACGTGAGCAGCTGGTGCTGCTCGAGGGCGCTGTCCACCAGCCACTCGCCGGCCAGCTGGGACAGCACGGCGCCCGTCTCTCCCTCCACGTCCAGCCGCTGGATGGCCTTCTTCCGATGGCGGATTTTCTCCGGCAGGATCTCCACGCTCGCCTCGCGCAGCACCACCTTCTGCCGCCGCCACCCCGACTTGAGCCAGCCCGGCACGGTCAGGCTGGCCGCGATCATGTCGGGGTCGAGGAACGGCGAGTGGAATGCGGCACCGGCGATCTCGTGCTGCGGCTCCAGATAGTTGAAGCTGTGCATCCGCTGGATGGTGGTCCGGATGAACTCGTTCACATCGGGGCTCCAGTACACCCCGGCGGAGGTGCCGCCCGGCACGTGGAGCGTCTCGGGCGGCGTGCGGCCGTACACCGCGGTCTTGAAGGCGCGGCCGATGTAGGTGCCGGGCGGAATGGATGCCTGCGAGAGCTGGAACAGCTCGCGGAACGGCGTCGTGAGGATGGGGAGCCTTTCGGCCAGGCCCACCAGACGGTGACGCGGCATGCCGCCGAACAGCACGTCGGCGCCGTGCCCGCCGAACACCACCCCGACCTGCGCGCCCGCCTCCCGCAGCACCCGCATCTGCAGCATGGCCTCCTCGCGGCCGCCGCAGTCTTCGGTGAGCCACACCAGCCGCGGAAGCTCGGCAGGCAGGGTGGAGGCATCGAACAGGTACTCGTGGTGCTCGGTCTCGAATGCCTCCGCGGTCTGGCGCGCGCCGACCATCTCCCACTCGTCGATGCTGGAGCCGACCGTGAAGGACGAGATCCGGACATCGGGGGCCACCCGACGGATCGCGCCCAGCACCAGCGCCGCGTCGAGCCCGCCACCGAGCGTGACGCCGGCGTGCTCGTAGCTGTGGATCTGCCGGTGCACCGTCTCGAGCAGCGCGTCGCGCACCACCGCGGCATGCTCGGCCCGCGAGCGCTGCACCACGTGGATGGCGGGCCGCCAGTAGGCCGCGACGGTGGCGTTGCCGTCGCGATACTGGAGCATCTGGCCGCCCTGCAGCGTCCGCGCCCGAGCGAGGAACGAGCGTCCGCCGAGCGGATACTTGGTGGCGAGGTAGTGCTGGATGGCGGTGCGGTCGGGCTCGCGCGGAAAGTCGTTCAGCGCGAGGAGCGCCTTGTACTCGCTGGCAAAGGCAAAGCGCCCGCGGAGCACCGCGTGGAACAGGCTCTTGTAGCCTACCTGGTCTACCGCCAGCACGATGCGGTTGGGACCGTCGCACAGGGCAATGGCGAACGTGCCACGCAGTGCCGCCAGGGCCTCGCGCCCATGTCGCGCGTACCGCTCGACCAAGGACGCGCCCCCGCCCTGCACGTTCCAGTCGGCGGCGAGCTGACAGGAGGCGTCAACCTCGAATGGACGGTGGGAGGCCTGGCCCAGGAACACGCCAGGCGCGGGACTCCAGACCCGCTGGAATTCGCCCCGGTGGGCCACCTGCTCGCCCATCGCCTCCACCTCGTCCAGGGATCCCTCGCCCACCATTCCGAAGATCGCGCCCATCAACGAGTTCCTTGCAAAAAGCGAAACATCAGGTTTCTCCCAGCACCTTGACGATCACGCGCTTACGCCGCTGGCCGTCCCATTCGCCGTAGAACACCCGCTGCCAGGGTCCAAGGTCCAGCCGGCCGGCGGTGATCGGGACGATAACTTCGTGTCCCACCGTGAGACTGCGCAGGTGGGCCGCCGCGTTGTCCTCGCCGGTCTCGTTGTGCCGGTAGCGGCCGGGGTCCCAGGGGGCGATGGTCCCCTCGAGCCATTGGAGAATGTCGTGCCATAGCCCCGATTCGTGGTCGTTCACGAACACCGAGGCGCTGATGTGCATCGCCGAGACCAGCACGAAGCCCTCACGCACCCGGCTGGTCCGGACCTGGGCTTCGACCTGGTCGGTGATGTCGATGATCTCCTGGCGGCGCTTGGTCTCGAACCAGAGATAGTGGGTGTGGCTGGCCATGGAATCGGTGGAGAAAGGGTGGATGGATTCGGTGGAGGAAGCTGGGTGAAAGAAGCGGGTGAGCAGGTGATGCAGCCATCAAGGGCGGATCGGAAGGATCAGCGCAGCAGCTCCTCCAGACGGACCGCCGTGTCGGTCTTCTCGTCCCGATACTTGACGATGACCGGGGCGTAGAGCGCGATGCCCGCCTGTGCGCCCGCCCCCGTGCGCACCG
>Ga0308176_10002404_pt1 | contig 11779 bp, 8 predicted proteins | sample PhyCR2_3_FD_203890 | JGI IMG/M metagenome (GOLD analysis project Ga0308176, IMG submission 203890) | Soil microbial communities from UC Gill Tract Community Farm, Albany, California, United States - DLSLS.C.R2 | ecosystem: Environmental > Terrestrial > Soil > Agricultural land | place: USA... | reverse complement strand
CTTGCACACTCCGCTGATCAAGCCATATATCGAAGCCGGCCCAAGCTTCCGTACAGTTGACAGCACGCTGAGCAATCAACTGTCAAAGAAAGGGTTCACTCTTGGCGGCGGTATTGAGTTGAAATTGGCCTTCATCCGTCTTGGACCTGAACTGCGATACACACGCTGGGGCAGCGACGCGCGCCAAACAGTCCAATCGCTCTTTTCATCAAACCCAAATCAGGCTGAATTCCTGGTTGGGATCTCGTTCTAGAGTACGTTTCAATAAGAAGAGCCGCATGCCCCGCGCATACGGCTCTTTTTCTTTGCTCACAACGGGTTCTATTCGTCCGTCACGCAGCCCAGGCTTGCACTCTTCACCAGGCGTATGTACTTTGCCAGTGTGCCGCGACTGGCTTTAAATGGGGGCATCTTCCATGCACTCTTTCGCGCGGCTAATTCCTTTTCACTCAGTTCGACACTTAACTCGTTCTTCTCTGCGTCAATCGCGATGCGGTCTCCGGTGCGGATAAGGCCAATCGGACCGCCGTCTTGCGCTTCAGGCGTAACGTGGCCGACGATGAAACCATGTGAGCCTCCGGAGAATCGACCATCGGTGATCAACGCGACGTCTTTCCCGAGTCCTGCGCCCATGATGGCCGACGTAGGAGTGAGCATCTCGGGCATGCCGGGGCCTCCCTTCGGTCCTTCGTAGCGAATCACGATGACATCGCCTTTCTCGATCTCGTTACGTTCGAGAGAGTGAAGCATGTCCTCTTCGGAGTCGTACACTCTCGCTGGACCCTCGAAGCGCAGCCCTTCTTTTCCTGTGATTTTCGCCACGGCTCCGTCAGGTGCGAGATTGCCTCGAAGAATCCGGATGTGCCCGGTCTGCTTGATGGGCGACGAAAGGGGGTGGACGATTTGCTGCCCGGCCGATAACCCTGGTAACTCCTTCAGATTCTCCGCAATCGTCTTGCCGGTCACGGTCATGCAGTCGCCGTTCAGCAGACCTTCAGCAAGCAGCAGCTTCATCACCGCCGGTATTCCACCCACACCCTGCAGATCTTCCATCACGTACTTGCCCGACGGTTTGAAATCGGCGATCAACGGCACGCGATTGCTGACACGCTGAAAATCATCAATGGTCAAATCAACTCCAACTGCTCGCGCCATCGCGAGCAGGTGAATGACCGCGTTGGTGGATCCGCCGAGTGCGGATACGACTACCATTGCGTTCTCGAATGCGTCGCGCGTCATGATGTCGCGCGGTTTCAGATCCAGTTCCAGCAGCTTCTTGACGGCTGCGCCCGCCTGCATGCACTCGTCCAGCTTGCGCGGATCTTCTGCAGGGGTTGACGAGCTATAGGGAAGCGACATCCCAAGCGCTTCAATCGCCGAGGCCATCGTGTTCGCCGTGTACATGCCACCGCACGCGCCAGCACCGGGGCATGCATGACGCACTATTCCCTGTCGTTCCGCTTCGGAGATGTTGTTCGAAATGAATTCGCCGTAGCTCTGGAACGCCGAAACAATGTCGAGCTTCTTCCCACGATCGACGCCTGCCCGGATGGTGCCGCCATAAATCATCAGCGACGGACGATTCAAGCGGCCCATGGCTATCAGGCAGCCGGGCATGTTCTTGTCGCAGCCGGGGATGGAAATATTCGCGTCGTACCATTGCGCGCTCACCACTGTCTCGATCGAATCCGCAATGAGATCGCGCGATTGCAGCGAAAAGCTCATGCCTTCCGTTCCCATCGAGATCCCGTCACTGACGCCGATGGTATTGAAGCGCAAACCCACCAGACCCGCGGCCTGCACTCCTTCTTTCGCCTTCTCTGCCAATAGCAGCAGGTGCATGTTGCACGGATTGCCCTCGTACCAGACGCTCGCAATCCCTACTTGCGCCTTGTTCATGTCCTCTTCGCGGAGGCCAGTGGCATAGAGCATGGCCTGTGACGCGCCCTGAGAAGGAGGCTGTGTGATGCGGGCGCTGTACTTGTTGATGTTGTTGCTCATGGCAGATTTTGGGTTTGAACTTTGAGTATAGGAGGTCTGCTGTTTCGGTCGCAAAACGGAGCACGATTCTGCTACCGTCATTGCTTGGGCCCGCTCGCCCGCGCACAGTGCGCGGAACTCGCGGCGGAACAACTTGCCGGGAGACTCGATTGCATCTTATTCAATTAGCGGACGCGCATGGCCGGAGAGCCGGCCGTGTCGAACACGACACGATCCGCTTACTCGATTCGCATTCGTCCATTTACTCTCTGGCCCTTGAGGCGATAGAGAGCGGCGCGCCTCTTGCGGCCGTTGTGGAGCGACATGCGACTGGCAACACGCTTCCGTACGACCCCATTTACGAAGGCCACTCCGAATGGCGCATTCTGCCGTCGTTCGATCATCCAGAGGAGCCGGCGAGGTGTCTGGTCAGCGGCACGGGACTGACGCATAAAGCCAGCGCTGAAAACCGTGCAGCGATGCATCAGAAAGCAGCGGCGGCCATTACGGACAGCATGCGGATGTATCAGCTCGGTCTCGAAGGCGGCACGCCGCTGCCTGGCGAAATCGGAGTGCAGCCAGAGTGGTTTTACAAAGGCAACGGCTCGGTACTGAGGGGGCATGGTGAGACACTCACGGTGCCACCGTTCGCGAATGACGGTGGCGAAGAACCGGAGATTGCCGGCGTGTACGTGATCGGACCGGACGGCCAGCCGTACCGGGTTGGGCTTACGGTGGGCAACGAGTTCTCGGATCACAAAATGGAAAGGCAGAACTATCTGTATCTCGCCCCTTCGAAGCTTCGCAATTGCTCTGTGGGCCCCGAACTCGTCGCCGGCGAATACTCTTTCGACTATGTGGCCGGAACAGTGAGCGTTCGACGAAATGCTGAAGTTGTTTGGCAGAAGGACATATTCTCTGGCGAGAAGAACATGTCCCACTCATTGGCGAATCTGGAGTATCACCACTTCAAATACGACGAACATCGCCGGCCGGGTGACGTTCACATTCACTTTTTCGGGGCGGACGCCTTCAGTTTCGGCGATGGCATCGCTTTGCAGTCGGGCGATGTGACTGAGGTGGCGTTTGAAGGTTTCGGGAAGCCGCTACGCAACAAGGTGGAGATTGCCGCTGAGCCTGAACACTTCCTCGCTGTTAAACGGCTCTGAAAATATTCAAGGCACGATCACCGCTTTGCCCGAGCGACATTGCCGAACAGTTTCCAAGGCTTCACTCGCCTGCTGAAGGGCAAACCTGTGAGTAACTTCCCCCGCAAAGCGGTGCTTCCACTCCGTTGCTTCGAGCAGTTTGAGCGCCTGGTCCACATGGCGCGGCTCGAAGCCCCAGCTTCCTACAACGGAAAGTTGCTTGCGCGTGATGGTGTGCGGATTGATGGGGACATTTCCTGCATTCGCGTACTGCCCCAGCACCAGATAAGTGCCGCCATCGCGGCACAAATCAAACCCTTCCGCCACTGCCGACGGATGTCCCACACACTCGATCACCACGTCCGCTCCATAATCCCCTGTGTATTCGAGAGCGAGTTTGCGGCGAGCATCAGCGTTTTTCTCGTTTTCGATGGAGATCACTTCGTCAGCGCCAAACTGTCGGGCTAACTCCAGGCGGTGCGCTGGTCCGCCAATGACGATCACTTTCGCGGCGCCCGACTCGCGCGCGAGGGCCAACACGGCCAAGCCCACCGGGCCGGTTCCCTGGATGACAACAACGTCTCCTAATCTCACAGGTGCGCGTTCCAGCCCGTGCAACGCCGTGGTCAATGCACAACCGGCGCCCAGAATCGATTCGGGCTGCAACGAATCAGGGATGCGGAAGATAGCCGTCCCACTCCGTAGCAGGATGTACTCGGCATAGCCGCCACGCAGATGAGGCTGCTGATCGGCGCAATACGAGATTCCGTACGCTTTGCGGAACAGGCAGCGCGTCGGTTGACGTTTGATCCGGCAGTAATAACACTCGCCGCACACGATGGAACTGGCCCAGGTGATGCGATCTCCAACGGACACTGGGGCGCCCCTCCAGTCCGTCCCCAACCCCGCTCCTATTTGTTCAACCCGCCCCACTGTCTCATGCCCCAGAATCACGGGCAGCGGGATGGTGAGTTGGCCAAGCCAAAGATGTACGTCGGTGCCGCAGATTCCTGCCATCTCCACGCGGACCAGAACTTCTCCCGGAGCTAGCTCTTTGGGAACCGGGTAACGCCGCTGTTCAAGCGGCTTTTCATATTCGACGAGCACAGCAGCGGCGCAGCTCTCGGTTGGCATGCTCTTTCATTTTCAACGATGCTTCTGGAGCGTGTGGACCGCGCCAGGCATATCTCGCATCGGGCACGCACGAAACGCGCTGGCGTAGCGTCATGTCGCGCAAAAAATCACTTACACTAGTGCTTGAAGCATCTAGCCGAAACCTATGAGAACCGCTGCGAAGAAAGCAACTAAGAAGGCCAGTCCGATACGTGCGCGGAAGCAGACCGCACAACGCCAGCCAAACCTGATTGCAGGAACTGTTGAGAGTTTCAACATCAGTCCGAAGGGAACCTATGACGGATTCCTGTTGCGAACAGAAGAGAAGGTTTTACAGTTCAATTTCCCGCGTTTCTGGGCCGCAAGGATCGCCGAAATCGCTCCCGTGGGATCGAAGGTCGAGGCGTCCGGCAAGCCAGATGGAGACAAGCGGCCTCGCGAACATGTAGTTCACGACCTTGCTGTTCTAAAGGCAAAAGGAAGCACTTTGAATCTCGACAACGGAAACGCGCACGCACAAGTGCATGTAAGCGGCACTGTCGAACGCATCAATTTCGCAAAACACGGCGAGGCAAATGGCGCAATTCTCAGCGGAGGGGATTTTGTGCATCTACGGCCGCGAGGCGCGAAAGCGGTGTCTCTCGAAGTCGGCCAGATGCTTAACGTGCTGGGAGAGTGCCGGCCCAGTTCTCTTCCGTCGAAAGTTATCGAGGCTTTCACTGTGAACGGCGTTGAGGTCAGGAAGAAGCGAAGTAAAAAGAACCGAAGTTGAGAGCGTCGTAAGCGCCACGCTTAGGATGAGCTTTCAGCCCTGAAGACGGGGGATCGCGGGTATCTCGCACGGACCATCGGCAGTTACCGAAAGCGTCTGATCACGCCCGGAGTGCTGGAACAATCTTTCCTTTGCCGTTGTTGGTGACAAACACCGGGCGCTTTTCCACCTCGAAGTATGAGTCGGGAGCAATGCCCATGGCCGCATAAATGGTGGCGTGGAGGTCATCGATGATCACCGGATTCTCCACAATTTTGCACGGGCGCTCGTCGGCTGTTTTGCCGTAGAGTTTCCCTTTCGGTGTGCCGCCGCCGAACATAGCTACCGAACATGCTTCAGTGAAGTGGCGATGCATGCCGTAATGCTTGGTTTCCGTCATGACTGCCGGCTGCTCCACCTGGTTTTTTACTTGCAACCCTGGCTTGCCTTCAACCAGCATGTCGCGCCCGAATTCGCTCGCAATCACAACCAGGGTCCGGTCCAGCAGTCCGCGTTGTTCCAGATCAAGAATCAGCTGCGCGATGGGAGCATCCACGTCCTGTTTCATGCGAACAGTGCGGTCGTGACCATTCTCATGAGTGTCCCAGTATCGGAACGGAATGTATTCTGTCGTGACCTCCACAAAGCGAGCTCCAGATTCCACCAGCCTCCGTGCCAGCAGGCAGCCCAAGCCGAAGCGGCCAGTGTTGTAAACGTCGTAGCTCGGCTTCGGTTCAAGACTCAAGTCGAACGCTTTCGCAGCCGGTGAATTCAGAAGCCGGTGCGCATTTTCAAAAGAACGGGCCAGGCTTTCCCGCTGAAAATCGCTGCCGTGTTGGCCGATCGGGCTGGCCTCTACGAGCCGCTTGTACGTCTCGTACCTTTTCAGAAAACGCGTCCGCCCGACGTGCTCTGAAGGTCGTGTGCGCTGCACGGCATCGTTCGGATCGCTGATCAGAAATGGCGAATATTCGCTGCCGAGGAACCCGGCCGTGTGGAACGCTTTCACCGAATCGGTTTCCGCGCCGATTTCGAGATTCTGCCCAATGTCGATGAAGGCCGGAATGTCCGGATTTTTTGGCCCGAGTAACTTCGCGATGGCTGCTCCGATGTGCGGCACCGCGACGGACTGCGGCGGCGGGTACCCGGTATGCCAATGAAACTGATGCCGCGAGTGGAGAATGAATCCCAGATCGCCGACCCGGTGCGAACGAATCAGCGTCCCGCGATCCATCACTTTCGCGATCCGCTCGAACCCCTGGGAGATCTGCACTCCGTCAACGGACGTCGGGATACTTGGGAACGTGCTCAAGACCGCATTCGATGCGAGGCCCTTCTCATAGGGCGTGTAGCGCTTTGGGTCGAACGTCTCGGTCTGGGCCATGCCGCCCGCCATCCATAGCAGAATCATGCTGTCGGCGCGAGGTTCTATTTTCGACGTACCAGCCACAGCACGCGCTCCGCTGCCGGCCAGCGCAGCCAGCGCCGCGCTTCCAGTGGCACGCATAAAATGGCGACGGGAAAGTCCAGCCGTTATCTCACGCGCAATTCGTTGTTCTTCGCGGTTCATGATCGTTCCTTGCTACGGCCCCAACACCATTGTGAGTCAAATGGCACTCAGGCGGCATTCGCTAATGGACATACTGAAATTCCGGGTGCATGAGCAGGCTCCACATCAGGTCCTCCAAGCCCGCCGCGTTCAGCCTGGGCTTGTTCGATGCATCGGAAAAGAAAGTACGAGCCACATCCACCTCCTTGGGGCTCGGCTTCCGACACAGCAAGTGCATGTACAAACGGCCAATTGCTTCGTCGATGCTCTTCACTGGCGGTGCAAACGGCACCGGCGGTTGACCTTCCACTTTCACGAGTCGCTGTGGATCGGGCTCCTGACCGAAGATGAAGAACCGAACCGATCCACCCACGTCGCTCGGCTGGGATCGCTCGTCAATCAAAACTCTCCCTCGTATACGCGTGAAACCCAAATCGTTCAGTGGGAACAGAAGCTTTGCCCCAAGCGGCACGACCACCGCACCGACCGGCTCAGCGTCGGTCGCGCGGATTGACTGCTTCTGGAACTTGGACAATGTTTCGAGCTCGGTTAATTTCCTCGATCCCTTCGGCCCGGTTAATTCTACGTCGGCCCAACCGGCTACCGTTCGGGATGGATCGTAAGAACCGGCGTCCTGCGTCAGCAGCCAAAGCTGCTTGAGACCGGTTATATCTATGTCGAATGAAACGGCGCCTTTCCGAAGGCGGCCGCTATCGAACAGATTTTCCGGAGCGGGTGGAAGTTGCGCAAGCAAACGCTGGGCGCCGCGCCGCATCATCGTTTCAAGCGTGTCGCCGTTCACCAACTCAAGCGCCTGAAACGTGCTCGCCCGATTGTCTCGCGTCGTGAAGACCTGATCGCGTATCGGCCGTCCCAGCGCCAATGCCAGCGGAGATGATTTGACTTCCCAATCCCGCACGAAAGAGGCCTGCTTCTCCCGTTCGACGGACGGCCATTCGCCCGTGATCGCGGACACCGTGTCGATGAACTGTTCTGCCGAAAGCCGCCGCACAAGCGGTCCCCGGAACACATAGTCCTTTTGTGCCTGATCCGGCGCGACGACGGCCGGCATCTGGTAAGTCCTGGAGGTCAGAATCTCGCGCAAGAGATAGTGCAGGTCGCTCCCGTGCGCAGCGAAATCCGATGCCAACCAGTCGAGCAGATCGGGGTACCACGGCTCCGCGTCCATTTCGTCTACCGGTTCCACTAAGCCGCGTCCCATCAGATGCTGCCAGAAGCGATTCACGATTGTGCGCGGCACGCGTCCGTTCCGCTTGTCAGTGAAGAAACGCGCTGCGGCGGCGTGACGCTCTTCGAGCGAGGCGTCTTCAGCTACGCTTCCTAACTGCGGGTAGAGCAACGCCGGCCCGGTGAACTTGCCTGTTTTGGCATCGCACCGGACCAGTTCCAATCTGCTCTGTTCAGAGAACAGCGCGGCCATGCCGTAAGACTCCCGCAGCTTGTAGCGATTGATAAAGCTGTCGTGGCACGAAGCGCATTTCAGGTTGATGCCGAGAAACACCTGAGCCGTGTTCTGTGCCGCCTGCATGTAGGGCGTCTGGCTGGCGTTTACTGTGCCGCGCCAGTTTACACCGACCAGGAAGCCGTCCGGGTCGCCTTGCTTTTTGGGATTCACAAGATCGGAAATCATCTGGTCGTACGGCTCGTTGTGGGACAGAGCGCCGATGAGCCATGGCGTGATGGACTTCCGGTCACCCTGGTAATTGACCCCCATGTCATTACGCAGCAGATCGTTCCACCAGCTGATCCAGTTCTGGCTGTACATGTTCGAGTCGGACAACATCTCGTCGATGAGATGTTCGCGGCGGTGAGGATCGCGATCGCTAAGAAATTTATTCAGTTGAGCGGGCGTGGGAGGAAGGCCCCACAAATCCAGGAAAACGCGCCGAGCAAACAGGGAATCGGATACAGACGTACCAAAAGTCATCCCGTGCCGGGCGAAGTACACGGACGTAAACCGATCGATCGGATTCGATTCGGCATTCTCGGGCAGCGGCGGCTGTTTGGGTTCAATCGGCGCTGCCCAGCCGGAGGCGGCGACAGCCGGTGTGTCAGGCCAGTTCGCGCCCTCATTAATCCAGGCGCGCAACATCTTCACCTGATCGTCGGTGAGAGGCGCGCCTGTAGGCGGCATCACCGTGCCATGACTTCCTGTCACCTTGAGAATGAGGAGACTGTCGTTCGCTGAACCGGGCTTGAACGCCGGTCCGCTGACGCCGCCTTTCAAGGCGGACTCGCGCGATGTGAACGACAAACCGGCCGGCGGCTTGACGCCCGAATGGCACGGAACGCAACGCGCAGACAATATCGGGTGGATTTGTGTTGCAAAATCGGCGGGCTGACCGGAAAGCAACGACGCGATTGCAAGTATTCCCGAAGCGACGAGGCAATGCCGGAAGGACCGGCTGGGTGCGGAGGATAAGCGGATAGGCATCAGGCGGCGGTTCTAACTGATTCTATGCGAACCGCCGCCTGAAATAGGGCCTGCTCGGCACTCCTGACGGAGGTGGCGGCCCCTGAAGCCCTTTGTTTCACGCGCTCGGTTCAACCGTGCGTGTGTGGTGCTCCGATCGAGCGGAGCCCACTTATTGAAAGTTCAGCGTGCGCGGGCAGTTGCCGCTGCATGGCGACCCTCTGCCACTTCCTCGATCATTTTATTTACAAAAGCGGGGATGTCGGCGGGCTTCCTGCTGGTGACCAAACCCCGGTCCGTCACCACTTGCTCGTCCACCCACTCCGCGCCCGCATTTTGCAGATCTGTTTTCAAAGACGGCCAAGACGTCATTCTTCGTCCCCGCACACCCTCGGCTTCAATCAGCGTCCACGGGCCGTGGCAGATGGCCGCAATCGGTTTTCCCGAAGCGACGAACTGGCGCACGAAGTTCACCGCATTGGGATCCATTCTCAAGTGGTCAGGGTTCATCACCCCGCCTGGCAGCAACAAAGCGTCGTAGTCGTCGGGTTTCGCATTCTTCAATTCGCGATCGACCTCCACGTCCTTTCCCCAATCCTTCTGGTCCCAGGCGCGGATGGTTCCACTTTTTGGCGAGACCACTTCGGTCTTCGCGCCAGCATCGTCCAGGGCCTTCTTAGGTTCCAAGAGTTCGGATTGTTCGAACCCGTCAGTGGCAAGGATGGCGATCCGCTTTCCTCGAATGTCTGTTGGCATATCAGCGCGCCTCCGATCTTCAGCAGCATCAAGCCTTGCTGCATACATGTCCGACTCAGAGTTCGGAGCTGCGTTACGATCTTTTTTTCACATAATTCACGGTTATTTTAGGCAAGGCCAGCAAAATCTGGCGATATTCGGCATTTCTTCCCGTCGGCACCGCTTGGCCAAGAGCAATCCGCCAAGCGGGCGCGTCCCTTCGGCTCGAAGCGATATACTCTCCCCGAATGAAAGACATCGGAAACGGCCTGCCTTCCCGGCGTGGGCTGCTTAGGTCTGCGTTAGCAATTGGGGCGGCTGCTTCAAGCGCCCTTGCCGAATCGTCGCGGGACTGGTCGGGCCGCGAGCCGATTCGATACCCCGATCCGGACATCATCGTGCTACGGCCGGAGTTCGCCAAGATGAAGGTGAACAATGCCGCTCTGTCGCGCGTTTTTACGGGGCTTCGCTGGGCAGAGGGGCCTGCGTGGAACGGCGTGGGCCGGTTCCTGGTATTTAGCGACATACCAAACAATCGTCAGATGCGCTGGCTCGAAGAGGACGGCCATATCAGCCAGTTTCGGTCGCCTTCGAACTACACCAACGGGAACACGTTCGACTATGAAGGTAGGCAGCTCAGCTGCGAACACCTGACGCGCCGTATCGTGCGATACGAGCAGAACGGCACCGTCACGGTGCTTGCGGACAAATGGAAGGGCAAGCCGTTCAATGCCCCAAATGACATCGTGGTTCACCCTGACGGCGGCATCTGGTTTACCGATCCGGGGTACGGCAGCCTGGTTGCCTACGAAGGCGAGAAGCATGCACTCGAGTTGAAAGAAGCGGTTTATCGAATCGACGGCAAAACCGGCAATCTTGAACTGGTTACGGACGAACTTTACAAACCGAATGGGCTTTGCTTCTCTCCCGATTACACGAAGCTATACATCTGCGATACGGGTGCGACGCATTATCCGCAAGCGCCGAAGGTGGTGAAAGTCTATGACGTGGCTGATGGGAAGTCGCTACGCAACGGCCGGCAATTCATCTCCATGGACCTGCCCGGGAAGGGAGCCGGGCTTGCGGACGGCATTCGCGCGGATATCGAAGGGAACATCTGGGCCGGAGCAGGATGGGTTGGGGCGGGATACGATGGCGTCCACATCTTTTCGCCGGCCGGAGAGCGGATTGGCATGATCCTGCTGCCTGAGCCCTGTGCGAACGTCTGTTTTGGCGGAACCAAGCGCAACCAACTGTTCATGGTGGCGGGAATGTCGCTGTATTCGGTGTTTGTTGAGACTCGCGGCGCGCACATCGCTTAACGCCGGATGCACTATTTACGTTTTCTCTCGAATTTGCAAATGGGTGAGTGTCAGTGAAGCTTCTAGCAAAATTCAATCTAATCTTCATTGTTGTATTCGGCACCGGACTTGCCATCGCAGCGTGGCTAGCGGATGGTTTTTTGAAGAACAACGCGCACGACCAGGTGATTCAGCAAGCCAGGCTGATGATGGAGTCAACACTGGCGACGCGGCATTACACTTCCACCCAGATAAAGCCGCTGCTGCTGCCGCGCGAAGAGAGGGAACGGATTTTCCTGCCGCAGACTGTGCCGGCGTATGCCGCTACGGAAGTTTTCAAGTTCATCCACGCCCAATATTCCGACTACGCGTATAAAGAGGCGACGCTGAACCCAACCAACCCGAGCGACCGCGCAGTTGAGTGGGAGGCGGATGTTGTGAATAACTTCCGCAACCACCGCGACCTGAAGGATTTCGTAGGCGAGCGCCCCACTCCGACGGGCACCTCGCTGTTTTTCGCACGGCCCATCGAGATCAAGGATCCCGGTTGCCTGGAATGCCACAACACTGCGGCGAAAGCGCCTATCGCAGTAGTCCGGCAGTACGGACGAGACAACGGTTTCGGCTGGAAGATGAATGAAATCATCGGTGCGCAGATCGTCTCCGTGCCGGAATCAGTTGCGGTCGCGATGGCAGATAAGGCTTTGAAGACGCTGCTGATTTACCTGGTTGGCTTGGCCTTGATTACGCTGGTGGTTCTCGACCTTG
>Ga0308176_10002403_pt1 | contig 11780 bp, 8 predicted proteins | sample PhyCR2_3_FD_203890 | JGI IMG/M metagenome (GOLD analysis project Ga0308176, IMG submission 203890) | Soil microbial communities from UC Gill Tract Community Farm, Albany, California, United States - DLSLS.C.R2 | ecosystem: Environmental > Terrestrial > Soil > Agricultural land | place: USA... | reverse complement strand
TTCCCGGGTCGACGACCCGCCAGGCTCGTGACGGCCACCTGCGGCGGTCTCGCGTCCATCTTCGGTCTCAGATGGCCGACGGGTGCGAGGCCAGCGGTGTGACCTCGATCGTCATGTAGGGGAACAGCGGCAGCCCCCAGAGGATCTCGTGCAGCCGCTCGTTCGAGGCCACGTCGAAGACGCTCACGTTGGAGTACCGGCCCACGATCCGCCAGATGTGCTGCCACTCGCCCGAGCGCTGCAGCTCCTGCGAGTACGCCTTCTCCCGCGCGACCGTCTCCTGCCGGACGGTCGGGTCGAGGTCGCGCGGGAGGTCGACGTCCATGCGTACGGCGAAGAGCATCAGCCGCGAACCGGGTCGAGGACGAAGCCGTAGTCGACGCGCACCGTGCCGTCGGCCTGCGGCTCGGGGGCGAGCACGAGCTCGGGCTTGACCGCCGAGGCGATGTCGTCGTCGTTGTGCTCGTCGCCGGGGAAGTACAGCTGGGCGGTGAGCAGCTCGTGCCCGGGCGCGGACACCTTGACGTGCAGGTGCGCCGGACGCCAGGCGTGCCAGCCGGCGGCGGCGATGAGCTTGCCGCAGGCGCCGTCGGTCGGGATCTGGTACGGCGCAGGCTGGATGGTGTGGATCTCGAAGGCGCCGTCGGCCCCGACCGTGAAGGAGCCACGGAGGTTCCAGTCCGGGATGCCGGGGGCGAAGTGGGAGTAGAAGCCGTCGTTGTCGGCGTGCCACAGCTCGATCGTCGCGCCGTCGAGGGGCGTGCCGTCGGTGGAGGTCACCGTGCCGACCCACGACAGGGCCGCGCCCTGCTCGCCGTCTCGCATCGGGACGGAGCCCTTGGCGCCCTGCTCGGGTGCACCGGGCACGTAGTACGGGCCCTCGATGGTGCCCTTGCTGCCCTCGCGGTGGTCGGTGGCGACCTCCTCGACGACGTGCTCGACCCAGACGTCGAGGAAGAGCGGCCACTCGCCGTCCTTGCCCACCTGGATCAGCCATGCCTTGAGGGCGTTGTACTCGTCGTAGGTGACCTGGTGCTTGCGGATCGTGTCGTACACGGCGTCGAGGACCGAGCGGGCCAGCAGGTCGACGCGCTCGGGCGGGGTGTCCTTGACGGCGGCGTACGGGGACTTGTCGGTGGCGAAGCGCTCCGTGGCCGCGTTGCCCGAGGCCGCAGCAGTCGCGACCTCGACGTTGAGGTGCTGATCGGTGGTCATGGAAGGGTCCTAACGAGGTTGGTTGGTTGGTTGAGTGGGCGGATGGGTGGGGTGGGAGGGGGTCGTCCCGGCGGGTGCCGCTCCGTCAGCAGGTGTCGAGGCGGTAGTGCCGCAGCTTGTCGTCGTCGATCTCCACACCCAGGCCCGCGCCAGGCCTGACGAGGAGCTCGCCGTTGTCGATCCGCAGGGGCTCGGTGAGCAGGTCGTCGCTCATGTCGAGGAAGTTGGACAGCTCGCCCGCGTGGACGGTGGTGCGCCGGTGCGCGGCGCCGAACGCGACGGCACAGACGGAGCCGAGCTGGCCGTCGATCTGGTTGCCCATCACGACCTCCAGACCGAGTCCCTCGCACAGGTGCAGCACCCGCTGCGAGGTCGTGAAGCCCGTGCGCGCCGTCTTGATCGAGATCGCGGTCGCCGAACCGCCGAGCACCTCACGGGTGACCTCGGCCGGGGTCGTCGCCGACTCGTCCGCGATGAACGGGACGTCGACCTGGCCGACGAGCCAGCGTCGGCCCAGCACGTCGTCCGCGGGGCTCAGCTCCTCCGCGAACGCCAGGTCGAGGTCGGCCATCTCTCGCATGGCTCGAGCCGACTCCGAGGCCGACCACCCGCGGTTGCCGTCGACGTAGAGCACGACCTCAGGCCCCAGGGCGTCGCGCAGGGCGCGCACCACGGCGGTGTCGAGGGACGCAGGGTGCCGCCCCACCTTGACCTTGAAGGTGCTGATGCCGTGGTCGGCCCGCATGCGCTGGGCCTCCTCGACCATCGCGGGCGGGTCGTCGAAGCCGAGCATGTGGGAGACCCGCATCCGGTCGGTGTAGCCGCCGAGCAGCTGCGTGACGGGCAGGCCCAAGGTCTTGCCGAGGGCGTCCCACACCGCCATGTCGAGGGCGGCCTTGGCCGTCGGGTTGCCGACCGTCCGCTCGAGGCGGGCCGCCATCCGCTCCCGCTCGGTGACGGCCAGGCCGATGACCTGGGGGGCGAGGATGGTCTCGATGACGGCGACGATCCCGCGCTGCGTCTCGCCGTAGGTGAACGGCCGGGGCGGGGCCTCGGCGACACCGACGACACCGTCCGCGGTGTGGACCCGCACGAGCACGTGCTCGGCGGCGTGGACCTCGCCGCTGGCGAACTTCAGCGGCTTGCGGTACGGGATCCGGAACGGGATCGCCTCGACGGCAATGACTTTCACGACTCATCCTTCTGGGCAACGGGCTCGGCGCCCTCGTCGTAGTGGTCGAAGAACCCGCGGGCGTGCAACGCGTCGAGGGCGCCCGCCACGATCGGGGACGACACCTCCGCCGGCCAGGCCAGGGACAGGTCGATGGTGGCGGCGTCCTGGACCTCACGGAAGACGACGCCGCTCAGCTGCATCGTGCGGACCGACTCGGGGACCAGAGCAACGCCCAGGCCGGCTGCGACGAGGGCGAGCAGGGCCGCCGTGCCCGGCGCCCGGTGGCTGATCCTCGGGGCGAACCCGGCGCGTCGGCAGCTGCTCATCGCCGCCTCGTTGACCGCTGACCGGAGGTCGGCGTACACGACGAAGTCGTCGACGGACACGTCGGCCACCTCGAGCCCCGGCTCGTGGACCAACCGGTGGTCGGCGGGGAGCGCCAGCACCAGTGGCTCCTGGAGGAGGCTGCGCGTCTCGATGCCGGCGGCAGCGACGGGTCCGCGCAGGACCCCCAGGTCGAGCCGCCCGTCGAGCAGTCGCTCCACCTGGGCCGGGGTGAGCAGGTCGGCCTGGACGTCGAGGGCGACGTCCGGAAGCGCCGCGCGCAGGAGCCTGGACAGTCGAGCCAGGTGCGTGAAGGCGCTCGACCCCGTGAACCCGACGCGCAGCACGCCGCGGCTCCCCTCGGCGATGCCCCTGACAGCGGCCACGGCGTCGTCGAGCTCGCGCAGGACGCGGCGCACCTCCTGGTGGAGGAACCGGCCCGCGGGCGTCAGCTCGACCTGTCGCGTGGTTCGGGCGAGCAGCGTGACGCCGAGCTCGGCCTCGAGGCGACGCACGGCCTGCGACAGCGCCGGCTGCGCGAGATGGAGGCGCTCGGCCGCCCGGCCGAAGTGACAGGTCTCGGCGACCGCGTCGAAGTAGCGCAGCTGCTTCAGGTCCATGACGTCACCTCCGTCCATCGGGCTCGGCTGGTTGCGGGTGCGGATCCGGATGCGGGTCCCAGAGAAGGTCCGCAGGCCCCGGGGAGGGCGTTTTCCACGCTAGGACGCAGGATCCAGATGCACAAAGACCAAATTCGACCTGATTGATAAGCACCACGAATCAATGATGCCCGGACCCGGCACTAGGCAGATACCTCGTGTGGCGACCTCCCCGGCCGTGGTGGAGTTCCCGGAACCCCAAGGCAACGACGCATGGAGGAGACATGACCGAGACGCTGGACAGGGTCGGCGCCACGCTGGCCGACGCCGTGGTCGAGGAGCCGGAGACCGGCACCTACCGCGCCAACCGCCGGATCTTCACCGACGAGGAGCTCTTCGAGCTGGAGATCTCGCACATCTTCGAGGGCAACTGGATCTACCTCGCCCACGAGAGCCAGGTCGCCTCCCCGGGGGACTACTTCACGACCTTCATGGGTCGCCAGCCCGTCGTCATCACCCGCGACAAGGAGGGGCAGCTGCACTGCCTCATCAACGCCTGCGCGCACCGCGGGGCGATGGTGTGCCGGCGCAAGACCGACAACCGGACGACGCTCACCTGCCCCTTCCACGGCTGGACCTTCCGCAACGACGGCACCCTGCTGAAGGTCAAGGACCCCGAAGGCGCCGGCTATCCGGACTCGTTCGGTACCAACGGATCCCACGACATGACCAAGGTGGCGCGGTTCGACAGCTACCGGGGGTTCCTCTTCGGCAGCCTCAACCCCGACGTCGTGCCACTGACCGAGCACCTCGGCGACACGACGACGGTCATCGACATGCTCGTCGACCAGTCCCCCGAGGGGCTCGAGGTGCTCCGCGGCTCGTCGACCTACACCTACGACGGCAACTGGAAGGTGCAGGCCGAGAACGGCGCCGACGGCTACCACGTCACGGCGACCCACTGGAACTACGCGGCCACGACCTCGCGGCGGGGCACCGGCGAGTCGGCCAACAGCACCAAGACGCTCGACGCCGGCAGCTGGGGCAAGTCGGGCGGCGGCTACTGGTCCTACCCCAACGGCCACCTCTGCCTCTGGACCTGGGCCGGCAACCCGCAGGACCGTCCCCTCTGGGACCGGCTCGACGAGCTCAAGGAGCAGTTCGGGGAGGCCAAGGGCGAGTTCATGGTCAAGGGCTCGCGCAACCTCTGCCTCTACCCGAACGTGTACCTGATGGACCAGTTCTCGACGCAGATCCGGCACTTCCGCCCGATCGCGCCGGACAAGACCGAGGTCACGATCTACTGCATCGCGCCCAAGGGTGAGAGCGCCGAGTCCCGCGCGTGGCGCATCCGGCAGTACGAGGACTTCTTCAACGCCTCGGGCATGGCCACGCCCGATGACCTCGAGGAGTTCCGCTCCTGCCAGCTCACCTTCCGGGCGAGCGCCGCGCCGTGGAACGACATGAGCCGCGGGGCGGAGCACTGGCTCGACGGACCCGACGCGGTCGCCCGCTCCCTCGGCATGACCGCCGTCGTGTCCTCCGGCCTCAAGAACGAGGACGAGGGCCTCTACCCCGTCCAGCACCGGTTCTGGCGCGACACCATGCGGGCCGCGATCGCCAAGGAGCAGGTGCGGGCCGAGCGGGACTCGGCCGCCGCGTCGGGGACGGAGCACTGATGACGGTCACGGAGCAGCCGGGCACGCACACGGGCGAGAAGCTGATCACCCAGAACCTCATCGAGCAGTTCCTCTACCGCGAGGCCCGCCACCTCGACGACCGGGAGTTCGAGAAGTGGCTCGACTGCTACGCGGACGACTGCGTCTACTGGATGCCGGCCTGGACCGACGACGACCTGCTCGTCGAGGACCCGCAGCGCGATGTCTCGCTCATCTACTACCCCAACAAGGGTGGCCTGGAGGACCGCATCTTCCGGATCCGCACCGAGCGCAGCTCGGCCACCTCGATCCCTGAGCCGCGCACCAGCCACAATCTCAGCAACGTCGAGGTGATCGAGCGTCGCGGTGACCTCGTCGACGTGCGGTTCAACTGGCACACCATGTACTTCCGCTACAAGACGGTCGACCCGTACTACGGCACGTCGTTCTACACGATCGACTTCTCGGGAGACGCGCCGCTCATCCGCCGCAAGACCGTGGTGCTGAAGAACGACTACATCCACCACGTGGTCGACATCTACCACTTCTGAGCGGGGAGCCATGACTGTCAACGAGATCGACGTCGCGGGGCACCAGGTCGCCCTCGCGTTCGAGGACGGGGTGACGCGGTTCATCACCTGCCGCGAGGACCAGACCGTCGCCGACGCGTCGTACCGCCAGCGGATCAACATCCCGCTCGACTGCCGGGACGGCGCGTGCGGGACGTGCAAGGCGTTCTGCGAGTCCGGGGACTACGACGGCGGCTCCTACATCGACGACGCCCTGAGCCCGGACGAGGCCGAGCGCGGCTTCGTGCTGCCCTGCAGCATGCGGCCGAGGTCGGACCTCGTGCTCCAGGTCGCGAGCACCTCCGAGGTCGCCAAGACCAGGGCGGCCACGTATGCCGGCACGCTCGTCGGCCTGGAACGGCTGAGCCGCACGACGGTCGAGATCGCGGTCGAGATCCCCAACCGCGGGGATCTGGCGTTCCTGCCGGGCCAGTACGTCAACATCGCCGTGCCGGGCACCGACGTCACCCGCTCGTACTCCTTCAGCAACGCCCCGCACGAGGAGCGGCTGACCTTCCTCGTCAAGCTCACTCCGGGCGGGGCCATGTCGGGCTACCTCGACGAGCGGGCCGCCGTCGGCGACGAGATCGCCTTCACCGGTCCACACGGCTCCTTCTTCCTCCGCGAGACCGACCGGCCCGTGCTCCTCCTCGCCGGCGGCACCGGCCTGGCACCCATCCTGTCCATGCTCCGCAAGCTGCAGCACGAGGACAGCGACCGCACGGCGCACCTCGTCTACGGGGTGAGCACCGACGAGGACCTCGTCGCGGTCGACCAGATCGAGCGCGCCGCCGCCGGGCTCGAGAACCTCACGTGGGACCACTGCGTCTCGGACCCGGACAGCTCCGCCCGCAACAAGGGCTACGTCATGAGCCTCATCGAGCCGGAGCACCTGCACGACGGTGACGTCGCGATCTACCTGTGCGGGCCGCCGCCGATGGTGGAAGCCGTCCGCAGCCACGTGTCCGACGCGGGCCTGGAGCCGACCGGCTTCTACTACGAGAAGTTCGCGCTCGCCGTGCCGTCCGTGGCCACGCCCCAGGCACAGGACACCGAGGAGTCGCCGGCAGCCACCGAGGTCGCAGGCGACAGCATGGCCACCGTGGCGCAGCCCGCACCGACCGGTGCTGCCGCGCCCTCTCCCGTCGTCGACGAGCTCGTGTATGCCGTGGAGGCGCGCGCCGTCGCCGGGCAGCAGGTCCTGCCGGCCGCCGACCTCCCGGGCCGCCCGCACCAGCCCGCTCGCACCGACGACGGCGACTCCGTCCGGCGGATCGCGGGCCAGCTGGTCGCGCCCGCCGACGAGCAGCCGGGCGCCTCGAGCTCGCCGCTCGACGTCGACCCGTCGCTGCACCCCTCGGGTGCACGCGGGCTCGCCGGCCAGGTCGTCTTCCCGGCAGCCACCTCCCGCGCGACCGCGCCGGCCACGACATCCACCGCAACGACGGCGACGACCACCGACGGCTACCAGATCGGCGAGGAGCACCCCGACGTCCGCTCCTCCGACGCGATCTTCGAGGCCCGCCAGGCTCTGGAGCTCGGGGCCCTGGAGCTGACGGTCGGCCGCCTCACCTCACAGCAGCTCGCCGGCTACCGCCTCCTCGCCGAGTCGACGCTGCCCTACGTGGACGGGGACCGCTTCGTCGACGCCCACGCCTACACCGAGACGAACGCGGCATTCCACGACTACCTCTTCGCCCAGACCCGCAACGAGCACCTGCTGCAGGCCTACCGCGCCCTGGGGGTCAAGGGCCGGATGGAGGAGGCGCTCCGGACCGCGACGTGGTGCCACCCCCAGTGCGCCACCGACCACGTCGCGATCGTCGAGGCGTTCGAGGCCGCCGACCGGGAGCGGGCCCGGGACCTCATCGCCGCCCACGCCGAGCGCTCCAAGCTGACGATGCGCCGGGCGATGGCCGAGGCATCGGCCATCGCCCGGCCACGGTTCCTGACGCCCGGGCGGTTCGAGGGCAAGGTCGTCGTCGTCACCGGCGCGGCCCAGGGCATCGGTGCCCACGTGGCACGCCGGATCGGTGCCGAGGGAGGCGTCGTCGTGCTCGCCGACCGGTCGGAGCTCGTGTCGGAGGTCGCCGGCGAGCTCGAGAGCTGGGGCGCCCAGGCCCTGGCCGTGAGCTGCGACCTCGAGCAGTGGCAGGACGCGGAGGAGCTGGTCCGACAGGCGATCGAGCGCTTCGGCCGCATCGACGTGCTGGTCAACAACGTGGGTGGGGCCATCAACTTCAAGCCGTTCACGGAGTTCAGCGACGCCGAGATCCGGGCCGAGCTCGACCGGTCGCTGCTGACCACGCTCTTCGGGTGTCGGGCGGTGCTGCCGTCGATGGTCGCGGCCGGGCGGGGCGTCATCGTCAACGTCTCCTCCGCGGCGACGCGCGGCATCCACCGGATCCCCTACTCCGCGGCGAAGGGCGGGGTGAACGCCGTCACCGCCTCCCTCGCCATGGAGTATGCCGAGCACGGTGTCCGCGTCGTTGCCACGGCACCGGGCGGCACGGCGGCTCCCCCGCGTCGCATCTCCCGCGGCACACCGACACCGGGCACCGAGCAGGAGCAGGGGTGGTTCGACGCCCACATCGAGCAGACGCTCGCCTCCTCGCTGATGGGCCGCTACGGGACGCTCGAGGAGCAGGCGGCGGCCATCGCGTTCCTCGCCTCCGACGAGGCCTCGTACATCACGGGGACCGTGCTGCCCGTCGCAGGCGGCGACCTCGGGTGACGAGGCCCCGCCCGCGTCGCGTCGGCGCTGCCCACGTCCCGGCACCGCCCGCGCCGGCCCCACCGTGCCCGCGGTGCGGGCAGTGCTGCCGGGGCCTACCGTGACCGTGTGACGCCTGTACTGGTGCCGAGCCGGCGACGGGAGCTCGACCACCTCGTCGAGCTCCTCTCGGCCGGCCCGACGGGGAGTCGACCGCTGCAACCGGACAGTCCGGTCGACCGGTCCGAGGGCTCGAGCCTCGTCGTCGTCACCGCACCGGCCGGTGGTGGGCTCACCACGTTCCTGCGTGCGCTGGGCCAGCGGTGCGACGACTCGCCTGCGCACGGGCCCGCCCGGCACCTCGCGTCCTCGCAGGTCCAGCACCTGGTGGGGCTGCCCTGGGAGCGCGCCGAGCAGGGCGCCACGCTCGGCTCCCTGCCTGGCGCACTGCTCGACGCCCTGCCTGGCACACCGGCTGTCGACCCCAGTCCCCTCGCCACGGCGCGGAGCTGGCTGGCCGCCATCGAGCCCACGGAGGACGACTGGGACCTGGTCGTGCTGCTCGAGGACGGGCACCACGCCGACCCCTTCACCCTGAGAACCCTGGTCAGCCTCAGCCGCCGGTCCGGGCCGGCGCGCGTGCTCGTCGTGGTCGGCTGGCCCGAGAGCGGCATGGACCACGCATACGCAGGCCCCGCCACGGACGGAGCCGAAGGCTTCGACAAGGGGTTGGACGAGGACCTCCGCGACACGGTGGTCGCTGCCGCCGACCACGTGGTGCGGCTCGCCCCGCTCGAGGTCGCCGACGTCGCGGTCCTGGCGGAGCAGCAGGGACTGACCCTGCCGCCACTGCAGCTGGAGCACCTGCTGCACCACTGCGCAGGACGCGTCCGCAGCGTCGTCGAGCTGCTGGGCCTGGTCGCGCCCGAGGACTGGCAGGAGCCGCAGCTCGTCCTGCCGGCGCCGCCGACCGCTGCGCGTGCCATCCGGGCGGTGCTCCGCTCCGTCGGCGACGCCGGCCGGCGTCTGGTCGGCAGTGTGGCCGTGTTGGAGACCGGCGACCCACAGGCGCACGGTGTCCCGCTCGGCGACGCCGTGCGCGTCGGCGGCGTGAGCGCGCCGGCGGCCGCCCTCGAGGAGGCTCTCCGTGCCGGGCTGCTCCGGCGCGTCGACGAGCTCGGGCGTCGTGTCCGCACCCACGATGCACTCGTGCGCCAGGCGGTCCGCGACGAGATGGCGTACGCCGACCGGGCGGGCCTGCACGCGCGGGCTGCCGACGTGGTCGAGGACAGCGCATCCGCCCTGCGCCACCGGTGGTTCGCCGCTCCGGAGCCGCACGAGACACTCGCAGCCGAGCTCGAGGCGGAGGCCTCGAGCCGGGCCCGCACCGGGGCATGGGCCGTGGCGGCGGACCTGCTGCTCCTCGGGTCGCGGGCCAGCACCGACCCGGAGGCCGGCGCGCGCCGGCTGGTCGGCGCGGTGGACGCCCTCGTCGGGGCCGGGGACGTGCCCCGGGCGATGCGCTTCCTCCCGGACGTCGAGAGCCTGCGCGAGACGCCGCTTCGCAACGCCGTGCTCGGCTACCTGGCCGTCGTGCGCGGACGGCCGGCCGAGGCCGAGCACAAGCTGGGCCGCGCCTGGGACCTCGTGAACCCACGACGGGAGCCGGACACCGCAGCGCTCATTGCCCAGCGACGCGTCCTGCACGGCCTGGCCCGCTGCCGCCAACGGGAGGTCGTCGAGTGGGGCGACCGTGCCGTCGAGCTGGCGCCCGAGACCCCCGCGGCCGTCGAGGCAGCTGCCATCCGCGGTCTCGCGCTGGCGGCCGAGGGCGGCGTCTCGGAGGCCCTCGAGGACTACCGCCTGATGCTCGACCGCCTCCCGCACGGCCCCGTGACGCAGCGGGTGGTGATGGCCTCGGGCTGGCTGCACCTCGCGGCCGACGACCCGGACCGCGCACGCGAGGAGCTGGAGCTCGCGTCGTCCACCGACCACGGTGGCGGCTCCGTGCGCATCGCGCTGTGGGCCCGCGCGTGGCTGGCCCGCGTCCAGTTCCTCACCGGCGACTGGTCCGATGCGCTGGGCACCGCCGCTTCGGGCCTGGACCTCGCGCAGCGCTCCGGCATCACCCTGCTCGTGCCGCTCATGGAGTGGACCCGCACCCAGGTGTACGCACTGCGCGGGGACTGGGTCAGCGCGGAGCGCTGCGCCCGGGCTGGTGATGCCGGCGCGCGCGACTACGAGATCATGCGGGCGCCGGCCGCGCTCGGCCGGGCCGCCCTGTGCGAGGCGCGCGCCGACTACCCGGGCGTCCTGCGTGCCCTGGCGCTCCTGACGCAGCCCTGGGCGCGTGAGTGGGTCGACGCGCCGGGCTTCTGGCCGTGGGCCGACGTCCACGCCAACGCCCTGGTCCTGGCCGGTCGCACCGATGAGGCCGACGCCTTCCTGCTCCGGCACGAGGAGCGCGCTGCCTCGTCGGGACACGTCTCGGCCTCGGCCCGGCTCGGTAGTGCACGCGGCCGGTGGCACGGGGCCCGGGGCGACCTGGACGCGGCCCGCGAGTCGTTCGACCGGGCGCTGGCCCTCCTCGAGCCCCTCCCCCTCACCTACGACCGGGCCCGCGTCTGGTTCGCCTACGGGCAGACGCTCCGCCGGGCCGGGCGCCGGGCCCGGGCCGACGCCGTCATCTCGGCCGCGCGGGAGTCGTATGCCGCACTGGGGGCCCGCACCTACGTGGAGCGGTGCGACCGTGAGCTGGCTGCCGGGGGCGTCAACGTCGTGCGGGTGCATCGCGAGTTCGACGAGCTGACGCCGCAGGAGGAGGCCGTGGCCACGCTCGTGGCGCGCGGCCGGACCAACAAGGAGGTCGCGGCCGAGCTGTTCCTGTCGGTCAAGACCGTGCAGTACCACCTGACGCGGACCTACGCGAAGCTCGGCGTGCGCTCTCGCTCCGAGCTCGCGGCGCTGCGCTCCGCGCCGACGGAGTGACGAGCTCGCGCACGACGGCCAGGGTGCGCGCAAGGTGCGGTTCGAGGCGGTCGCCGCGGTGGGCGACGAGGAGCTCGACGCTCGTGACAGGCCGCACGAGCGGCACGTAGGCGATCCCCTCCAGCGCGAGCGCCTGCACCGGCTGCGGCACGACCGCGACTCCCAGTCCGCCCGCGACCAGCGTGACCAGCGTCGAGGTCTCGCCGACCTCGTGCCGGACCGTCGGCTCGAAGCCGGCGTCCCGGCAGATCCGGTGGACGACCTCGTACATCGCCGAGCGCCGCTGGGCGGAGTGCACGATGAGGCCCTCGTGGCGCAGGTCGGCGACCGCGACCCGGTCCCGGCCGGCGAACCGGTGGGCCGCCGGCACCGCGAGCACCAGACGGTCCTGCCGCAGCGTGGTGACCGTGAGAGCCGGGTCGGCGACCGGGGGCCGGAGGAGGGCGAGGTCGATGGTCCCCGCCCGCAGGGCGTCGACCTGCTCCGAGGCGAGCATCTCGCCGCGGAAGGAGAAGTCCACCCCGGGCAGCTCCTCGGCCA
>Ga0308176_10002402_pt1 | contig 11781 bp, 9 predicted proteins | sample PhyCR2_3_FD_203890 | JGI IMG/M metagenome (GOLD analysis project Ga0308176, IMG submission 203890) | Soil microbial communities from UC Gill Tract Community Farm, Albany, California, United States - DLSLS.C.R2 | ecosystem: Environmental > Terrestrial > Soil > Agricultural land | place: USA... | reverse complement strand
GATCAGCTCGCGCGCGGCGCGGCTGAGCCAGCGGGCGAACAGCGGCGCGAGGTCCGTGCGGTCGGCGTGCTTCAGCTTCAGGATCGGCTCGCGGGACGTCTCGTCGTAGAGGCAGGCGGCGCGGGCCCGGTCGAAGCGGCGCGGATGGGCGAGGCAGGCGGCGCAGCGCACGCCGATCTCGTAGGCGAAAGGGGCGCCGCAGCCGTCGCAGACCGGGCCGTCCAGCCACTGGATGCGGCTCCAGGCGGCGGCGGAGAGGCCGCCGGCCAGCGCCACGCCGCCGTCGATCGACTGCGGCGGGAAGATCGCGTCCAATGCGCCGCGCCAGAGGCCGCGCAGGCGCGGGCCCGGTTTCAAGACGCTTCGGAAGAGGCCATCTTCCGCGCTCAATGTCGGCTCCCCCAAAGCTCTTCGACCGCGCCCTGCACAGGAAGCGCCTGGACCGCGCGGCCGGCGGCTACGCGAACGCGGACTTCCTGCAGCGGCGCGCCGCCCACGATATCGTCGGGCGGCTGGAACCGATCCTGGCCGACTTCCCGCGGGCCGTCGACCTTTCCGCGCGCGGCGGCGCGTTCCGCGAAGCGTTGGCCGACAGCGCGGCGGCCGCCCGCGTCGGCCTGCTGGTCGAGGCGGACCTGTCCGCGGCGATGCTGGCCGGGCGGGACGGAGCGCGGGTGGCGCTCGACGAGGAGCGGCTGCCGTTCGGCGACGCCAGCCTGGAGCTGGTGGTCTCGACGCTGGGCCTGCACTGGACCAACGACGTGATCGGCGCGCTCATCCAGGTCCGACGCGCGCTGAAGCCGGGCGGGCTCTTCATCGGGGCGCTCCTGGGCGGGTCGACGCTGACCGAGCTTCGCCAGGCGCTGACGGCGGCGGAGGCGGAGCTGCTGGGCGGCGCCGGGAGCCGCGTCTCGCCTTTCGCCGACAGCCGCGACGCCGCGAGCCTGTTGCAGCGCGCCGGCTTCGCCGAGCCGGTGGCCGACGTCGACCGCGTGAGCGTGACCTACGAGCATCCCATGAAGCTGCTGGCCGACCTGCGCCAGATGGGCGAGACCAACGTGCTGGCGGACCGCCACCCTCGCGCCTTGACCCGCGCGCTGCTGGCCCGGACGTTCGACCTCTATGCCGAGCAGTTCGCGGGGCCGGACGGGCGCCTCTGCGCGACCTTCGAGATCATCACGCTGACCGGCTGGGCGCCGGCCGCGGCGGCGATGCCGGAGCCCATGCCGAGACGGCGGCTGGACCAGCTTAACCGTCAATAAAAATTCACCTTTTCCGTTCACCGCACGGCAAGGTCGGCCGTGCGCCCATGGCTCCCGAGGGACGCCTGCGTATTGGGGCTGCTTGGGATGGTTGGGGCTACAAAGATCGCGCTGGCCTGTGTGCTGGCGCTGGGCGCGGCGGGCATTTCGGCCTCCGCGCAGGACAGTCAGCCGCAGGCGCGCCTGGCCCGCGAATGGGTCGCCGCGGCGAGCGCCTTCGAAAGCTACACCACGCATGGCGCGGAGATCCGGCCGGGGTTCGCGAGCGGCCGCGAGGTCGCCGGGGCCGTGACCGTCGGCGCAGCCCATGAGCCGCGCCAGCTGGAAGCCGGCATGATCGCCTACGCCGCGCTGGCGGCCGTGCAGGAGCCGGCGTTCGTGGACTCGGTCCAGCGGCTGGCGGGCGATGCGCGCGACCGCGCCGACCTGATCCATCGGCTGGCGGATGAGCCGCAGAGCGTGATGGGCCTGCCCGGCGCCGACGCGGCGGCCGGCCGCGCCCAGGCGGCGCTGCTGGCCCAGATCGAGCCGCTGATCGCCGACGGGCGGCGGGTGAAGCAGGCGGCCTACGACGTCCAGCACAGCGCCTGGTCCAAGGGCCCGATCGCCGACCCGGCGGGACGCCTGACGCGGGTGAAGGCCATCTCGGCCCGGGCGTTCGAGCCGGCCGACGCCGACGCCGAGCGGCTGTTCCAGGCCGTCACCCGCGCCGAGCCCGGCGCTGGCGGCGCGCCGACCCCCGTCGTCGTCCGCGGCCTGGCGCTGGCGGCGCTGGCGCTGTCGGGCGCCGCCGGCGAGGACACGGTGGACGCCGTGCGGCCTCTGATGAGCGAGCCGCGCAGCGCCGCCTGCATGCACCTGGCCAAGCTGAACCTCTTCCAGTGCATGGCCGTCGCCGGCCCGCACTACGAGGACGTCTTCTGCCTGGGCCAGCACGCCATGATCGAGCCCGGCCAGTGCATGGCCGACGCTGCCGGCGGCCAAGCTCGCTAACCTGCGGCTAACCATAATCCGGCGACAACTGGCCACGGCGGCGCTGGCGCGGGCCGTGGCTAAGGTCGTCAACCTCGGGGGGCTCTCGCGTGTGGAGGGCTGCACAGTGAAGTCCAGGAACATCAAGAGCTTTGGTCTCTTCGCGGGGGCGTGCGCGGTGCTGCTGGCCGGCTGCGCCAGCGAGCCGCCCCGGCGCGCGTCGATGCGGCCATCGGAGCGGATGGCGATGCGCCCGGCGCCGGAACGCGCGCAGCAGGCGCTCGCCCCGCGCCAGGCCGACCTGATCGCCCAGGCCAGCGCCTTCGAGAGCTTCATGCGTCACGCCCGCGGCATCGACGGCGAGTTTTCGGGACCCGCGGAGGTCGCGCAGGCGGTGCAGACCGGCGCGGCCCATGCGCCGGGCGAACTGGAGAGCGGCATGGTGGCCTATGCGGCGCTGGCGGCGCTGCAGGAGCCGGCGTTCGTCAACGCGGTGCGGGGCGAGCGCGACGGCGGCGCGCTGGCGCGGCGGATCGAGGCCGACCCGGCCGCGGCCATGACGCTGCCCGGCGCGCGGGACGCCTCGGCGCGGGCGGCCGGGGCGCTCTATGCGGAGGGCCAGTCGCTGTCAGCCGAGGGCCAGAAGGTCAAGCGCGCGTCCTATTCCGTGCAGCACCAGGCCTGGTCGACGCAGCGCACCGACGGCGCGGCCCAGCTGGTGCAGGTCAAGCGCGCCGGCGCCGCCGGCTACCGGCCGCAGGCCGGCGACGGCGAGCAGCTGGCGCAGTCGCTGTCGCAGGGCGGCCGCCGCGGCGGGACGCCAAGCCCGCTGGTGGCCCACGGCGTGGCGCTGGCGGCGCTGTCGCTGCTGGGCCAGGAGAGCCGCGACCGCAGCCTGCTGGCCGACGTGCGCACCGGCTCGTGCCTGCGGGTCGCGAAGCTGAACTACCACCAGTGCCTGGCCGCGGCGGGGACCCGCTACGAGGACATCTACTGCCTGGGCCAGCACGCGATGATCGACCCCGGCCAGTGCGTGATCGAAGCGACCGAGATTCACGTGAACCGCTCGCCGGTCCCGGCGCGGCGTCCCGCCGTGACCCGCACGAGCTACCGGCGCTAGCGGGCCTGCTTCCCCCTCTTCCGCTCCTCCCCGCGAAGGCGGGGACCCAAGCATGCCCGAAGTCGCGCAGGCATCGCCTCGACCCAGACTCAGCCTGGGTTCCTGCTTTCGCGGGAAGGAACGGTTTGGTGGGAAGCCTTCAGCTTCTCCAGCGGCGCCTTGGCGACGTCGTCGATGAAGCCGACGTAGTAGGCGCCGGCCCGCTCCAGGCCGGGGACGGAGATCGTGGGCACGGCGTCGCCGGAGGAGTGGTAATAGACCTCGCTGGAGATCAGCTGCGCCGACGGCACGCCCGCGCGGATGTAGGCGCCCAGGTCGCCGGGCGCGCTGGCGCTGGGCCTGAAGCTGGTCACGACGCCGTAGCGCTTCGAGGCCTTGCCCATCAGCGCCCAGACGTAGGGCGTGGAATTGGCTGCGCCGGCCTGCTTGACCGTCTCGGTGGTGCTGGCGGTCCAGAGGCCCGCGCCATAGCCGCCCGGCCCGGCGGGATCGCCGCGCGGCGCCTGGGTGACCGCGATCTGGGCGAGGTGCTCCAGGTTCATCACCAGCACCGTGCGCGCGATCAGGTCCGGGTGGGCCTTGATGAAGGCCCCCGCGCCGTTGGCCGTGTGGTGGCCGCCGGAGACCATGAAGAGCAGGGTCCGCGCCGGCTTTTCCTTGCGGTGGGCGTAGTAGCGGGCCAGGCCCAGCATCACCGAGAGGCCATCGGCGTTGTCGTCGGCGCCGGTAAACCAGGCGTCGGCGTGGGCGTTGACGATCACGATCTCCCTGGACCTGCCGGGGATCGTCGCCACGCCGTTCAGCGCCGGGAGGTTGGCGCGGGTCTCGCTGGTCGTCGACAGACTGGCCTCAACGGTGCGATGGGCCGCAGCGGCCTTGCCGATCACGCTCTCCAGGAAGGCGCCGTCGTCGCCGCCCACGAGGTAGCAGGGGATGTCCTGGCAGCCGTAGCGGTTGTCGTAGAAGAGCAGGTTGCCGGGGCTCTCGACGGCGTTGATCACGCCGACGGCGCCGCGCTTCTCGAGCTCCCGGGCGACGCCCTTCTCGCGGCTGGCGAACAGGCTGTCGTCGGGCACCACGTTGACCACCGCGACCTTGCCTTTGACGTCGATATTGGCGAGCTCCGCGGCCGATCCGCGGCCGGCGAAGACCAGCAGGCCGGAGGCCGCGAGCGGTCTGGTGGTCGGCGCGCGGATCGGGACAGCGGATTTCAACACGACGTCCGGCGAGCCCTCGGCCTTGAGGCGCACCTCCCAGGTCCTGGGCAGCCACAGCGGCTGTTCGGAGACGTAGGTCTCGGCGTGCCCGTCCTTGAGGCCGGCGGCCTTCAGCTGCGCCACCGCCCACTCGACCGTCGCTGCTTCGCCGGGCAGGCCGCTGATCCGCCCCCAGAGCGGGTCGCCCGCGTCGCGCCGGGCCAGCGAGAAGCCCACGATGGTCTTCACGTCGGCGAGCAAGCGGTCGCTCTTCAGCGCACCGGAGGTGTCGTCCTTCGGCCGCCCGGCGAACGGCGCGGGCCCGTAGGCTTCCGGCCCGGTCACGAAGGTGGGCTGCTCGACCGGCGTCACCGGCCCCGGCGTCGGCACGCCGAACCAGGCCTGGGCTTGCGCGCTTCCCCCCAGCGCCAGGGCCACCGTGACGCCCAGAGCCATCGTCCGCATCGCCGCCCTCCCCATTTTGTAGGCAAACTAGCCTATCAAATCAGGTCGCGCAGCCACGCGACGAGCGGGGCGTCGGCCGGCGGCATCGGATAGTCGCTGAGCTTCGAGGGTTTCACCCAGGCGATCTGCGGGTGCTCGTTGGCGGTCACCCGGCCCTCCCAGCGGCGGACAAGGTAGAGCGGCATCAGCAGGTGGAACGCCTCGTACTCGTGGCTGGCGAAGACGAAGGGCGCCAGGCACGCGTGGGTGACCTTGATCGAGAGCTCCTCGTCCAGCTCGCGGATCAGGCAGGCTTCCGGCGTCTCGCCGGCCTCGACCTTGCCGCCCGGGAATTCCCACAGACCCGCCAGCTGCTTGCCCTCCGGCCGCTGGCAGATAAGCACGCGCCCGTCGGCGTCGACGAGCGCCGCGGCGGCGACCAGGAGCATGCGCTTGGCTTCAGCCATGCCCGCTCATAGAGCGAGGCGCGGCCGGCGGGAACAGCGGCGTCAGCTCAGGACGTCGGGATGGACGGTCGCTGCGTCCACGGCGCCCCGTTCGAGCCGAGGACCGGCGCGCCGCTCGCCATCAGCATCGCCTGGGTGAGCTTGGCGATGACCTCGCGCTGGTCGGTCCAGCCATTGGGTCCGCGGTTCGCCTGCTCCGGGTTGGGCATATAGTCGGAGTGCAGCTGCGTGATCGCCCCGCCGGCCGCGCTGTGCGTATCGGTCACCACGTACCAGTCGGTCTTGCCGCGCGCGCTGGAGGTGCTGGCGAGCACGGGCCCATCGCGGCCCAGCGCGATGTTCGGGCCCGGATCGTTCTTCCACAGCGCCTTTTCCACCGCGTTGCCGGCCGGGAACCAGTTGGTCAGCACCTCGTCGGTCGCCGCGCTCACCACCACGACGCGGCGCAGGGCGCCGATGGCGTCGGCATAGAAGGGACTGTCCAGCACCGTCTCCGTCGCCGCGCCGGCGGTCACGACGGCCGTGTCGAAGGCCGGCGGCGTCGCGCGGCCCTGGCCGACCACACCGTCAGGCTTGATCACGTTCTGCACCGTCTCCAGGAACACCCGCGCGCCAAAGCTGTGCGTGAAGAACGATACCCGCGAGAGCGTCGAGCGGGAGGACATCAGGAACTGGGCGAACCGGCGACCCACGTCGCGCGCCTTCGGCAATACGAAGGGATAGTTGATCGGTAGCCACCAGTCCCCCGGCCACAGGACCGGCACGAAGAACTGCACGTTCGGCGTCAGCAGGTTCAAGACCGCCGGCGGCGGCAGTTGCGACATGGGTCCCTGGCCCTGGAATTCCTGGGCCATCGATCCGGCCTCGCCGAAGCCGCTGTCACGGTTGACGTTGAAGCCGTGGACGATGAAGCAGACGTGCGCGCCCTGGGTCGCCTGGCCGAACGCGATCGGATCGACCGGTTTCAGGGTCTGCGGCTGGAAGGGCGACCACCCGTAGGCCGGGTCCAGCGGGTCCACCTCGTAGAGCGCGGCCGAGGTGACGCCGCCGCGCGCCCGCAGGGCCATATCGCGGAAGGCCAGGACGTACATCGTCAGGCCCGCTTGACCGGGATCGACTTGAACGCCGTCATCGCGTTCTGCAGCGACGTCGACAGGTCCTTGGCCACGGGCGCGAGGGGCACTGCGACGACGCCGACAAGGAACGCGTCCAGCCAGGACAGCGGCTGGCCCAGTCCCAAGTTGAACGCGAGCGCCAGCACCACGGCCGCGAGGCCCGCGAACATCTTGGCGTAGGCCTCGTACTGCGCCTCGGCCAACAGGAACGCCGCGTTCACCCGCTCGTCGAGCGCCGTTGCGAACCGACCGGCCAGGAGATGGGCGTGCAGCTCATCGGGCGGCGGCGTCGCGCCTGCGGCGGCGCCGTTGTCGGACTGCAGCGCCTGCGCCAGTTCGTTGGCGTACTTCGCGTCCATCTTCCAGGTGGCCTGGATCACGCGCGACGCCGTCTCGACCGGCAGGAATGGCAGACCGAGCTTCACGCCTTCGCGCACCATGTCAGGCGCGCGACCCGTGCTGCGATCGGACCGGTATTGCTGGGCGATCAGCTCCATGAAGTTTTCGCCGAAGGCGCATTCCAGCGCGGGGTCGAAGGGGTGCGTCATCTGGCGGATGGCGCGGAACCCGACATACGGCAGCCCGACGCGAATGACCCGCATGGACCGCGGAGCCCGCGCCCGCGCTTCGCCGTGCAGCGTGTAGGTGAAGGTGACAGCCTTCCCCAGCGCCTCGACGACGCCGAACGCGGCGAAGCCCAAGGCCCCGACCGCCGTCACCAGAGCGCCGATGTTCCCCCAGTCCAGCGACGCATGCACCAACTTCGCCGGGTCCGATTTGACGGCCGCGGCCACGAATTGCTGCAGATCCATTGGCGCCCCCCTGCGCTCAAGGCCCGCGGATCGGCGGGCCCTCCCCTACGCATCAAAGTAGAGCTCGGAAAATCTACGACTGCAACGGGAAAGCCGGCGTTCGGCGAACGCGACAGGCCGCGGCTATTTCGCCGCCGGGGGGACGTAGGGCGCGCGCCGCGGCGACCCACGGGTGGCCGGGTCCTGCTCGCCCCAGCCATAGGCCGCAGCCAGGGCGCGCTGGATCTCCGAGGCCAGGACGCCGCCCGCGTCGGCGTTGGTCATGATCACGTCGCCCTGCCGCGATCCGTCCAGGAAGGCGAAGGCGTTGGACTGGAAGCCGGCGTTGCTGCCGCCGTGCTGGATGTACGGGTGGCCACCCTGACGCCCCAGCGCCAGCCCGAGACCGTAGTTGGCGTCGACAGGCGTCATCATCGCCTTGGCGCTGGCGGGCTTGAGCAGGGCGTGCGGCCGGCCGGCGTAGGACTCCTGCAGGCTTATCAGGAAGCGGCCATAGTCGGACGGCGTGGTCCACAAGGCGGCGGCGGCGTATTCCGGATAGGTGTTGCGCGCGCCAGGGATGACCGCGCCCTTGGCGTCATGGCCACTGGCCGCGCCGGCCACGCGCGCGTCCGGCAAGGGCTGGGCGAAGGTGGACTGGCGCATGCCTGCCGGCTGCAGCACCAGTTGGTCCAGGAGGTCCGGATACGGCCCGCCGCCGGCCTCGACGATCGCCAGCTGCGCCACCAAGTAGCCGCCGCCGGAATAGGCGAACGACCCTCCCGGCGCCTCGAACGAGCGGATCGCCGGGGTGTTGGAAGGCGCCGTCCCGTCCAGCATCTGTACGAGGGTGGGGACGGGCTTGCCGACCGCATAGCCCGGGAATCCGCCGACCGTGAGGCCCGCAGTGTGGCTCAGGATCCGGCGCAGCGTCACCTTCTGCTGAGCCGTGTAGGAGCTGGGCGGGACCTTCCAGGCCTTCAGGCGGTCGTTCACATCCTGGTCGAGGTCGAGCTTGCCCTGCTCGGCCAGCCGCAGCACGGCGGCCGCCGCGAAAGCCTTGCTCATCGAGGCGGCCTGGAAGAGCGTCGTGGGCACGACGGCCTGGGTCCCGCCGGCCGCGGCGACGCCGTAGGCGCGGGTCCATTTGACCTGACCGTTCTCGATGAAGGCGACGCTGACGCCGGGTACGTGCAGCTCGGCCATGCGTGCAGCCAGCGTTCGCGGCGCCGCGCCTTGCGGCGTGCCGGCCATCGGCCTGAGGTCGGTCTCCATCGCGGCGATGGCCTTCAGGTCCGCCGCCGACGGGGCGGCGTGGGCCATTCCCGCGAGAGCGAGCGTCGCCGCGGCGACCAGGCTGACGAGCTTCATGGTATCCCCTCCGATCGGCTCAGCCGCCATGCTTCCGCGGGCTGCGCCATAAAGGCAACAGCGCTGCGGCAAACTCGACCGTGATGGTTGACATTAACGGCGGCAACCCCGATCTGCGGCTCGCGTTCTTCGGAGCGCTGTCCGCGTTCCAGCCGCGTGGGACCTCTAGGACGAGGTTCAGCCTGTCGAGCGCAAGGACCCCATAGATTCGCCCATCACGCGGGGCGCTTCCCCAAAGACCCGCGTCTCGCGCCCTGGATGAGATCCACTGGGCGCGCTCGGCGCATACGGAAAGACTGTTCTTGACCCAATTCTCAGACCTCGGCCTGGCGAAACCGCTGCTGCGCGCGCTGGCCGACGAAGGCTACGCGACGCCCACGCCGATCCAGGCGCAGGCGATCGCCCCGGTGCTGGCCGGCCGTGACCTGCTGGGCATCGCCCAGACGGGCACCGGCAAGACCGCCGCCTTCGCGCTCCCCATCCTGCACCGCCTGGCCGCCGACCGCCGGCGCGCGCCGCCCAAGGGCTGCCGCGTGCTGGTGCTGTCGCCGACCCGCGAGCTCGCCACCCAGATCGGCGAGAGCTTCAAGACCTACGGCCGCCACCTGGGCGTCTCGGTCGCCGTGGTGTTCGGCGGCGTGAAGTACGGCGCCCAGCACCGCGCCATGGCGCCCGGCGTCGACGTGCTGGTGGCCACTCCCGGCCGCCTGCTCGACCACCTGCAGGAGCGCACCATTACGCTGCAGGGCGTCGAGACCTTCGTGCTCGACGAGGCCGACCAGATGCTGGACCTGGGCTTCGTCGTCCCGATCCGCAAGATCGTGTCCTACGTGCCGAAGCAGCGCCAGAACCTGTTCTTCTCTGCCACCATGCCGAACGAGATCGGCAAGCTGGCGGGCGAACTTCTGCACGACCCGCTGAAGGTCTCGGTGACGCCGCAGGCCACCACCGTCGACCGGGTGAACCAGAAGGTCCTGTTCGTCGAAGCCGGCCGCAAGCGCGCGCTCCTGGCCGAGCTGTTCGACGACGCCGGCTTCAAGCGCGTGATCGTCTTCACCCGCACCAAACGCGGCGCCGACCGGGTGGCCAAGAGCCTGGAGCAGGTGGGCGTCGAGGCGGCCTCTATCCACGGCGACAAGAGCCAGGGCCAGCGTGAGCGGGCGCTGGCGGACTTCAAGGCCGGGCGCGTGCGCGCCCTGGTCGCCACCGACATCGCCGCGCGCGGCATCGACATCGATGCGGTGAGCCACGTCGTGCAGTTCGAGCTGCCGAACGTGCCGGAGGCCTACGTGCACCGGATCGGCCGCACGGCGCGCGCCGGGGCCGACGGCTCGGCGGTGGCGTTCTGCGCCGACGACGAGCGAGGGCTGCTGAAGGACATCGAGAAGGTGACGCGCCAGCGCATCCCGTCCTTCGACCGCCGCAACGACCGCCAGCTGGGCGCCGCCACCGCGGCGATGCCCGAGCCCGCGCGCCCGGCCCGTCAGGCCCAGCCACATCGCGGCCAACACCAGCCGAAGCGCAACCGCAACCACGCCGGCGGCGCCGCGCAGGCCAAGTCCAGCGGCCACCGCCACGACGGCGCCCCGGCCCGGCAGGGCGAGCAGCGTCCGCAAGGCCGTCCGGCCTTCAAGGGCCCGCGCCGCGGCGGCGGCCAGCCAAGCGGCCGCACCGGCGTCTGGTCGAACCGCTAAGCCATGCTCCCCGCCGGCGCTCAGTCGGCGGGGTTGTGCTTCTGCACGAAGGCGACGGAGGCTTCGACGACGGCCTCCCGTGCGCTCGCCGTATTCAGGCTGTGCACGGCGCCTTTGATCTGAAGGAACTCAACCGTCTTCCCGGCCGAGCCGAGCGCCTTGCGCATCGCCTGGCTCTGGTCGATCGGCACAGCGCGATCGTTTTCGCTATGGATCAACAGAACCGGTGCGTCCGCCGCGCTCGCCTTCTCCTGCGGCGAAATGGCGCCGTTGGAGCCCAGGTCCCTGCCGGTGACGGTGCGCCATTCACGTTCCAGGAGGACCGATTGACTGAGGCTCGATCGCTCGCGCCGCCAGAATACCAGCTTGTCGACATCGGACATGCCGTTGACGGAGACAGCGCAGCGATAGACTCCGTGCTGCAGCGTGACCCCGGCCAGAGCCGCGTAGCCCCCGTAATCCCAACCTACAATGCAGACCTTGGACTTGTCGGCGATGCCGGCGGCCGCGAGCGCCGCGACCCCGTCGGACAGGTCGCTCTGCATCTTTCGGCCGAACTCTCCGTTGGCCGCCGCACGGAACGGATCGCCGTAGCCGAAGCTGCCGCGATAGTTCGGCTGGAATACGGCATAGCCGCGTGAAGCGAACGCCTGCGCCCACCAATTGAACCCGGGTTGATCACCGGCCGCGAACGGGCCGTCGTGCGGCATAATCACCAAGGGCAGGTTCTTTGGGTCGCGGCCCGGAGGAACCGTCAGGACGCCTTCCATCGCCAGCCCATCGGCGGCCTTGTAACTGAAGAGCCAGTTCGCGCCGACCTGCTCGGGCGGGACCTCGGGCCGAGCATCGCCGAGTGGGATCACTCGATGCGTTGGCACATCGGCCAACAGGTACCGCCCGGAATTTCGCGGCCCTTCGCTGTAGAAGATCATCCGGTCGAAGTTGCGGCCATGGGCGACCAGGCGCACTCGATCGGCGGGAGACATCTCGCGCACGGCCTGGAGCCGGGCCTGCAGGGAAGGGTCGAACAGCACCTGGTCCCTGAGCGTGGTCAGCCCCACAAGACGCCCGCTGTCCCTGTCGACGATCGCGCCGACGGCAGCTTCGCCGCTGGCCAGGACCGACCCGCGCCCTTCGCCGATCGGGACCTCCCGCAACGTCGTCGCTTCGTTCGAGCGTTCGGAAATCACGATGGCGCCCGGCGTTCGTCCCAGGCTTACGAGCTCCACGATATCCGCGCCCTGACGCTGCAGTATGGGCTTTTCGTCGACCGCGCCGGCGAAGATCGACCACCGCTCAGCGTCGGGCTCGTAGAGTGTGTGGGCGACGACTTCGCCGGTGCGGGAAAT
>Ga0308176_10002401_pt1 | contig 11781 bp, 8 predicted proteins | sample PhyCR2_3_FD_203890 | JGI IMG/M metagenome (GOLD analysis project Ga0308176, IMG submission 203890) | Soil microbial communities from UC Gill Tract Community Farm, Albany, California, United States - DLSLS.C.R2 | ecosystem: Environmental > Terrestrial > Soil > Agricultural land | place: USA... | reverse complement strand
ACCGGCCAGAGCAGCGCGTGCACGACCGCGGCGTTCACGCCGACGCGCACCAGCCCGTCGCCGGCGCTCATCAGACTGTTGGCGAAGGCCAGCAGCAGACCGGTCAGCCAGCTCACGCCGAACCCGGAGATCCCGCTGCCATAGAGCAAAAAGAACGCCACCACAGGGAATGCGAGGAAGAACAGCCCGGCGTTCAGGCTCTTCGCCGGCAGGCGCGGAATCAACAGCGGCAGCAGCAGTACGGCGCCCAGCAGGAACACGACGTTAACCCGCCAGCGCTCGGCACCCGGATAGAAGCCATAGATGAACTGGTTCATCTTGGCGGCGATATAGGGCCAGCAGGCGCCGACCGGATGACCGGCATTCTGCGCCAGGCACGCCTCGCGATCATGGCCCTGCCAGACCGCATCGACGAACAGGAACCGTAACGCCGGGATGACCGTGAACCAGATCAGCAGTGCACTGAGAATGGTGAGCAGCACATAGCCCGGCGAACTGAACAGCCGCGTGCGCAGGAAGCCGATCAACCCGGTGGTCTTGACCGGTGCTGCGCGCTCCGCCACCAGATCCCTGCGGATGAAGGACTCTGCCGCGATATCACTCATGCGCCAGGCTCCTTTGCATCAAGGCCCCTCATGCACTCAGCCTCTTGCCAAGCCGCCAGCCATAGAGGCTCATGATCGCGCTCGTCACCAGCGACAGCGCGAGATAGACGCCCATCGTGATGGCGATGATCTCGATCGCCTGCCCGGTCTGGTTCAGCGCGGTGCCGGCGAATACCGAAACCAGGTCGGGATAGCCGATGGCGACCGCCAGCGACGAGTTCTTGGTCAGATTGAGATACTGGTTGGTCAGCGGCGGCAGGATCACCCGCAGCGCCTGTGGCACCACGATCAGGCGCAGCACGGCGCTGCGGCCGAGGCCCAGCGACAGGCCGGCCTCCATCTGTCCGCTGTGTACCGAGAGGATGCCGGCGCGGACGACCTCAGCGATGAAGGACGCCGTGTACATCGACAGCGCCAACGTCAGCGCCACGAATTCTGGAATGACGCGGGTGCCGCCGGCGAAGTTGAAGCCCTTCAGCACCGGCAGTTCGAAGGCGACAGGAGGACCGAATACGATTGTTGTGACCAGCGGCACCGCGATCAGCAGGCCGAGGACGTAGGGCCAGATCCGCATCGCGTGGCCCCTCAGGAACAGCTCGCGCCGTGCATAGGTATGCAGTGCAAGCGAGGCGACGATGGCAACGATCAGGGCAAGGAGGAACGGCAACAGGCCAGGCTCGCCGAGCGGCCGCGGAATGATGAGGCCGCGATTGCTGAGAAAGAAGCTGCCGAACAGCGAGATGCTCTGCCGCGGGCCCGGCAGCGCCGCGAGCACGGCAAGATACCAGAACAGGATCTGGAACAGGACCGGCAGGTTGCGGATGATCTCGACATAGGCGCCAGCCAGCCGTGACACAAGCCAGTTCGACGACAGCCGCCCGAGCGCGACAATGAAGCCGAGGATGGTGGCGAACACGATCCCGATCACGGAGACCAGGAGCGTATTGAGGAGTCCGACCACCAGCACGCGGGCGTAGCTGTCCGATCCCGAATACGGGATCAGGGTTTGACTGATGTCAAACCCTGCATTGTTGTCGAGGAACTTGAAGCCCGGCGTGATGTGCTGGGCGTCGAGGTTGGCGCGGGCGTTGACGACGATCTCATAGCCCATCCAGACCATGACGACGACGAACAGAACCTGCAGGACAAAGCCGTTCCATCCCGCCTTTCCGCCGAGCGTACGCCTCAGGCGTAGCGCATATTGCGGCGGGGGTTGCCTGGCCTCAATGCTCATCGCCGCACCTCCCGTGGCGATGCGATCAGCGGATCGGCGGCGCGTACTGGATTCCACCCTTGTTCCAGAGCTGATTTAAGCCACGTGCGATCTGCAGCTTGGAGCCGGAGCCGACATTGCGCTCGTACGCCTCGCCGTAATTGCCCTCGGCCTTGATGATCCGGTAGAACCAATCCTTGGTCAGACCGAGCTGTTCGCCGAGATTGCCGTCGGTGCCGAAGGCCCGTTTCAAGTCCGGTTTCTCGGATTTAGCCATCTCATCGACGTTCTTCTGGTTCACGCCCATCTCTTCGGCGTTGATCATGGCAAACAGCGTCCACTTGACGATGTTGAACCACTTGTCGTCACCGTAGCGCACCATCGGCCCCAGCGGCTCCTTCGAGATGATCTCCGGCAGCACCACATGGTCGGCGGGATTGGCGAGCTTGAGACGCTCGGCATAAAGACCGGACATGTCGGTCGTGAACACGTCGCAGCGTCCGGAATCATATGCCTTGATGGTCTCGTCGGCGTTGGCGAATGCGATCACCTCATACTTCATGTTGTTGGCTTTGAAGTAGTCGGCGAGATTTTGCTCGGTTGTGGTGCCGGTCTGCACGCAGACGGATGCGCTGTTCAGCTCGAGCGCGGAGTTTACCTTGAGTGACTTCTTCACCATGAAGCCCTGACCATCGTAATAAGTCACGCCGGTGAAGGCGCCATAGGTGTCGTCGCGCGACAGCGTCCAGGTCGTGTTGCGCGACAGCACATCGATCTCGCCCGATTGCAGTGCCGCAAAGCGGTCCTTCGCGCTCAACGGCACGAAGGCGACCTTGGTCGGATCATTGAAGACTGCTGCCGCGACGGCCCGGCAGATGTCGACGTCGAGCCCGGTCCAGTTGCCCTTGTCGTCCGGGTTCGAGAAGCCCGGCAGTCCCTGGCTGACGCCGCAGGACAGCTTGCCGCGATCCTTGACCGCCTGGAGCGTGTCGGCGGCGCGAGCGCCGGGAGCGGCAATCGCCGTCGCGAGGGCAAGAGTGAGGGCCAGAGAAACGCGTTTCATGGGCACAGCCTTTCAAGGTCGTCCGGGGAGCGTTGACGTCATCACGCACGTGGATCGGGCCGACCTGAATCCGCCAGTGCAAACGCCGTACCAACTACGGACGCCACGCCTGCAGAATGAAACGGGAATCGCGGCAGGCCCCTCAACGTGCAGCGATCGAATTGCACCCGCATCACAGAACGACTGGCTTGCCGGGTCAAGGGGTTGACGACGCTCTTCCGCATCCTGTTATTAACAATCCCGCTTGCGAAGCGAAATTCCATAACCTGACAGACGGCAGACCGATGGCATCTACGAGCGACCGCAATGCGGCAATGCGGCAAAACGCCGAGACCCGATTGGTGACCGCTGGCCGGGATACCAAGGCGCAGCATGGGTTCGTCAATCCGCCGGTCGTCCATGGTTCCACCGTGCTCTATCCGACCGCCGACGATCTGCATGCCCATCGCGGTGAATTCCAATATGGCCGTCACGGCACGCCGACCACCAAGGCGCTGCAGGAAACGCTGATGGCGCTCGAAGGCCCGCAATGCGCGGGCGTAGGCTTGGCGCCGTCCGGGCTCGCTGCGATCTCGACGGCGCTGCTTGCCGTGCTCAAGGCCGGCGATCATCTGCTGGTCTGTGACAACGCCTATCGTCCGACGCGAAATTTCTGCAACGGCCTGCTGGCGCGTTACGGCGTCGAGACGACCTATTTCGATCCGCTGATCGGCACAGGAATTGAGCAACTGCTCAAGCCGAACACACGCGCGGTCATGGTCGAAGCGCCCGGCTCGCAATCTTTCGAGATGCCGGACATTCCGGCGATCGCATCGGTCGCCCATGCCCATGGCGCATTGGTGATTGACGACAACACCTGGGCGACGCCGCTCTACCATCGCTCGCTCGAACTCGGCGTCGATATCAGCATCCAGGCGGCAACCAAATATATCGGCGGTCATTCCGATATCATGTTCGGCACCATCTCGGCCAACGCCGAGGCTTGGCCGCTGATATCAGAGGGCATCCGGCTGCTCGGCGTCTGCGCCGGCCCCGACGACGTGTTCCTGGCGCTGCGCGGCCTGCGCACCTTGTCGGTGCGCCTCGCGCAGCATCACCGCTCCGGCCTGGACATGGCGCGGTGGCTGTCGGCGCGACCTGAGGTGACCCGCGTGCTGCATCCGGCGTTGGAGAGCGATCCGGGCCATGCGATCTGGAAGCGCGACTTCACCGGCGCCTCCGGCCTGTTCAGCATCGTGCTGCAACCGAAGCCGCAGCAGGCCGTCGACGCCCTGCTCGACACGCTGAAACTATTCGGTATGGGGTATTCCTGGGGCGGCTTCGAGAGCCTCGCGATTCCGTTTGACTGCAACGAGTATCGCACGGCAACCCGATGGGCGCCCGGCGGCCCAACGCTGCGGCTGCATATCGGGCTCGAGAATGTCGAGGACCTGAAGGCTGATTTCGAGCGCGGCTTCGCCGCCTTCAACGCGGCGTGAAGGTCGCGCCAGCGCACGGGCGAATTCGCCCCAAAAATTCGGGGCCCATCAGCCGATAAAGGCATTGATCCGCTCACGCATGGCGTTAGCTTTGCATCTTTGCGGATGAAAGCCGATGGGAACGATGGTTCTGCTCGACCTGATGGGTGGCGTGGCGTTGCTGCTGTGGGGCCTGCACATGGTCCACAGCGGGATTCTGCGCGCCTTCGGTCCTGACTTGCGAACGCTGCTGGCGAAGACGTTGAGCAACCGCTTCAGCGCGCTCGCCGCCGGAATCGGTTTGACCGCGCTGCTCCAGAGCAGCACTGCGACCGCGCTGATCACGAGTTCTTTCGCAGCTGAAGGACTGGTCGCGCTGGTGCCGGCGATGGCGATCATGCTCGGCGCCAATATCGGCACCACCCTGATCGTCCAGGTGCTGTCGTTCAATATCGCCGCCGTGGCACCGGTGCTGTTCATTGTCGGCCTGGTCGCCTTCCGTCAGGGCCCGCGCTCGCGCATCAAGGATCTCGGCCGGGTGTGCATTGGTCTCGGCCTGATGCTGCTGTCGCTGCACATTCTGCTCGATACGCTGGCGCCGGCCGAACAGGCGCCCGGCCTGCGCATCGTCATGGAGGGGATCACCGGCGACGTCGTGCTGTGCATCTTGATCGGCGCGGCGATCACCTGGCTGGTTCATTCCAGCGTCGCCAGCGTGCTCCTGATCATGTCGCTGGCCTACGCGCATTTCGTCCCGGCGGAAGCCGCGCTCGCGCTGGTGCTCGGTGCCAATCTCGGCAGCGCGATCAATCCGGTGTTCGAAGGTGCGCGACGCGACAATCCCGCCAGCTACCGTCTGCCCGTCGGCAATCTGCTCAACCGTGTGGTCGGCGTGGTGCTGGTCGCGCCATTCCTGCCCGCGCTGAGCCGGTACGGGCAGACGATCGAGCCCGATCTAGCAAGACTGGTTGCCGGCTTCCATATGGTGTTCAACCTTGGCACGGCCCTCGTCTTCATCGGCCCGCTCGACGGCGTGGCACGGCTGTTGGAGCGGCTATTCCCGGAACGCGTGCGCGACGCCGATCCCGCCCGCCCGCGCTATCTGGACGAGACGGCGCTGGAGACGCCGTCGCTGGCGCTGGCCGATGCCGCGCGCGAGACCTTAAGGATGGGCGACACCGTCGAGCAGATGCTGCGCAACGTCATGGCCGCCATGATGACCAACGACCGTGCGTTGGTCGATCAGGTCTCGCGCATGGACAATATCGTCGACGGGCTCGACGAGGCGGTCAAGCTCTACATCACCAAGCTGACGCGCGGCAGCCTTGACGAGCGCGAGGGCCGGCGGGCGATGGAGATCATCTCCTTCGCCATCAACCTCGAGCATATCGGCGACATCATCGACAAGAATCTCAGCGAGCTTGCGACCAAGAAGATCAAGCGCCGCTTCCAGTTCTCGCCCGAGGGCGCCGAAGAACTGTCGGACTTTCACAGGCAGATCATGAATTCGCTGCGGATCGCGTTCGGTGTGTTCATGTCGGGCGACATCGCGCAGGCCCGCGCGTTGCTGGCGCAGAAAGCCAATTTGCGCAACGCCGAGCTCGCTGCTATCGAGCGGCATCTGGACCGACTGCGCGAGGGACGCCCCGAGACCATCGAGACGACGTCATTGCATCTCGACGTGCTGCGCGATCTCCGGCGCATCCATTCGCATGTCTGCTCGGTTGCTTATCCCGTTCTCGATGCAGCCGGCGAGCCGGCAATTGCCGAAGCCGGTAACCACGCTGCGCAGGCGCTACCGTCACGGCCGGCACATCCTCTGCCGGGATGAATCTCCAATCCCCCAGCAACGGCCCGAGTGAGCCGTCTTCAGGCGAACGTCTAACTAGCCGCTCAGTGTCTCGGTCTGTCGCTGCCTGCTCTTGAAGATCAGCATGACGTTGCGAACATAGATGATGTTCGACAGCAATTGTCCGAGAATGATCACGGGCTCCCGCTTCACGAGGCCGTAGATCAGCGTCATGGTGCCCCCGGCGATCGAGAAGAACCAGAATGCCATCGGCACCACGCTCTTGCCGGCGCGCTCGCTTGCGATCCATTGCACCAGAAAGCGGGCCGCGAAGGCGAGCTGCGCGGCGAGCCCGAACGCCAGCCAGAAATCGAACTTGGCGACGAAGATGTCGTAGATGTAGTTGCCGAGCGCCTGGCCGTATTCAATCAGCATCACTTCACCTCGGTCGCAACGGGCGTCGGCTTCTTGCGGCGGATCAGCCACCAGACGCCGGCGAGATCCATGATCCCGATCCACAGCCGGTCGAAGAAGCCGTAATTCGATACGCCCGAGTGCCGAGGACGGTCGATCACGTCGACATAGGCGATGTCGTAACCTTCACGCCGCACCAGCGCAGGCAGGAAACGATGCAGCCCATCGAAATAAGGCATCATCAGGAACACGTCGCGGCGGAAGGCCTTCAGGCCGCAGCCGGTATCGCGGGTGCCGTCCTTCAGGACCGCGTTGCGCACCTTGTTGGCAAGACGCGACTGGAATCGCTTGAAGCCGGTATCTTTGCGGCCGACGCGCTGACCGGCGGCAAGGCCGACCCGGCCGTTGCCCTGCTCGACCGCGCCGATCAAATCGCGCAGGAACGCCGGGTTGTTCTGCCCGTCGCCGTCGAGGGTCGCCACGATGTCGCCACGGGCAGCGCGAACGCCGCTGCGCACGGCCGCCGATTGACCGGAGGATTTTTCGTGGCGGAGCACGCGCAGATTGGGCCGCCGCGTCATCTCCTCGGCCAAGCGATCTGGCGTCCCGTCGGTTGAGCCGTCATTGACGTAGATGATCTCGTGAGCCCACCGGCCGTCCAGCGCGGCCGCGATCTCCGTGATCAGCGGTGCGATATTGCCGGCTTCGTTGCGCACGGGAACAACGATGGAAACGGCCACGGGTGAATCGGCTGACAAGGCAACGCTCATGGTGGGAGTGGCGGATCTGGCGGGCATCTCTGCACCCCGCGCAGCGCGAGGGGCTTATTATGGGGCCGGCGCCCGGCTATCAACCCCCTTGAGGAGGCGTTCTGACGGCAATAGTCCCTGTCCCCTGAGAAGCCGCCTTAGCGAAGGTCAGGCCGTAAGAAACACCCAGCAAGTGATTGTTCCCAGTGCCGTTTTTGATGTTTCGTCGGACAGATCAAAGATCAAACCTGCAACCCGCGATCAATTCGGGACGACCCGGCCGCCCGGTCCGACTGCAAACCCCAGCCGCCGCGCAGCGAACCAGCTGCGCACGATCAATGCACCGCTCAGCCCTACCAGGGCGCCGGCCACCGCGTCGCTCGGGTGATGCGCCAGCAGGACCAGTCGGCTTGCGGCGATCGCGACGGCGTACAGATACATCGGAACCTTTGCCTGCGGCCAGACCGAGGCGACTGCGAAGGCCAGCGCAAAGCTCGTCACCACATGCGCCGACGGCATGCTGAAATAGGCCTCGGTGCCGTTGAAGGGCTGAAAGTTGAAGGCAGTGGCCTTGCCGCCGACGAACGGTCGTCCGCGGCCGATAGCCCATTTCAGGACCTCGGTGCAGGCGAGCGGGATCAGGACGGCCAGAAACAGGAACTGGACATGCGCGGCCAGATCGAACAGGCGCCGGTGCGAAACCCGCGGCAATAGCGGTGCAATCAGTGCAACCGCCACCACCGCCGTTGCCAGCGCACTGAGCACGTAGGCGTCCTTGCCGAAATCGGTCAGGATCTTGACCCACCACAGGCTCGGGCTGCCGCGCGGGGGCATCAGGCTGATCTCGGTGGCATCGAAGCCGACCATCAGTAGCAGGATCAGAACGATTCCCACGCCGTCCAGCAGTAGAAGCTGGCGCCACATGCGAGGCACGCCTTCGGCGTTCGGCGACACCTGGGGCGAGCGCAGCAGCCGAACCGCCGGCTGCCAGGTCGTGGCAGCGAGCCGTGCGCCGTAGGCGCTGGCGGTCGGCGTGCTCACAGGTGCGTTCACGCTACTCGGTCCCCTCCGAACGGAAGATCGCAATCGAGACCGGACGCCCCTGCGAGATGTTGTAGCCCTCGATGCGTTTGGCGACGTTGTAGCGCAGGCCGATGGCCTCGGCGCGCTGAGCAAAGCTGCGCTCGCTCCGCTGCTCGACCAGCGCAAAACGGCAGGTGCCCCCGTTGAGGAAGTCGGCCGCGCCGGAGCCGTCGGTCAGCAGCGTCGAGGTCCCGGTCATGAATACCAGGCTCGGCTCCTGGAAACCTGCGGCGGCGGCCTTCGGCCCGACGCAGGCGACATTGCGCAGGGCACGCGCAATCTCCGCGCTCGGGAATAGCGGCTGCAGCGACGGCAGCACCACGCCATAGACCGTGAATGCCAGAAACAGCGCTGCGACGGCGGCATTGAGCAGCGAGCGCTCGGCGCGGCTCTCGTCATAGAGCCACCACGCGAACAGACCGAAGATCAGCGACGCCGCCACGAACGGCCAGGCCAGGAACACCGGCTGCCGCGTCACCATGATGGCTCCGATCACGGCGACCAGCGAGGTGATCGCGGGAATTCCAAACCACCATGCGGCCCCGCGCCTGAGCCAGGAACGCGACAGCACGCGTCGCTCGAGCGCGCCCACCGTGAGGATCGCGATCGCGGGATACAGCGGCAGCACATAGTGCGGCAGCTTGGTGAGGACCGCTTCGAACACGATCCATGACGGCACAAGCCACGCCAGCAAAAACTGCGCGCCGGGTTCGCGCCGCGCCCGCCAGACCGCGGGCGCAGCCATGGCCGCGAGCGGCGCACCCGGCCAGAACGTGATCCAGAACAGCAGCAGATAGACCCCGGGCGGCGCACCGTGGGACTCCTGCGCCGACAGCTTGCTCAGCATGTCGCCGCCGACGGAATCGGCAAAGAAAGCATCGCCGGCGCGCAGATAGATCGCGACGAACCAGGGCAACACCAGCACCAGCATCCACATCAGGCCCCAGAGCGGCCGCAACCGCCATAGCCAGGACGCGCCGCGATCCATGATGGCGAGCGAGATGATCGCCAGCCCCGCGAACATCAGGATCAGCGGTCCCTTGAGCAGGATGCCGCCGGCGAGCGCGGTCCAGAAGATCGCAGGCCAGCTCCAGGGTGGATGCTCGGGATCCTCACCACGCTGCCAGGACAGATAGACCCGCGCCAGCGCACCCATCGCAGCGACCACGGTGAGCAGCAGCATCGCGTCGGTCTTGGCGAGCCGCGCCTCGACACCGAGCAGCACCGAGCAGCACATCAAGAGTGCGGCAAAGACTGCGCCGCGCCGGGTGACGAAGGCGAGCGCCGTCCAATAGGTCAGCAGCACCGCGCCGATCGCCCCTAACAGCGACGGGATGCGGTAAACCCAGATGCGCAACTGCGCGCGCGGCAGATGCAGCGCCGATGCTGTCTTCACCGCGGCCGATTGCAGCCAATAGATCCCGACCGGCTTCTTGTAGCGCACGTCGTCCTGGAAGCGGATGTCGACATAGTCGCCCGCCTCGATCATCTGCTTGGTCGCTTGCGCGAAGCGCGCCTCGTCGCGGTCGACGGGCGGAATCGTGAAGAAGCCGGGCAGGAACAACAGGAACCCGCAGACGATGAGGAACGCGACCGCGCGCAGATGGCTGACGGTGACGGCGTCGATCATCCGCACCAGCCGATTGCCTGGATTCACCAGGTTTTTCGGCTCACGCGGCTCTCCAAATCGGGGGCGGGCATAGGTCTCAACCATGCGGTTCCGCATACGCTGAAACCACCATGTCGACAACCGCTCAGCGAATTTTCACTGAATTCTGACCACAACTGTGTCCGCCGCGCCCGTGGCGTCGATGACAGTGAGCCGCGCGAAGCCCGGCCCCGGCGGATCGATCAGGCGTTGGCGGCGGCTGTCGATCTCGCCGACCGAAAGCCCGTTGACCATCATGGTGAGGGGCAGCACGCCACCCGATACTTTCACCGGCATCGCCGCAGCGTCGGTTCCGCTACCGCGATCGACAGCGATGCGCGAACCGTTGAGCGGGAACTGGATGTGCGGCGTCTGATCGGAGCCCAGCCGCACCAACTCACCCAGCGGGCGGAACCGCTTGAGCGGCAGCGGCAGTCTCGCATTGCTCGCAATCAGCGCGCCCTTCGGCGCCTTTGGTAGCGCCACCGGCAATTTGCCGGTACGGGCGAAGGCGTCGAACAGAATCGGAGCTGCAGCCACGCGGCCGATCAGGCCAGGAACCGGCGCACCATCGGGCCGGCCGACCCAGACCCCGATCGTGATGCGGCCGTCGAAGCCAACCGACCAAGCGTCGCGGTAGCCGTAGCTGGTGCCGGTCTTGAAGGCGATGCGGTTGCGCACGGCATTTTCCGGCGGCGGCGAGCCGAGCAGGACGTTGCCGACTTGCCAGGCGGCGGCCTGGTCCATCAGCCGCAATGGCTCGCGCGCGTCGTCCCGAGACGCATGCTTCGTCATGATCTCGCGCAGCGGCTTGGTGGTGCCGAGCCGCGGCAATCCTGCATACAGCATCGCCAGATCCTGCAAGGTGACACCGACACCGCCGAGGCCCATCGCCAGTCCCGGAGCCTCGTCCTTCGGCAGGATCAGATTGGCGCCGGCCTGTTTCAAGCGCGACGACAGCCGGCTGGCGCCGACGCGGTCGAGCAGCACGATCGCCGGCACATTCAGGGAGAACTGCAGCGCTTTGCGCACCGGCACCGTGCCCTGATAGGTCGTGTCGAAATTCTCCGGCGCATAAGAGCCGAAGCGCACCGGACGATCCTCGATCAGGCTATCCGGATGCACGAAGCCGTCCTCGAAAGCGAGGCCATAGATGAACGGCTTCAAGGTCGATCCGGGCGAGCGCACCGCGCGGGTCATATCGACCTGCCCTGCCCGCCGCTCATCGAAATAATCCGCCGAGCCGACATGGGCGAGGATATCGCCGCTCGCATTGTCGACCACAATGATGCCGACCGAAACGTTCGGGCCCAGCGCCACGGCACGGTCATGCGCCAGCGGCTCCAGCACCTTCTGCAAGGCGGCGTCGAGCGTCAGCTTGATCACCGGCTGATCCTTGATCGCGGCGGCTGCCTCGTCGGCGGCATGCGGCGCCAGGATCGGCAACGGCTTGCGATAGCGCGGCACAGGCTGCGCCTTCGCTTGGTCGGCATCGTCCTGCGAGATCACCTGCTCGGCGACCATGCGGTCGAGCACGCGGTCGCGGGCCCGCTTCGCCGCTTCCGGGTAGCGGTCGAGCCGGCGCGTTTCCGGCGACTGCGGCAAGGCGACCAGCAGCGCCGCTTCGGCCAAGGACAGCCGCTTCGGCTCCTTGCCGAAATAGGCAATGGAAGCGGCGCGAATCCCTTCGAGATTGCCGCCATAGGGCGCGAGCGTCAGATACAGATCTAGGATCTGATCCTTGCTCATCGTGGGCTCGA
>Ga0308176_10002400_pt1 | contig 11783 bp, 10 predicted proteins | sample PhyCR2_3_FD_203890 | JGI IMG/M metagenome (GOLD analysis project Ga0308176, IMG submission 203890) | Soil microbial communities from UC Gill Tract Community Farm, Albany, California, United States - DLSLS.C.R2 | ecosystem: Environmental > Terrestrial > Soil > Agricultural land | place: USA... | reverse complement strand
CTTTCAGTCCCTATGGGACGGAAAGGACTGCCACGGGACCAGGTTCTGGCCAACCTGGCGGCTCGGCAGCATGGGGTGATTTCGACCCGTCAGCTGCAAGCGCTCGGCTACGTCGAAGGGTCGATCGCGAAGGCGACCCGCACCGGGCGCCTGCATCGCCTTCACAAGGGGGTATACGCGGTCGGACACACCAACCTCTCGTTGCAGGGACTGTGCCTCGCCGCCGTCCTCGGGTGTGGGCCCGGAGCCTTGCTGAGCCACTGGTCGGCCGCCTGGCTCTGGGGGCTGATGCGCACGGACCCCGTTCCGATCCACGTCACCACGCCGATTCCGCGCAAGGCCCGCCCTTGGCTGCAGATCCATCGCTCGCGCACTTTCGGCGACGAGGATCGGGCCTTCAGGGAGCACGTTCCCGTCACTTCCGTGGCTCGCACGGCGCTCGACCTGGCGGCACGGGTCCGCCGCCGAAGCGTGGACCGCCTGCTCCGCCGGGCGGAAGAGCTGGGACTGTTCGACCTTCCGGAGTTCGAATCGGTGCTGTCCCGCAACAGAGGACACCGGGGCGCTGCGCCGCTCCAGCGCGCGATTGCGCTCTACGAGCGGCCGCGTTTCACCCGCTCGGGGGCCGAGGAACATTTCGCCGAGCTGCTCGACCAAGCCGGATTTCCCCCCTTCCACACCAACTACGTCGAGGCGGGCTACGAGCTCGACGTCTACTGGCCGGAGCTGCGCTTCGCCGTCGAACTCGACGTCTTCGAGACGCATGGCAGCCGCCTCTCCTTCGAGGAGGACCGAATTCGCGCGGAGGAGCTGAAGCTGGCGGGAGTGGAGATGGTCCGCGTCACCGGACTGCGCCTCGAAAGGGAACCGGCGCGCGTCCTGCGGCGGCTGCGGCGGTTGCTTGCGATGCGCCGGCGCGAGCTGGGCCGCTGATCGTTCCCGGCGGCTCGCTCAGGCGAGCGGGCGGTGTCGGTCGATGATCCGCTTGAAATCCGTTCCCGCGGGCAGGGTCCCGAAGGCCTGGCCCCAATCGCCGGCCAGGCGCGAGGCGCAGAAGGCCTCGGCAACGGCTTCGTCTCCGTGGCGGACCAGCAGCGAGGCCTGCAGGGCGAGGGCCATCCTCTCGACCAGCCGCCGGGCCCGGGCCTCGATCGTCTCCAGGTCGCCGGGGAAGTCGTTCCGCAGGGCGCTGGCGTAGGCCGCGAGCCGCGGCTCCTGCACGGCGCCCTCGTCCACCTCGCCGAAGAATGCCTCCACCGAGGCCGGGGACTTCACCATCGCCCGCAGGACGTCGAGGCACTGGACGTTCCCGGACCCCTCCCAGATCGAGTTCAGCGGGCTCTCGCGGAAGAGGCGCGGCATTCCCGACTCCTCCACGTAGCCGTTTCCCCCGAGGCACTCGAGCGCCTCGCCGGCGTGAGCCGGCGCCCGCTTGCAGATCCAGTACTTGAGCACCGCGTTGGCGATCCGCTTCAGCTCCTGCGCTTCGCCGTCGCCGCCGATCGCTTCGTCGTAGGCCCGGGCCAGGCGCAGCGCCGAGACCGTCGCCGCCTCCGACTCCACCGCGAGGTCGGCGAGGACGTTGCGCATCAGCGGCTGGTCGCTCAGCTCACGCCCGAAGACCGATCGCTGGGAGGCGTGGTGGATCGCCTGGGCGACCCCGGCCCGCATCCCGGTGGCGCCGCCGAGGACGCAGTCGAGCCGGGTGTGGTTGACCATCTCGATGATCGTCCGCACGCCCGCCCCCTCCTCGCCTACGAGCCAGGCGGAGGCGGCGTCGAACTCGATCTCGCTGGAGGCGTTGGAGCGGTTGCCGAGCTTGTCCTTGAGCCGCTGCAGCCGGAAGCGGTTGCGCTCGCCGTCGGGCGTCCAGCGGGGGAAGAGGAAGCAGGAGATGCCGCCGTCGGCCTGGGCGAGGACGAGGAAGGCGTCGCATTGGGGCGCCGACATGAACCACTTGTGCCCGGTCAGCTCGTACTCGCCGCCGGGGCCGCCGCCGTTGACCGGCCGCGCCACGGTCGTGTTGGCGCGTACGTCGGTCCCGCCCTGCTTCTCGGTCATCCCCATGCCCGCCAGTGCCCCGGTCTTCGCGGCGGCCGGAGCGTTGGCCGGGTCGTAGCGGTCCGAGAGGAAGCGGGGCTCCCACTCGGCGGCCAGCTCCGGCTGGGTGCGCAGCGCCGGGATCACCGAGTAGGTCATCGAGATCGGGCAGCCGACCCCGGCCTCGGCCTGGGACATGCACATGAAGGCCGCCCCGCGGGCAACGTGGGCGCCGGGCCGCGGGTCCTTCCACGGCGAGCAGTGCAGCTCGTGGCCCACCGCGACGCCCATCAGCTCGTGCCAGGCTGGGTGGAACTCGACCGTGTCGACTCGGTGGCCGTAGCGGTCGTGGGTCTTCAGTCGCGGCGGGTTCTCGTTTGCCTGCGCGCCCAGGTCTTGCAGACGTGCGCTGCCGGCGAGCGCGCCGACCGCGGAGATCCGCTCCTCGGCCCACTCCGCGCCCTCGCGCCGGACCGCTTCGACCAGCGGCCGATCGGCCTCGAAGACGTTGTAGTCGACCAGCGGAGACGGCTGGTTGAAGACCTCGTGGGTTTTTCCGGTGGAGGGCTGCTCGAGCGTTGCCACGCTCCGCATCTTCGCAGAGGGTCGGCTCCCGGTCAGGCGGCGGCGGAGTCCGGCTGGGGATCCGGCCTGACGACGACGGTGTCGACGCACTCGAGCACCTCGTCGGCCGGCATGCCGACACGGCCCGCGTGCTCGCGCACCGTCGCCTCGTCGGCCCCCTGGTAGATGCAAACGGTCCCCAGCGAGCCCCCGGGCTCGGCGATCACGTAGCTGCGGATCCAGGCGATGTCATCGGGAAACTCGCTTTCGGCGACCTGCTTCGACCGCGCCGCCGTCGCTTCCAGCTCGCCCGCGTCCTTCCACGCGTGCTCCCTGCGGATCACATACGTCTTCATTTCGATGCCCTTCGTTCGAATTGGCCGTATGCCCGCCCCGCGGACACCCTCGCGCCCACGGGGCGGCAAGTCAAGCTGCGCTTGCGGCGCTGGAGGTCCTGCATCGATAGCATCGCCCGCCGGTGGCGAAGATCAAGGTCGAGAACCCGGTGGTCGAGCTCGACGGGGACGAGATGACCAGGATCATCTGGTCGTTCATCAAGGAGCAGCTGATCCTCCCCTACCTCGACCTCGAGCTCGAGTACTACGACCTGGGGATCGAGAGCCGCGACGCCACCGAGGACCAGATCACGGTCGACGCGGCGAACGCGATCAAGCGCCACGGGGTCGGGGTCAAGTGCGCGACCATCACCCCCGACGAGGCGCGGGTCGAGGAGTTCGGCTTGAAGGAGATGTACCGCTCGCCGAACGGGACGATCCGCAACATCCTCGGCGGCGTCATCTTCCGCGAGCCGATCGTGATCTCCAACGTCCCGCGGCTGGTGCCCGGCTGGACCAAGCCGATCGTGATCGGCCGCCACGCCTTCGGCGACCAGTACCGGGCCACCGACATGGTGGTGCCCGGCGAGGGGACGCTGACCCTCACCTACACCCCCAAGGACGGCTCCGAGCCGGTCGAGCTCGACGTCTACGACTTCCCCGGCGGCGGCATCACGATGGCGATGTACAACCTCGACGAGTCGATCCGCGAGTTCGCCCGAGCCTCCCTGCGCTACGGGCTCGACCGCGGCTACCCGGTCTACATGTCGACCAAGAACACGATCCTCAAGCGCTACGACGGACGTTTCAAGGACCTCTTCGCCGAGGTCTACGAGAACGAGTTCAAGTCAGACTTCGAGTCGGCCGGGCTCAGCTACGAACACCGCCTGATCGACGACATGGTCGCGGCCGCCCTGAAGTGGGAGGGCGGCTACGTCTGGGCCTGCAAAAACTACGACGGCGACGTGCAGTCCGACACCGTGGCGCAGGGGTTCGGCTCGCTCGGGCTGATGACCAGCGTGCTGATGAGCGCCGACGGCAAGACGGTGGAGGCGGAGGCCGCGCACGGCACCGTCACCCGCCACTACCGCCAGCACCAGGAGGGAAAACCGACTTCCACCAACCCGATCGCCTCGATCTTCGCCTGGACCCGCGGGCTCGCCGCCCGCGGCCGCATGGACGAGACGCCCGAGGTGTCGCGGTTCGCCGAGACGCTCGAGCGCGTATGCGTCGAGACGGTCGAAAGCGGGAAGATGACCAAAGACCTGGCGCTGCTGGTCGGCGGCGGCCAGGAGTACCAGACCACGCAGGAGTTCCTCGCCTCGATCGACGAGAACCTCCAGCAGGCGATGGCCTGATCCACTTCGAACGAGGGAGAAGATTCTGTGAGCACCAGTCCCGTCAAGGTCACTGTCACCGGCGCCGCCGGCCAGATCGGCTACGCGCTCCTGTTCCGGATCGCCAGCGGCCAGATGCTCGGCCCCGACACCCCCGTCGAGCTGAGCCTGCTCGAGATCCCGCCGGCGATCAAGGCCGCCGAGGGGACGGCGATGGAGCTCGACGACTGCGCCTTCCCGCTGCTGCGCCGGATCGACATCAGCGACGATCCCAAGCAGGCCTTCGACGGCTGCAACGTCGGCCTCCTCGTTGGCGCCCGGCCGCGGGGACCGGGCATGGAACGGTCCGATCTGCTGGAGGCCAACGGCGGCATCTTCAAGCCCCAGGGGGAAGCGATCAACGAGCGGGCCGCCGACGACGTGAAGATCCTCGTCGTTGGGAACCCGGCCAACACGAACTGCCTGATCGCGCTGTCAAACGCCCCCGACGTGCCGCGCGAGCGGTTCACGGCGATGATGCGGCTCGATCACAACCGCGCGATCTCGCAGCTGGCGAGCAAGCTCGGCAAGCCGGTGAGCTCAGTCGTCAACATGACCACCTGGGGGAACCACTCGGTCACCCAGTACCCGGACCTCGTCAACGCCCGGGTCGACGGCGCGAGCGCCTGGGAGGCGGTCGACGACGAAGCCTGGATCGCAGACGAGTTCATCCCGCGGGTGGCGAAACGCGGAGCGGAGATCATCGACGCCCGCGGCGCCTCCAGCGCGGCCTCGGCCGCGAACGCCGCCATCGACCACGTCCGCGACTGGGTGCTCGGCACCCCGGAGGGAGACTGGGTCTCGATGGGGGTTCCCGCCGACGGCTCCTACGGCATCGGTGAGGGGATCGTCTGCGGTGCCCCGTGCAGCTGCAGCGGGGGCGAGTGGAGCATCGTGCAGGGCCTGGAGATCCCGGACTTCTCCCGCCAGCGGATCGACCGCAGCGTGATGGAGCTGCAGGAAGAGCGGGACGCCGTCAGCCAGCTCGGGCTGATCTGAGTCTCACCCCCTGGGCGGCAACAAAAAAGGCCGGGCCCTGGGGCCCGGCCTTTCAAGCACGAGGTGGTGCCAGCTCAGCCGCCCGCCGGGTAGTACTGACGGCCGTTCTTTTTGACGCGGCCCTCTTTCTCGAGGTCCCCGAGCACCCGGTAGAGGTAGTTGGGCTTGATTTTCATCCTCTTGGCGACGTCGGAGGCGCTGATGCCCGGCTTTTCCTCGATCAGTTTCACCGCCTGGTCGGCGCGGGTGCCGCCACGGCGTTTGCGCCGTTTCGGGGCGGCACCGGATTTGTTGGAGGTGCCGCGGGGCCTGCCGGGGGAGCGGCGCCCGCGCGCTTTGCCGCCGAGCTCGGCAAGGGCGCGCTCGAGGCGCTTGCGCTCGTCGTCGAGGTCGGCAAGACGCTGCTGGACGAGCTGCCGGGCCTCGTCGAGGACGTTAGTGGTGGGGGGCATCGAGTTCCTTTCCATCCATGAAGAGTGTTCAACTCTCATGGCAGTCTGCCAGACCCACCCTTACCGTGACAATCTGTTTGCTAAAAATCCCCTCAGCTTCCGCCTCGGGTCTGTTTACACACCGAAGTGTGTGAGGGTGGATTTCTAATGTGCGCGTTCGGCTTGTCGCTCGGGTGAGATGCGCACCACTTTGCGTGCAAGTCCCAACCTCTCCATCGCAGTGATGATCATGCCGGAGGGATCCGGCTCCCAGCGCTTCAGTCCGTGTACTGCGGAGCGTGGGAAGGCGTGGTGGTTGTGGTGCCAGGACTCACCCAGTGACGGCAGTGCCAGCCAGAACACGTTGGTGGAATGGTCCTCGGTGTCGAAGCGACGGCTGCCGAGGAAGTGGCAGACGGAGTTGACGCTCCAGGTGACGTGGTGGACGAAGAAGATGCGCACCAAGCCGCCCCACAGAAAGCCGGTGAGCGCGCCGAGCAGGGTGCCGGTCACCAGGAACCCGGCGAGGGCGGGGAGCGCGAGGCTGGCCAGCACCAGCCAGCCGAAGCTCCGGCTGATCCTGCGCATGCCGTCGTCCTCGTAGAGGTCAGCCGCGTAGCGCTTCCAGTCGGCCCGGCCTTGGGTCGACATCAGCCAGCCGGCGTGGGCGTGCCACAGCCCGGCGAGGACGCCGCGAACGCCGCCGTCATGGCCGACGTGGGGGCTGTGGGGGTCTCCCTCTTCGTCGGTGTGGGCATGGTGCTTGCGATGGTCGGCGACCCAGGAGATGACTGGCCCCTGCACGGCCATCGAGCCCAGGATCGCGAACAGGTACTCGAGCGGCTTCGCCGTTTGGAACGAGCGATGGGTGAGGAGCCGGTGGAAGCCGACCGTGATGCCGATCGCGGTCAGCAGGTACATCACCGCCGCGATTGCCAGGTCGGCCGGCGTCACGAAGCTGTTCCACAGCAGGGCGACAGCCACGATCGTGGCGAGGAAGGGGACCACGACGGCTCCCAAATTGACGATCTTCTCAGTGCGCGTCATCTCGGTCATGCATCGACGGTACGCCGATCTAACGCACATGTATTGCCCGCTAGCCCACGTTTTCTGAGACTATTCTTGTCATCAAGATGACAAAATCTTTGGATAACGAGCCCTGGCGCGAGTTGCCGGCCGAGGTCGCCGACCTGATCGAGCCGGAGCTGCCGGCGGTGACGGAGGAGATCATCGCCACCATCGCCCGCGAGGTGCCGGAGTACGCCCGGCCGCTGGAGGGAAGATTCGGTCGCGGGATCCGCACCGGCGTCGACGAGGCGCTGCTGCAGTTCGTGGCGCTGATCCGCGATCCCGACGCGGGGCGACATCGCGGGCGGGAGGTCTACGTGGCGCTTGGCCGCGGCGAGCAGCGGGTCGGCCGCACGCTTGACGCGCTGCAGGCTGCCTACCGCGTCGGCGCTCGCGTCGCCTGGCGGCGGATCGCCGGCGCCGGGCACCGCGCTGACCTCGGCTCAGAGCACCTCGCCCTCCTCGCCGAGGCGATCTTCGCCTACATCGACGAGCTCTCCGCCGACTCGGTCGAAGGCTATGCCGAGGCCCAGGCGGAGGTGGAGGGGCTGCGCCGCCGTCGCCGACAGGAGCTGGCGGCGACGCTGGTAGCGGGGGAGGTCGAGGCGGGCGACGTGGCCACGGCCGCCCGCGCGGCCGAGTGGGCGGTGCCGGCCACCGTTGCGGCCGGCGCCTGTCGCGACGACGACCTCGCCGTCCTCGGCAGGCGCCTTCCCCACGATTCGTTGGCGACGGTCCTCGACGGAACCGGCTGCCTGCTGATTCCCGATCCCGACGGACCGGGGCGGCGCTCCCAGCTGAGCAAGGCGGCTCAGGGGACGACGCTGGCCGTCGGTCCCGCGGTGGAGCCAGCCGCGGCGCGGGATTCGTGGGCCCTGGCCGAGGCGCTGCTGCGCGCCTCGGCTGGAGGCGCGATCGAGCCTGGTGGACTGCTCCTTGCCGAAGAGCACCTCGCCGACCTGCTGCTCTTCGAATCCCGGCGCATCGCCGTGCGGATCGCCGCACGCCGCCTGCAACCGCTCGCCGAGCTGACGCCAAAAGCGCGCGAGCGGATGCGCGAGACGGCCCTCGCCCACGTCCGTCACGGCGGCAACGCGGTGGCGATGGCGGCCGAGCTCCACGTCCACCCGCAGACCGCTCGCTACCGGATTGCACGCCTTCGCGAGCTGTTCGGTGCCGAGCTCGACGACCCGGACGCGCGGTTCGAGCTCGAGATCGCGCTGCGAGCTGAGGGCGGTGAGTAGGGGCGAAGCCGGTCGGGTGAGGGATTGCCGCTACGGGTGAGGGACGGTGCGCGGGGCCGGCCAGGGACCAAGCGCGTGGTGGGGGAGCGAGGGCGATGCCCCTCCGCGGGAATTGAGCACCGCCGCGAAGCGGCGGTGCAGTTGAGTGCGCGCGCTTCGCGCGCGCAGGAGACAGATTGCATTTCGCGGCGCTTCGCGCCACATTCCCGCCTCGGGGCATCGCCCTCACTCCCCCAGAGGGGCGAGCTCCGGCCAGCGGCCCGAGGTTCGGGAAGCTGGCGGCAGACGCCGAAGGCTCGAATCGGGCAGAAGCCCTGAAAACCAGCAGCTTCCGGCCACAGCTTCCGTTCCGTGGTTCCTTTGTCGCCCCTGGGACGACGAAGGAACCACGGAAGTGGGTTGGAACCCGCGGGGTCCCTGGGCGCGGCTGAAAGGAGGGGTCTGGTCGCCCTCCGCGGGAATGTTGCGCGAAGCGCGCGAAATGCAATCTGATTCCTGCCCGCCATAGGCGGGCAGCATCTCCAGGAGCCGCACCCGCAGGGTGCGCGACCAAATTCCCGCGGAGGGCGACCAGACCCCTCCCTCGCAGCGCTTCGTCCCTCGCCCGGGCGGGCGCCTAGTCCCTCGCCGGAGGAGCGCTTCGTCCTACGCGCTCGAGGAGCCGTCGAGCCAGTCGCGCATCGTCTGGTGCCGGACCTGGTGCTCGCCGCTTTCCAGCTCCGCGCGCAGCTCGCCCAGGGTGCCGTGGCGCTCGGCGACGACGTTGTGGCGGTGAATCGTCTCGAGGTTCTCCTGGCGGGCCATGACGAAGGCCTCGTCGGGCAGGTCGGGGTAACCCTCGACCACCTGACGCACCATCTCGCGCACGCAGTCCTCGACGAAGCGGGGCTGTTCGTGGGCCTTGACCACGACCGAGAGCTCGTCGGGCCGCTTCATCAGCTCGTAGATCTCCGAGCTCATCGAGCTCTCGACGATCCGCAGCAGCTCCGGCGCCTCGATCTGGGCCAGCCCCCCCTCGGGGCAGCCGACGTGCAGCGTGCCGACGCCGCGCTGGTTGTGCGTCGCGATCGGGACGAGCTCGATCACGCGCTCGATCTCCTCCTGCTCGAACCCCTCGGCGGCCAGCCGGTCGCGGGCGAGCCCGGCCACCATCCCCTGCGCACAGGGGCATGCCGTCATCCCCTGCGCCTCGACTCCCGTCAGCGTGCGCGTGCCGCGCTCGGAGGCGACGGCCGTCCCGTAGAGGACGTAGATCTCCTGGGTGCTCTTGCCGCTCTCGGGCGTTCTCGCCGTTTCCGGATAGCGGGCGGCCACCGAGACCTCGGCCCGCTGCCCGCCCTGGCGCTCGCGCACGCGCTGGGCAACGTGGGCGGCCAGCACCTCGGCCTTGAACGCCTCGCCGAGCACGACCTCGTCGATGGCCTCGCCGACGATCTCCTCGAAGCGCGACATGTGCACGCCCGCCTGCCGCGGATCGAGGTCGACGAAGCACTCGAAGTTCGCGTAGAAGAGGTTCTCGCCGCCGTCGGCCTTCACGCGGATCACCTTCTCGACCCCGGTGACGCCGACCCGCGAGAGGCTCACCTGCGTGGCGGGAGTCCCGGCCTGGACGTCGGGCGGGGGAGAGGTGGCGGTGGGGTTGCTGGCCATCGGCTTATGGATCGTAAGCGACGGCTGGTACGGACGGGGTCGCCGGAGAGATCCATCCGCCTATAATCCGCGGCGGTCGGAGCTTCAGGGTCGGCCGCGGGAATGGGGAGAGGGAGCAGCGAGCAGTGAGCATCGAACCCTTGGAGACGGCGAGCGAGGTCGTTCAGCGCCAGCCAGAGGAGAGCCCGATCGCCGAGATCGAGGAGCTCCGCGCACTCGTCGCGCTCGGCCGCGAGCGCGGCTATCTCACCTTCGAGCAGATCGCCTCGACACTGGAGGAGGTGGAGATCACCAAGGAGCAGGTCTCCCAGCTCCACGCCCACCTGGTCGAGCACGGCATCGACGTCATCGCCGAGGACGGCATCAGCGCCTACGAGGCGCAGCGCGACGCCGACAGCGGCGGCGCCCAGAAGAAGGAAGAGCTGGACCTGACGATCGAGCCCAGCCTCGACTCGCTGCGGCTCTACCTCCGCGCGATCGGGCAGGTCGACCTTCTGACCGCGACCCAGGAGGTCGAGCTCGCGAAGCGGATCGAGCGGGGCGACATGCTCGCCAAGCGGCAGATGGTGGAGGCCAACCTGCGGCTGGTGGTCTCGATCGCCAAGGGCTACCTCGGCCGCGGCCTCAGCTTCCTCGACCTGATCCAGGAGGGCTCGCTCGGCCTGATCCGGGCAGTGGAGAAGTTCGACTACCGCCGCGGCTACAAGTTCTCCACCTACGCGACCTGGTGGATTCGCCAGGCGGTGACGCGGGCGATCGCCGACAAGGCGCGGACGATCCGCATCCCGGTCCACATGGTCGAGAAGCTGAACCGGGTCGCCCACGTCGAACGCCAGCTCGTGCAGAAACTGGGACGGGAGCCCGAGCCGGCCGAGATCGCCGAGGAGCTGCGCTGGCCGGTCTCCGACGTCCGCGACATCCTCCGGGTCGCCCAGCTCCCGGTCTCCCTGGAGAAACCGGTCGGCGACGAGGACGAATCCGAGCTCGGCGACTTCGTCGCCGACGACGCCGTCCTCGAGCCGTTCGAGGAAGCCAGCGAGCACCTCCAGAAGGAGGGCGTGAAGAAGGCGCTTGAAGCGCTGCCCGACCGGGAGCGCCAGGTGATCGAACTGCGCTACGGGCTCTCCGGCGCCGAGCCGCTGACGCTCGAGGAAGTCGGCCGCACCTTCGGCGTCACGCGCGAGCGCATTCGCCAGATCGAGAACAACACGCTGAAGAAGCTGAAGCGCCTCCCCGAGGCGCAGATGCTGCGCGAAGCGAGCTAGCGCGGGTCGAGCACGAAGACCGTGATCGGGCGGTCTTCGGGGAGGATCTCCTCGTAGGAGTCGAAGCCGGCGTACTGCTCGTTGTGCTTGCGCCACAGCTCCGCCCGCTCCTCGCCCTCGGCCGCCCGGGCTCGCACGCGCATCCGCCGTCCCCCGATCTCCACCTCTGCCTCGGGGTTCGCCTGCAGGTTGAGCGACCAGGCCGGCAGCTTGGCGTTGCCGGCGTTCGTGTTGATCACCGAGAGACGCCCGGCGACATCGAGGTAGACCACCGGCGCCGTCCGCTTCTCCCCCGACCTGCGCCCGGTGGTGGTGAGCAGCAGCACCGGGGCCTTGCCCACCTTGCCGCCCAGGCGCCCGCGCGAGACCCGGTAGAGAGGCACGTTCATCCTGCCCGTCCAGCGCAGCCCGCGCGTCCCCAGCGTGTGGGAGAACCTGGCCCAGAACCGGTCGCTCGGCACGCGCCCAAGCTATCCCATCGCCCCCGCCGAGTCGCCGGTTTCCGTCGCATGGCCTAAGGAAGCGGCAACTCGGCGAGGGTAGAGTGTTGAGCGATGGACGAGCCGCATCCGTTCAGGCGCGCGGCCGAGGCGAAGGACCTCGGCCTGATGGCGGAGACGCTGCGGGAGGACGTCGTCCTCCACAGCCCCGTCCTCTTCCGCGGCTTCGAAGGCCGCGACACGGTGCTGGCGGTGCTCGAGCACGTCGCCGAGACGCTCGAGGGCCTCACCTACGTCGACGAGCTGGCGCAGGAGGGCTCGGTGGTCCTTCGGTTCAAGGCGACGGTCGGCGACCGCCAGCTGGAGGGGAT
>Ga0308176_10002399_pt1 | contig 11784 bp, 12 predicted proteins | sample PhyCR2_3_FD_203890 | JGI IMG/M metagenome (GOLD analysis project Ga0308176, IMG submission 203890) | Soil microbial communities from UC Gill Tract Community Farm, Albany, California, United States - DLSLS.C.R2 | ecosystem: Environmental > Terrestrial > Soil > Agricultural land | place: USA... | reverse complement strand
CAGCCGTAGACTGACCTCGACGCGCGGGCGTGGTGGAACGGTATACACGCCGGTTTTAGGTGCCGGTGCTCGAGAGAGCTTGGGGGTTCGAATCCCTCCGCCCGCATGAACGTCCCTCGGCCGAGTGTTTCGACGCGCTCGCGCGCAGAGGGTGACGTCAGACTTCCTGCTCGAAACCTCTTCAATCCTGCGGGGTACCCCATTCAAGGCTCCGCGCGAATTGCCGACAACACCATCGTCAGGTCGTTGCAAGTCGAAGGGGGAAATCCTGGTGTCGGAACAAGCGCTTCGAGTCCTGGTCGTCGACGACGACCGCGGGCTCTGCGAGATGCTGCGCCTCGTACTCGAGCTCGAGGGGCTCGAGGTCGTCACCGCGAACCATGTGATCGAGGCGGAGAAGCGTCTCAGCGAGTCGGTGCCCGATGTGATCGTCCTCGACATCGGCCTGCCCGGCATCGACGGCGTCTTCTACTGCGAGCGCCTGCGCGAGAGCCTGCGCACACGACGGCTGCCGATCATCGCGATCAGCGGCTCCGAGGAAGCAGGACGCCGTGCGCGCCTCGCGGGCGCGAACGCGGTGCTGATCAAGCCGCTCGAGCCGCTCCACCTGCTCGCGACCGTCAACAAGCTGTGCGCCGTCTCGTCCGAGGACTCGAAGATCGAGACCTCGCACGCCGACATCATGCGGCTGATCGAGATCGGCCAGCGCCAGCACGAGCTCCTCACGGACTCGTACCGGATGATCCTCGAGTCGCTGCTCGACGCGCTCGAATCCCGAGATGCGGAGACGAACGCGCACTCGCGCCGCGTCAGTGCCTACGCGACGAGGTTGACGCTCGAGCTCGACCCGTCTCTGGTCGACGACCCGACACTCGAGTGGGGCTTCCTGCTCCACGACATCGGGAAGATCGGGATCCCCGACAGCATCCTCTTGAAGCCCGGCCCGCTCGACAGCACCGAGCGCCGCATCGTCGAGAAGCATCCGCTGATCGGCAACCGCCTCGTCGGAGACATTCCGTTCGTCCAGGGACGCGGGATCGAAGTCATCCGCTCGCACCACGAGCGCTGGGACGGGCTCGGCTATCCGGACGGCCTGAAAGGCGACCGCATCCCGTCGGCGGCGCGCATCTTCCACGTCGCGGACGCACTCGACGCGATGACCGACAAGCGCCCGTACCGCGACGCGATGCGGTGGGCCGACGCGGTCGACGAGATCATCCGGCTGCGCGAGACGCAGTTCGACCCCGACGTGGTCGACGCGCTGATCGCGGCGGAGCCGGAGATCAAGGCGAGCCACGAGAACAACCCGCCGATCGCGGCCTAGCCCTCGAGCCTCAGGGCAAGCACGCTTCGGTGTGGGGAACGGTGTCGCCGCCCACGACCTTGCCGTCCTTGATGACGATCGGCCCGATCGACGAGACGCCGTGGCTGCAGTGGGGGCGCGGGCTACCGGGTGCGGCGGCCGCGAGGCCGACGACGAGCACGGACACCGCGATCGCAAGCGCGACCAGGAGTGCCCTTCGAAGATGATTCGTGCGCCGCACCGACAGACCCCGGGTAGTACAACGGCCGCCGGGCCACCCGAGTTACTCGGCCGCTCGGGCTCAGGCGGGCTCGGTCGGCCGCTCGGCGAGCGCCCGGTAATCGACGGCGCACGTCGGGCAGATCGAGTGTGTGGCCGTCGGTGGGATGCTCCGCTGCTCCCGCTGCCAGCCCCCGACCCCCGTGTGGACCCGCCCGCACCAGGCGCAGGTGCGGGCCAGTTCGTTCAGTCGCCGTTCGCTGGCCACCCACTCAACCTGCCACCGCAATGTGCGTTCGTCCAGTGGCCCCGGTAGGAATCGAACCTACGCACGGAGCTTCGAAGGCTCCCGCTCTGTCCTCTGAGCTACGGGGCCGAGCAGCTAGAGGGTAGCTACGGCCCGCGACGATGAGGGGTGGCAGACGGGACTCGAACCCGCGACCACCGGGACCACGAGCCCGCCTTGGACGCGTGCTGGTGAGTCGCCGACCTCGCGCCGGAACGGCACGAGCGGCTGGCCGAGTTGCAGCGCCGCGGCTGGCGCGAAGCGCGCAGGCTCGACGCGCTACCCGGTGAGCCGGAAGACGCGGCGCGTGCGTCAGCGTTGCGGAATGACGCCAGGACGGTTCGCTTTGACCGCGGGCTGCAAAGGTGACGCCTGGCTACGCCGGCACCGTGACGGTCGACCGCCCGCCTGCGACGTGGACGACAAGCTCCGCCGCGTCTACGTTCGAGATGCTGTCGGTGTTGACGACGAGGTCGTAGTGCGTCGGGAGTTCTTCCGCCACATCGTAGAACCGCTTCAGATAGTCGCGCCGCCCGGCGTCACCGGTCTTGACGATTCGTTCCGCCGCGACCATGTCAACGTCGCCCTGTTCGCTGACTCGCCGAGCGCGTGTTCTTGGCGACGCCGTGACGAACACGCGGAGGATGCTTGCGCAGGGCTCGAGCGCGTGCGAAGCAGCGTGAGCGGTAATGACCACGCCTCCCCGTGCGGCGGTCTGCTCGATCGCCTCGCGGATCAAGGCTTGCATCTCGCTGCTACTCCGCTCGTCCCCGACCACGATCGGCAGCGCGCCGGCGCCAACCGCCATCACACCGCTTCCACCCTCGGCGATCGATCCGAGGATGCGCTTCGCAAGCGACTTCCTGCGCTCCTCGTTCGCGACATCCGCGGGTAAGACGCCTCCCCGAGCCGCGGCGCGGGCCACGATCTCCTCGTCGACGTGCAGAAAACCGAGTCGCTCCGCGACGAGAGGTCCGACCTCGTCACCTCCTGACCCGGTCGCGTGCGAGACACAGATGACGCTGCACGGCACGGAGATGACGCTAGACCCTCGTCGCGCTGCGATCAACTGTCATGCGCTCCGCAGACTCGCCGCGAACCAGCGGGCCCCGCCAAGTTGACGCTCGGTCGGCACCGTGGGATCCTCGGCGATGGGGTCGCCCCGATCAGAGGAGGACCGGCTCGTGGCCGAATCAGTGAGCGGACCGCAGGGCTTCATCGAGCCGGAGCTGCGCGCGGAGCGGCCGATCGATCCGAACGTGCGGATCGGCCATGTGCATCTGCGTACTGCCGATATCGACCGGGTGCGGGACTTCTACGTCGGGATTCTCGGCTTTGACGTCGTGCACGAGGCACGCGGCGTGCCCGGGTGGGGGACGACGGGCGACATCCTGTTCGTTTCGGCCGGCGGCTACCACCACCACCTTGCGTTCAACACCTGGAAGTCAGCCGACGGGCCGCCGCAGCCTGACGGCGTTGCGGGGCTGCATCACGTGGCGCTCAACTTCTCTTCGCAGGCGGATCTCGCGGAGGCCGTCGGCCGACTCGTTGACGCGGGCATTCCGTTGCGCCAGCTCACGGATCACGGCACGCATCTCGCCGTCTACCTGAGCGATCCGGATGGGAATGATCTCGAGCTCGCGTGGGACAGGCCGTTCGAGCAGTGGCGGCGCTACGGCTCGGACGACGCGCCGCCGAACGACGGCAGGCTCGAGCTGGACGAGCTGCTGACTCACCGGGGCTGACGCAACTGTGCGAGCGCGGACGAGAATCGAGAAAGGCGGGCCGCTCTCGCGGTTCCCGTTCCGCCCTGTCCGAACTACGAGAACGCCGGTGCGTATTGGAACGGCCCGGTGACATGGGTGCCATAAGCGCGAAGTGGCCGCGCTTGAAACGCATCGCCCCAAGCGGCGTTTGGCGGAACCACGCCAAGTTCGACTGCCGGACGAAAGCCGAAGCGCTCGTAGTACTGGGGTGCCCCGAGCAGGACGATCAGCGGGACATCAGCCGCTTCGGCCGCGGCGATGAGCGCGTTCATCATCGCAGTGCCTAGTCCACGGTTCTGAAAATCCGGGAGGACGCCGACCGGCCCGACTGCGACAACGGGGTGCGCGCCGACCATTGCGCGGCTCGCGGTGACGTGACCGACAGCTTCACCCTCAACGACGGCGACGAACGAAAGGGCGTCGATCATGTCGTGCCCATCCGAGAGTGCGACGAAAAGCGGCGCCTCGCCTTTGGGTCGGTCGGGACATTTGAACGCTTCGGCGTAGATGCGCTGGGCCGCTTCGTAATCGCCGGGTTCGTGCGGCCGCACGGTCACGCGCCAATACTCGCACGGCCTGACAAAGACGGAAGCAAAGACGGAAGCCCGGATCCATATGGATCGTCTGGGCGAGAAACCTCGACGGCTGACGCGATGAAGGAACGCGAATCGAGAAGAGCATCCCGCTCCGACGCCTGCGCCAGTGTTTCGGAATGACGCCCGAACGTTCGGCGCGAGCAGGTGTCAGACACCTTGAAGTGTCTGACACCTGTTGTGGACTAGTTGGTGGCTGCGCACCGGAGCGGCGGCGCCTCGTTACGGCTACTTGGTACGGACGATCTGTGTCGCCCCCCAGCCGCCCGTGCTGTGCACGATCGACAGGGTCACGGTCCCATTCGCCTGGCTGATTTTCCAGACGAGTGTTCCCGCGCCGGTGACCTGCCCGAATGGTACGTCGGACCAGAGTCCTCTTACAGTCAGATCGCGAGCGATTCCTCCAACGAAGACTGACGTGAACCCTTTGCCGGCCGGGCCGTTGGCGTCGGCCTTACTTTGGGCGAGCAGGTAGACGCACGTTCCGACCTGACGCACGTAGAACGTTCCGAGCGTCCATGTGTAGACGCCGCCGATCGAGACAGGGTGGCCAGCCGACTTCGGCGGCACACCATGGTTCGAGCAAGTGATCGGCGGAGGCGTCGTCACTGCCGCGACAGTCTGATTGCCTGCAAACGCAACCAGCGTGATGAGCACAAGAACGAGGAAGCCACGGTGGAGATGCCGGATCGTTGGCCCGCTCCGGCGAGCAGTGTTGCGTCGGAACATCTGTTTCTCCCATGACGAAGGAAAGGTCTCGTGGCAAGAATTGAGCCTCGCGGGGGCCACTACAATTGGCGGATCGTCGTATCTTTCGATGCGTGCATGGCCTTGCAGCCGCGGATAGGCGGACCGCGCTCGGCGTAGTGGAGCTGGTCTGCGCGAGTAGCGGCGGTGTGCCGTTCCCGTTGGTCGTCTTGGAGGAGCTGCGGCGTCTGACAGACTCCGACGAGGTCGGTTACGTCGAGGAGGACAGCGACGGAAACTGTGGGACGCGGGCGACGGTTACGCGCTTCAGCCCGTCCTGGCTGTTCGCGAACCTGGCAGCCGTCGGCGGTGAGGATCCGACACGACGCTTCAGCGCACGTGTTCCGGCAGATCCAATCGCGATCTCGGACTTCGTCGGGATGAAGGCGTTCCAGCAGACCCGCCTGTACGACCTCGTGTGTCATCCGCTTGGCGTTGAGGACAGCCTGCGGCTGTATCTGCCGTCGCAAGGGCCGACAACCCGCTTCTTTTTCTTCGACCGTGCTCAGCGAGGCTTCACTCAGCGCACGCGCTCGCTCCTGACCACACTGCAACCCTTTCTTAGACAGTCGCGTGACTCTTGGGCGCCGGCACACGCCGAATCATTGGGGCTCACGGCGCAACTTACGCGACGCGAGGCGGACGTTCTGGGTCTCGTGGCGGACGGAGCTACTAACGTGCAGATTGCACGATCGTTGTGGACGACCGAGAGCACCGTCTGCAAGCACCTTCAGCACATCTACCTCAAGCTCGGCGTCCACAATCGCACTGCCGCCGTAGCCGCCCTTCGGTCAGCCTTACCGACGGGAGCACCACAGAAGATGGGGGCGACTGCACTCACTCGGCGTGAAACCGATGTCCTGTCACTGGTCGCTCGGGGAGCGACGAACCGTCAGATCGCCCAGCAACTCTGGATAACCGAACACACCGTCCGCAAGCACCTTGAAAACAGCTTCCGAAAGCTCGGCGTTCACACTCGCGCCGCAGCGGTCGCACAGCTGACGTCCTTCCAGAACTGACGGACAGTCGACTGCGCGAGCGTCCCGGAATGCACCCTGAGCGACCTGTGACCCAAAGAGGTGTCTGACACCATCGGTGTCAGACACCAGTTCGGTCGCTCGGCTGCGCCAGTGTTCCGGAATGACGCCAGAAGAAGCATGACGCCAGTGCTGGCGGTGGCGACAGTCGTCTTCGCTGCGCTCGGTGGGTGGATGGAGGCCGTGATAGCTGGGGTGACGACGCTCATCGGCGCGCATGGTCTTTGGCGCGAACGGCGCCTCCGCATCGAGGCGGGTTCGTGTTCCGCCGGGGGGGCGAATGGCTCCCCGGCGCGGAATGCTGCGCGATGACGCCCGGTGCGGTGCGACTGCGGGGCGGTTGCACCGTGTTCCGATCTGTTGTAATGTTGTCTTATGGAGGTAGATAAGAAAGTCAGCGAGACGCACCAGCCGGTGGGGGCGGCGATCGAGTTCCGGCTCGATCCGGCTTGCGGGATCCCGACCTCTCAGCAGCTTGTTCAGCAGGTGGAGCACGCCCTGCGGCTGGGCTATCTGAAGCCGGGCGATCGGCTCCCGAAGGTTCGGGACGCGGTCGCTTCGCTCGCGATCAATCCGAACACGGTGCTCAAGGCATACCGCGAGCTCGAGATCAAGGGCCTCGCGGAGGGCCGGCCCGGCCAGGGGACGTTCATCTTGGCGACGCTGAGCCAGGTCGGACTGCCAGAGCTGGCAAAGCTCCGTCGCTCCCTGCTCCGCTGGCTGTCGGAGGCCGACACGGTGGGGCTCGACAGCGACGGGATGTCTGCGTTGTTCGCGAGCGCGTTGCGGGATTTCGGTGAGCGCCGCGCCGACACCCGCGCGGCGAGCGGTGGAAGCGAGGCCGTCGCGTGAACGTGGTGGAGGCGAACGGTCTCGGTAAGCGCTATGGCAAGAAATGGGCGCTGCGCGATTGCTCGGTCGCGATACCTGCCGGTCGCATTGCCGCGCTCGTCGGCCCCAACGGCGCCGGCAAGAGCACCCTCCTGAACCTCGCCGTGGGCATGGTCGCTCCCTCCGCGGGAGGCGTCACCGTGCTCGGCGGCCGACCGGCGGGGTCGCCGTTCGCGCTCGACGGGATCGCCTTCGTTGCTCAAGACACGCCGCTGTACAAGAACCTCTCGGCCGAGGACATGCTGCACCTAACGCGGAACCTGAACCGACGCTTCGATCAGGCATCCGCCGAGGCCCGCCTCGCCGAGCTGGATATTCCGCTGAAGCGAAAGGCGGGCAGTCTGTCAGGCGGTCAACAAGCACAGCTAGCGCTTAGCCTGGCCCTGGCACGACGGCCGCAGCTGCTTGTGCTCGACGAGCCCGTTGCGATGCTCGACCCGCTCGCCCGGCACGACTTCATGGCAACCGTGCTGGCTGCCGCGGCCGAGGACGGCGTCTCCGTGCTGCTCTCTTCACATGTGCTCGCCGAACTCGAGCGGGTCGCCGACTACCTTGTTCTTCTCTCACGTGGACGAGTTCAGGTGGCAGGCCTGGTCGACGACCTACTGGCCAGCCACCGCGTGCTGAGCGGGCCGGCCGCGGAAGCCGACGGCTACCTGGAGCGCGGGACAGTCGTGCACGCCCGACGTGGTCTGACTCAGGCACACCTGTTGGTCCGAACGAACGGCGGCGCCGACGCGATCCCCCGAGGGTGGGAGGCGCACCCGGTAGGCCTGGAAGAGCTCGCCCTCGGCTACCTACGCGAGCCCGATGCCGCTGCGCTGCCCGGCCCCGGCTACGGCGTTGACCGGGAGCCCTCGGGAGTGGCGACATGGGCGCGATAACCGCGTCCGGTCGCCAAACGCTCGATCTGGTACCGCGGTTCGTGCCGTGGCGTCGGATGGTTTGGGTCACCTGGCGCCAACACCGACTCGCACTCGCCGGCACCGGCGCTCTCTTAACAGTGCTGAGCACATACATGTGGCTCGTCGGCCGTCACTTGCACCACGCTTACGCGGCTGCGAGTGCATGCCACCCGGCCGGCTCGCCGGTCTGCAGCCTCCTGGCGACCAGCTTCCAGAACATGGACGTCCAACTCTCGAACGGCTTCGTGTGGCAGCCGGTGCCCGCGCTGATCGGGGCATTCCTCGGCGCACCGCTGCTCGCGCGTGAGCTGGAGACCGGCACCTTCCGCTACGCCTGGACGCAGGGCTTCGGACGGTCGCGCTGGACGCTCGCCAAACTCGTTCTGCTCGGGTTCGCGGTGACCGCCGCCGCCGGAGCATTCAGCGTGCTCTTGTCCTGGTACTACGAGCCGTACTTCGCGCCGGGCAATCCGGACAAATTCGTTACTGCCCTCTCCCCGCTGGCGTCGGGTCTGTTCGACCTGCGCGGGATCGCGTTCACTGCCTGGACGCTGACTGCCTTCGCCATTGGCGCGCTCGCCGGCGCCCTCATCCGCCGCGTCGTGTCCGCGATCGTCGCCACCCTCGTCGCCTATGCGGGGCTCGCCGTCGCGACCGCGACGTTCCTACGCCAGCATTACCTGAACGCGCTGATCACCAGGAGCATCCATGTTCCCGGCACCGCGTTGGTGATGAACCAGTGGTGGACGAAGGGCGGCCAGTTCGCGTTTGGCCGGGCTCCTATCGACCTTCTCGAGCGGATCTGCCCGCCGCCTCCCCCGAAAGCCGGTCCCGGCAACTTCAGCAAGTCCGATTTCGTCACGCAGTGTCTTTCCCGGCATGGCTACACGCAGTTGACGAGCTACCAGCCGGCCAGCCGCTTCTGGACATTCCAGCTCATCGAGGGCAGCTGGCTGCTGGCGCTCTCACTGCTCCTCGTCGGCCTAACACTCTGGCTCGTCCATCACCGCGCGACATAGGCCACGCATCCCAAGACTCGATTGCGCCAGTGTTCCGGAATGACGCCAGAGGCGGTACGGTCACGTCGGGGAGCAGCGGAGATCGCGGCCACCTGACCGAACAGGTCAGACCCGATCGGCGGCTACTGAACGCCCCGGGCCACGGCGGATAGGACAACCGGAGACGGCCCGTTCCGCCAGTGGCCACCTTCCCACGACTGCGCCCAGTGTTTTGGATTGACCCTAAGATAGCGTCTCGACGGTGCCCGACTACTTACCGCAGAAACGACGAGACTTCACCGGCCCCTTTGATGCTGCGTCAGCTTGGTCGGAAGTAGTCCGTCGGTTGTCATCGAGACAAAAACCGACCGGTGTCCTCATCGCGGTTTGCGCCGTTGGCAATCAGACAGTGAGAAAGCTGCGATCGCGGATCTAACGGCAGCCTGTCAGCTGCGCCAGTGTTCCGGAATGACGCCAGAAGCCGCTTGGCAAACGGATCCTGCCGCTCACCGATTGGAGGCTTGTCAAGCTCGCTGGTGGCGGTGACGCTGCGTTCATGGACGACCATCGCTCGTCGCGAGGCAACTTGGTCTTCTTCGCCTGGTGGCTCCCATGCGCATTCCTGACGTTCATCAGCGCCGAGGCTCTCTATCGTGCGGTTGGCCTGACGAGTTGGCCGCTGTTTGCGGTGACGTTTGGCCTGGTTGCTTTGATCTCAGCGTGCGTCCTTCGTGCCATTGGCAGGACACTGCTGGAGGCGACCGTGATCACCGGAACATCGCTCGCGCTGGTCGCGGCGCTGTTCGCTCTGTACGCGCACAGTGTCAGTAACAACCTGAACTGAGTGCCGCTGCCTCGGCTGCGCCAGTGTTCCGGAATGACGCCTGAAACACGCTACCCGTCGTCGCCGGGATACTCCGCGATGACCTCGATTTAGGCCGACGATGTTGTCGTTGAAGTCCTCGAGGTCTTCCGCGGGCCTCCACTACTCGCTCGGCTCCTATCGGGAGAGCGTGAATGTGCAGGTCACGACCGCGACGAACGAACGCTGGGAGGTCGAGTTCTTCGCGGATGGCTCGGTCGAGATCGAACGATTCGTCAATGCGGGCAAGATCGAGACGGATCCGCGCCATCTCGAAGACCTGTTCCGCGACTGACCTTGGGCTGCGCCAGTGTTCAGGAATGACGCCTGACGAACGCGCGGGAACGGCGGTTCCATGCCCGCCGTCGCGGCGTCAGCGTTGGACCGTCGGCGAGTGGACTACGCGCGACTGATGGGTGGAAGGGGGTCCGTGGAATGTTCGTACCAATGCGGGTGGGATTCGGCCGCCCAGGCGTCAAAGATCCGACGGAGATCGTCAACGCGATCCGGGTCGGCCGCGGCTGCGGCTTCGGCGCTGTCGAAGCCGCCTAGCCAGTACGGGAGGAACGGTTCGAGCGCCGCGTTCATCGCCGCCGCAAGAAGTTCGCGCGCGTCCCTCCAACGATCCAGTGGGGCGCTGTATTCGACGTCCCCTGAGCGTGTCCATCCAGCGTCTGTCATCTGCTCGTCGGCACGATCGCCGTTGGGCATACTCGCCTCGAACACAACGTCCGTCGGCGCAACGACGCGCGGCACTGACGCCGCGTTGGTCATGCATTCCTTCGCAAACGCCCGTATCGCCTGCAGGCCTTCTTCTTCGTCGTACACGGGTTCCATCGCATCGCGTCCGACCGACCGTTGCACCACGAGGTAGGGCGTATCCGCGAGAGACCCGAGGTTCTCATGGTGCAGATCGTTGCCGGTGATCCCGATCAGCGGCACGTCCGACGCCCAGGCTCGACCGTGACTCTCGGAGATCAGCTCGCCCGCCACCCGCAGACGCAGGCCAGGCAGATAGGTGTGTGAAAGGAAGCCGTCAACGCCTCCGCGCGGGTGATAGCCCACCTGGAACGTCGCCTCGACTCCGTGCGCACGCAGGTCGAAGTCACGCCAGGTCTCGAGCCTCGCCCCGGCCGGGAGCGCACTCGGCGAGACATTCACCGTGTTCCCGCCGTGATTGTCGAGTACCACGACCTCCGACGCCCCAGCCGCGAGGAGTCCCTCACAGGCAGCGCGGACGTCCGCCTCGAGTCGCGGTTTCCCCGTCTCCCAATACTCCGGCAGGCAGCCCCAGATCTCACGGACGCTCCGCAGCTGAGACGCGCCCTCCATGTCCACACTCATCCCGACAAGCATCAAGCGACCCTAACCCAGTCAGAAGGCGGAACGGGAATCGAGATTCTCGGCTGCGCCAGTGTTCCGGAATGACGCCCGAGGCGGCGGGGTTTGAGATGCTTCGAGGGGATTGGACGAAGCCGAAGTTCTGATCGTTGGGGCTGGCCCGGCGGGGCTCGTCGCAGGTATCGCGCTATCCAGGTATGGCGTGAATACGCTGCTTGTCGAGAAGCGGACGGCGTTGTCGACGCTTTCGCGGGCGACGGTGATCAGCACCCGCTGCATGGAGATCTTCCGTTCCTGGGGCCTTGAGGCTGCGATCGGCGCCGGGGCTGCCGATGTGGAGACGTGTGGCTGGGTCACGCCGACTCTCGCATCGGGGCAAGGAGTAGTGATCGAGGTCGGCTACCCGTCCGATACCGACTGGGCCGCGACCAGCCCCACTCGACCCGCCTGGGCTCCACAGGATCATCTCGAGCCCCTTCTCTTTCAACTCCTCGAGGACGCCGAGACATGTGAGATCCGGCTCGGACACGAGGTGGTCGAACTCGAGCAGAGCGACAGCGGAGTGGTGGCGAGTATTCGCGATCACGCAAGCGGAAGAATCGAGACGGTCAGTTCTAAATATCTAGTCGGCGCCGACGGCGCCCACAGCAGCGTCCGCAAGGCGATCGGGGTGCACATGGAGGGCCCTGACGCGCTCGCCGAATACCAGATGGTGCAGTTCAACGCGCCGCTTACGGAGGCACAAGGACAACACCGCTATGGCCTCAACATCATCACCCACCCCGATGCACCAGGCGTTCTCGTGGCACGCGGGCGTGGTGACCGCTGGGGTTACG
>Ga0308176_10002398_pt1 | contig 11788 bp, 11 predicted proteins | sample PhyCR2_3_FD_203890 | JGI IMG/M metagenome (GOLD analysis project Ga0308176, IMG submission 203890) | Soil microbial communities from UC Gill Tract Community Farm, Albany, California, United States - DLSLS.C.R2 | ecosystem: Environmental > Terrestrial > Soil > Agricultural land | place: USA... | reverse complement strand
CGCTGCGATCCGCAGGCCGCTCTCTCGCCCCGGCGCGCTGGCTGTTGCGCTTCTGCTGACACTCGTCACGTGGCAGACGGCGTCCGTCGTCGCCCAGGCCGGCCTCGACCCTTCGTGGCGCGTCGCTCTCCACCTCGCTCACCTCCAGGGCGTCGCGTTCGGGCCGGACTTCGTCTGGACCTACGGCCCGCTCGGCTACCTCGCATTCCCGCTCGCGGTCGGCGGCGGGACTCTGGCCGCTTCGCTCGCGAGCGTCATCGTCGTCCAGACCGGCCTCGGCTATCTCCTCGTTCGTCGCGGCGGCGTCGTGTTCGGCGGCGCGTTCTCGGTCGTGATCGCGTACGCCGTTCTGACACTGCCGACCCTCCCCGCGGACTTCCCGGCGCTGATCGTCGTCGGGCTGGCGTTGTGGTCGCTGGCGGCGCCGGCCGGCCGGATGAGCCGCATCTTTCCGTACGCGGGAGGCGCGCTCGCGGCCGTCGCGGTGCTGACGAAGACGAACATGGGAATCGCGGCGTTCGCCGTCATGGTCGTTGCGTGCGCTCCCGGAGGATGGCGTCGTGTCCTCCACGCGGTGGGGACCTCGATCGTCGCGTTCGTGCTGCTCTGGCTCGCGTTCGGAAACTCGCTCATGGACATCCCCGAATGGTGGCGGCTCTCGGTGTCGCTCGTCGTCGGGTACTCCGCCGCGATGCAACGCGAGCAGCATGGCATCCACGTCGATTATTTCTTCGCTGCCCTGCTGGTGGTGCCACTCGCACTCGCGACGTGGTCGGCGGTGCGGCAGCGGCGCCGACCGGAGGTAGTGGCGACGGTGCTGATCGTTGCGGGCTTCTCGTTCGCGTCGTTCAAGGAGTCTTTCGTGCGGCACGACACCACCCACTCACCGGCGTTCTTCGTGTCGGCGGCTGTCATCCTGACGTGTCTCGGGCCCGGCGGTCGCGGGCGCACGGCCGCCGGCGCCGTGGGGCTCGGCATCGCCGTCTTCGGCCTTTCCGGGCACGAAACGGTCACTCCGTGGGTATCGGCCCGCCATCTCGTCGCGCAGGTCGCCGACACAGTGGATTCGAGTCGGCGGGCGGCGGTGATCGAGCGCTCGCGTGCCGGCGAGCGCCGGTCGTACGACGTCCCGCCGGTGGTGCTCCGCGCGCTCCGCGGCCACACGGTTCACGTCGATCCCTGGGAAGTCTCCGCGATCTCGGCGTACGGGCTTCGCTGGCGGCCGCTGCCGGTGCCGCAGTCGTACAGCGCCTACACCTCCGTGCTTGACGAGCACAACGCCGCGTACCTCGACTCGACGAGGGCGCCGCAACGGATCCTGCGCGAGGATCCCGCCGAGCTCGTCAACGGCCGCGAACGCAGTCTCGAAGCACCGGCGACCTATCGGGCGACCATTTGCGACTATCGGCAGCTGCTCGCCACGCGAAGGTGGCAGGTGCTCGCACGCGACCCGCGGTGCGGCGCGCCGCGTCATCTCGGCACGCTCGTAGCGGCTGCCGGCCAATCTGTGGCGGTGCCCGAAGCACACCCGAACGAGATTGTCGTTGCACACGTCGACCTCGACGACTCGCTGGGGAACACCCTGCGCGGAATCGTCTACAAGCCGCACGTCGCGGTCGTCTCGCTCGGCGGCGGGCCGTTCACCCCCGTGGCTGCCGACGTCGTGCGCGACGGCATCGTCGTGCACGTGCCCGGAAACGCCGGCTTCGATCCACGCTTCGGCGGCGCAATCGACTGGCGAACGATCGCCGCAGGTGGGCTGAAAGGCGCGATCGCGTTCTCATTCGACGCCTACCCGGTACGCGGCGTGGGGCCCCAGCCGGTCGGCGAGGAGCCGCGGAGCCCGCTGCCTGGATACACGCTCGTCCACCGCGACGCCGGCGACGCGATCGTGACGCCGGCGGGTACGACGTTGCCCGTCTCGGCGGGCGGCGGCTTCGTCGATTACGGCTACGTGCGGCGCGCCACTCTCGTCGTCAGCGGGTGGGCGGCCGACGTCGCGAAGGGCGTTCCCGCGCGGACGGTGCTGGTCTTCGCAGACGGGCGGCTCGTGTTCGCAGGCCCACCGGCGTCCCCGCGACCTGATGTTGCGGCGGCGCTCGGGAAGCCGGCCCTGAGTCGCGCGGGCTACGCCGCCCTCGTCCCGGAGCGCGAGGTCAGAGCACATGGCACACGCCGCGACGTGCGCGTCTTCGCGCTCGTCGGCAACCGGGCGCTCGAGGTCGAGTACCCGCTTTCCTACGGCTGGCGCCGACGGTAGTCGCCGCGCGACAGGAGCCGCTCGAGCCACACGTACAGGACGATGAAGACGTAGCGGCTCCCCATCTCCTGGAGGTTCAGCTTCGACTGGCCTGTTGCGCGGTTCGTCCAGGAGATCGGGATGACCGTGAATTCATGGCCCCGTGCGACCGCCTTCAGCGGTAGCTCCACCGTCAGGTTGAACTGGTTCGAGAGAAGCGGCTGCGCAGTCTCGATCACGGCGCGTCGGTACGCCTTGAACGCGTTCGTCGTGTCGTTGTAACCGTGACGAAACATGATCCGGATGCCAACGTTGACGATGCGGTTGAGAATCAGCTTGGTGCGCGGGTAGTCGATCACCTGAGCTCCGCGGACGAAGCGCGAGCCGAAGACGCACTCGTGTCCTGCCTCGAGCGAGCGGTAATAGGCGACGACATCGGCCGGGCTGTCGGAAAGATCTGCCATCACGATCGCCACGGCATCGCCGGTGAAGATGTCGAGACCCGCTCTGACTGCGAAGCCGAAGCCCGGCGGGTTGTGCGAGCGGTGAGCGCGAATGCGCGGGTTGGCACGAGAGATGTGTTCGACGACCTCCACCGTGCCGTCGCTGCTCGCGTCGTCGACGACGATCAACTCGTAATCGATCTGCTCGGCGTCCAGCGCGCCGGCGACGGCCTGCACCGTGGTCGCGATTCCCTCTGCCTCGTCACGCGCCGGGATGATGATCGAGTACTTCACCGCAGCACTGCGCGCAGCGCCTCTTCATGCTCGCCGAGCCAGGCATCGACGTCGGCGATCGTCTGCTCGATGCTCTTCGTCGGCCGCCAGTCGCTCAGCGCTTCGAGCTTGGAGCAGTCACTGACGTAGTACGGCACGTCGCCGAGCCGGGTCGTCGACGATCCGGTCACAGACGTCTCGCAGCGCGTCACCCGGCGGCAGAGCTGGGTCAGCTCGACGAGTGACACCGAGCGGTCGGCGCCTCCGCCGGCGTTCACGACCGCCCCTCGGAAGCGCTCGGGCTCGGCCAGTTGCTCCTCGACGAGCGCGACGGCGTCGTCAACGTGCAGGACGTCGCGAACCTGCTTTCCGCTTCCGCCGAAGCCGATGTAGCGAAGTGGGCGGCCGAAGCGGTGCGCGGCGAGCCAGAACGTGACGATTCCCTGGTCGACTTGGCCCATCTGCCACGGTCCGGCGATGACGCCGAACCGGTCGACGACCGTCCGCAGGCCGAACACTTCCGCGTACTCCGCAATCAGCAGCTCGGCCGCCAGCTTCGTCGCGCCGTAGAGCGTCCTCGGTCCGTCGATCGGGAACGTCTCCGAGACGCCTGCCGTCGATATCCCCTGCTGCGCCTGCTCGCGGTGCGGCACGAACCGCGTCTCCGTCTCTTCGAGGGTCACGGCCGCGAGCCGCGTGTGCGGATAGATGCGGCTCGTGGACAGGAAGACGAGTTGCGCGTCGTGCCTCCGGCAGTGCTCGAGGCACGTGTAGGCCCCGAGCAGGTTCGTGTGGACGAGATAGTCGACGGATCCGTCGGTCCCGGCGAGGACGGACGGCTCGGCCGAGCATTCGACGAGTGCGTCGACAGGCCCGACCGCCGCCAGGTCGTCAGGCTCGCGAACGTCACCGCGTACGAATGTCACGCCTGCGGCCTCGAGGCGGGGCAGGTTCAGCTCGGAGCCGGACCGATGGAGGTTGTCGAGCGCCACAACGTCCCAGTCGCCGCGTCGTGCAAGGTGCACGGCGATGTTGCCGCCGACGAAGCCGGCGCCGCCGGTGACGAGGACTCGCATCGGAGGGACATCCTAGGTGCCGGGTCGCTACCGTCCTCTCCGTGACCGAACGCCCGAGCGTCGTCCGGCCGCTGCGCGACGACGAGTACGACCTGTTCGTCGGCCGCGGCCTCGCGTTCTACGTGAGCGACATGGTCGCGGCCGGGATCGACCCGGAGGTGGCGCAGGCGAAGGCCGACCACGACCTGCCGAACCTGCTCCCGGATGGCCTCGCGACTCTCGGCCACTCGATGTACGCGATCGAGGACGACGGCCGGTTCGCCGGGTATCTCTGGCTCTGCGACCGCGACGGCGAGCTCGGCCACAGTCTCTTCGTCTACGCGATCGAGATCGACGAGGAGTTTCGCGGGCGCGGGCTCGGCCGGGCTGCGATGCAGTTCGCCGAGGAAGAGGCGCGCCGCCGAGGGATCGCGAAGCTCGCGCTGAACGTATTCGGGGGCAACGCAGTCGCGCGTCGCCTTTACCTCTCGCTCGGCTACCGGGAAACGGCGGTTCACATGGAGAAGCGCGTTTGACTCCCGGCCGCATCGTCGTCGACCGCGTCTCCAGGACCTTCCGGGTCTACCCGAAGGCGCAGCGCACGCTGAAGGACCTGTTCGTCGCCCGCGGCCGTCTCCGTGCGCGCAACGTCGAGGCGCTCCGGGACGTCTCACTCACGATCGAGCCCGGGGAGGCGGTGGGCCTCGTCGGTCGCAACGGCTCCGGCAAGTCGACGCTCCTGCGGATCGTGTCGGGGATCATCTCGCCCACGTCGGGGCGTGTCGAAGCCGGCGGTCGCATCGCTTCGCTGCTCGAGCTGGGGGCGGGTTTCCACCCCGACTTCACCGGCCGCGAGAACGTCTATCTGAACGGCTCGATCCACGGCCTGTCGCGCGCGCGGGTGCGCGAGGTGATGGACGAGATCGTGTCGTTCGCCGAGCTCGAGGAGTTCATCGACCTGCCGGTGCGCACCTATTCGTCGGGAATGTTCATGCGGCTCGGGTTCTCCGTCGCCGCGCACATCCGCGCCGACGTGTTGCTCCTCGACGAGGTGTTCGCAGTCGGCGACGAGCAGTTCCAGCGAAAGTGCTTCGGCAAGATCGCGGAGTTCAAGAATCGCGGCGGCACGATCGTCTTCGTGTCGCACGATGCGCGCGCCGTCGAGCGGCTGTGCGATCGCGCCGTGCTGCTGCGGCAGGGGGAGGTTGCCTTCGAAGGGCCGACGCGCGATGCGATCGCCGCGTATCGCCGGTTGCTCGGGGCAGAGGAGAGCCCCGACGAGCTGGAGGCCGGGCTGCGCGAGTGGGGGACGGGTGATGCGCGGATCGTCGCCGCGGCACTCGTCGACGACTCGGGCGCGGAACGCGCGCAGTTCGCCTCCGGCGAGCCCGTGCTCGTGCGGCTCGTCGTCGAGGCGGAGCCGGAGGTTGCCGCGCCGCGCGTCGTGATCGAGTTGCGTGACGACGACAGCGTCGTCCTCGGGCACGTCTCCCAGGAGCTTGCTCCGCTCGGGTGGCGCGACGGTGACCGCCATGAGGTGTCGTTTCACCTCGACCGGCTGCCGCTGGCCGAGGGACGCTTCCATCTCCGAGTGTCGCTCGCCGATGCGACGACGGGTGCACTGCTGCACGCGCTCGACGACGCACTGCGTTTCTTCGTGTTCCCGGCGGGGCCCGAGTCGGGCGTGGTGCTGCTCGACGGAGCCTGGTCGATGCAGGAGATCGACCCGGTCGCGCCAACTCCGGAGCCGTGAGCGCGCGTGCGTGCCCGGATTGGCCTGCGCTGATGGAGATCGCGCCGGATCTGCAGTTCCGTCATGTCACGCTGGGCGAGGCGCGGCTGCCCGTCGATGCGTTCGTGCAGCTCGAAGGGATCGGCGCAGACGAGGTCGTTCTCTGCTGCGACCTCGACGCACACGTGTTCAATCACGAGCACACCGACGATCGCGTGGCCGAGGCGCTGCGCGGGACGCACTGGATCGACGTGCGCGAGATCGCCGAGCGCCCCGCCTAGAGGATCTCGTTCAGCGGCCGCGTGTTGAGGACGTCGGCCGCCGTGCACCAGCCGCGCCGCGCCGTCGCGACCGAGAGGCGCATGTTCCGCAGGCCCTGCACCGAGTGCGCGTCGGTCGAGCACGTGATCGCGACTCCGGCTCTCACGGCCTCGCGCACATGGGTCGCGCTCAGGTCGATCCGGTCGGGTAGGCCGTTCGTCTCGAGTGCGGTCCCTGTCGCCAGGCAGGCGGCGTAGACGGCGTCGAGGTCGACGGCGTTCGGCGGGCGGTGGTTCAGGATCCGTCCCTGCGGATGGCTGATCGACCGCACTGCCGGGTGCTCGATCGCGGCCAGCGTCCGGTGCGTGACCTGGTCGCGTGACCCGCGCTGGCCGGCATGGACGGACGCCTGCACCCAGTCGAGCTCCATGAGGACGTCGTCGGGGAGGTCGAGCGAGCCGTCGGCGAGGATGTCGCACTCGATCCCGCGTAGGACGCGGAACGGCGCCAGCCGTTCGGTCGCGGCGGCGATCTCCTCGCCCTGACGACGCACGTCGTCGGCGGCGAGCCCCGGCACGACGCGCACGCTGCGCGTGTGATCGCAGATCGCGAGGTACTCGTAGCCGAGTGCGACCGCTGCTTCCGCCATCTCGAGCACCGACGCCTTCCCGTCCGACCACGTCGTGTGCACGTGGAGATCGCCTCGGATCGCCTCGCGTTCGACGAGCGCCGGTACCGGCCCGTCGTAGGGCTCCTCGCGGAGCTCGGGTGGTAGGAACGGCACGCCGAGCGCGGCATACACCCCCTGCTCGTCCGCGGCGAGCGGGAGCTCTCCGAGCGCTCCGACGTACGACGCGCTCCCCGTCGCCCGGAGCAGCGCCGTCCCCAGTTCGCGCGGCGGCGCGACGACGAGCTCGACCGGCACGCCGTCGACGGTCACGCCGAGCGCCCGTGCCGTCTCACGCTCGGCGATCGACACGATCTCGGGCAACTCGCCGAACCTCGCGATCGTGCCCTCGACGTCGTCGCCGGCCACGACCACGGCGAGCCGGTGCGACAGGTCGCATCGGCGCCGCGCGTCGCCGGCCGCGATGCCGCCGAGACGCTCCGCGATCGTCTCGGTGAGCTCGAGGGCGCGATTCAGGGTCAGTCCACGGCGCGGGTCCAGCCTCGGGCGCTCGAGCGCGGCCAGGACCTTGGCTTCGGTCGCAGGGCCGATCCCGGCGACCTCCCGGAGACGGCCGCCGGCAGCTGCGTCGCGCAGCTCGTCGGCGTTCGACACGTCCAGCGCCTTCCCGATCTCCACGAGCCGCTTCGGCGCGAGGCCGACCAGACGGGCGAGCCCCACCAGCTCGGGACGAACGGTTTCCTCCAGCTCGTCGAGCTCCGCGAGCCTCCCGGTCTCGACGAGCTCGCGGAGGCGCGCCTCGATCGAGCCGCCGATGCCGGCCAGGTCCCGGACGCGACCACTGCGCACGAGGCCGGCGACGTCCGCCGGCGTGGAACGGATCAGCTCGGCGGCGCGCCGGTACGCGCGCACGCTGTAGAAGCTCGCACCCGAGAGATCGAGCAGGGAGGCGAGCGCCTCGAGCCGCTCGGCGAGCCGTGCGTTGTCGGGCTGGGCCACCCGGGTAGTGTCCTCGACGCATGGCCACGATCGTCGTCCCGTTCCGCGGCTCCGACCCGAAGCAGCGTCTCGCCGTCGACGATCCGGCTCGTCGCACTCTCGGCGACGCGATGCTCGCGGACGTGGTCGCAGCCGCCGCCGCCGTGGGTCACGTGCTCGTCGTCGCACCGGACGGAACGAGCGTGCCGCCCGCCGCGACGCACATCGCCGACGCGCGTCGAGGCCAGGGGGCGGCCGTCGTGGCCGGCCTGGCCGCAGCGACTGCCGCCGGGTTGCCCGGGCCGTACCTGGTCGTGAACGCCGACCTCCCGTGTGTCGATCCGCGCGATCTTCTCGCGCTCGCCGGCGCGGTCTCCGGTGACGGCCTCGCGCTGGTCCCGGCCGCAGACGGAACGACCAATGCGCTGGCCTTTGCCGACCCGAGCCTGTTCGAGCCCGTCTACGGCCCGGGAAGCGCGGAGCGGTTCGCAGCGCTCGGCCCGTCCACGGTGCTCGACGCGCCCAATCTCATCGATGACGTGGACACACTCGACGATCTCGCGCGGCTGCAGGGCCGGCTCGGCGAGCACACCGGCCGGGCGCTCGACGCCCTCGACCTGCAATCGGCAGCGTGAAGGTCGCAGTCCTCTCGGGCGGCGTCGGGGGCGCGCGGTTCTTGCGCGGGCTCGTCGCTGTCGTCGATCCAGGCAACGTTTCCATCGTAGGCAACGTCGCGGACGACATCGAGCTTCTGGGGCTCCATGTCTCGCCCGATCTGGACAGCGTCCTCTACACGCTCACGGGCCGCTCCGACGAAGAGAAAGGCTGGGGACGGGCAGACGAGAGCTGGCACGCGCTCGAGGCCGTCTCCGAGCTGGGAGGCGAGGACTGGTTCCGGCTGGGCGACCGCGATCTCGGGCTCCACCTCGTCCGGACCGAGTTGCTGCGGGCCGGCGCGCCGCTGAGCGCGGCCACCGGGACGATCGCGCGGGCCTTCGGGCTCGAGGCGCGGCTTCTGCCCGCGACCGACGACCCGCTGCGCACGCTCCTCCAGACACCGGCGGGGACGTTCCCGTTTCAGACGTGGTTCGTGGCGCGCGGCCACCGCGACGAGGTGGACGCGGTCCACTACGCGGGCGCACCCGAGGCTGCGCCCGCGCCCGGCGTGCTCGAGGCGCTCCGCGACGCCGACGTGATCCTGATCGCGCCGAGCAACCCCTACGTGTCGATCGGGCCGATCCTCGCGGTCGCCGAGATTCGCACCGCGCTCGAGGAGCGCACGGTGCCGTGCGTCGCGGTCAGTCCGCTCGTCGGGGGGCGCGCCGTGAAAGGCCCGGCCGACCGAATGCTCGACCGGCTTGCCGGCGGAACGACGCCCGCGCATGTCGTGTCGTGTTACCCCGGTCTCATCGATGCGCTCGTGCTCGACGTCGCCGATGCGCCGGCGGAACTGCCTCACGGCGTTCGACCGGTCGTGACGCACACGCTGATGACCGATCTCGACGCGGCGCGGCAGCTCGCCGCCGCCGCGCTCGATGCGGCCGGAGCGCCGGCGTGAAGGTCGCGATCCTCGGTGGCACCGGCAGCTTCGGCCGCGCACTTGCCGCTCGACTCGTGACGGTCGGGGAGGACGAGATCGTGATCGGCTCGCGTGACGCGGAGCGCGCAGCGTCGACTGCTGCGGAGCTCGGCGCGCGCGTGACTGGAGCGACGAACGACGAAGCGGTGCGCGGCGTCGATCTCGCGGTGCTCGCCGTCAATGCGGACGCCGCACTCGATACCGCCCGCGCGGTCGCCGGAGCGCTCGGCACGACACCACTCCTCTCGGTCGCGAGTGCGATCCGCTTCGAGAAGGGTCGCGGCATGCTTCCCGATCCCGACGTGCTGAGCCTCGCTGAGCGCGTCCAGCAGATCGTTGGCGCACCGATCGCTGCCGGCCTGCACTCGGTCGCTGCGTCGAACCTCGAGGATGCCCCCGACGAGGACGCGCTCGTCTGTGGTGACGACGAGACGGCGAAGATGATCGCGATCGAGCTTGCCGGCCGGGTCGTCGGCGGACGCGCGCTCGACGCGGGCCCGCTCGAGAGCGCCCGCGCACTCGAGGGCCTGACGGCGGTGATCGTCAACCTGAACCGGCGCTACAAGGCGCACGCGGGCGTGCGTGTCACCGGCGTCGACGGCGGGAGCGGGCAAACGGGCGCCGAATGATCGAGCTCATTCCTGTTCGGGGCTTGCCGGAGATCCGGGAAGGCGACGACCTCGCCGCGCTCATCGTCGACCTGATCGAGCTGCAGCCGCGCGACGTGCTCGTCCTCGCGCAGAAGGCGGTCTCGAAGGCCGAGGGCCGCGTCGTGCGGATCGACGACTACCAAGCGTCGGCGAAGGCGATCGAGCTCGCGGCCGGCGAGCGCGATCCGCGCGAGATCGAGGTCATCCTGCGTGAAGCCAAGCGGATCGTGCGTGAGCGCGGCCCGCTCGTGATCGCCGAGACGCGGCACGGCTTCGTCTGCGCCTCCGCGGGGGTCGACCACTCGAACGCGCCCGAGCACGGGACACTCGTCCTGCTGCCGGTCGACTCGGACGCAAGCGCGCGGGTCGTCCGCGGTCGCATTGCCGAGCTGACGGGCGTCGAGGTCGGGGTGATCGTCACCGACTCGTTCGGGCGGCCGTTCCGACAGGGCACGACGGACGTCGCCATCGGCGTCGCGGGCCTTCCGGCGCTGCTCGACCTGCGGGGCACGACCGATCGCATCGGCTACGAGCTCCGCTCGAGCCGCGTCGCGATCGCCGACGAGATCGCCGGAGCCGCCGACCTCGCCCGGGGCAAGGCCGAGGGCGTCCCTGCGGTGGTCGTTCGCGGGCTCGCGCTCTCCGGAGACGGCTCGGCGAAGGAAATCGTGATCGAGCCCGAGCTCGATCTCTTCAGCTAGACGCGTCGGGCTTTACAAATCCTTTAGACCTTCCTTGCGCCAGCCCATACTTGGGCGCTACCGTCCCGCGGTCACGTGGGCAAGGCGCTCTAGCCCAGAGCCTCGCCCTGGAACCCCCTCACAGCCATTGACGCTCCCGGCCAAGGAGGACTATCCGTGCGTTTCCCTATTCCGCTGAGCATTGCGGCGCTCGCGGGGCTCGTCACGTTCGCGCTCGCCGGGGCTGCGTTCGCGCGTGAGAATGTCCGACCCGTTCGGCCCGTTGCGATCCCGGCGCTCCGTCAAGTCGTCGAGCACTACCGGACGCTGACCTGGACGTTCGAGCGCGCCGCTCGCGTCGACCGCACTCCCACGTCGTTTTCGTATCGCCACAGCATCGATCGCGAGTACCTGCAGTGGGCGATCGACACCTGGACGCGCCGTGCGACCTCGGCACGCGACGTAGCCCTGCGCCGAGTCCATCGCCGGCTGGCAGTCGCGATCCCGAAGCCGCCGCGCCCGCACAGCGCCCTTGCCCGGCGCGTCGCCTACACGCGGCGGCTGACGCTCGAGCTGCGGCGGATCTACCCCGGCTCGGTCACCCGGCGCTACGCGGGCGCCCACGGCAAGACCGGCAAGGCAACGCTGCGGCTCTGGCAGCGCCGCCTCGCGGCGGCCACCGTTCAGGTGCTCCGGTACGGCCATCGCCCGCTGCCGCCCGTGCTCAACTCGGCGTTCCTCTGTATCCACCGGTACGAAGGTGCCTGGGACTCGAACACGGGCAACGGCTATTACGGCGGGCTTCAGATGGACCGCCGGTTCCAGAGCCTGTACGGGCGTGACTTCGTCGCGCGATGGGGCACGGCCGACAACTGGCCCGCGTGGGCGCAACTCCAGGTGGCGGTGCGCGCGTACCGGTCGGGGCGGGGCTTCTATCCGTGGCCGAACACCGCCCGGGCCTGTGGCTTGATCTAGCGAGAAGCCACCCTCCAGGACTATCAAGGTGGCGTGCGCCGCCGCCGATGAACGCCGCATGGTGACGCGGTCTGCGGCGGCGGCGCACACGCACGAGCTCGACGTCGCCGTAAACGGGAACGGCAACGGGCGCCCCGAGGCGCTCGTCGAGTCGTACCGCCGTCTCGCCGAGGTGTTCCACGAGGTGCTCTCCGAGCAGAGCCTGGAGGACCTCCTCGACCGCATCGTGGTGACGCTGGGAGACCTCATGCCGTATGAGGCGTTGCACATCTACGAGGCCGACGAGGACCGGCGG
>Ga0308176_10002397_pt1 | contig 11789 bp, 10 predicted proteins | sample PhyCR2_3_FD_203890 | JGI IMG/M metagenome (GOLD analysis project Ga0308176, IMG submission 203890) | Soil microbial communities from UC Gill Tract Community Farm, Albany, California, United States - DLSLS.C.R2 | ecosystem: Environmental > Terrestrial > Soil > Agricultural land | place: USA... | reverse complement strand
GGCCTGCGCGAGATGAAGGCGCTGATCGATGCCGAAGTGGCACGCAAGGATCTGGCCGACAACCTCAAGCTGGGTCCTGGCGGCATCCGCGAAATCGAGTTCATCGTGCAGCTGACCCAGCTGATCCGCGGCGGCCGCGAGCCTTCCCTGCGCGTACGCGGACTGCTGCCGGCGCTGGCTGCCTGCGAGGCGCGCGGGCACATCGGCGCGGTGCGCGCCAAGGCCTTGCGTGAGGCCTACCGCTGCCTGCGCCGGGTGGAGAACCGCGTGCAGATGCTGCGCGATGCGCAAACCCATGACCTGCCGGAGGATCCGCTCAGCCGCGAGCGCATCGCGCGCGGCCTCGGCCACGCCCGGTGGGAGGCGCTGGAAGCCGAGCTGGCGCGCCACCGCGCGATCGTCAGCGAGGAGTTTGCCAGCGTGCTGATGCCTTCCGGCGGTCGCGCCGCGCGCGTGGCGGTGGCCGATGCGGCGCTGTGGCAACGGGCCTGCGCCGGCACGCCGGAGGCCGAGGTGCTGGAGGCGGCCGGCTTCGTGCCGGGGCTGGAGGCCGCCGAGGCGCTGGCCAAGCTGACCCAGGGCGCATCGGTGCGCGCGATGTCGCCGCGCTCGCGCGAGCGGCTCGATCACCTGATGCCGCACCTGATCGCCGCGGCGCGGGCCAGCGGCGCACCGTTGCCGTGCCTGCTGCGGCTGTGCCGGCTGGTGCAGGCAGTGGCGCGGCGTTCGGCCTATCTCGCGCTGCTGGAGGAACAACCTGCTGCGCGGGCACGCCTGGCGCGGCTGTTCGCCGACAGCGCTTTCCTCGCCGAGCGGGTGATCGCGCAGCCGCTGCTGCTCGATGACGTGCTCGATCCGCGCATCGACCAGCTGCCGCTCAAGCGCGCGGACATCAGCGCCGAGATCAGCCGCGTGCTGACCACGCTGGACGAGCGCGAGCCGGAAGCCGAGCTCGAACGCATCAACGAATTCAAGGCAAGCATCGCGTTCCGCCTCGGCCTGGCGTTCAACGACGGCCGCGCCGATGCGGTGGCCACCGCGCGCCGACTGGGCGCGCTGGCCGAGTCGGTGGTCGGCGCCGTGACGGCGCTGGCCGAGCGCGAGCTGGTCGCGCAGCACGGCCGGTTGCCGGGCGAAGGCTCGGGCTTTGCCGTGCTCGGCTACGGCAGCCTGGGTGGCGAGGAACTGGGTTTCGCCTCCGACCTGGACCTGGTGTTCGTGTTCGACGGCACACGCACGCAGGCCACCAGCGACGGCGCGCGTCCGCTCGATGGCGCGCGTTGGTACCAGCGCCTGGCCCAGCGCGTGATGAACTGGCTGACCGTGCTGACCCGCGCCGGCCGTCTGTACGAAGTGGACACGCGGCTGCGCCCGGATGGTTCCAAGGGTTTGCTGGTCGGCAGCCTGGAGGCCTTCGACGCCTACCAGCGCAGCCGCGCCTGGACCTGGGAACACCAGGCGCTGCTGCGCGCCCGCCCGGTAGCCGGCGATGCCGCGCTGGGACAGGCCCTGGGCGAGGTGCGTCGGGAGGTGCTGGCGGTGCCGCGCGAACCGACCGCGGTCTTCGCCGAGGTCAGTCAGATGCGCAAGCGCTGGCGTGCCGAACGCGACCGCTCGGATGCCATGCAACGGGATCTCAAGCAGGGTCCCGGCGGCTTGCTGGACATCGAGTTCGCGCTGCAGGGGCTGGTTCTGGCGCATGCCGCCGACCACCCGCAACTGCTCGCGTACACCGCCAATGCAAGTCTGATCAAGGCTTGCTGCGCGGTGGGCCTGCTGGATGCGTCGCAGGCGCAGGTGCTGTCGAGCGCGCACGCCGACCTGCTGCAACGCGCGCTCGCCTGCACCCTGGACCTGCGCTCGCGGATCGCGCCACGCAGTGCGGAGCTGGAGCGTGTCTGCGAGCACGTGCGTCGCGTCACCGCCGCGCTGGGATTCGATTTGGCTTGAGTGGCCCGGGCGGCATGCGCCGCCGGGCAAGGCGACGGCAGAAAACTGCCGTCGCGTGGGCGCTTGCGGATCGACTCAGAACCGCAGTTCGGCACCGACTGTCAGGGTGCCGCCGTTGTAGCTGCCGTCGCTGTAGTCGCTGTTGGCGAAGACATACTCGTTCAGCACCGCGCTGATGTTGAAGGATGAAGTGATGTCATAGCCGATGCCGGCGCCGGCATAACCGCCCACGTCGGTGCTGCTGCCGGACCCTTCGGCATACGAAGAATGGTTGCTGTAGGGGTCGTAGTAAGTGCTGGCCACGTGCACGTCCTGCTTGTTGCGCACCACGCCGGCACGCACGACCGCGAAGAAGTGGCTATTCGGGCCAAACTGGAAGCGGGCGTTGGCACCAAGCGCCGCCAGCGTGGTCTCCACGGTGGCGTAGTTGGCACCGTCGTAGTAGTAGGCGGTGTCGCTGAGCGTGCCGACCTTGCCGAGGCTTCCTTCCACGCCCACCTGGACGTAGGGGCCGGCCTGCCAGCGGTAGCCCAGTTCGAGCAACTGCGTGCTGGCGGTGTTCTGGTTCAGCCCGTCGATATTGACGCGCGCCCGTCCGACCTGTCCGCCGAGGAAAAAATCACCCTGGGCGTGGGCCGCAAGAGGAGCTGCGCTGATGGCGATGGCCAGAAGGGCCACGCGACCGTGTTTGAACATCACTTTCTCCCTGTAATAAGACTGCACCAACGGCCCTCGTGGCCACGGCGCGGCGCAGTTTAACCGCTGCTGCCACGTACGGTTTCCAAATTTCCCGGAAGCGCCAACGCGCAGCTATTCGCACCGGCGTCGAAGGCCGTTTGACGGCGCTTCAGTCGCAGCGGTGCCGTGGCGCGTGTTGCCGGATGCGCTGCCGCACGACCGCCGCGATGCGTTCGGTCTCCCGCAGGGGCGGTTGGCGCGCCGATGTGTCCGCAGCCAGGTCATGCAGCAGGGCGGCTTCGCGCAAGCTGTGGTGGAAGCGGTCGAGCTTTTCCGGCAGCGGAGCGGGCGCAAACGTGTGCACGGGACAGCCGACGGCGCAGGCTTCGGACAGCATGTTGACCGAGTCGGGCGTGACCACCAGCCGGTCGGCCCAGGCGAGCACGCCGGGGTATGGATTGGGGCCGTCGGCGACGCTGCTCCAGCGCAGGCCGGGAATATCGTGCAGGCACTCGCGCAGCGTGGCTGCCAGCGCCGCGGGCGTGCGGCGCGATGCCAGCACCAGCAGGCTGCCGCCGTCGCGCTGATGGCGGAGGCGCAGGCCGTCGACGAACGCCTGCGTCCACGACCCATCCAGCGCGATGCCGCGGCGCGGACCGCCAAGCAGCACGCCGACCCGCGGCCCCGGCAATGCGGCCAGGTTTTCCCAGGCCTCGCGCGCGTCGGTGAGCCAGTCATCGTCGATCGGGTTGAGCGAACCGAGTGGAGTGAGCACGTTCGGCCCAGCCAGGCCATCGTGGCGCGGTGCAATGACGGTATCCCAGTGCGCCGGATCGATACGCGGATCGAGGATCTGCACGCTGTGGCAGCGTCCGTGCGAAAGCGGTCGCAGGAGTCGCGTGAACAGCGCGGCGGACCGGCCGCAGCCCACCGCGACCCGCGGCCACGGCGGCGCGAAGTGCGTACGCTGCGCCGCTGGCAGCGCCAGTCGGCCACCGAGGGCCAGCCGCGGCGCCAGCCACGCCCACGGCCTGCGCGCCTCGAGCACCAATTGGCGTACCGGCAGGCCCAGCCGTTCGGCCAGCGCCAGGGCCTGGCGCTGGTTGCCGGCGGCGCGGTCGGTGATCACCCAGCATTCGTCGCGCAATGCATTCACGCGGTCGCGGCCCGGCCGATTGTTGTCGGAATCTGCACGCTAGGTTCCCCGTTCCTCACCCGACCGCCCGCCGCCATGGCCTTACACTGGTCGCTTGTTGCGCCCGATGGCGCGTCGACTGCTTACAAAGGATACCGATGAGCGAAGTGCTTTCCGAGGCCGCCCTTGACCAGATGTTCCGCACCGCACGGACCTACAACGCATTCCTGCCCAGGCCGGTGGAGGATGCGACCCTGCACCGCCTGTACGAGCTGGCCAAGTTCGGCCCGACCAGCGCCAACTCCTCGCCGATGCGGGTGGTGTTCGTCAAATCCCCCGAAGCCAAGGCCAAGCTCTCGCCGTTCCTCTCCGAAGGCAACCGCGCCAAGACCCTGGCCGCGCCGGTGACCGCGATCATCGGCGCAGACCATGCGTTTTACGAAAAGCTGCCGCAGTTGTTCCCGCATGCCGATGCGCGCAGCTGGTTCGTCGGCAACCAACCGCTGATCGACACCACCGCCTTCCGCAACGCGACCCTGCAGGGCGCCTACGTGATCATGGCCGCCCGCGCGGTGGGGCTGGACTGTGGTCCGATGTCCGGCTTCGACAATGCCGGCGTGGACGGTGCGTTCTTTGCCGGCAGCACGGTCAAGTCGAACTTCCTGATCAACCTCGGTTACGGCGATGCCAGCCGCGACCTGTTTCCGCGCAGCCCGCGCCTGGCGTTCGACGAAGCCTGTTCGATCGCATGACCCACCACATCCATCGGAGAAGCTCCATGCGTGCATTGAAGATCCTCGTCCTGGCCGGCCTGCTCGGCGGCGCCGCCATCGCCCAGGCCGCGCCGACCACCTACCAGCTCGATCCCCACCACACGATGGTGATGTTCAGCTGGAGCCACTTCGGCTTCTCCCATCCCACCGCCGAACTCGGCCTGGGGCAGGGCACGCTGGTGTTCGATCCGCAGCATCCGGAACAGGCCAGCGTGGAGGTGAGCTTGCCCATGAGCGGACTGGATACCCACGTCGCCGCGTTGGACGAGCACCTGAGCAAGCCTGATTTCCTCGATGCGACCAAGTACCCGCTGGCGACTTACAAGAGCACCCGGGTCGAGCCGCTCGGCAAGGATCATTTCCGCATCACCGGCGACCTCACCGTGCACGGCGTGACTCACCCGGTGGTGCTCGATGCGACCTTGAACAAGGTCGGCAAGCATCCGATGAGCGGCAAGCAATCGATCGGCTTCGACGCCACCGGCATGCTCAAGCGCTCGGACTTCGGCGTGGCCGCCTATGTGCCCAACGTCGGCGACGAGATCAGCCTGCGCATCACCACCGAAGGTTCAGTGGCAGGCAAGTAAGCAGTACGTCGTCACCACAAAAAAAGCCCGCGTTGGACGCGGGCTTTTTTTGTCGGCTGGCACTGGCGTGTCAGCGAGGGGTCACACCTTCGTTCCGGAGCGCTTCGAGCTTGCCCAGGTCGACGCTGGCCACCGCCTGCTTCAGATCATCGATGCTGCCGGCGCTGCCGTTGGCCTTGACCGTGAAGCGTTGGCCGACCACGACGCTGTACTCGCCGCTTTTGGACTGGTCGTCCCACGCCTCGTGCGTGAGCCGGCCAGCGGCGGTGTAGGTTTTCTCGTAGCCGTGGTCGGTGCTCTTTTCTTCTTCCGGCGCCATCGCGCCGGCCATCGCCATCAGGCCCTTGGCGGTGCCCATGTCGGTGACCTCCAGGGCCAGGCTGCGGCCATTGCCGTCGCCGTAGTCGGCATGCGCCTCGGTCACTTGCATGCCCATCGCGTTGGTGCGCTGGGCCGAGCTGCTGGTGCGCTTCAAGCCGAGCAGGGTCTCGGGCAGAAACGCCTTGACCTGGTCGGTCGCCAGCGCCTGCACGTCGCCATCGTTGCCCGTCGCGGCGCCCATCATCTTGCCCATCGCCGCCTGCTGCGCGGCGTGGTCGCCGGATTTCTGCGCGGCGTCCAGCTCCTTGCCGGCCTGCTCGGCGCGCTGGCCCATCGCGGCCAGCGCGCCCAGCGCGCTGTCCGGATCCACGGTGACGTTGTCGCCGCTGGTGCTGCTGATGTGCATGCCGGTCGCCGCCGCACCGCCATAAAGCGCGCTGCCGAACACCCCGATGACGATCAATCCGACGATCCAGCCCAACACGATCGCGATGACCACGCTCAGCGCGGTGTAGCCGCCGGATTTCTCGGGCGGGCATTTCATGGTGTAGGGCAGGCCCAGGTACAGCAGGTAGATCGAGTAGATACCGCCGAGCAGGGCGATCAGCCAGCCGATCCACGGGATGATCACCGCGATGCCGCCGATCCAGTAGGCGGTCCAGGCGTAGGCGACAGTCTTCAGAGCCTGCACCATGTCCTTCTGGCCGTTGAAGGTGCCGGCCAGCGCATTGATGATCCACGCCATGACGTAGGCCAGCACCAGCGACAACAGGTAGCCCAGCACCATGGCACCGATGCCGGCGGTGATGGGCGTGCGCACGACCACGCCGAGGAAACCGGCACCGATCAGGCTGCTCTTGATGAAGCTGGCGATGGCCGGCAGTGCGGCGATCCAGATGATGTAGCCGGCGTACAGCCCACCGATGCTGGCCGGTTCGGCGGCGGCGACCGGCCATTCCGTTTTGGGTGTGGTGAGGATGGCTTTGGCGCGCGCGATCGTGTTTGCGAAGTCCATTGGCTTTCTCCCCTTGCGACAGGATGAGTTGGCGACGGCACCGCGGTCGGGCCGCGGCCAACAGCCTGGCCGACGCCTTCCCGCGGTCGTCTCCTCCATGGCGCCGCCCGCCCCTTTCCAGGCACCGCCGACGCACAGTTGAGGGCAACGGCCGGGCGATGTCCAGCATGTTCGGCGGCCGCGTCCGCCGGCGGGTGGCGCCTGCGTGGCCGGCAGCGGCCCTGCTACCATGCCCCGTTTCGATGCCCTTCCTGGAGCCTGCCATGTCGCGCCCCCTGCCCGAGGCCGCGCCGATCCCGGCGAATGCCGAAAATCGTTACGAAGTGACGCGCAACGACCTGCCACTGTCCTGCCCGCTGCCGGCGATGTCGCTGTGGAACTCGCATCCGAAGATCTATCTTCCGATCGTCGAAGACGGCGGCGAAACCGTCTGTCCCTACTGCGGCGCGCATTACGTGCTGCGCGACTGAGCGCGCTGCCCCATTTTGAGCCGGGGCCCACGCCGATCGGCACGATCGCTGCTTGTCCTGGCGGATGAAGGCCACCCAACAACCTCTCATGTCCGCCGTTGTCACCCCCACCCGGCACCTGGTCGTCGTCCAGCTGATCCCGGCGCTGCATTCGGGCGGGGCCGAGCGTTCGGCGCTGGAGGTGGCGCGCGCGCTGGTGGCAGCCGGACACCGCTCGATCGTGATCTCCGCCGGCGGCCGCCTGGTCGCGCAGCTGGAGGCCGAGGGCAGCGAACACATCACCCTGGACATCGGCGCCAAGTCGCTCGGCACGATGTTCCGGCTGGGCGCCCTGCGGCATCGGCTGCGTGAATTGCAGCCGGACATCGTGCATGCACGGTCGCGCCTGCCGGCGTGGATGGGCTGGTGGGCATTGCGCGGCATGACGCCGCGGCCGCATTTCATCACCACCGTGCACGGGCTCAACTCGCCGGGGCGCTACAGCTCGATCCTGCTGCGCGGCGAGCGGGTGATCGCGGTGTCGCAGACCATGCGTGACTTCGTGCTCAGCCATTATCCGTGGCTGGATCCGGCGCGGGTGCGGGTGATCCCGCGCGGCATCGACCCGGACGCGTTCCCTTATGGCCATCGCCCGGACGATGCCTGGCAGAGGGGATTTTTCGCCGAGTTCCCGCGGCTGGCCGGGGCGCCCCTGCTGACCCTGCCGGCCCGCGGCACACGGCTGAAGGGCCATCACGAGGCGATCGAACTGATCGCCGAACTCAAGCGCCGTGGCATCGAAGCGCGGCTGCTGCTGCTGGGCGTGATCGAGCCCGGTCGCGAAGCCTACGTGGAAGAGCTGCGGCGGCTGATCGCCGAGCGCGGAATTGACTCGCAGGTGGTGCTGACGCCGCCGCGCAATGACATCCGCGACATCTACGCAATCTCGGCGCTGATCCTGCAGCTGTCGACCAAGCCCGAATCGTTCGGCCGCACGGTGGTCGAGGGGTTGTCGCTGTGTCGCCCGGTGCTGGGCTACGCGCACGGCGGCGTCGGCGAACTTCTGGCCGAGCTGTATCCGGCCGGGCGCGTGCCGGTAGGTGATCGCGAGAAGCTGGTCGAGCGCGCCGCCGAGTTGCTGCGCGTGGCACCGCCGATCCCGATGCTGCAGAGCTACCGGCTGTCGGACATGCAGCAGGCGGTGCTGGCGCTGTACGGCGAAGTGGCCGGCTGATCCGCCCTGCACGGTACGTGCATGCCCGGTCAGGGCAGGCGCACCGGGCATGTTCCTGAAAGGCCAACCGTCCCCTGGCCACGGGCGTGCGGTGCAGTGGCACCCGGGTGATGCCTGCACCGCTCCCATACAATGCCCCGATGCCCATCGCCCGCTCCTTCGCCCATGCCCTGCGCTCGCCGCTGCTGCCGTTCTGGCTGGTGATCGCGCTGCTGCCGTTCGGGCGCAGTTCGGAACTGGGCACGTTGCTGTGCCTGCTCGGCACGCTGCTGCTGTTCGCGCGGCATCCGCAGGCATTGCGCGGGCACGCCGGCGCGCGCCTGCTGCTGGCGCTGCTGGCCTGCTACATCGGCGCCGCGCTGCTGTCGGCGGTCGATGCGGTGGCGCCAGGCAAGAGTTGGGCAACCGCGGCCGGACTGCTGCGCTATGCCCCACTGGGCCTGTATGCCTGCTTTGCGATGCGTCGTACCGATCGGCTGCGCATGCTTTGTTTCGCCGTGGCGGCCGTGGTTGCCGTGTGGGTGCTCGATGCCTGGCTGCAGGCGCTCACCGGCTGGAGCCTGGGCGGACATGCCGAAGCCCAGCGCATTTCCGGCATTTTCGGCGCGGACAACCTCAAGCTCGGTCCGACGCTTGCGGTGCTGGCTCCGTTCGTCTTGTGGGCGGCGCGCGAGCGGTGGGGGCGCGCGGGCCTGGGTTTGGCCTTCGTCGCGCTGCTGGGGCCGGTGTTGCTGGCCGGGTCACGCGCCGCCTGGCTGTGCTACGGCCTGGTCGCCCTCGCCTTCGCCTGGCGGGAAGCGGGCACGGCGCGGCGGTTTGCACTGTGGTGCGGACTGGGGGTGATCGTGGTGGCGCTGGCCGGCGGACTGGCCTGGCGCGCGTCCAGCCGTTTCGACGAACGGATGGAACGCACCCTGGCCGTCTTCGCGGGCGATCAGGGCCTCGATCAGGCGCTGACCGGGCGGCCGGCAATCTGGCGCGCGAGCGCACGGATGATCGCCGAGCATCCCTGGAACGGCGTCGGCGTACGTGGCTTCCGCTACGCCTATCCGGACTACGCCCCGGCCAACGACCACTTCCTGGTCGCCGAGGCCTGTGGCGTGGGCGAGGGCGCCTGTCATGCACACCAGCTGGTGCTCGAGGTGCTGACCGAGACCGGCGCGATCGGCTTGCTACTGTGGCTGGCCGCGCTGGTGCTGGCCGTGCGCGCGTGGCGTCGCGTCGGCCCGGCGGCGCGCGCGCGTGCCTTTCCCGTCACGGTGGCGCTGGGCGTGATGCTGTTTCCGCTGAACACCCATCTGGCGTTCTATTCGGCCTGGTGGGGCCTGTTGTTCGCCTGGCTGCTGGGGCTGTGGTGTGCTGCCCTGTACGTGGTGGGGGACGCCGTCGTGGAGGACGCGCATGGCTGAGTCGCTGTCGGTAGTCGTCACCACGTACAACAGTGCCGACACGCTGGAGGCTTGCCTGGCTTCGGTCGCCTGGGCCGACGACCTGGTGGTGCTCGACTCCGGTTCGACCGATGCCACCGTGGCCATTGCCCAGCGCCATGGCGCGCGTGTGCATACCCAGCCGTTTGCCGGCTACAGCGCGCAGAAGCAGGCGGCGATCGATCTGGCCCGGCAGCGCTGGGTGCTGTTGCTCGATTCGGACGAGGCGCTGCCACCGGCGGCGGCCGCCCGCGTGCGGCAGACGCTGGAAGCGCCCGGCTTTGCCGGCTACCAGCTGTGGCGGCGTGAATGGGTGTTCTGGCGCTGGCAGCCGCAACGCGCGCGGCTCAATCACTACGTACGGCTGTTCGACCGCGAACGCGCGCGCATGAGCGGGCACAGCGTGCACGAATCCGTGCGGGTGGACGGCCCGGTCGCGGTGCTGGACGTGGTGCTCGATCACTACGGCGAACCTGACATCGCCGGCCGCGTCGACAAAGCCAACCGCTATTCCTCGCTGCAGGCCGCCGAAGACCTGCGCCGGCAACGCCGTTGGCTGGGCTGGCGGATGGCCGTCTATCCGACCATCGCGTTCCTGCGTTACTACCTGTTGCGCGGGCATTGGCGCGCCGGCTGGGCGGGTTTCATCGCCGCCCGCGTGCACGCCTTCTACGCCTTCCTCAAGTACGCCAAGCTGCACGAGGCGCGCGTGCGTGCCGCGCAGGGCGTGGCGCGCCATCCGCGCCAGCGCTAGCGATACACCTCGGGCTGGCCTGGCGGCCGGGTCTTGAAGCGCTTGTGTACCCACAGGTACTGCGCCGGCGCCGCGCGCACCATCGCTTCGATGCTTGCATTGACGCGGGCGGTATCCACGGCCGCATCGCCGTCCATTGGCAGCGGTGCGCCCAGGCGCATTGCATAGCCGCCGCCGGGCAGCCGCTGGTGGAAGAACGGGATGACCCGCGCCTGGCCCATGCGTGCCAGGTGGTGGGTGGCGGTGATGGTCGCCGCCGGCACGCCGAAGAACGGCACGAACACGCTGTCCTTGCTGCGCATGTCCTGGTCGGGCGCGTACCAGACCGTGCCGCCGCCGCGCAGGTATTTGACCGTGCCGCGGATGTCGTCCTTTTCGAACATCGCCGCGGCGTAGTGCAGGCGTGCGCGCAGCACGACCCATTCGAACACCGCCGAGTCCATGCGCCGATACATGCCGGCGATCGGGATGCGGCGCGAGATCAGCCGCGCGCACAACTCCAGATGCGAGAAATGACCGCCCACCAGCAGCACGCCCTGGCCATGTGTGCGGGCGGCCTCCAGGTGTTCCAGGCCGTCGACGCGCACCGGGATGGACGCGATCGCGCGATCGGAGCCCATCCAGCCGAGCGCGAACTCCACCAGCATCAGGCCGATGTCGGTCAGGTGGGCATCGACCAGCGCCGCCTGAGCCTTGGCATCCAGTTCCGGAAAGCACAGCGCGATATTGGCCTGCGCGACCCGACGGCGCCGCGAGGGCACTTGCCGGATCAGTGCGCCGAGCCCGCGGCCCAGCCACAGCAGCGCGGGGTAGGGCAGGCGCGCGATCAGCCAGATCGCGCCGACGCCCAGCCAGGCGGGCCAACGGCGCGGAGCGAGCAGGGCGGGGTCGAAGGTGGGGCGGGGCATGCCGGGCATCCGCACGATTGTAAGGGGATGCGCGCTTCATGGCCCCCTCCCGTGCGGACAGCGGGAGCGCCATCGCCAGCCGCCTATAATTCCCGCCACTTCTGCCGATTGGCCCGCCGTTGCGCTACCTCTACACCTTCGTGATGTACCTGGCCACGCCGCTGATCGTGCTGCGCCTGCTGATCCGTGGCGTCCGCTTCGGCAACTACCACCGGCGCTGGCCGGAACGCTTCGGGCTGTTCCAGAGGCCCGCCTTCAGCGGCAGCCTGTGGGTGCATGCGGTGTCGGTGGGCGAGGTTAACGCAGCCGAGCCTTTGATCAAGGCGCTCATGCGCGACTACCCGAACGCACCGCTGGTGGTCACCACGGTGACGCCGACCGGCTCGGCCCGGGTGCACCAGTTGTTCGGCGACAGCGTGTTCCACGTCTATTTGCCCTACGACCTGCCGTTTGCGGTGCATCGCTTCCTCAAGCGGGTGCGGCCGCGGTTGGCGCTGATCGTGGAAACGGAAATCTGGCCGAACCTGTATTTCGCCTGCGACCGCCGCGGGATTCCGC